>ERZ795055.2709-NODE-2709-length-13215-cov-4.867781_pt1 | contig 13215 bp, 12 predicted proteins | sample MGYA00375139_ERZ795055 | MGnify/ENA primary metagenome ERZ795055 (study PRJEB30184, sample SAMN05720283) | anaerobic digester metagenome | isolation source: active sludge of municipal wastewater-treating anaerobic digesters | place: USA | collected 2015-01-23 ...
CCGGTCACAATGCTACGCATGGGCCTGGTATCTACGCCTGTGCTTACAGCAAGGGAAGTCGCTCATTGCGCGCGGTCAAGGATGCCTGTCCCGCTTCTGGCTCCTCACCACGTTGGGTGGTAGGGTTTTTGCCGTTCGCGTAAGTCATTAGGTCACACGAGCCTCGCGAAGGGGTTGCCGATGCGTTGTTCTCTCTTGTGGTTGGTTGGGCTGCTGCTTGTGCCGATGGGGGCTGTTGCCGGTGAGGTGCAGTCCAGCGCGCCTACCGTGGATTTGCAGCTGTTTCATCCGACCGCGGGCGCCAACAACCTCGTAACGGTCGAAACCGGTGACGTCAACAGCCACTTGGGTGTGAGCGTCGGGTTGAATCTAAACTACGCTGGTAAGCCTTTGGCGGTGCAAATCGTCAACAGTGAAGGTGGTAAAGACGACATTGGCGCCGTGGTTGGCAATCGGGTCGATGCAGTGTTGCTTGCGGCCTTGGGTTTGTTCGATGTCGGCGAATTGGGTGTGGCCGTGCCGGTGGTGTGGCAGGGGGGCTTGGATTCAGGCGCCTTGGAGGGGGCCAACGTCGCCGTGGGGGTCACCAAGCTAACTGCTTATGCGATGGGCGATGTGCGCGTGATTCCGAAGATTCGCTTGCTCAATCTGGGTGACGGCCTGTTTTCGGCGGCGGTGGTGGGGACGGTGGTGGTGCCGACCGGAACGGCCGACTACGCACGTGAAAACAATATCGTCTACGCTCCATCGGTGGCGCTGTCGTCGCGAGCCGGCTTTTTGCGCGCCGGTGTTGACGCTGGCTATCGTCTGCGAGATCGCACGCGCCTCGAACCAGTGCCGGGCCAGGTGTTGCTGAACGTCGACGACGAAGTGTTTGCCAAACTGGGCGTGGCCTTCGACGTGAATATGGGCCAAGGCAAGCCGTTCGAAATTGTTGGTGAGCTGTTTGGTCATACCCCGGCCAATGATGCCTTTGCGATGAATGCTAAAGCGGGCGCCGACAAGGATCGGCAGTTGAGCCGAACCTCGCTTGAAGGCGACTTGGGCATTCGTTGGAATCTCACCGACAGCCTCATCCTCACAGGTGGTGCGGGGGGCGGGCTTACGAAGCAGGGCTATGGCCAACCGGTACCACGCGTCTACTTGGGGGTTATGCATTACACCGGCTCTTCGGGCATCGTCGACTCCGACCAAGATGGTGTGCCGGATGCCTCCGATTTGTGTGCTGACAAGAAGGAAGATCGCGACAACTTCGAAGATGGGGATGGCTGTCCCGAAGCCGACAACGACAAGGATGGCGTCGACGACGAAGATGACCAGTGCCCGAACGAGGCCGAAGATCGGGACGGCCTGATGGATGAGGATGGCTGTCCCGAGACCGATGCCGATCAAGACGGTGTGCTTGACGAGCAAGACAAGTGCAATGGCCAACTGGAAGACAAAGATGGATTCCAGGATGACGATGGTTGCCCAGACCCAGACAACGATGGCGACCATATTGCTGACGGCGTCGACAAATGCCCCGACAAGGCCGAGGACGTGGATGGTTTCCAGGATGAGGATGGTTGCCCCGACGAGGACAACGACGGGGATGGCTTGAAGGATTTGGGCGACCTGTGTCCGAACTACCCGGAGGACAAGGACGGCGTGGCCGATGACGATGGTTGCCCTGAGGATAACGACGGCGATGGCATTGCCGATGAGCTCGACAAGTGTCCGAACGAAGCCGAAATTTACAACGGCGTCGAAGATGACGATGGTTGCCCCGAGAAGGTGCAGGCCAAGTCATTGGTGCAAGTCACCGAAGAGAAGATCGTCATCAAGGACATGATCTACTTCAAGACCGGCAGCGCCGGGATTATGTCGAAGTCATTCGCGTTGCTCGACCAGGTTGCGGCGGTGCTTAAGAACTACAAGCATCTCAAGAAGGTCCGCATCGAAGGCCACACCGACAACGTCGGCGGACGCGCCAAGAACGTAAAACTCTCTCGCGAGCGCGCCGAGAGCGTGCGGAAGTATCTGATCGACAAGGGTATTGAGGCCGGGCGGCTGGACTTTGAAGGCTATGGTCCCGACAAACCGATCGCCTCGAACAAGACGGCCAAGGGCAAGGAGCAAAACCGCCGGGTGGAGTTCGTGATTGTTGAGCAGACGCCTATTGGCAAGGACGTGAGTGAGGGTCAACGCCCCACGCCGCCGCCAGCGACTGAGCCGGTGTTCGATCTGGGTCCGGCAACCACGCCGCCAGCCACTCCCCCTCCCGCGGCAGCTCCGGGCGGTGATTCCATGTTTGAGATCGGGCCTGGCCCCGCCGAAGTCACACCTGCGCCCGCCGCGCCAGCCCCCGACGACACCAAGGGCAAAAAGGGCAAAGGCAAGAAGGGCAAGGGCAAAGAAAAAGACAAGCCGGCGGACCAAGGCGGCGAGGTTAAGTTCGAGTTCTAGTTCTCCGCTAAACGGTCGGAGAACTAGCGCGATGACGTGCACGCTCGCAGGCCGTGCCATGCGCGCTGCAAACCTGCTAGCATCAATCGTGCATGCTCCGCCTGAGGTCTAGTCACCGTCCCTTGTTGAGCTACGGTGCGTCGCTGTGGCTTTTGGGCTTATGCAACCCAATGGCTTGCGGTCGAAGCGATTGGATTGTGGCGCGCGGCAACGCTGATGCGCCAAGTCATAGCGACTCGGACACGCAGCAAACCGCACAACCATGGGGCAGCTATGCTGCGACGTTGGATGTGCCGGCCTGTCCGAACGTGAGCAATTCGACTTTAGTGGTGAACACCACCGCCGAGGATCTCGACGGTGGCCCCACGTTGAGCGACCCGGCGCTGGCCGGCGCGACGTTGTCATTTTTGGAGGCAATGCAAATCGCGAAGAACCGCGCCGGCGGCAACACCATCTACTTTGATCCTGCGGTGTTTCCGGTAGACCGAGCTGCCACGATCTGGTTGTCGGGAGAACCGCCGCTCGCCAGCGGCCAAACGGACACTTGCATCGATGCTCGTAATCGCGGCGTCATTCTCAACTGGGGTAAAGCCAACATCAGCAACACCTTCAGCCTTGGAAGCGGCTCGCTGATGGTCGGCCTGACGTTGCTGTACCCTGGCAGCGGCAACTACCTCATGGGTGGCCAGGTTGCCGGTTGCCGACTGGCCACCGATGGTTACAGCACGTTTGTCGGCCCCATCGTGGACGTCCTCCATCTCGCTAACAGCACCTTCGGGCCAGGCAATGTGGTGAGTGGCTCCGGCCATTGGGGCCTCACCGTCGCAGGCAACAACGGCATCGTGCGCGAAAACAGCTTCGGTTACGACCCGCTCACAGGCATCGGCCTCAACAACGTCGAAGCCTTCGATGCTTGGCCCAACACCGTAGGCGCGCGCTTTGAGTTCGAGGACAACGTCTTCGCTGGCAGCAACACCTTGATTTACAACACGTACAATGTTCGCGGCGTGGTGGAGCTACGCCGCAACCGCTTCGGTACCACGTGGGCCGGCGAACCTTTGCCGCAACTCGCCTCCGGCGCGACTCCGGGGGGGCTGCGACTCGAAGGCAATCTCGATGTAACCGTAGGCCCCGGCAACAGCATCCGCAACGTCGCCACGGCGATCGCTGTGGCAGACAGCGACGATTTGCGCGTGCGTATCACGCAAAACGAGATCACCCAGAACGCTCAAGGGATCGTGGCAGTGGGCATGTCAGGCATTGCGACCCTCGGCCTGCCGCCGGGGATGACGTGGGTCAATAGCGCCATCGCTGAAGGCGTCTGTTATGCTGCCGGCAGCATCGAGCTCTTTTCTGACACTGGACTCCAAGGCGAGAGTTACCTCGGCACCACCCCTTGCGATGTCGGCGCCCCGTGGCACCTAGAAACGACAATGCCGAGAGGGCGCAACGTCACCGCCATCTTCACTGACACCAGCGGCCGGAGTTCCTCGTTCTCGATAGCGCTGACCGTACCCTAGCAAAGGCGGCACCACGGCTGTGTGACGAGGGCTCGCAGGGCACCAAGACGACGTTACGTCTGCCCCTTGAAGCGCCGCAGCCGCGCCACCTCATCGTGCATAGCACTCCACACGCGCTCGGATTGGCGCTGCAGGTGGACGTTTTGGCGCCGTTCAAAAGCTCGCGCTTCGCGTTGTAGTTTTTGGAAGTGCTCAAAGCGTTCGGCGGCAAGCTCGCCTGACGCCAGCGCAGCCTGGACTGCGCAACCTGGTTCAGAGGCATGTTGGCAGTCGCCAAAGCGGCACTGGTTGGCCAGACTGCAGATCTCCTCAAAGACGTTTTCGAGTCCGGCGTCATCGCACAACTGCAACTCGCGCATCCCAGGCGTGTCGAGCACCAGGCCCCCTTGTGGCAACACGACAAGCTGACGGTGGCTGGTGGTGTGTCGACCGCGTTCATCGCTTGTGCGTACCGCCCCCGTGGGCAAGAGCGCAGCGCCAAACAGAACGTTCACCAGCGTCGATTTACCTGCTCCTGACGAGCCCACCATCGCTCCCGTAACCCCTTCTGTGAGCAGTGCCCGAACGGGCGCGAGCCCCACGCCGTTTAGCGCATCGGTGACAAGCACCGCCACGCCTGGGCTGTGCCGTTCGACCTCCGCTTGGCGAAGTGCCACATCGGCACATAGATCGGCTTTGTTCAGGATCACCGTCGGCTGGGCACCACTGGCCCAAACGCGTGCGAGGTAACGCTCGATGCGTCGCACGTTGTAATCGTGGTCGAGTCCACAGACGATGAGCACTTGGTCAACGTTGGCGGCGATGACCTGGGTACGTCCTTCCCGTCCGGCGGCGCCGCGCTCAAATATCGTGCGGCGATTGAAGAGTCGCTCGATGATCGCGAGTCGGTCTTTATCGGGCGGGTTCTTCAACAACACCCAGTCCCCCACGCCCGGGAGACTGGTTTCCTGAAGCTCCAGGCGCAGCCGACCCGAGAGTTGCGCTTGGCCTGAGCCTAGCTCGGACATGACATCGTAAGCGCCGCGGTGCTCGGCCACGATGCGCGCAGGAATGGCTGGGGCGGCCTGCCAGGCCTCGTACTGTGCTTGAAAAAAGCTGTCAAAACCTAAGGTTGATAGTGAAACCACGACACTCTCCATGACACCGTGCGCCCATCACGCACGACGAAACGCAGCCACACCGCAACTGGCAGTGAGCTTGCGCATTGGGATCCCAAGCGACAAGAACCGCAGCACGACAAGGCTTTAAACGCCTTTGCCGCGCCAAGTTTCCTACGCCCGATCCAATAGGAGAGCCTTAACGAACATCCACCCTCAAGCGCCCAACGGCGCGTGTACTGTCGTGAAGTTTAGCGATTGGGGATGCCGCGGTCAAACTCAAGGCGAGCAGGCGCTAGAGCAACACGGCCATGAGGCAAACGTTGCCGTCGGGTGTGCTACAGACGCCGTTATCCCCACAATCGTCGCCAATGCTGCAAGGCGTGGCGGTGAGTCGCCAGCAGGTTTGCGCGTTGATGCAAATCTCGCCCGTTCCACATGTGCCGCTGGTTGAACAAGGCTTGTGATCGGCAGAAGCGTAGGAACAACCGTGGGTGGCACAAACGCCTCTTCCCACCGCGCAATCGGCGTGGGTCGCACAGTTGAACGTGTAAGTGCAGGAAGCGTCGGTGATGTTGCAAAACTGGTGCGCATCGCAATCGGCGTTGTCGTTACAGCTGACGCCCGTTGAGGCCAAACAGGTATCGCTGACGCAGCTGCAGGGCGCGTCGCTTGGGCAGGTGATGCCGGAGATGTCAGGATAGCGCTCTGCATTGCACTCGCGATTGTCGTTGTGGCACGGTCGGTAAGTGGCGTAGCTCACCAGGTCGGTGAACTCAACACAGCCTTCGGTGGAACAGTAGCTGTTGCACTCCCGATGGGCAGTGCACGCCTCGCCCACGGGCAGAGCCCCTGTGGTGTCCTCATCTCCGAGGCCGTTGAGCACCGCGCAGGCGCTGCTGGCGCTAACACAGAGGATCACCACTTCAAGGCGGCATGATACGCGATGTCTGTCACAGGCTCGTGGCGGGACGAATGGGTGTAAGCTCACGCCCGAGACTGTAGCGGACTGGGCGGCCTACGGCCATCCCCGTCGCCTCGATACCTGCATTGTAAAGTGGCTAGTTTTCCGCCTCAAAAGCCAGGCCCGCGCCATCGGCCTCGTTGTCGCGCGAGTAGCCGATCCACTTAACGGTGGCCAGCATGATCACCGGGTTTTCCTGCCACTCGGGTTTGAAAGTGAGCACCACGGTGTCGCCTTGCTGCAAGAACTTAATGGCGTGCTCGGCGGTCGGGTCATGCTCGGCGTCGGGGGCCGCCGCTGAGAAAAAGGCGCCGCTGCCACTGATGTCGCGTAACAGTCCCATCGCGTTCATGCCGCCAAGCTTGCAAGCGGCTCGCCAGCGGATGGGCACACGCGCCTCCAGACGCTTGTCAGAATTGCTGGTGGACATGCGGCCTCCTTCCCTAAGCCTCTAGGCTAGGGACGCCATCCACACTTGGCTACTGCATTCGCCTATGCAGAAACTTCATAGTTGACAGACTCAGGCGTCAACGCTGGCAAGGGTCGTGCAAGCTTGACAGATGCGATTTGTCGAGACGCGAGGGCTATGCGCTAAAGCTTAGGCTGCTGTCCAGCGCGCGGTGAATACAGTGCTGGTGTTGCCGCTCTCCAAAGCGCTAACCGTTGGCTCCTTAGCCGAGGCTGCGGCCAACGCTGCTCTGAAGCCGCAGCCGATGATCTGCAGCTCCAGGTTGGAAAACAGGTGCGCGGGGTAGGTCAGCTCCAAATGAATCAAGCGCGTGTTCCCCTCTTGCGTGGAAGAGGTGGAGCGAAGCTCGGTGCCGCGCGAAAACGAACTCCAGCGTTTGGCGACACCCATCACCAAAAGTGTGGGTGACATCAACAGCATCAACGCGCGAAACGCCGGGCGTCGATAGGTCGCCACGGCATCCTCATAAGCCCACGTCAGCAACGCATCGTCTGAAGGAAATACCGCGTCGCGTGCAGCCAGATGGATGGCGGTAACCAGCGTGGTTGGAATCCACGACGAGGAGTCCATCGAGGCGAGCACTTGCTTGGATACCATCGCTTCGAACGCCGGCCCGGCCGCCGCCATCAAGCGATCCCGCAAGACCAACCCGACTTCTGCTTTGGATTGGCACTGCGGGTATGAATCCAAGCCGTTTGGCAGGCTTGCGAGATACGTCGAGACGCGAGGTAACATCGATACTTGAGCCATGGTGTGAACTCCCACGTTCGCGGGGGTCCTATCTGCCCCCGAGTCCAGCCACACCCCCATAGGCATTTGAGTTAGCACGCCTCTGGGTGCTTGAGTAGGGCAACATTGGTGGCGCGTCATTTTCCTGTGTTGATCCGAGGCAAAAGCCACGATCTCTCGGTTGGATCTTGCCGTTGTCGGAGCCCGCTGTGGCAGGGAGTTAGGCAGCGGTGGCTGTTTGCGCACAAGCATCGAAGAAATATTTCGCAGTGCAGCATGAAATCTGTTGCATTCTTATGCGCATGTGGGTACTGGCATGCGCATCAAAATGCAACGTGGCGGACGGTAACGATGCCTATGAAGTCGGATATTTGGGAAAAACGTCAGCAGGTCATTCGCAAGATCTTGGCGCGTGAGGTGATTGCCAGTCAGGACGAGTTGCTGATTCGCCTAGCCGCGCAGGGCTTTGAGGTTACGCAGTCCAGCGTCTCGCGTGATTTGGCGGAGTTGGGCGCGTTCAAGCGGGAGGGGCGCTATGTGACTGAGCGCGCGCTACCTGAGCTGCCGGTCACCGATCTGTTTGACGAAGTCGCGCAGGCGATTCAGAGCGTCACGGCGGCGGGGCCGCATCTGCTAGTGGTAAAGACCCCGCCCGGTTTGGCTCCTGCAGTGAGCGCGGCCATTGACCAATGGGACACCAAAGATGTCGCCGGCACCGTGGCGGGCGATGACACGCTGTTTGTCGCCGTCGTCGGCAAGCGCGAGCAAACGCGAGTGCAAGCGCTGCTCCTGCGCTGCGCCAAAGGAGTGAATCATGGCCAGTAAGGCACCGATCGTGTTGGCCTTCAGCGGCGGGCTGGACACCTCGTTTTTGGTGCCTTGGCTCAAAGAGCGCACCGGCGCCGACGTCGTGACGGTCACGGTGGACACCGGCGGTCTGGATGACGCCGCGCGCCTGCGGATTGCTGAGCGGGCTCGCAGCTTGGGCGCTATCGAACACCACTTGGTAGATGGTCGGGCGGCGTTCTTTGACGAAACCTTGCGTTACCTGGTGATGGGAAACGTGCTGCGCGGGCACCTCTACCCTTTGTGCGTGGGGGCAGAGCGCTCGTTGCAAGCTCGGCAGGTGGCCGAGATTGCACTGCAACGGGGCGCCCAGGCGGTGGCACACGGTTCTACCGCGGCGGGCAACGATCAGGTGCGTTTTGAAGTGGCGCTGCGCACGCTTGCGCCAGAGCTGACGATTTTGGCGCCGGTGCGCGACGAGGGTTTCAGCCGCGCTTACGAAGTCGACTACCTGAAACAGCGCGGCTTCGCGTTCGATTTCACCAAAGCGGCCTACTCCGTGAATCATGGGCTGTGGGGAGTGACGATCGGCGGTCAAGAAACCACCGACACCGTTGAGCCGCTGCCGGAGCAAGCCTGGGTCTTATCGCGCGGTGTGCTGGATGCGCCGCAGGCTCCCCGTCTGATCAAGCTGGGCTTCTCGAAGGGTGTACCAACCCACCTGGATCAAGTCGCGCTAGCGCCGGTGGCGCTCGTGGAAGCGCTGAACGCCTTGGGAGCATCGTATGCGATTGGTCGCGGCATTCATTTGGGTGACACGATCTTTGGGCTCAAAGGGCGGGTGGCATTTGAGGCGCCTGCGGCCCATCTGCTGATCACTGCGCACCGTGAGCTAGAGAAGCTGGTGCTCACCGCCAAACAGCAACGGGTGAAGGATCAAGTGGCTGCCATCTACGGCGACCTTATCCACGAGGCCCAAGCGCTGGAGCCGGCGGCGCGCGATATCGAAGCACTGCTGTTGTCTTCGCAAGCGCGGGTGACGGGCGAGGTCTCGGTGCGCCTGTATCCGGGCCACCTTTTTGTTGAAGGGGTGCGCGCACACGCATCGCTCAAAGCCGCGTCGCGTGGCGTCTATGGCGAAGCTGCCGGTGAGTGGAGTGCCGCCGACGCGCGGGGCTTTGCGCGCCTGTTGGCGTTGCCTTCGATGCTGCATGCGCGCGCCGGTCGGGAGGCTTAGGTGAAAACCATTCTGCTCGACAAGATAGGCTCCGTGGCCAACAACTGTCGGCTCTCCCGCGAGGTGCGTATCCAAGACGAGATCCCGGCTATCGAAGGCGGTGTCGTTGCGGTGCGGGTGCAGAACTCCAAGGGTACCTACAACCAACTCGAACTGCCGTCGGGCCGCTTTTCCAAGGTCAAGGCCGGCGACATTTGTGCCGGTGCTCTGGGGCATCGCAAGGCGTTGTTTGGCTACTCTGGCCACCTGCCCGCCACCGTGAAGGTGGGCGACACCTTGAACCTGTTGAATCTGGGCGGCGTGTTGGGCCTGTGCGACAGCGTCAACCCGGACCTTGGTGAGCCGTTTGAGTGTGAGGTGCTGGGCCAGGTGCTGGCGTTCCCCTTTCTAGGAGAACGTATCGGTGTGCCGGCGCATATCAGCCAAAATGCTTTGGAGCTGTCCAATAAGCTGGATCTCAAAGGCGTGCCGGTGGTGGCGGTGGTGGGCAGCTCGATGAACGCGGGCAAAACTGCGGCCGCGTGCGCGTTGGTGCAGGGGTTTGCGCATCGGGGCTTGCGGGTCGCGGCGGGTAAGTCTACCGGCGTGTCGCTCCGGCGTGACATTTTGGCGATGGAGGACGCGGGGGCCAAAAAGACTCTGATCTTTACCGACTTCGGCATCGTCACGAGCACCGCGGAATCTGCACCCAACTCGGCGCGCTCCATTTTGAGCGCGCTTGCGGCCGACAGACCAGACGTCATCGTATTGGAGCTAGGGGATGGCCTGCTGGGCTTGTACGGCGTCGACGCCATCTTGGCCGACACCGGATTGCGTCAAGCCTTTACCAGCGTGGTGCTCGCTGCAAGCGACCCAGTGGCCGCCTGGGGCGGCGTGCGCCTGCTACAGGAGCGCTACGGCCTTCGCGCCAATCTCGTCACCGGGCCCGCCACCGACAACGCCGCTGGCATTCGCCTCGTCGAAGCGCAAACTGGTGTCGCTGGCTGCAACGCTCGCTCCGAGCCTACGCGCCTTGCGGAAATGACACTGGCCCCGTTGGGTTTGGCTTAACAGGAATACCCATGACCGCGTCGAAGATCCCAACAGCCATCCTGGGTGGTAGCGGCTATGTGGCCGGCGAATTGCTGCGGCTACTGCTTGCGCACCCGCACTTGGAGCCGGTCGCCGTCGCCTCCACGAGCCAAGCCAATGAGCCGGTGGTGCGTAGCTTCCCCAACCTAAAAGGGAGCGCGGCCGAGGCGCTGACCTTTGTTACGCTTGCGGGGTTGGCTGAGCGAGTTGCCGCAACCCCACAGCTGGCGCTGTTTGCCGCGACGCCCCACGGTGCTACCGCGACATTGCTCGACAGTCTCATGCACCACGCTGAGCAGGCTGGCACGACGCTCTATGTGGTCGATTTGTCTGCGGACTTTCGTTTTACCGAAGCCAGTCGCTACGCCGCAATCTACGGCAAGCCGCATCCGGCGCCGGCCCGACTGTCGCAGTTCACCTGTGCGGTACCCGAGCATTTTCAAGGCCGTCCCGCCGGGCATGCCACGCAGCCGGGATGTTTTACCACCGCGAGCATTTGTGCGGCGATGCCGTTTGTGGCGCTGCGCTTGGTAGAAGGCCCTATCTTTGTCTCCGCGATCACCGGCAGCACTGGCAGTGGCCGTACGCCCGGGGCAGGCACTCACCATCCTGAGCGCCGCAGCAATCTGCATGCCTATAACGTTTTGGGGCACCGTCACGAGGCGGAGATGCGTTTGTTGTTGGGCCGCGCAAGCGATGCCGAACCGGAGGTAGAGTTCGTGCCGCATTCGGGCCCCTTTGCGCGCGGCATTCATGCGACGGTGCGACTGACCTTGGTAAAACCCACGACAGCGAGCGAGCTCGCCGAACGTGCGGCGACCTACTATCAAGACAGCTCCTTTGTGCGTGTGAGCACCACACCTGTGCGTTTGGTCGACGTGATCGGCACCAATCGCTGCGAGGTGTCGGTGTTTACCCGCGGGCGCACCCTCGTGGTCACCTCGGTGATCGACAATTTGATCAAAGGTGCCGCGGGCGGCGGCATCCAATGGATGAATCGGCTGTTGGGCTTTCCTGATAGCTGTGGCTTGCCCTTGTCGGGCTTGGGTTGGCTCTAGCGCGGCGCTGGCGCCGCAGGTTTTGGAAGGAGTTTTGCCGGTGAAGAGTTTCTTGCAACTAACCGATCTAGCCCCCGAACGCTTGGAGGCCGTGCTCAAACGCGCGCGCGAACTGGAGAGTGCACCGGTGAACGAGGCGCTCAAAGGCAAAGTCGTAGGTCTCCTGTTTATGAATCCGTCGCTGCGCACCTTGGCTTCCATGCAAGCGGGTGTCGCGCAGTTGGGCGGCAGCAGCTTTGTCATTCAACCGGGCGCCGGCTCCTGGAAGCTCGAAACGCGGGATGGCGCGGTCATGGATCAGGATGCGGTGGAGCATATCCGCGAAGGCATTCCGGTATTGGCCGAGTACTGCGATGCCCTGGCGGTGCGTTGCTTCGCCGAAGGCAAGGCTCTCACCGCCGATTTGGCTGACCCCCTCATTAAACAGATGGCCTCGTTGTGCCCAAAGCCGTTTGTCAGCTTGGAATCGGCGATGGCCCACCCCTGCCAAGCGTTGGGTGATTGGAAGACTCTGGAAGACTACGAAATCCCAAGGAAGAACGGTCACTTCGTGCTGTCGTGGGCATGGCATCCGAAAGCCCTGCCCTACGCGGTGCCGGCCTCCGCGTTGCAGATGGCGGTGCAGCGCGGCATGAACGTCACGATCCTACGACCCGACGGTTACTCACTGCCGGCGCCGGTGATGGCCGAGGCGCACGCCCTGGCGGCTCGTTCGGGAGCCTCGATTCGCGAGACTGGCGACCCGAAAGCCGGCATGGAAGGCGCGCACGTGCTGTACGTAAAGAGCTGGGCGCATCCAGATTACTACGGCAACCCTGAAGCCGAAGCGCATCTGCGCGCCGAGCTGCGTCACGATTGGTGTGCGCGCGAAAGCTGGTTTGCCACCGCCCGCAAGGACGCCAAGCTGATGCACTGCTTACCTGTGCGACGCAACGTGAAGATCGCGGACGAGCTGTTAGATGGCCCGCGCAGCGTCGTCGTGAAACAGGCAGGCAATCGTTTGCACGCTCAAAAGGCACTGCTGATGGAGATGCTCAGCAACAGGAGAAGCGCATGAACGTCACGTGGGACAAGCATTCCGCCATGGGGGCGTTGACGAGCGCGCTTCCCTACATCCGCCTATTCAAGGGCAAGACGCTGGTGGTGAAGGTGGGCGGGGCCTTGTGCGGCGAACCGGAGGGGTTGCGTGCCTTGGCTTTACAACTGGCGGTGCTGCGAGAAATTGGTATTCGCGTGGTGCTGGTGCATGGCGGCGGACCGCAAACCACCGCGTTGGCCGAGCGGTTGGGGTTGACCACCACTTTTGTCGAAGGTGGTCGGGTCACCTGTGAGAACACGTTAGAAGTCGCGGTGATGACGATCAACGGCGCGGTGCGTACGGCTCTATTGTCGGCATGCGCTTCGGTGGCATTGCCGGCTGTGGGGCTGTCGGGGGTAGACGCCGGACTCGTGCGCGCACGCAAGCGTCCGGTGCAGAAGCGTGAAGTCAACGGGGTTGCACAAGAGGTGGACTATGGCTTGGTGGGCGACATCATCGCCACTGACCCCACGGTGCTGCATACGTTATTGAACGCAGGCATTGTGCCGGTGGTGAGTCCCTTGTGTGCGAGTGAATCGGGCCAGGTGTTGAACGTGAATGCCGACAGCGTGGCCTCGGCGTTGGCGCGGGCATTGGGGGCTGAGAAGCTCATTTTTATGACCGACACGCAGGGGTTGTTGGCTGACAAGCGCGATGCCTCCTCGCTCATCAGTTACACGGACATCCGCGGCCTGGGCGAGCTTGCGGAGCGAGGCGCCTTTGATGCCGGCATGTTGCCGAAGACCAAAGCGGCAGTGTTG
>ERZ795055.2714-NODE-2714-length-13198-cov-5.388648_pt1 | contig 13198 bp, 15 predicted proteins | sample MGYA00375139_ERZ795055 | MGnify/ENA primary metagenome ERZ795055 (study PRJEB30184, sample SAMN05720283) | anaerobic digester metagenome | isolation source: active sludge of municipal wastewater-treating anaerobic digesters | place: USA | collected 2015-01-23 ...
TGTGCTTCAATATCATATGCAAGTATTTTTGGAGTGAATTTCTTTTTTTCTTCAGACAATTTTTTTAATGAATTTAATTCAATGCAAAAACCAACTTCAAGAGCAGAATCAATTCCTCCAAATTTGTTAGAATTATTAAGCATTTCTCCTTCAATTTCATACCATTCTAATGGATTTAGTTTCTTTTCAATTATATAATGTGTAATAAATCCTAAATCATATCCTCTTCTTTTTTCAATTTCTGGAAAATTTAGTTTATCTGCTAAATCATGTAAATCTTTGTAGTTTGTTGCAAATATTTTAAGTGCTTCAACTGTTTTTCCAAGGAATTTTTTGTCATGTATTTCAATTTTTTCAACCTTCGTTTTCCTGCCCTTTATATCCAGTTCTATTTTTTTAATTTCTTCCACAAGATCTTCTATTCTGCTTTGTTTTAGATTTTCCTTTAAGATTGCCCAAAGATAAACAGGACAACTATCAATTATACAAATTTTTTTGCCTTTCTCGTCTCTTCCAAATACTTGAATGTAATTTCTTCCTTCATAATCAAATGGTTGATAGTCAAGAGGGATGAATGTTGTTTTCATTTTATATTGTATTTAATGGGGATTTTATCTTTGATAAATCTTTTGTGAAAACATGAGTATATACTTCTGTGGTTTTTTAAACCTACTTTTCAAGTGGATGTAATGGATGTTGCTTGACTTCGCCCAAATTATAATTTTTCTTTCTTTTCCCACCCAAGAGAGTGAGAGATTGCCCGCAGTTCTTCGGACAGCTAGTCTCGGCTTGCAGAAAGATTTAATTTAAGAAGACTTAAGATTGATGAACAGGATTAGTTTTTATCCTGTACTCTAAATTTAAATTATACTCTTCAAAGAGATTTTCCAAATCTTCTTCTTTAACTTCTGGATTAAATTTGTTTAGTAAAATCATTTGAGCTTGAGCCATAGCATAAACCGGCCCCTTTGAAGGCCTCATTTCAGTAGTCCTTACCACTAAATCAATATCTGAGATTAATCTTTTTCTTTTAAACTCTTCATAATTTTTTGATTGTTCAAATGCCTTTCTTTCATCTGTTTCTAAATCATAACCTAGAAGGACTCTCACAACTTTTTCTCCTTTTGAGTTTTCTTCCAATTTTTTACAAACCTTTAAAAGTTCTTTAGGTAATTTATTAGAGTGATCAATAAAAATAAATTTTAACTTATTTTTATTAAAATAGTTTTCTTTTAGCAATAAATTAAATTCATTAATTAAAGCAGAATAAATTGGTTTTAAACTTCCATCATTCCTTAGATGGGTATACTTAGACATAAAATGAAATGTCAATTCATCCCAGTTTTTCTTAATTAAGAAAAAATCACTAAATAATCTCAGGGTTTTAGCGCCAGTTTCATAAGCCTTCTCAAAAGAAAACCCTTCTCTTTTGGCAAAGCGCCGATTTCCATCGGGCATAAATAAAATATGCTTTTTCATATAATTTAATTAAATTAGTTGTTTATAATCTTATTGAAATTTCTTTTTAGAAAAAAGAAGCAAAAAGACGGAAATCTCCATTTTCTTTTTTTAGGAAAAAAAGAAACAAAAAAGCGTGCTCTTTCCACACCTAACGACAATTTTAAAATATTTTTCAAAAACCACAATAACAATGAATTTTTGACAAACTCGAAATTTTCTTAATTCCCAATGTTAATTTCAATAAAATCTATTATAGAAAACTTTATATAGTACTACGTAGTAATTACAATATGGAAAAAAGAAGAAAAAAAACACTTGAAAAAGAATGCAAAAAATACAATCCAGATGTAGATTTAGAAGGTTCTGGAGAAAAAGATCTTGGGCATAGTCTTGCAGATAGAATTATTCAAAAGTATGGTGGAATTGAGAATACTCCATTTTATAAAAATAATCCTGCTTTGAGGAAACCTCTTAATCAAATTATAACCCTTTCTTTAAAAGACATAGGTAATTCTCAAAATGCGGATTTATTAATTATAAATTATCTTAAAGAAGCAAAAAATGAGGGATATGATGTTACAGGGTTTAGTAAAATGAATAAAACAGAAAGGTGGGTTTATTTTTTGCAATTTTTAAGAGAAAACGATTACAAATAATTACAAATAAATAGCTATTCAGATAATTATTTATATTTCTTAAACCCCCATTTTTAGATAAAATGGGACTAAATATCCGTGAAATTATACCTAGAAGAGAAATTGAAATCTCAGAACTTAAAGATAAAACTCTATGTGTTGATGCATTTAATACTCTTTATCAGTTTCTTTCAACAATAAGACAACCAGATGGAACCCCTTTAATGGACAATGAAAAAAGAATTACAAGTCATTTATCAGGCATCTTTTATAGAAATATCAATCTTCTGGATGAAGGTATAAAATTAATTTATGTTTTTGATGGATTTGCACCTAATTTGAAAGTTAGGACTCATAAAAAAAGACAAGAAGCAAGAGATTTGGCAAAAGAAAAATATGAAGACGCAAAATCTGAAGAGGATATTATGGGTATGAAAAGATATAGTTCTCAATTAATTAGATTAGATGATGAGATGATTCGGGAAAGCAAAGAGCTTCTAAAAGCCATGGGCATCGCTGTTGTTCAAGCCCCATCTGAAGGGGAATCTGAAGCAGCTTATCTTTCAAGAATTAAAAGCAATATTTATGCATCTGTAAGTCAAGATTATGATAGTTTACTTTTTGGAGCTCCTAAATTAATAAGAAATCTTACAATTTCCAGAAAGAGAAAAACTTACAATGGATATGTTGAAATTAAGCCAGAAATAATTGAATTGGAAAAAGTTTTGAATTACTTAGAAATAAATTTAGACCAGTTAATTTGTCTTGGAATTTTAGTCGGGACAGATTATAATCCAAGAGGAATCCCAAGAATAGGGCAAAAAAAGGCACTTGAAATTGTAAAAAAATACAAACAGCCAGTCTTAATCTTTGAAAGTGTTGAAGAGCAAATTATGGGTCTGCCTGAAGAAGATAAATTTGACTGGAAAGAGATTTTTGAATTATTTAGAAGGCCGAATGTCTCTGATTCTGAAATTGATTTTGGGAGAATAAATGAAGAAAGAATCCGCGATATTTTAATTGAAAGGCATAATTTTTCTGAAGAGAGGATAAATAAACAAATAGAAAAGTTAAAAGAAATTAAGGAGAAATTAAAACAAAAAAACTTTGGAAAGTGGTTTTAATGTTACCTTTAATAAATAGTTACAAAACAGCAATATTTAAATATCTTATTTTTAATATCTTTCTATGGGAAATTTAGAAAAAATTGCTGGAAATTTGGGGAAAGGAATGTGCACAGGATTAACAAGGGTTTTAGATCCAGTGGGAACTTTTTGCTCCGAAATAGATTATAGTCTTACAGGAGTTGGCTATTCTAATGATAGGGCTTTAGGAACAATCCATAATGAAGTCTACAAAACTGTTTATGACAAGCCAGAAGAAAAAGTTGATTTCGGAACAGGCTATGTCCCAAGATATTTTGGAAATGCTTTAGGAGGAGGTTTAGCTGCACTGGGAATTTATGGATTGTATAAGTCATTTGGTTGGGTGGCTGCTGCCACAATTCCATTTTTTACAGGGCTTTATAGTACATTCAATTCAATAAAAAAATATGTTTCTGATTTTAAACACGGAGAAAAAATAGATAATAATTATGAGAAAGCTAGTTTTTATGATGGTTTTAACTATGGATGGCATTCAGGAACTCATTTATTTATAGATAACTTTCATGTTTTTGAAACTGCTCTTACAGGAAGAAGTGTTAATCAAAGCAGATTAGTTTCTTCAATGAAAGATAGTTCAATTAATATGAAAAGAAATTTTTCCGCTGTTGCTGGAAAAGTTCTTGGAGGGGTTACTGGAGGATTTGTTTCTCTTTTAACATTGGGAATTTTACCTTTGTATAAAAGTATAAGAGATACTGTTAAAACCCTGAAGAAATAATATTAAAAATTTTAAGATAGTTCTCTTCTTTATTATACCAACCCATATTTATTGAATATTGCATCAAAATCTCTTTGACTTATCCCCAACTTATTGCAAATTGCTTTTGCTCCTTTTGGATATCCTCTTTTGTAATGAAGATAACTTACAAAATATGTCCAGCCCCCATAAAATTTGGGATTTCTCTGGTGCAATGCCCACCTTTTAAAATTTCTTGCTTCTTCTATTAGAATATCTACACCATTTAATGGATTTGCGTTTCTTCTAAAATTTACTTTTTTTATAAACCACAAAATAATTCCAAGCAAAATTAAAATTATACCAATAACTATGAAAATTACATTTTCATAAACTCCTGGAATTAAACCAATAAGGAAAAGAATTGCTCCAAGAATTAAAAATAATCTGTATAACCTAAAATTTATTTTGCCTGTTACTTTATCTTTTACAAATGAAGCCCAAATCGAAACTCCTAAAATAATCCATGGAACTACCAAATAAAGAATATCTTCTGTAACACCCCAGTTAAATAAAACTCTGCTTAAATCAAAATCAATTCTATTAATTCCATAAACTGTAAGAAGGGAGATGCAAAGAGAAATAATTGTTGAAGACGCTCTTTCTTGTTTAAATATCTTTGAAAGAGAAAAATGTATTAAAACATATAATATTATAAAAACCAAACCAAGAATCATTGTGTTTGGATCTATACTATAAAGCAAATCTCCCATCAACCCCATGTTTAATATAAATATTGAATATTTATAAAACTATTTTTAATTAAAATCCAACTGAAAGTCCAATAAACCTTAATATTGGAACTATAATTAATCCTATAGCTATTAGAATTATTCCGGCTAAAAGATAAACTGCAGGTGCAAATCCTAAAATTGAACCTACAATAATTGTAGCTAATCCCAAAATTACCAAGATTGCTGGGAGTATTGATTTTCTTTTGCCCCCTCTAAGATTATTTCTTGAATTTGTAAAATGTCTTCTTTCACTATGATTTTCTCTTCTTCCTTTTTTGGAATGTGAAAACCACAAAATAATTCCAAGCAAAATTAAAATTATACCAATAACTATGAAAATTACATTTTCATAAACTCCTGGAATTAAACCAATAAGGAAAAGAATTGCTCCAAGAATTAAAAATAATCTGTATAACCTAAAATTTATTTTGCCTGTTACTTTATCTTTTACAAATGAAGCCCAAATCGAAACTCCTAAAATAATCCATGGAACTACCAAATAAAGAATATCTTCTGTAACACCCCAGTTAAATAAAACTCTGCTTAAATCAAAATCAATTCTATTAATTCCATAAACTGTAAGAAGGGAGATGCAAAGAGAAATAATTGTTGAAGACGCTCTTTCTTGTTTAAATATCTTTGAAAGAGAAAAATGTATTAAAACATATAATATTATAAAAACCAAACCAAGAATCATTGTGTTTGGATCTATACTATAAAGCAAATCTCCCATCAACCCCATGTGCTTTAAAAATGAACTTTAACTTATAAATTTATTGAATTAGAAATATTTATAAAATTAAATATTCTTATTTATTAAGAGGTAAATGGGGTTCTTTAAAAAAGAACTCAATGGTAGAAAAATAAAAATGAAGAGGTTTAATTTTGGTTATTTAATTGCAATTGCTTTTTTAATTGGTTCTCTTGTTTTTTTAACACCTGCAATTACTGGACATGCTGTTGCAGGAGTTGAAGATGAGGGGTCAAGTTTCCTTTCAATAATTTTATTTGTTGCAGGAATTGCAACATTTGTTTTCTTCAAGAGAAAAAGCAAAGTTTAAATTGTTTGATTTAAAATAATAATTATGAAATCTTATCTTAAACAGCGTTCTTTTAACATTTTAGGAAATATTGCAATTGTTAATTTTTCAGATAACACAAGCAAGAAAAACAAAATAATTTTTGCAAAAGAAATTCTTAAAAAAAATAAAAACATAAAGACAGTTTTAGAAAAATCAGATAAGTTTTCTGGAAGATTAAGAAAAATGGGGACTAAATATCTTGCAGGAGAAAAAAACAAAGAAGCCCTTTACAAAGAAAACGGGTGTTCTTTTAGATTTAATGTTGATACTACCTATTTTTCCCCAAGACTAAGCAATGAAAGAAAAGAAATTTCTTCCTTGATAAAGAAAGATTCAAATGTTTTAGTTATGTTTGCAGGTGTTGCTCCTTTCTCAATTGTTATAGCAAAAAATTCTAAACCTGGAGAAGTTTATTCTAATGAAATAAACAGAGAAGCAAATAAATACGCTGAATTAAATGCAGAAATAAACGGAGTTAAAAATAAAATCAATTTTGTTAATGGGGATATAAAAAAAGTAGCAATCAAGTTAAAAAACCAAGGTAAAAAATTTGATTTTATTGTAATGCCAAGACCAAATTTAAAAGATAGTTTTTTAGAACAGGCATTTATTTTAAGTAAGAAAGGAACAAAAATATTTTATTATGGTTTTTGCAAAGAAGACGAAAAAAATTTAATTATTGATAAGATAAAGAAAAAAGCTTCTGAATTCAGAAAAAAAATAAAAATATTAAATGTTAAATCTGCAGGAGAAACAGCCCCATATAAAATTAGAGTGCGGGTTGATTTTCAAATTTTGTAATGATATTTAATACTTCTCCATATTTCTTTAAATAATCATTGAAGTTTTTTAATGAATTGTCATATTTTAATTGACTAATATTTTTTTCCAGAGAAAATCCAATAAATTTATCTTTGATTAAATCTTCTAAGTTACTATATCCAAGATTATCATTAAGATTTTTGTAAGGATTTATATTTTCTCCAGGAATTTTTATCATTTGTGCATTTTGGATATCTTCTCTTCCACTGTAATTTCCATTAAAAATATGAACCTCATTATTTCTTTTGTAATTTAAGGTATTTATTTTCCCATTTATATAATATTCAATTAAAAAATGCAGTTTGTTGAAATTAAAGTCTTTTGTGAGAAGATGTTCTTCAATAACTAAATCATGTTTAATTCCTCTTGAAGTCATTAAATATGCTGAAACCAATGTTAAATCCAGACAAGGATTCATAAAACAGGTTGTTCCGTTTTGTATTATCTCTTGTGCGGAACGTTTTCCAAAATACTTTTCAATTTCTTCATTTGTCCAGTAAGTTCTTTTTACTATTTTATTTGTCTCAAGAGCAATTTCTTTTGCTAATTCAATTGAGTTATCCATTAAAAAAAGGTATTTTTACTATTTAAAAATATTATTATATTTTCTTTTCAGACTTAATTGCAGTTGGAGCTTCTCCACCATGCCAGGTAAATCTCGGTCTTATACGCATTGGATAGATTCTTTCAGAATTGTCATCAAGTATTATTGCAGAACCTTTCAAAGAGGGTAAATCATCCATATATTTTTTTATGCTTTCAAGAAGATAACTTTGCATTATTCTGTTTAATGCTTCTAAATCCGGTGCAGAAGTCACTCTATGCGATATAACTAAATCTGATTGAGTCATAACATCTTTATGAATTTGCCCGGGTTGCTGAGTTGCTAAAACAATAGAAATTCCTGGCTGTCTACCTTCCCTTAATAACTGAATAAGAGCATCAGTTGCAAGAGTTTTTCCTTTTAAAGGAAGAAATTCATGAGCTTCATCAATAAAAATCCAGATAAGGGGGGTTTCTTTTTTTTCTGAAAAAGGAGTTAAATCAAAACCCTTTGCAATAGATTTTATTTCTTCTTTTTTCCTCGCATCCATTCTTTGGTTAAAAAGTTTTCTTGAAACTAAACTTATCACAAGTGCCCTTACATTAAAGCTGCCTACCGAATTATAAACACTCAAATCTAATACAGTAGTAGTCCCGGCATTAATCAAATCAGTTATTTTTGTAGGTTCAATTCCCTTCTTAGAAAATATTCCCCAGGTATTTGCTGCTTCAAATAATCCTATTGCTGCATTTTTTATTTCTCTTTCTGTTCTATTATCCTTTTCTATTTCTGAGATTATTTCTTCTATATCATAATTTTTTTCTTCTTTTAGTTTGGTAATTGTTCTTTCAATTAATACGGCTATTGGATTAATTATATCTAATCCAAAGGTCAAAACCCAATCTTCTGGAGTCATCTCTGAAATATCCAATGCAAATTTTTCATCTCCCGGAATTCCTTTTTGAATATATTTATCAAAATGTCCATAAGGGATGTACACTTTTGTTTTCAGGCTTTTTGGTTTCAAATCCCATTCTTGAAGCAGATTTCTATCTTTTTCATTGGGATATTTCATTGTCCAATAAATTCCCATTGTATCAAAAATTAAAGATGCAATATTTTGAGATACTTCTTTGGGCAAATTAGATAATTCCTCTGCAACAACTCCTAGAGTATAAGACTTTCCAGAACCTCTTTTCCCTGCAACTAAAATTACATGGCTTCTTACTACATCCATAAATATTTTATTACTCAGGGAAGTGTATTGCCCCATTTTTACAAAGCCCTTTCCAATATATGCAAGCCCCTTTTTTTCAAAATCCTTTTTATCTGAAATATTTCTTCCAGTTATTATGTCATAAGCCATATGATAAAATAGATAAACCTGTTTTTAATATTTACCTTAATTCTTTTTGGAACCCTTTTGGCTTTAATAGATTGTAAAACCACAATATTTTTAAATGATTATTTCATCTTTTTCAAATGGAAGAAACTCAAAAAGAGAATTTGGGGGAAAAACCTAAAGAGGAAAAATTAGAACAAGCAAGAAAAAATCCTTGGTTAGTCTCTACATTTGTTCTTGGACTTTTAGTTTTAATACTTTTAGTAAGTCATATTTCAGGATGGGGGCTTACTGGAAAAGTTGTTTCTGAAAATAAAGCAGGAGATAATCTTGTTAATTTCGCAATTTCTCAGGGAGTTAGTGCAGAATTGATTAATTCTTCTTCAGAAGGAGCTTTTTATAAAGTATATCTTTCAATCAATAATCAAGTAATTCCATATCTTGTTACTAAAGATGGAAAATATTTTTTAAGTGAAAGTTATCTTATTCCATTGGCTGTTGAAGAAGAAATAGTTGATAATAATACTCCTTCAAACACAAATGTTCCTAAAACAGACAAACCTGTTGTTGAATTATTTGTTATGAGCCATTGTCCTTATGGGACTCAAGCAGAAAAAGGAATAATTCCCGCTGTTGAATTGCTTGGGGATAAAATTGATTTTAACTTAAGATTTGTGTATTATGCTATGCACCCCACTCAGGGAGAAGTTGAAGAAGAATTAAGTCAATATTGTATACAAAAGACACAACCAGACAAACTTGTTCCTTATTTGAAATGTTTCTTGCAAGCAGGAGATAGTGCATCTTGTTTAACTGAAGCAGGAATAAATAAGATTACTTTAAATTCTTGCATTACAAGTGCAGATAAAGAGTTTAAAGTCTCAGAGAATAAAAATGATAAGAGCAAATGGCTCAGCGGAAATTACCCTCTTTTCAATATAGATAAAGAATTAAATGAATTATATCAGGTTGCAGGAAGTCCAACTTTAGTAATAAATGGAGTTCAAGTTTCAAGTGCAAGAGATCCAGCTTCATACTTGGGTGTAATTTGCAGTGCTTTCACAGATGGAACTGCTCCCGAAGAATGTACTCAAGAATTATCAACAACAGCTTACAGTGCAGGTTTTGGATATGATGCAGGAAGCACAACAACTGCAAGTTGCGGATAAAATTAATTTTTAATATAAATTATTCTGATAAAATCGTTAAGTTATCTGTAACAGCAATTTTAATAATGTTAACAAAGCTAGATTATTATAATAAGCTATATGATTTTATTGAGATAATTATAGAATAATATACCAAAATAACTTAATTAATCATCCCCTTAAATATTCTAACTCTTCATTATCTAATTTGAGCTCTTTGGATATGCTTGGATTGGAATTGATTATCTGTTTTATTATGGGGAATTCTTTCATCGCTCTTTTTTGAGCAATATGGCAATATTCTGCATATTTTATTGCAATTGATTTTTTCTTTGCTGTTCTTTGATTATTCATCCAGATTTTTAATATTCTTGTAGGACGTTTATAAGTTGTAAATCCAGTTTTTGCATTCTTTTTTACAGAAGAAATTCCATAGCTCAGGAAGATATTTTCATAAACTAAAAATCTCCAATATTGCTGTTTGTAAATTCTTCCCTTGAACAAATCTGTTTTGCTGAGTAATTCATATGCTCTTGCCAATTCTTTTCCAGAATATTCCATTGGAATGTTTTCTTCAATCCAGAGGATTATTTCATCAATAGACATATTTACAGAATCAAACAATTTTAATGTGCTTTCTGTAGCTCTACCCTTAAAAATTAATTTCATTGCGTTAAATATATCCACTTCTTTATTTCTCTCATCAAAAGTTACCTTTGATGAATCCTGCATTTCTGAGATTGTTTGCAAATCATTAATTGCAGCTCTTAAATCTCCTTTTGCTTGTATTGCAATTTTTGTGAGAACTTCATTGTCTATGAAATGTTTTTCTTTTCTTAAAATCCAAATTAAAACATCCTTTATTGTTTTATAATCTATTTCTTTTAATTGAATTAATTCTGATTTTTTCCTTAAAGGGCTTAATTTGCTGTCCCAAATATCGTTTGCAGTTATTAAGATTGGAAAAGTCGATGTTTCAATTAGAGAAAGCAACTCAGGAAGTCCTCCCCTATCAGTAGAAGAAATTCCATCAACTTCATCCACTAAAATTATTTTATTTTTATTTAAAAGAGATTTTTGCTCAATTGCAGGCTTTAAAATCTCTTCCAATCTTTTTTTATCCCTAAAATCAGAAGCATTTAATTCAAAGAGCTCAGAATCTGTTTCTTTTGCAATAACATGCGCAATTGTTGTTTTTCCAATTCCAGGTGAACCATGAAGAACAATTGCTTTTTTTGATTTTTCAGAATTAAATTCTTCCAAAAATCTTCTAATTTTGTAAATTGCTTCATCTTGTCCCTTTACTTCTGAAAAATATTTTGGTCTGTGTCTTTCAACCCAGGGGGACATTTTATTCAATTAATCTCCTCCAATTTTCTTTATAATAGTTAAATCTTTCACCAAATTCTTCTTTTGAAGTTAATGGGATATTTAATTGATTTAATTTTTCTTTTAATTCAATTAAAATTTCTTTCTCGTGTTCTTTGTCTGTCTTTTTTTCAAGTTCAATTATATATCCATATCCCTTTGTGTAATCAAGACATGCTTTTATTCCGTTCCAATTAAATTGTTTTCTTTCTCTTAACCATTTTATTTCAACCCTATACCCTAGTTCATTAAATAATTTCCCTAATTCATCAAAGCTTTTTTCTTCTGTAAAGATTTCAATTTCTTCTCTTGCATCATCATGTATTTTTCCTTTTTTAAGCCAGATTTTTGCACCCAAATTGTTTTTTTGTATTCTTAAGTCCTGCTCGCAATCAAAGTAATGCGTTTCTTGGAAATCTTCTTTTGCTAATTCAGAGTTCTCATTAAAAAACTTTATAAGTTCTTCATATTTTTCTTTAGATATAAATGAACGTATTTCTACTTCAATATTTTCTGACATTTTTTACTTTTCCTCTTTTTTTAATTCTCTTATATTATTAAGTAAATCTGAAATTTCTTTTCTTGCATCTTTCAAAAGAATCTCTTCAGATAAAGCATCTTTTGCACAATTTCTTATTTTGGAAGCCAAAGAGTAGATATCATCTTGAATTTCTTTGTATAATATTTTTTTAACCCCTTTTGGTTTATAATTTATTAAATTACTAAAATAAATTTTATCTTTTATTTCCATTTTACTCCTTACCCAATCCTGCAAGAACAAAACTTGCAAGTAGAGCTTGAAGTTGTATAAATGGATCAGAGCCTTCAACTATTCTGAATTCGGTTTCACCTGTTTTTTCTGTTAATTTAACTTTTAATTCAGGTTCAACAGGCAGGTTCCATATTTCTTTTTGAATTGATTTTATTACATCCTGTCCTGAAATTGATTCTTTTAACATCACATCTAATAGTTTTTCTCTTGCTTTTTGAAAATCTCCTGCAAGAGCATAATCCAAAACAACTTTGATATCTTTAGGCTTTGCATTAGAAATTATTGTCGAAACTAATTCTGGAGTTATATTTGGAGAAATAGATGCTGTTGCTTGAAGAAGATTTGTGGCTCTTCTACAATCCCCCTCGCTCCCTTCATAAATTATTTCCATAGATTCTGGAGAAATCGTTAAATTTTCTCTTTTTACAATATCCATAAGGTATTTTTCAATATCTTTTTTTTCAAGCAGTTTAAACCTAAAAATAGCACATCTTGATTGTATTGGGTCAATTATTTTGCTGGAGTAATTACATGATAAAACAAATCTACAGGTGGATGAATAATTCTCCATTGTCCTTCTTAATGCTTGTTGTGCTTCTGGTGTTAGTGCATCTGCTTCATCCAAAAAGATTATTTTGAATGGGACCTTTCCTAAAGATTTTGTTCTTGCAAAATTTTTCACTTTTTCTCTTACTATATTTATTCCTCTTTCATCAGAAGCATTTAATTCAAGATAATTTTCATGCCAATTTTGCCCATAAAGTTCTTTAACAACTATAAGCGCCAGGGAGGATTTTCCTGTTCCTGCTGGGCCTGCAAACAACAAATGGGGGATATTCATTGAGTTTGTCAGAGATTCAACTCTTTTTACAATCTCATCCTGTCCGACTAATTCATAAAATTTAGAAGGGCGGTACTTTTCTGTCCAAATAGAGCTTATCATGAGTGAAAAAATAGAAATTAGTTAATAAAGGTTATTGTGATAAAGGAGATGTTTTTATTTATTTTAATTTAAATTATAATGTCATTTATACATAGTAACATTTAAAAAGTTCTGTTTTCTTATTTTTACATGAAAAGTTTAACAAAAATCTTGGGTCTTGCAAGCATGGCTTTAATTACTGGTTGTGCTACAATGACTCCTGCGCAGAAAACAGCTTTATTAGGGCAATCCTTATCAATTTTAGGTTCAATAAATACTCCTAGCAATAATACTGTTGAGGGAAACAGAGCAAAAGAAATTTTAAAAACTTCTGGAAATCTTATTTCAAATCAAGCTAAAATGCAGCATGATTTAGAATATGCAAATGCAGGAAAAAGTCAAATAATTATTAACAATAATCCTCCTGCTTATTTTAACCAATCTGTTAATTCTAACTCATCTGTCA
>ERZ795055.2724-NODE-2724-length-13176-cov-7.992836_pt1 | contig 13176 bp, 10 predicted proteins | sample MGYA00375139_ERZ795055 | MGnify/ENA primary metagenome ERZ795055 (study PRJEB30184, sample SAMN05720283) | anaerobic digester metagenome | isolation source: active sludge of municipal wastewater-treating anaerobic digesters | place: USA | collected 2015-01-23 ...
ATAAAGGAAACACGGGCCATGTAACCAGTGTCTTCCATGAGGGAAATGAAGAAAAAGAGAATAAGAATGTTTGGAAGGAATACAATTACACCACCGACACCTGCTATGATGCCGTCAACCACCAGGTCGTGAAATGATCCGGCAGGGATTAAGGCTCCTGCGAAGGCTCCGATTATACTGACACCTTCTTCAATCCATTCCATGGGGTAGCTGCCGGCAACAAATGTGGTCCGGAACATTATAAAAAGAAATGCAAGGAAGATCGGGTAGCCCAATATGCGGTGGGTCAGCCAGTAATCAGGATCTCTCCCGGATTTTTTATTTTCCCTCCTGCCGGCAGTCATGGTTTCGGCCAGGGCTCCTGCAATGAAACCATACCTGGCATCAGCCATAACCGAGTCAGCCTCCTGTCCGCAGGCCTTAGCCAGCCTGCTTCTTTCTGCCCTGGCCAGCTCCGGAATTGACAGATGACCGGAACTATCGGTGATCATTTCCGTCACTGAACGGTCACCCTCAAGCAGTTTTATTGCGAGATAACGGACGGGCATGCCGCCAGGGGATCCGCCGCTCCTGAGGATTTCCGCCTGCAGCTTTTCAAGTGACTTCTCCAATGTATTCCCGTAATTAATCCGGACAGGCCTGGAAATGGGGTCTTCATCCCTGAATACCGCCACAACCCGGTCAAGAAGATCTATGATCCCTCTTCCCCTTACAGCAACAGTAGGGACGACGGGAATGCCCATCAGGGCACCAAGTTCGCGGTATTTCAGTTTTGCGCCGCTCTTCTGCAACTCATCGTACATGTTGAGGGCCATTATAACCCTTACGTTCATCTCTGTCAATTGCGTGGTGAGATAGAGGTTTCTCTCAAGGTTGGAAGCATCAACAACGTTTATCACCACATCAGGCCTTCCTGCCAGGAGTCTTGTCCTCACAAACAGCTCTTCAGGAGTATATTCAGTAACTGAATAGGTGCCAGGAAGGTCCGTCAGGTTTATCCTGTACCCTTTATGGTGTATTGTGGTTTCCCTTGCCTCAATTGTCACCCCGCTGTAGTTGCCTGTCCGTTCATGAGCCCCTGAGGCCTGATTGAACAGGGATGTCTTGCCGCTGTTAGGATTTCCCACCAGAGCAACATTTATGACTTTCCCGTTCAGGTTGTGGCTATGATGCCTCCGGCCGGACTCCTCTGCCCTGACCTGAGCCACAGTCTCAACCCTGTACTCTTCACCTGCGATTACTTCGACAAGCCAAGCCTCCTGCCTGCGCAGCGAGACATTGTAACCCATGATACGGTACTCCACCGGGTCAAGGAGCGGAGCATTCCTGATGACCTCCACATTTTTCCCCCGGATGAATCCCATTTCCATTATTCGCTTGCGGAATGCTCCGTGGCCGTGTATCTTTGTTATTGTTCCTTTCTGGCTTGTTGCCAGCTCAGATAATCTCATGATCAAGTCTTTTACAATGATACGCCAAACCTGAGGAAGCAGGCCAGGCAATGCGGGATGCCGCTCTGTCTTCCTGAGGGATGGATTATATACTGCAGATCAGGCTGCAGGTAGGTATGTCCGTTAAAATTAATTCTGTATGTAAGCTCGATGGCTGTCTCACACCCTGCACCACCCGTGAACCGGCCTGTTGTGACGGCCAGTCCGGCAGCGTCATTTTCCCTGCCTGCAAACAGACCCGTGACATTAACACCCATGGCAGCAGTCAGGTCAATAAAACTCTCTCTTGAAGGTGTGAAGCCTGCCTGCATGAACAGGGCAGCCTGGCGGGTGCCGGAGCGCCACACGGTCTGATCAGCCATGAAGTATGCACCTACAGTTGGGCTGCAGATCGTGTCGGGCAACTCAGACCTGAAGAGTTTCTCTATAAAGTGATTATGTGTGAATACGCCGGCCTTGAACTCGCCACTGAATCCGTTGAACTCTTTATAAATCCTGAATTCCGACAGTGCAATTATTCCGTCTCCCTTTGTGAACTTCCACCTTGTATTGAAGGGATTGCTTTCGAACGGGGTCGGGCGGCCGTCAAAGAGGGCTGCCGCGAGCGAACATGTGTTACCGATGTCGAGCACCAGTGATATCCCCGGTGAGGTAAGAGGGTATACAGGTGCAGGTAAGTTCCCGGTTATTACAGGCATGATACCGAAAGAGCTGTTGAGGAAGAGAGCTCCGCTTTCAGAGACAGCAAAAATTGTATTGAGATCCTGTAAACCTGCCGTGATCTCTGCCGTTCCGAACCGTTGTCTTACCCAGAACTCCATCAGAAAAGTATGCTCTCCGGCTTCTATATTTGACGTGACCTGTGCATCACCAAACATATCTAAAGAGGGCATTGCCCCGATTGTGCGTACAACACTTGCACCAAAGAGGCCATCCCTCCATAACCCGGACAATTCTGTATCAAGGTTTGCGCTGAATCTTGCCATGCCAAGGAAGGCCGAGCCCTGCCTTAATCCTCCGGCGAGTGATCGGGCCATATCACCCGTCCAGGAAGCTCCCAACCGGAGGGCACGGCCACTGTCACTGTCATCAGCAGCAGAGTGTACCGGATAACAAACTGCAGCCATTATCATAATGGCCAGGGAGGCTGTTTTATACTTCATCACACCTGAGTTTCAGCATACGGCACAAAAGTACCTGTGGCTGAAAAAGTGTGAAATCCCCATTAATTATGATAATTCGGGGCGGTGTCCCCAGAAATGATGATTAAGGCAGGCAGAAATTCAGATACCGGTGCCGCGCGGCGTGATGTACTTTTTAACAACAGCATAGATAGCCAGGCCTGAAACTGACCTGATACCGGTCTTGGCCGAGAGATTCTTGCGATGCGTTATAACAGTGTTTGTGCTGATATGCAGCGCTTCCGCAATTTCCTTGGTAGCCTTCCCGGAGGCAAGCAGCCTGAGGACGTCTATCTCCCTGTCACTGAGGCCTGCGCTGACAGATTCGGCATCTGCTTTTCCGCCCGGGCCTGACCCTTCTTTCAGTGCGGCCATGATTCTTTCCGGAGGATCATTGATTGTTATCCTGTCATCGAACAATGACAGCAGGCTTTCGTCATAAAAGGCATACAACAGTGCAATAAGACGGGTGCCCGGAAAGGCAGCCTTTATAGTTTGCAGAATCCGCGGATTGCCCTGGACGAGGCCCGGATTCAGTATTACAGCTTCTGCCGTCCTGAGTGTCAACAAGCGCTGAATTTCTTCGGTCGAATCAGCCCTGAACACCGGGAAACGGCCTCCTGAATTACTTATAACAGAAGCAAGACCACTGAAGAGGAGTCCTGACGGCTCGGCAATTATAATATTAAACACCTTGCTCACCTCTTGTATTTTATCCTGGCTTCCATTGACGCGACAAGGGGTATAAGGATGTAATCCTCTATCCTTGAATGAATCCTGAGGTCATGCTCAAGCTCGTACAGTTTCATGAGCAGCATTCTGCGCATGTGTTTTACTTCCTTCATGGGCAGGTATTCGATCAGGAGGCTCTTCAGGTCGTCAAGTTTCTCTTCGATATCATCATGATGATCCTTGTATTCTGCGACTGAGTATCCCCTGATCTCTTCCTTCAGGTCCTTTCCTGCAAGCGTTTCGCTCAACTGCATGATATAAGGAAAGACGGTCTGTTCCTCATAGTCAAAGTGATTCTTTACTTCCGACAGGTACTCCATGAAGAATTTTTCAATCATGGTTGTCTCTTCGGAACTGCCGGCCCGGTTCATGCCAAGGATTATTTCCATGATGCCCGGGTAAATTTCATCACTATAGTAACGGTGACTGTTCCTGAGGTAAAGGAGGATTGCCGGGACCTCTTCACCGGTGAAGGAATTTTGAACACTGCAGTTCAGGTCGCCGTAAAGCCTGACGAAAGTAAGGAACAGTTCCCTGTCAATGCCGTTTTCGGAGGCCACCTCGCTTACCGATTTCTCCTGCAGCGGAAGCGCGATGCCCAGGTGCTCGAGAAGAAGCAGCAGGAATGGATTTTCCGAGACTGCCTCTGACATCCTTGTTGCGGATGAAACGTTTAATGCATTGTCCGTTCTCATTGCCTATTCCATGCTATTGTTTTCAGATAAACCTCCTGCCGGGGCAGATGTCAGAATGTTCGTGCGAAAATAACTATTCCCGGGCAGAATGATACTCATAAAATGAGAAGCTGCCTCGCTTTTCAGAGAGGCAGCTTCCAGGGTAATTAAATGTACCTTATAGTGTTAACTACGCAAGTCTTACATTAACGGCATTTAACCCTTTTTTGCCCTCCTGGAGGTCAAATGTTACCTCGTCATTCTCCTTGATCTTGTCGATCAGGCCGGTAGAATGAACAAAATACTCTTTGGATGAGTTGGCGTCCTTAATGAATCCAAAACCTTTGGACACATTGAAAAATTTAACAATTCCTTTATTCATGAGATGATTTTTAATTGCGTGCAAAGGTAAACGAGTTTTTGAAATTATTGCACGTTATAAAGGAAAAAGATAAGAAATGATTTGGACCGGACCTCAGTTACCTCTTCCAGAATGTGCGGGTAAAGAGGGCAAGAATTGTAAATATCTCGAGACGGCCTATTATCATGAGCACCACCATGGTCATCTTGGCAACGGCGTTGAAGTGGGCATAATTGCCCATGTTTCCTGAGGCACCCATACCAGGGCCGACATTGGAAAGAGCTGTTACTGATGCTGCTGCAGCTTCAATGGCCGGAATGCCGGAAAGAAGGATAATCGCCATCCCGGCAAGGAAGATCAGAACGTAAAGCTGGATGAAGACTGTCATGAGACTGTTAATGTTATCGGGTACAATCTGGCCATTAAGCTTTACAGGCATAACTGCTGAGGGATGAAGAAGTTTCACGGTGACGTTGCGAAGATTCTTCAGGGCCAGGAGGTGACGTGCCATTTTAATGCCACCTGTAGTGGAACCTGTTGAGCCACCGGCAAATAACAGCAGAAATATGAGCACCATTGCAGCCTGCGGCCATAAAGTATAGTCGGTTGTGGCATAGCCGGTAGTGGATATTATTGATGTAACCTGGAAAAATGCATGCCTGAAGGCTACCTCAAAATTCCGCTCAGAACCGGTGTAAAGAAGGAGTGTTAATGCCACAACCGAAGCAGTGGTGAAGAACAGGTAAAACCATAATTCCTCGTTGGCCTTAACCCGGGTGAAGTTTCTTCTGAATATGAAGTAATAAACGACGAAACTGGCAGCAGAAAGAAACATGAATATCCCCAGTAAGTACTGAATGTAGTTCGAATAACCGGAAATACTGGTATTTTTTGTCGAAAATCCACCTGTGGCAACTGTGCCGAAGGTATGGCAGATACTGTCGAAAAGGCTCATACCTCCGGCAGTCAGAAGGACAATAAGCAGAGCCGTAAGAAAAAGGTAAATTGAAAGTACAGTTATGGCAATTGACTTTGTGCGGGGCATTATCTTTTCCTTCAGTGATGATTCAAGTGAGAAAAGACTGTATCCTCCCACCTTAAGTGATGGGAGCACTATTATTACAAGCACAATTATCCCGATACCTCCTATCCAGTGTGTCAGGCTACGCCAGAAAAGAATTGATTTTGAAAGGCTTTCGACATCAGCAAGGGTTGACGCCCCGGTAGTAGTATACCCTGAAACACTCTCAAAGAACATGTTTACAAAGCCATGCATCTCATGGCTGAAGGCAAACGGCAGTATTCCTGAGAGACTAAGTGCGAACCAGCCAAGTGTTACGCTCAGGTAGCCTTCCCTGGCAGTCAGCTTCTGGTGCAGCGGACTTTGAACCGGGAAGTACATGAGTGAACCCGGGATCATTGCAGTCACAAATGCCAGCAGAAACGGCCTGACGGGTTCCGAATAGATCAGGGCCACAGGGATGCAAAGGAGGAAGGATGATGCTGAAATCAGCAGGATAAGGCCATTGAGCTTTAGTACGGATCTGAAATTGATGGTGTTCATGCCACCTGCCACTGCAAGGCCGGAACTCTCTGGCTCCGGTTTTCGTGATTCCGGAGCGACTCGAACGCTCGACCCACAGCTTAGAAGGCTGTTGCTCTATCCAACTGAGCTACGGAACCGTACCGCGGTTTGTAAAAACCGCGGCAAATATAAGCACATTTTTCCGTTTGACAACAGGAATCTTTGCGCCGCCGGAAGGTCAGGCTGTCTTCATCCAATTAACCAGTCCCTTCTTCCCGATTATTTCCTTCAGCTCAGGAGGAAGTGGCTCGAATTTAAACTGCTTCTCTCCCACCGTAAGCATTCCCCTGTCGAAATCTATATCCACACGGTCACCTGCCATGTAAGCCTCCACGGCCTCCCTGTGAACGATGAGCGGCAACCCCTGATTTATCGAGGAACGATAGAAGATACGATTCACAGACTTGATTATGACAGCCCTGATTCCCAGGTGGGCAAGGCCAACGGAGGGATGTTCCCTGGAACTTCCGCAGCCGAAGTTATCACCTGCGATGATTATGTCACCCGCCTGTGCATTTTTACTGAATGAAGGATCAAAGTCACTGAAGAGCAACGGTAGTATGGCTGCAGCATCAGAGCTCATTACCGAGTAAGTGTGTTTACCGGCAAACATCTGGTCAGTGTTAAGGTTGTCAACATCTGAGTAATTCCAGACGGTACCTTCCCTTCTGTTCTCTCCCTCCGTTATGCTGTTGGTCTGGCTCTGAGGCGGATTGAACGGGAATATCTCGTCACCCCGGGTAACCCTGGGGTCAGTTATCACCCCTGTGACAGCCGATGCCGCCACCGTGGCCGGTGACGCCAGGTAAATGGAGGCCTCCTTGTTTCCCATCCTGCCCAGGAAATTCCTGTTGGCCGTTGAAATGACAATATGTCCGTTTGCAGGTATGCCCTGACCTGTGCCCAGGCAAGGACCGCAACTCGGACTGAGAATATTGGCACCGGCTTCGATGAGATCGGTAATTATACCCTCCCTGATGGCCTGAAGATAAATCTCCTTCGATGCAGGTATTATGTGAAGCTGAAATCCGGGTTTCACCTTCGCACCCCTGAGCACTGCGGCTGCCGTCCGGAGATCCTCAATCCTGCCGTTGGTGCAGGTGCCTATCAGGCCCTCATGTACAACAGTGCCGGCAACTGAAGCTACTGACTTGATGTTGTCAACATGATGCGGAGCAGCCACCAGCGGAAATACCTTCGAAAGATCTATTGATATGCGGCTGTTGTACTCTGCACCTTCATCAGCCCAAATGCCGGGGCTGTCAGATCCGATGAACTTCTGCAATACCTCATCAGCAGGGAAGACTGCATTCTTGGCCCCCATCTCTGAAGCAAGGTTTGCAACAGTCATCCTCTCGCTCACGCTGAGTGAAGATACTCCGTCACCATGAAATTCAATTGACATGTAATTTGCTCCGTCAGAACCCAGCATGCCTATTATCCACAGCGACAGGTCTTTTGCGCTTACTCCCGGACGAAGCCTGCCGGTCAGCTCAATCCTCATCGAAGGGGGAACCAGGAACCATGTCTCGCCCCTCTTCCATATCCCCGCTGCCTCTGTACGGTCTATTCCGGCTGCAAGCGCATTAAACGCCCCTGCAGTACAGGTGTGACTGTCAGAACCAACTATGATCATTCCCGGACGGGCATGATTTGACATCATCTGATGGCATATCCCCATTCCTGAGTCATAGAATTTTTTGATTCCCTGCCCTGAAACAATGTTCCGTATATCCTGGTATTGTGTTGCCAGCTTGGCATCTGCAGGCGGAGCATTATGATCGAGAACAATAACCATCTGGTCCGGATCCGAGACCTTCTCTCCTCCCATTTTCCTGAATGTCTGGAAAATGCTGGAGGTGTTGTCATGCGTCAGGATCAGATCGGGTTTCCTGAAAACCACCGCTCCCTCCGGAGCGCCCAGTACTTTTTCAACAAATGTCCTTGGTTTCATATACTGATTTATCTTTCGTTAAATTTTACCTAATAATCCTCCCTTTTTGTATATCTCATACTGAGCATCATAGAAGGGGTTAATTAAAGTTGAAAGTCCGTTGCGTTCATTCACTGCCTCCCCTGTCAGCATATTGACAGAAATGACATCCTGGTCTTTCAGATCGATCTTTTCAAAGGAGGTATATGTAAGTACCGGGAATGCAGCGTTGATTGCGTTTCGCTCATATATGACACCGAATGACTGTGCAATTACGGCCTGAATTCCCAGGGAAACGAAACAGTCAACTGCCTGCTGACGTGAACTTCCGCTTCCGAAGTTTTTGCCTGCAACTATTATATCACCCTTCTGAGCCCTCTTTGCAAAATCCTTGTATCCTTCCAGGTTATCAAATGCATACTGGCCCATTTCACGTATGTCAGTAATGGCCAGGTAACGGTTATGGAAGATCATGTCAGTGTCTATGTTGTCACGGTCTATCAGCCATACCTTTCCCCTTATAACGGTTGGTTTGTCAGCCTGAGCCTCTTTTGCAGCAGCGGCGGCAGTGGGCTGATTCTGGCTGAATCTGAATTCCGGCGGATTTTCAGGGATAATGTCAGGTGTTGTAATATACCCTGCCAGTGCTGACGCAGCAACCACTTCAGGAGATGCAAGAAACACGCTTCCCTGGCCCTGTTTGCCCGGGAAATTCCGGTTGCCGGTGCTGACAGTAACTTCTCCCTTTCCGTTTTGCCCTACCTGTCCGGCTGCACACCCTGCGCAACCGGCATTGGAAACAAGTGCGCCGGCATCCTTGAAGATATCCATCAGTCCTTCGTCGAGACACTGTCTCCAAACCGCATCAGTTGAAGGGACGATCTTGAGTACCACGCCCGGTGCGACTTTTCTCCCTTTCAGGATCTCAGCCGTCACCCTCATGTCTTCAATTCGGCCGTTTGTACAGCTGCCGATGAATGCAGAGTCTATCCTTGTTAAAGGAAGTTCACTTACTCCGACCGTGTCATGCGGTTCGCCAGGCCGGGCCACCATCGGCACGAAGGAACTGACGTCGATATCTGCTGCAATAGCATAGTCAGCATCCGGATCTGCATAGACAGGCTCGAACGGGGAGCGTGCCCGTGCGCGGCAGAAGTCAATAATCGCCGGAGTTGGCGGGAAAAGAATAATAATCGCCCCCATTTCAGTAGCCATTGAAGCAATTGTGATCCGTTCGTCGAGCGTCATCCTTTCCACGGCATCACCATACAGCTCGATGCTGTAACCAAGAAGGGTGTTGGCGCCATAGATGCGCAGAAGGTTCAGAATAACATCCTTTGCAGCCACCTTCTCAGGCATAATTCCTTTAAGCGTAAGCTTTACCGATGCCGGAACCTTGAACCATACCCTGCCGCTGTTCCATGCAGCGGCAATGTCCATATCACCCATTCCCTGACCGAATGCACCCACGGCACCCAGGATGTTTGCATGTGAATCGGTTGAGACGGCGGTGGCACCAGGCCAGACATATCCCTCCTCTATGAGCAGGTGTGTGCCAATGCCTGCATCGATGTCGTATACCCTGATGCCGTTGCCGCGTGCATACTGCCTGCAAATATGCTGATTGACAGCATATTTCTGATCAGATCCTGTAGGATTGCAGTCGAACGTGAACAGGGTCTTATCGGGGTCATCGATTTTCAGTCCGAAATCGTTCAGATTCTTAACCACATTGGCACCGCCAAAGTCCCTCGCAGCACGGGCGTCAATTGTAATATCAACAATGTCACCCGGCTTAACGATTGCGTATTTGGAGTGAGCTGCAATGATTTTTTCGGTTATGGTCATTCCCATGATCGAGTTTTTTGTTGGTTCAGAGGCAAATTTAGCAATAGGGATCAATCTCCGGCATGAAAAATATCATCAGTTGAGATCGAATTAACCGCAGAAGAAAAGAAGGGGTCAGTTCCGGTATTGTGCGCGGTAGTCACGCGCTGACATTCCGGCATGCTTGCGGAACTGCTTGTTGAAGTTGGACACGGTCGCAAATCCGCACTCAAAGACAATCTCGTTAATCTGGTGATCTGTTTCCCGGAGAAGGTAACAGGCCTTATTTGTGCGTACCTGGTTCACATAGTCTACAAAACCGCTGCCGGTGCTGCGTGAAAAGAAGCGGCTGAACGAATGCGGACTCATCTTTGCCACCGCAGCCACCTCCTTAACAGGGATGGCGCGGTAAAAATTATCCCTTACATAGGAGCAGACTTCTGTCAGACGGCTGTCAGTGATCTCATGTACGGCTTCGTGGCTGTCGCCTGAGAGTGTTTTGAACCTGGGGGCCGAACAGAGTATCTCGAGCAGCCTGAAGAAGCTTACCATCTTCTTCAATCCCGTATCAGACAGCAATCGTCTCATGGGCTCCTCTGCTGCTTCGCCGGTTTCGGGCGGAAAAGCAATTCCCCGGCTGGCATTTTCAAACAATTGCCTGAGGTCAGCCATCTCAAACTGTGACAGCAATGAATCACCCAGGGAATCACGCCTGAAGTGAACCATGATTGCGTGCCTGCCCGTGTCATTTTCATCCTTCCTGTAGAAGTTCCAGAAATGCCTGAGGTCAGGACCGTACATGACAATATCATAACGGTCAAAAAGTTCTACGGAATCACCTGCGACACGTGTGCCATTGCCTGAAATATTCAGAACTATTTCATACTCAGGATGCAGATGCAGAAAACTGCTCTCGTTATCCATCCATGCGGCCCTGAATCCGGAACCGTCGTCATGCCTGATGCTTATTATTTCAGGTATCATACTAAAGGATTTATTGTCAGAGGAATAATTGGCGCTATATTCAGTCTAAAATTACAAATTCCTGTTCTAATTAACAACCTGTTACTATGCACCTTCATTTTTTTTTGAAATTGTTTGCAAAGTTGTTGTATATGTATTACATTTGTAAAAGAGACGAAATAAAAGAGGAGAGTAAGGGTTACTTGTGGGAATCAATAGGATTGTATTGCAGACATTGACTTTCACATGGACCTATAGGCTGACTACCATAGGTTACTTCCTTTTATCAGACAGTAGATTCCGGGATTATCTCATAAGCCCGTTCCTTAAAGTACCACGGTAACCCTCTCCTCTTTTTCCTTTTCCCCCTGGCGATGAAAACATTCCTCCGCAGATTTGAGAACAACAGGGATCTTGTTATTCTCTTCGGTACCTGGGGAATAGATGAAAAAGCCTTTTCCAATCTATGCACCGATAACCACGACTTTATCCTGTTCTACAACTATTCAGCCGATGAACCGCTGATACTGCCTGAAATGAAAACCTACAGGCGCGTTACTGTAATCGGATGGTCACTCGGCGTCTGGGCTGCCGAATACTACAGCAGAAAGATGGGAATCAAACCTGATCTTACGATTGCAATCAATGGCACACCCGTAGCCGCAGATGACAAGTACGGCATTCCGCTGAGGATTTTCGAAGCCACCCTTGACAATATCTCAAACTACAGCATGGCAAAGTTCTACCTGAGGCTCTTCGGTACCCGAAGCCTCTTTGAACTGAACCGCGCCTACATACCCACCCGCACGGAGAAATCGCTTCACGATGAGCTGAGATGGCTATACAACCGGATGATGGAACCGGTTGAAACAGGTTTTGTCTGGGACTATACGCTTATAGGTACGGAAGATCGTGTGTTCAGGGCCTCCAACCTTGCAAGCTACTGGTCAATGCACCCCGAAACAAGGCAGATAGTGGTCAAAGCCCCTCATTATCTGTTTGATAACTGGAAGTCCCTGGAAGACCTGATCAGGTACGTGAGACGCTTCCGGCTTTCGCCATTCAGAAACAAATAGAAATTAAAGGTCCCGGAGCAGAACATTTGCTTCCGATGAGGCAATCTGACTCTCGAACCTTGTCAGGGCAGTATCAATCTTCCTGTAGTCGGAATTATTTATTACTATCTTGTGGACTGAGCCTGATGACTCGAGCTTATCGAGAACGAACGAGAGGGACATCCTGTTGATGTCAGTAGCAGGCTGATAGACATATTTTTCCTGTTCTTCATTCCATACCTCGGTTACCATCGAGGCCTCGCGGAGCTGGTCAAGGCAATCATGTACTGTCCGCACAGGGAGGCTCAGCTCAAGGGAGATTTCCTCCGGGGCTCTCGGCTTTGCTCCTTTCACAAAATCAACTATCAGGGAGTGCATTACAAGAAGTGATAACCTCTTTTTCTGCCGCGGTGATACCGTCTGTACATCGAATTCAAACTCATACCGGGTGATATTCTGAAGGTAATACGAGAGCTGTGCACCCATCAGAAGAACTACCCAGCTCATCTGAATCCAGACCATTAGCAGCGGGATGGCTGCGAAGGTCCCGTAGATTGTACCGAGCCGTGTCAGCCCCATTTGTGACTCAACATAGAGCATCTGCAACACCTGCAACGCAATGCCTGCAACAATTCCGGCAATAGCAGCAGTGCGGAACTTCACCCTTGTGTTGGGCATCGCCAGGAAGGCAGACGTTGACAGCGTACAAAGAAGGATGAATGGAATGAGCTGAACCAGGAATGATACAACAGGCTTAAGACTCTCAAGCATATCTGACTGACTCAGAATTTCATTGAGACGGGTTGTTGCAAGAACCGTGGCGCTGCTTGAGACAATGAAAAGCAGAGGTACAAGTATTATGACTGCAAGATAATCTGTTACCTGGCGGTACCATACCCTGGTCTCGTCAACCTTCCATATGGAATTGAATGTGTTTTCCACATACCTGAGCAACTGTGTCACTGTAGAAACGAGAAACGCCACACCTATTCCCGCCATCCATCCTCCGCTTGTATTCTCAAGAGTTTTATTTGCGAAATCAAGGATCCAGTTCATCACCTCCTCCTGGTTGTGGAACTGCATTATTATCTGTGCCCTCAGCTCGTCATGCAGGCCGAAGCCCTTTGCGATGCCGAATGCCAGGGCTAGAATAGGTATCACTGAAAGTATCGTAAAAAAAGTGAGGGCAGACGCCTTGATGTAAATATTCTCTCTCTTTATCCCCTTGTAGAGCAGATAGATAATGCGTTTCTGACGAACCCAGAAGGGGACTGATTTCTTCAGTCTCTCAGCAACTGTTCTCCGCCCATGTCCGGCACGGTTCACAATCGACTGACTAATTTCAGCAAAAGGTCTCATCAGATTTTCTGATTATTAACGGAATTCAAATTTAAGAAATGATCTTCAAACACTA
>ERZ795055.2728-NODE-2728-length-13171-cov-3.550473_pt1 | contig 13171 bp, 3 predicted proteins | sample MGYA00375139_ERZ795055 | MGnify/ENA primary metagenome ERZ795055 (study PRJEB30184, sample SAMN05720283) | anaerobic digester metagenome | isolation source: active sludge of municipal wastewater-treating anaerobic digesters | place: USA | collected 2015-01-23 ...
CGAAACCTGCGCGACGCGCTGGCGGCCGGAGTACCGGTCGCTGTCACAGTCGCGGTGACCGATCCGGAACTCATAACTTCTCCGTCACCCAAGCCTGTGGCCGGGACAAGTACGCGCTATGCATCCTGCGCAGCGTTCAAGGAAGACTCTGACATGGAGAAAGTCTGCCAACGCATGGCTGACCTGACCGAGTTGCAGAGAGCGGGACTGCCCATCGGCTGGACGGATGCAGCCTTGCCCCGCTACGGCGAGCGGTGCGTGCAGGGCAACGGCAAGCCGTGCGCGTTTGGCGACCTGGTGGGCCATGGGGGCAGCTGGCTCAACCTGATGATCGCGTTACTGGGCTGGGTTATCACCGCATTCGCCTGCACCCTCGGTGCGCCGTTCTGGTTTGATGCGCTGAGCAAGCTCGTGAAGCTGCGGTCGTCCGGTGCGCCGCCGGCCACTGCCAAGGGTGCGGACAGCAGCAGCGCACCGCCCGGCAGCCAGCTCGCACGTTCGGCCGCTTCTCCAGTGGCCGGCGTGGGCGCTACGGGCGCCCCGCTTGGCGGCCCTGCTGGCCAGGGGGACGAGTTCGCACTCAAGCCGCGCATTGCGATGCGCGATGCGCTCAACGATGCCGAGCGCGCGCTCGACACCGACTGCGTCAAACGCGTGCAGCGCGGCATCGAGATGGCCGAGGCGGACGTCAGTGGCTGGTTCGACGGCGCGACGCGGCAGGCGATCGCGGCCTGGCAGCGCAGGATGGCGTTAGAGCCCGTCACCGGCGAGTTGAGCATTTCCCAGATCGCGAGCCTGCTAAGCGCGCCGCAGCCGGACGCGCCGGACGGTCACCAGCACTTGGATGGCTGCGACGTCGCGATCACCGATCCCACCGACGACGCGAGCCTCCCGGGCGCGCGCGGTGGCGTGGCTTGAGGAGGACAGCATGGCGTTTGCACTTACCTGGTTGCCCGGCGTATTGCTGGAAGCAGGCCTCAAGGTCGCCGAGGTGGACGGCTGGCAAAGTCGCGGGCGCGCCGAGATGGGCCGCGTGCTCGGCACGATGATTCATCACACCGCGGGCCCTCGCGTCGGCAACATGCCGAGCCTGAAGACGCTGGTGAACGGTCGCAGCGATCTCACGGGACCGCTGTCGCAACTCGGCTTGGGTCGCGATGGCACCTGGTACGTCATCGCGGCCGGCCGCGCCAACCATGCGGGCGATGGTATCTGGAACGGCGTACGCACCGGCAACTCGAACTTCATCGGCATCGAATGCGAGAACGGCGGCGGCAGCACGGATACGTGGCCCGATGTCCAGTTGCTGGCACTGCGCCACGGCGTCGCGGCCTTGATGAAGCACGCGGGCCGCCCTGCAGACTGGTGCTGCGGCCACCGCGAGTACGCCTTGCCGCGCGGTCGGAAGCTCGACCCGCTGTGGGACATGCTGGTATTTCGCGATCAGGTCGCGGCGCTGCTAAGTAGCGGCGTCCCTATGATTCCGCAGATACCGGCTGCGGAGCCCAACTCGCCACCCGGTACAGCGCCGCGACCGACGTTGCGACGAGGCTCTGCTGGCGCACATGTGGTCGCTCTGCAACGCTTTCTAGGGTTGGACGACGATGGACTATTCGGCTCCCACACAGAGGCGGCGGTGCGCATATTTCAGCGCAACCAGAATTTAGTGCCGGATGGCATCGTAGGCCCCAATACGTGGGCCAGAGTGCCGAGAGAGGATCAATAGTCGTCACTCACTATCGGCTGCTGCTGGTCGGGGCCACTCATTGGCATCCTAACCCCCAATGGCCGGAATCAGCAGGGGAAGAGCCGTTCGGCTAGGAAAGAGGTTTTCTAAATTGAAGGGACGCTTTCGATTTCGCAGATCCTTCGGCCTACGCCGCTTCCATTTTTTTCCACCGGCGGGATTGGGTCTCGGAGTTCGAAAGGGATAGACATGGACACGCATGACAATAAGGCTGTGACATCCGATGCGCTCGAGCCTTTGGTGTCCAAGCGGCGGTGCAATGTCGGCGCGGAGACACCCATCCAATCCGAGCGTTGGGGCCTGGCCCTTTCTGGCGGTGGTGTGCGCAGCGCCACCTTCTGCTATGGGCTGGTGACCGCGCTTGCTAAGGCCGATGTTTTTCGACGATTCGACCTGATGTCCACCGTCTCCGGCGGCGGTTACATCGGTTCGATGATCGGTCGTCTTGCGCAGTCCAAGGGGACGGCAGAGGAGCTTCAAGACACTCTGGCCAAACCCGGCAACACGTCGAAGGAGCGAGGTTGGCTTCGTGCGAATAGTCGGTACCTCATCCCGCGCGGCAGCCGTGACTGGCTGTTCGCGGTCGTGACGTTCCTGCGAAACCTTGCGGCGATTCATATTGAACTTGGCGTCGTGGCACTCGGGTTCGGATGCATCCTCGGACTGATCGACATTGCCGCATGGTGGCTGTTCGACATGGCATTGATGAGGTCGAGCGGTGCGACCAATCAATACCTCGAGTCGGGATGGAACTTTGTGTCTTCCTTTCCGACTCTGTGGCTCTTCGCGCCGATTCCAGCGGCCTTCGCGGTAGTCGCCGCGTTCAGGTACTGGTATCTGCCCGCGCAGAGCGACGTGGCCGCCAGTGACGCTCGACGACATCAGGTCACCGACGCGTTGGCGACCTGGCTTCGCTGGACCGTTGCGCTAGTCGCCCTCGGTTGTGTCGACTGGGTCGCGTGGCGAATCGCGAATCGACCCCAGCAATTGCTGGTGCTGGGCTCGTCCTTCGCCGTCCTGCTGACGGTGTTGAGAGTTCTCCTGCCGCTGATTCAGGGAGCAAGCCAAGGAGGTTCGAACGCGGCCATCCTTCGACTTCCAGTCATTGTCGATGTCGCCGGGAGGATCGGACTCGTCGTCCTGCTGGTCTTTTGGACCAGCGTGGCCCATGCACTGTTCACGCGCCAGGTCTGGAACACGCAGGCCTTGCAGGTCGACTATGTCGCAGCCTCCCTAGCTATCCTCGGTGCGCTGGTCGCGGTCGGGGGATGGGCACTGATCTCCGGCCGTACCATCGAGTTTTTGAACCGGTCCTCGCTGCACCACTTCTATCGATCGCGGCTGGCACGGACGTACCTCGGCGCCGCAAACGCTGCTCGAAGCCCCAGCTCCAAGGTGACCGAGCCGGAGCAGGAGGACGATGTTCTTTTCTCCAAGTACGAGCCGCAGGCCACTGGCGGACCGGTCCACTTGTTGAACGTGTGCGTGAATCAGACCTACCAGCACAGCGGTCTGTTTAACATCGACAGGCAAGGGCAGCTGATGACGGTCGCCGGACCCAGTCTGGTCAAGCTCGAGCAATCGAGCTGGGAGGAATTGCCCGCGAGCACCGAGACTCTGGGAACCTGGATGGCCGTATCCGGCGCGGCGGCGGCTCCCGGTCTCGGAGCCGCGACCCAGCCGGGATGGGCAGCGATGCTGACCACGCTGGGCATCCGGCTCGGATATTGGAGAGATTCCGGAATCGAGAGCAGGCCTTGCACGTGGCTCGCGCGTCACCTTCCCAAGTACAACTACCTGTTGTGCGAACTCTTTGCGCATCTGCCCGGCAACAACGAAAGGGTTCAATACCTTAGTGACGGTGGGCACAGCGAAAACACTGGTGCGTACCCGCTCCTAGCTGCCGGCTGCCGGCTGATCGTTCTAGCCGACTGCGGAGCAGACCCGGCCTATCGATTCGATGACCTTGAGAATCTGATCCGGCGGGCTCGGATCGATCTCGGCGTCGACATCCGATTCGTTGAATGGGATCCCTCAATGCCGGCGTTCGGAACTCTGAGCGACGTGGCAGCGCCCGACAAGAACGCGTGCCTGGCGGCCGCGACCATTTCGTATCCGACGGGCGACACGGGGGTGCTGATCGTCGTCAAGCCGAACATCGCCAGCGACCTGCCCGAAGACGTGTACAACTACTCACGCGACAACCCGTCCTTTCCGCAGCAAACGACCGCTGACCAGATCTTCGGAGAAGACCAGTGGGAGAGCTACTACGCGCTCGGAGAGCACATCGGGTCCTTCCTCACGCTCGACGTGATCGACAAGGTTCTGGCCAACCGGACGGCAGTGCCGACAAAAGCGCCGCAGCTTCCTGCCGCTACGCCGGCCGTGGCCAATTCGAAGCGGCGCGCACCGGCGCGCATCGGAGTGCGCACTGCTGCTGGCGCCACGCTGGGCCTGGGTGCAATCCTCACGTCGCTCGGTGGCTTGTGGACGGCGTTTCAGCACGGCACCCCGCCTGAAAAGGAGTTCTCGTCGCGAGCGATGCAGCCTCTGTACGAAAGCTACGCTGCGCTGAATGTTGGAGACGAGCGCCAAAACAACGCTGCAGTCGGACGAATGGCTGCGCAACTGATGGTGGTTTGGCGCAGCGCTCGCGAGGAGCATCAGGACGTCAATTTGGTCTCGAATAAGGAGGCCATCGACATGCTGCGTACGACCGTCAGCCTGTGCTATGCGCAGCGAGACCGCATGTCGGCTTGTCGTAGCCTGTTGACCGTGTTCACGTGTCCCCCAGTGCCGCGCAAGCTTTCGGCCGTAGAGGAGAACGCGGGCTACTGGGCCCGACATGAGTTCAATGTGGACCGACGGGAGGGCGTGAACTACTGTGATGAAGTCATTCAGGCCATCGAGGCCTCGAACTACGACGCGTCATCGTCGGCTGAGGTGGTCGTAGCTGCCGCGCCGTTGCCGGCGTCGGGCGCCGGCGCGAGCGCGACAGCGAGTGCAGTGAACCCAGACGTCGTCCCACCGATCGTTGCCGCGTCAGGCCCCGCCAACGTCCAGTCCGGCGCGTCGCAGGCGTCGGCCGCGTCCGCGGTCGGTGCAGCGCAAGCCCAGGCTTCGTCCGCCTCGGCATTGCCATCTGCGGCCTCGCCCAACGTGGCCACCTCGGAGGATCCGAAGCCTTGCGAGAAGGTCACCGTCTACGTCCAGATCTACGGCGGGGACGGACGCGACAACGTGCGCAGCCTTCGTTCGCTGTGGCAGGAAGCGGGGGCCAGCGTTCCGGCGATCGAGGACGTCAACGAAAGTGCCCGGCGTCAAGGGCGCAATCCGCCGACACCTTTTACTCGGCCCACCGTCATCTTTCACGACTCGGTGGCGAATGTGTGCGCTGCATCGTTGGCGAAGCGGGCGTACCAGGATGTCAACGCGTGGGACGTTGTACCGCTGAAGTCGACTCTCACGCCGACTCCGAGGACGGTTGAGGTCTGGTTGCCACCGTCTGCCGTGAAGGCCGGCTTCGATCAGTGGATCGACGTGGGCGCGTGGTGCTACCAGGAGTATTCGCCGGCTGGACAGGGTGTACCGCCTTATGGCGTTCACTGTCATCCGACCAAAGTGGCCTGTGAATCGGCGAAAGGACCCAACGCGATACGGACCCAGAGCGAATGCATCAAGGTCGCGGATCCCACACTGCGTAGCATTTTGGTCGACCGCGGCTGGGCGGCGTCCAGGTATAAGACATCCGGCGCAATGTTTGCTTCGCCGTTCCCCCCGGTGAAAGCTCCTTAAAGTCGCTGACCGATTTGCGAGGCAGACGTGCGGCGCCGCAACTGCACGCCTTAAGGTTGAACGTACGCTTAACCGCTTCGACTTCGCCCACGGCTTTGACCGCTCCGGGTCGGGGAGTACGCGTTCGCGAGATTGGAAAGCTGACCTTCGCGGCAAGGTTTGCCTGGAAGTCCGCTGACCGCAGAAGACCTGTCGCTCATCTGGCGAGTGCTGTAGGGCAGCTCAGGCCGAACGTCAAGACGTACGGGCGATAATGTCAAACGAAGTAGGGCAGGGAAGCAGCACCTATTTCCGCTCATCGGGCCTTCAGCATCTCAAGTTGGTCTCTGCTTGGCTCATGGAACTCAGTCCTAGTGTCCAATGACCTTAGGGTCCCCGCCTCCGTCGTGAAGGCGCTGGTGTGGTATAGGCTGCCACCGAAGCCACCCATAGAAACTCCCTGGTCCTGGCCCGCATAAACGTTTTTCTCTCCGGCCAAGACCCATACGGGCTCTAGTCCAGCGCTGGCTAGCTTGTTCAAGAAGTAGTCGCGGGAGACAACGCCGGCCCCGGCTCCTCGCGTATGCAGCGAGGGGTTCTGCCACCGGAGAGTGCCGCCAGCGTCAACGTACTCCGGAGCCTTGCCGCTGCGGAGGTGCAGGTCCAGCACCTTGATGATGCCTGACGATGGCAGATAGAGCGAAAACCCGTCGTCGACCGAGTTGTCGTTGCCGTTGCCTTCAACGGTCAGTGATTCAACGATGCCGGCATACGGTGTTTTGATGCCAGCGCGGATTTTCTGTTCCATCTCGACTTGCCGGGTGTCGCGCCACCCATGTTCTCCCAGGAAAGCGTCAAGGGAGCCGCTTTCCCACAGGCGAGACGCGTCGCCGCGGTGCCTGCGGAGCAGTTCCTTTGCCAGCTGAGGCCCGTTGCCTAGTTCGGTGACCAGACAGCTTATGCGCGACCAAGCATCTGCGTGGTTGCGCCTGCTTTGCCCCGGCACAGTCCAGTGACGAAAGCCGGACACCGCAAGCCATCGCTCGCCGTCGGGGCTGACCACCTCGATTTGACCGAGGTCGTTGCACAAGTCGCTCTCGACGTGAACCCATGCGAGGAGCAGGTCTGTATCTCCAGACGGCAGTTGGGGAGCGGACGGAGTCCACCATGTAATTGGTGTCGCCGCCCAGCCCGTTTCGAGGGTACTTCGAACAAGGAGGGAGGGGTCCAGGTCACTCTTCATGTCCCGACCGTGAGGGCCTGGCTCAAACGCCCTTAGCTTGCCGTCGTCTTCCCAGGAACACATCGCCAGGTTGTCGGTCATCCGCGCCGTCGCCTCAGCGAGCGCGATGTACTGGTACTTCTTGCCCACGCGCTCCACCCGATGCTTGCCCATGCGGTCGAGACTGATATGCTCACTCCTCTCGAAGCCGTCGAAGAGTTCCTCGGTCCACCCGAGCCGGTGCGCACGCTCGCAAATCCATCGCCTCACAGGGCCATGGTCGACCTCCGACGGGCGTCTATTGTCGTCCCGCATGCGCGTTGAATCAAGAAGATGATGTTCCGCGAACTTGGTGTACTCGGTGCGTAGCTCCTCGGAAAGCGCGTCCTTGAATGCTTGGTTGGCTTGCTCGACCTCGGCCCAGTGCTCAGACTCTCTGGAGCTTTTCGTCGTGAGCGAAAAGCGCAGAGGCCGCTGGCGGTACTTGATCGTCAACTGGCGCAGCGCAAGGTAGGCTTCTTGCTGCTCGCGGGTCGCCTTGTCAATTAATGCGTTCTGCCAGCGTTCGAAGAGTTCCTTGGTGGTGTTGCCGGCAAGGATGCGCGGCGCATCCACGATGTCATGCAACCAACGGCTTAAGGTGTAGTTGCCGAAGTCGCCGTGCTCATTCGTGGACGAGCAAATCGAATCGCCGTATCCCTTGCCTCGGTACTTTTTTAGTTCCTCTTCCGTCACAGGTTCCAGCGGCCACGCAGAATTGAATTTGGCCCTGCATGCGTCGAGGTCGACCTCCGCCGGCAACTGGCCTGCCGCCTGAGCGTAGAGCAGGACACCGAAGGCATAGTCCCGGGCCATCAGGTTCAGCGGCGGCCGCCGGTCTTCTCCAAAGTAGTTCTTCCAGACGGAAACGGCGAGCACCCCGCAACGGGCTCGGTCCATGCCCTGCATGGCCGCGCCGTAGCAGGCAGCGAGTAGGCGCTCTGTGATGTACAGGTCGTCGACGTCGTTGAACTGGTCGACGAGGGCCGCAGCGTAACCAAGCTTGCAAGACAGTAGGTTCACGAGTGACTTGGTGGCGCGGTCGCGCACGGCCCGGTTGCTGGTCGACAAGAACCATGTCAACGTGACTGCGGCAAGCCAGAGGCGCTGTTCATCGACTTCGTTGGCATCAGCCTCCCAGGCCCAGTCGATGAGCGAGACTACTGCGCCGCCCTCGCCTAAGTCATCGTGCGCCAAAAACACCGACCATGCCGCATCTCTCTGCGGCATCCGACGCGGCCACAGGTCCTTGTGCAGCCAGTTGGCATTGAACAGGTTTTCAGGCTCGGTGCTGACCAGCAGCATCAAGCCGTACGCCGAGCGGCTAGTGGCCTCGCAGAGCTTTTCCACCCATCCGGCCGTTCGACTTGTGAACGCCGTTGGACTCCGCCACGCCAGCGAACTCTCGAAAGCGTCGCAGAGTGACGGGTCGTCGATTGCCCCCTGAGGCAACACATCGAACAACTCGAAGCCAAACTCCTCCGGCAGTTGCACTGCCAAGGCCTCAATGACTCCGGCAAATTGCCAGCTCTCTAACGGTTCGAAGTGGGACGCCAGTGGTGCCCGTCGGAACGAGCCCTCGACGTCACTTCGGTCAATCTGGTCTATGAGCCTTTTGGCACGCAGGTGGTCCGACAGCCGCTCGAAGGTGAACCTGATGATTTCTTTATGGGCCCCCCCTGGCTGCCACTCGACGTCTTGGGTGAACACGCCCTCTGACAGAAATGCAGAAAAGAGACTGCGGTCTGTGTAGCAGCCCGAGTTGTGGATGCCTTCCAGCAGCTTTATGGTGTCTTCCATGGACAGGCTTCCGCCGTCGCCATGGGTCGCGCAGGCTTCCAGGAACTGCTCCAACGCCTTGCGCGGAATCTTCAGCTCGGGGATGAGCTTCAGCTCCCTCTGGACCTTGTTTGCTACCGCGGTCAGGTAGAAGTCGAAGATGGCGGTGACGCCGTCCATGCCCTTCGGCAGCTGCTTGAGGTTTTCAGTGTCGAGGTACTCGCAGCAGCTTCGAAGGAACAGTGGGTTCTCGAACTCCCTCGCCAGATTTGGAGAGCTTGGTCGCGCGATACCACGGCGGTCGAGGTAGGCCTTTGCTGCGGCGCCGGCGTGGCCGGCAAAGCCGGGGTGCACAACGTGCTCAAGGCCCTTCAGCGGGAGGAAGCGGAGGTACGTGCTGCGCACGGTCAGAACCAGCGCCAACCGAGGGAATTTTTGAACCAGCCGGATGAACCCCGGCAGGCGCGATTCCCACAGTGCAATGCCCTGCCGCTCGTTGAGGGCGTCTATGGCCAGCACTGCCCGGCAGTCGGCGGCCTCTGCTGCTGCGTCGAACGCGCCCAGGAAGTCGGCGGTTGTTACCTGGGCTAGGTCAAGCTGACCTCGGATTTGCTCCCAGGGGTCACCGTCGGTAAGGCTTCCGCTGAGAACCAGAACAAAGGGGCGGCCTGCCTCAAGCTGCTTGTGACCGAAGTCAGCAATAAGGTGCGATTTGCCGATGCCGCCTGGACCAGAGATGACCAGCTCGCGCTTGTTTATGAGCCGCCAGCGCACGCTGGCTATCTCCTCGCGGACATGGTCCACCGCCGAATAGAGGTCGAACATGTCTTTGCGGGCGATGTAGCGGCTCTTCTCGGGGACCTTGTCCTCAACCTCGGTCAGCGCCTGGGAGATGCTTTCGATGGCATCAGTCGCCAGGGCCGCCCAGTTCTCCAGTGGCACGGACGCTTCCAAGGCCGCAAGAGGGGCGGCAAGGTTTTGCGACAGCGACTCGCAGGCTTGTCGTACTCGGTCGGCAGCAGACGATAGCTTTTCGCGAGACAAGCTACCGACCGCGCCGTCCATCTTGTACGTAATCTCGGCTGCCCAGCTCGCAGGCGCTACGAGCAATTCCGGGTTGCGTGCCACTGCTTGCAAGGCCTGCTGGATGGGCAGCTCCACGTGGCTTTCAGGGCTGTAGCGCTCACCCAGGTTGTGGCGCTGCACGTCGAGCTTGTCGCGGAACCAGGCCGAGCTGAACCGGACGGCGTCGAACCAGTAGCGAGCCCGTCCAGAGTAAGCCGGGTCGTCGCGACCCAGTCGTTCGCCGATGCTTGATGCGCTCCAGAGTTCGATTTCGATGGTGCGGCCTTTGGCTGCTGCGTCTTCGATGCTCTTTTTGCGCCACTTTTCGTAGCGCTGAACTTCGCTGGCCTTCTTGCCAGATCGGTTGTCACGCAGGTCGATAGGCAAGCAAACGACGAATGCCATCAACTGCGGATGGGAGCTGAGCGCACGCTGCAGCGAGTCGCTCAGGTCGGCTACTTGCCCGTCATCAAAACCGTTGATGAAGTACTTCGCTTGCCAGCCAACCTCGTGCCCGTCCACGTAGGTCCGGTAGCACTCGAGGCCTTGATCGGCCCCCGGACCTTTTCGGATGAACTGGGATCCCTTCGCCGGGTCCTCCAGGGCAGCCAGCTGACAGCAGAGCTCTTCGAAACCGCTGTTCTGCGTTCCTCGATGTTCCCGAATACGTTTGAAGTCCAAGGTCAATGCCAACGCGGCCTCCCTATTTACTCTTGGGCGCGGTCCTTGCGTTACCCGGACCGCCCCTTCCCTGGCGCGCTAGTGTACCTTGCCATTGTACTGATACGCTTCATGCAATCGCCATCCAAATGAATGTATGCTTTGGTACAACTTACTAGATGGCTGCTCCTAACCGTTATTATCAGTTATCCATAACGGCAATGAGGTTGCGTTGCTGGACGGCAGAAAGCGGGCAAGCCCTCATGTAGTCGTCCCGGCAAAGACTCGAACCAATACATACACATGGAACAGATGCAGTTGGCAGGCAATCCCACCTCCAGTCCCGAGCAGGGGACTAGCACGTCGGCCAGTGGGCCCGCCGGCGCCCACTTTGAGGGACAGGTCGCTGCGTTCTACATGCTCGCTATGCTTTGCGGCGCGCCACCGCGTGGCCTACCTGGCACCTCAATCGACCGAGTTGCGCTTCAACAAGCCAACACAGGTAGGCCACTCGACGACGTGATAGTCCACGTAGTCGATGGTGCGGGCCGACCAGCGGTGCTGGAGATTCAGGTAAAGCGGACGATCACGTTCACCCCTGCGGACCCCGTCTTCAAGAAGGTTGTTGGCCAAATTGCTAAGGCAGCCCGCCGCACGGACTTCTGGTCAATCAGTTATAGCCTCGCGATCGCCACCGCGAGAGGCTCACGAAAGATTGATGGCCCTTATCAGGATCTGTTAGCACTCGCACGCCAGATAGGAGACGCGGCCACCTTCACGTCTCAGCTCAAGCTTTCAGGTGTCGCAAACGACGACATGCGGACCTTCGTTAAGACTTTCCAAGCCCACCTGAAGGATGAGCAGGCGCCTCATGACGAGGAAACGATCTGGAAGCTTTTGCGCCGACTTCAGATTCTCACGTTCGACTTCACTGCCGCTGGCTCAGCCTCAGAAGACTTGGCGCGAGAGCGAGCACTCCGCACATTGCATGTCGACGATGCTTCTCGTGTAGACGCGTTCTGGGCAAGTCTCATTGAGCTCGCGATAAGCGTGGCGAAGAACGGAGGCGATCGAAACCGCAGTTCCCTTCTTGAGTCCATGCAGCCTCTCGGATTTCGATTTGCCGGAGAGCGGCGGAATGCCGGTGCGCGTGCAATTCTCGCCGAGCACGCACGCCAAGTGCTTGCGGATATCGACAATCAAGTTGGACAAGTCGTACTCGCTCGGCACGAGCGCGTAGCTGCTGTGCACGAGGCGTTTGACTCCGGCCGCTATGTCGAGATCCGAGGCGACGCTGGCGTAGGCAAGTCCGGCGTCTTGCGGCTGTTGGCTGAGTCCTTGCAAGCAGAAGGCAACCTTCTCGTACTCAGCCCTGGCCGATGTCCTCCGCGAGGATGGTCCGCCATGCGTACCCTGATCGGATTTGAAGGTACGCTCCGAGACCTTCTCGTCGAACTAGCAACCGATGGCGGCGCTATAGTTTTTCTGGACAACCTCGACTCCTTCAGTGACGAGGAACGTCTCACGGTGGTTGACGTACTCAGGGATGCCGCTCGGGTTCCCGGGGTGTCGGTCCTCGCGACAGCTCGAACTGAATTCGGAGTGGAAGAACCCAGCTGGTTGCCTGTGGAGGCTCTCGACGCGCTGAACAGGGTGCCTGCCGTGACAATCGATGCGCTGAGCAAGGCAGAGATCGAGCAGCTCGCAACCGGGGATCCGGCACTAATCCCACTGCTCAGCGAGCACCACCCTGCACGGCTGGTGACAAGAAACCTGTTCCGGCTTGCACGCATCGCACTTCTGCCGGCGACCGATCCAATGCCACGTACCGAAGCGGAGATGGCTACGCAATGGTGGTCTTCGGCCGACGGCAAGCGCGACGCTGGGTGGCGCGATCGTGCTCGTCTGCTAAGTGACGTTGCACGGCAGGCACTTGCCGGACCAGATTTTCTTGATGTCGGCACACAACCCGCACAGGCAATCGATGCCTTGGTTAGGAGCGGAACATTGCGCGGCCTGGGCGCGAGTCGCGTGTCCTTCCGTCATGACGTACTGCGCGAATGGGCAATCGCATGCGCGTTGAGAGAGGATGCCGGTCTCATCGAGCAGTTGGGTCTGAAACATACCGCCCCGGCAACGAATGCGAGAGGCGCAGAGCTTGCGGCCAGGATGATCCTTGAGAGCGCATCCGACGGCGCACAATGGAACGGTCTTCTTGTTAGACTGAGCGGAGATGGAGCCCACAAGTCTTGGAGACGTGCGGCGCTGCTCGCGCCAGTTCGATCCGAGGCAGCAGCGGCTCTCTTGGCACGCATCCAGTCGATCCTGTTCTCAGACCGAGCGGTACTGCTCCGCGAGCTACTTCGGACGGTCATGGCCGTCGAGGTTGTACCGGCGTCGAAGGCCTTCGCGATACCGGGGATAGATCCAGACCTCATTCCAAAGAGCTTGATGATTCCCAAGGGGCCCGCCTGGTTGGACCTTATTCTGTGGCTTTTGAGAATTGGCGAAGGTGTTCCGGCGGAAGCCATCCCCGAAGTGACCGACCTCTACACGAACTTCTCCGCTGGGACGCTTGGCATCACGGAGGTGACGCCGCTTACGACGCGGCAGCTGTATCGGTGGCTTCGGTTGATGGAGCCGAGGAGGTCTACCCCTGAACCCGATGAGGGCTCCATGTTCTGGAGGGCTCTCGAACGCAACCAAGCGCAGTCCCTGCTTCGAGATCTACGTACCGGGTTCGTTTTGTTCGCCCGCTCCACTCCAGACCTGGCAACGGAGTATCTCCGTGCTGTAGAGCAGGCTCCGCACAACGATGACATCGTCCGAAGCATTCTGAAGATGCGCGGTACGTTGGCACAAGCGGCACCGGCTGAGCTTGCAAG
>ERZ795055.2736-NODE-2736-length-13152-cov-6.505383_pt1 | contig 13152 bp, 9 predicted proteins | sample MGYA00375139_ERZ795055 | MGnify/ENA primary metagenome ERZ795055 (study PRJEB30184, sample SAMN05720283) | anaerobic digester metagenome | isolation source: active sludge of municipal wastewater-treating anaerobic digesters | place: USA | collected 2015-01-23 ...
TTTTTTTTTTTTTTTCAAGCAGAAGACGGCATACGAGATAACGCACAGTGACTGAGTTCAGACGTGTGCTCTTCCGATCTCTGTCGAGGTCTTGACCGTGATTTCCTTCATCTTGACCGGGTAGGCGTCGACGAGTCCCGTCACCGCCTCGGCCTCCGGGCAGCACTGCCTGATGAGGTCGTAGCAGCGGATGAGCGCGTCGGGTGTGACCTCGGGCGAGAGCGCCTTCTCGAAGCGGATTGCGGCCTCGGTGCGCTGGTTGTATCTCTGGGCGGTCTTGCGGATGTTCACCGGGTTGAAGTTCGCGGCCTCGAGCACGATTTCGGTCGTGCCGTCCTCGATTTCGCTGTTGCCACCGCCCATGACCCCGGCGAGCGCGACCGGGCCGCCGGCGTCGGCGATCACGATGTCCTCGGCGCTGAGCTCGTACTTCGAGCCGTCAAGGGTCATGAGCGGCTCTCCCTGCGCGGCCATGCGCACGATGATCTCGCTCCCGCGAAGTTTCTTGCGGTCGAATGCGTGCATGGGCTCGCCGATCTCGGCCATCACGTAGTTGGTGACGTCCACGATGTTGTTGATCGGCCTCATTCCGATCGAGGTCACCGCAGCCTTGAGCCAGGCCGGGGATTCCTTGATGGCGACGTTCTTCATCACGAGGCCGGTATATCTCGGCGCCGCGTCCGGGTTTTCGATGCGGACCGACAGGTTGTCGGTGCTCTTGAATTCCTTTACGAGATTATGATCGACCGGGTCCCTGACCGGGCGGCCAAGGAGTGCGCCGATTTCGCGGGCGAACCCGCGGTGGCACCAGAGGTCGGGCCTGTGCGTGATCGACTTGTTGTCGATCTCGAGGCGCACGTCGCTGTGCTCGGGGAAAAGCTCGCTCAAGGGCGCCCCGAGCCTCGTTTCCGGCGGCAACACCATGATTCCTGAATGGTCGTCCGAGAAGCCGAGCTCCTTTTCTGAGCACAGCATGCCCGCCGAATCCTGCCCCCGTATCTTCGATTTCTTGATGATCATGCCGCCGCCGAAATCGGTGCCGGGAAGGGCCAGGGCCACGATGTCGCCCTTTTTGTGGTTCGGGGCGCCGCATACAACACGCGTTTTGCCCGTGCCGGTGTCGAGGTCGACCAGCGTGAGCTTGTCGGCGTCGGGGTGCTTGAGCACGTCGAGCACCTTCGCGCTGATCACCGTTGCGAGGTGCCTGTTCATGTGTTCGATCGAGTCTATTTCAGCGGTTGACATGGTGAGCTTGAGGGCAAGTTCCTCGGGAGAAACGCCCTTCAGGTCTACCATGCCCGACAGTATATTGAGTGAGAGCCACATTTCTTTTCTCCTTAGAATTGATAGACGAAGCGGACGTCGCCGCTCAGGAAATGACGGATGTCGTTGATCCCGTAGCGCATCATGATGAGGCGGTTCAGTCCCAGGCCGAACGCGAACCCGGACCATTCATCAGGGTCGATGCCTCCCGAGCGCAGCACGTTCGGGTGCACGAGGCCGCAGGGCAGAAGCTCCACCCAGCCCGACTGCTTGCACACGGGGCATCCGCTCCCGCCGCAGATCAGGCAGTTGATGTCGAGCTCGAAGCCCGGCTCCACGAAGGGGAAGAATCCCGGCCGCAGCCTGATCTTCACGTCTTTTTTGAAAATCTCCCTGAGGAGCTGCTTCATGAAGAAGATGAGGTTGGACACGCTGATGTCGCGGTCGACCATCATCCCCTCGACCTGGTAGAATGTGTTCTCGTGCGAGGCGTCGGTGGTCTCGTACCTGAAAACGCGCCCCGGTCCCACGACGCGGAACGGCGGTCTGACTTTTTCCATGCCGCGCACCTGTATTGCCGAGGTGTGCGTGCGCAGAAGGTTGCCGTCCTCGGTCCAGAATGTGTCCTGCATGTCCCTGGCCGGATGATGTTTCGGAATGTTGAGCGCTTCGAAGTTGTAGTGCTCGGTTTCCGCCTCTGGTCCGTCCAGGATTTGAAAGCCCATGGAAGTGAATATGTCCTCGATTTCGTACTGCAGGCGGGAAATGGGGTGGATATGGCCCGCTGCCGGACGCCTGGTCGTGCCCGGTGCGTTGAGCGTGACGTCTATCCAGTCCTTTTTCAGCAGTTCGCTGATGCCGGCCTCCGAGAGCGCAGATGTCCTTTCGTCGAGCGAGGTTTCGATTTGCTTCTTCACCTCGTTGGCCTTTTTTCCCATCCTGCCCCGTTCTTCGGGAGCGAGTTCTCCCAGGGAGCGCAGGACCAGCGTGAGCGACCCCTTTCTCCCCAGTACACCGACCCTGACGTCGTCAAGGCTTTTTAGATCGGCCGAGCCCTTGATTTTTTCCAGGGTTTCGGCGAGGATTGCGTTGAGTTTTTCTTCCATAGGCGTATCCTGAAATAATTCGAGATTTTTGGATTGATTTACACCCCGGGGGGTAAAAGTCAAGAAAAGAATTCAGCGGACGGATGACCGTTTGGTTGTGAAAGTCCCCGTTCTGGAAAACGCTTCGGCTCTCCAGAACGGATTTATCGTAAGAGTGGATTTATTGCATCAATATTGCTGGGCCCTGCGCGGTCTTTCTTCCTTGGGTTTGGCGACGTTTACCTTTATGTTTCTTCCTTCGAATTCTTTGCCGTCAAGCTGTCTGATGGCTTCATCGCCTTCGGCCTGGTTCGGCATTTCGACGAATCCGAACCCCTTTGACCGTCCTGTTTCCCTGTCAATGACGACTTTGCTTTCAGATACGGCACCGAACTGGCTGAACAGCTTTTGCAGATCAGCGTCAGTCATCTTGTAAGGCAGGTTTCCGACATAAATATTCATCTTGGTTCTCTCCCTGAATGCCAGCGAAAAAATCGAGGCAAGTTATTTTATATGTCCACTTATACCGGTATTTAAAAAAAGTCAAACGTTATTAATGGACGTTTTCCAGGGAAATAATCATATCATGCACGGTGCGGCTCCGGTATAAAAGCGCTCAACTAACGCGAGTGGAGCAGGGCCGGAATCATCTGTCCAGCATGTCCCTGATTTTACCGGCCAGCGATGCGGCGGCATAGGGTTTACCGATAAAATTGATTCCCTCCTCTATTATGCCTCTTTCGGCAATGATATCCTCGGTATACCCGGAGGTGAAGAGCACCTTTATCCCGGGCTTCAGGGACATCATTTCCCGGGCGAGCGTTTTTCCGTTCATTCCCGGAAGTATCACGTCGGTTATCAGCAGGTTGATGTTTTTCTCATATGATTCTGTGAATCGAATCGCGTCCTCACCGTTCGACGTCTGCATGACCCTGTAGCCGAGATGAGAAAGTACCTGGGCCGCAAAATCCCGCACCATGTCGTCGTCTTCCACGATGAGCACGGTTTCATCCCCCCCCAGGGCTCTCTCTTTTTCGTTGACCGCACGTGTTTCGGTTCCGGGTCTTTCGGCGCGCGGAAAGTATATCTTGATGGTCGTGCCCTCGTTGACGACCGAGTAGACCTCTATGTTGCCGTTGTTCTGCTTGACCGCACCGTAGACCATGGCAAGCCCGAGCCCTGTGCCTTTTTCCCTGCCTTTCGTGGTGTAAAAGGGCTCGAAGAGGTTTTTTTTGGTTTCATCGCTCATGCCGTACCCGGTATCGGTTATCGACATCATCACATACTCGCCCGGAACCATGGAAGTGTGGATTTTGCAGTAGTGCTCGTCGAGGACCGCATCTTCGGTCCTGATAACGAGGGTCCCGCCGTCGGGCATGGCGTCGCGGGAGTTGACAACGAGGTTGATGATGATCTGCTCGATCTGTCCGGTGTCGGCCTTGATGCATCCCGTGGCCTTGTATATCGTCTTCAGGCTGATGTTTTCACTGATGAGCCGGGAAAGCATCAGCCGGGTGCGCTCGATTGTTTCGTTGAGATCCATGACGACCGGCTCTATGGTCTCCTTTCGGGAAAATGCGAGCAGCTGCCTGGTGAGTTGCGACGCGCTCGTCGCCGCCTTTTTAACGACTTCAAGGCGGGGGGCCGTCTCTCCGGGGTTCCCGATGCTCTCCAGGGCCATATCGATGTTTCCGATGATCGCGGTCAGCAGGTTGTTGAAATCGTGCGCGACTCCGCCGGCGAGCCTCCCGATCGACTCCATTTTCTGGGCCTGGATGAGCTGCTGTTCAAGCCGGCGTTTTTCCTCCTGCGCGCGCCTGTGTTCGGTAATGTCGATGGCGGTGCTTATGAGGTGGGGAACGTCGAATATGTTGATTATCTCCGCCGAAAAAAGCATCAGGTATTGAATGCCCGTCTTCGACTGGAACATGATTTCCTCGTCTCTGACAGGGGTTCCCCTGCCGAGCTTCTCCAGGACCCTTCTGCGGTCGTCGAGATTGGCCCAGATGTTCAGCTCCAGCGACGTACGCCCGATGACTTCATCGCGCGTGTATTCTGTCGTTTTCAGAAAGTATTCGCTGACCTCGACATATTTGCCGTCGGATACTCTCGACAGGGTCAGGATGATCGGCGCGAGGTTGAACGCCGTCGTCACCTTTTCCTCCGACTGCATGAGCTTCTGGTTTGTCGTCATGAGTTCGTTCTGCGACCTGACGAGCTCCTCGTTGAGGGCCTCGAACTCCTCGTTTGACGCGACCAGCTCCTCGTTCTGCCGCCTGATGATTTCCTGCTCCATCTTGCGGTCGGTAATGTCGACATTGACCGCCAGCAGGCAGGGACTCCCGGCGATGACCACGATTTCAGCCGAGAAGAACATGACCTTTATCTCGCCCGATTTTGACCTGAATTTTATCTCGTCGTTGACCACTCTTCCAGCGGCCTGGAGCTCCTTCACGATCCTCTCGCGGTCGTTCGGATCGGCCCAGATGTTCAGGTCGAATGCCGTGCGGCCGATGACCTCGTCTTTTGTGTAGCCGGTCAGCTCGTAGAACCTGTCGCTCACTTCGAGGTACTTGCCGTCGCTCAGGGAGGATATGCTGAGCACGAAGGGGCTCAGCCTGAAGATGGTCGCGTATTTTTCCTCGGAGAGCTTCCGGTCGGTCACGTCCCTCATCGACTCGATCGCGCCGATTATTTCCCCCTGGGCGTCGTGAAGGGGTTGCGCGATCGCCCAGATATGAGCGCCTTTTCTTACGGTGCCGGGCACCATCGCTTCAGCGGTGAGCCTGCTTTTGTCCAGGGTGATTTCGGGATACCTCCCGAGGATTTCGGTTTGCCTTGATCTGTAGGGGTCGAGACAGTAATCGATGAGAACCGGCCTGCGCTCGCCGTAAAACGGGATTGCGTATTCGTAATCGCCTCTGCCGAGCATGTTCTGCGCCCTGACTCCGGTGAGTTCTTCCATCGCCCGGTTCCAGATGATCACCCTGTGCTCCAGGTCGACGGCGAAAGTCGCGTCGGGCAGGAAATTGATGATGTCGAAGAGTCTCTGCTCGGACTCCCTGAGCGCAAGTTCGATCCTCTGTTTTTCAGCCGTCTCGTTTTCGAACGTTTTTCTTTTTTTCCTGAAGAAGTGATATGCCAGGCCTGCCAATGCCAGTGCTATGACTGTCGTGATTGCCGCGCTCAGGATCAGAAAACGGTTCAGAAGATGATGATGATACCTCTGATATTCGGCAAGAATGATGAGTGAAACTGCCGTAACAGTACAGACCACCGCGGCAGCCAGAAAAAAAAGATTGCCGCTTTTTATCCCGGGGGAAATGTTTTTGTCGGACGGCATAAATGGCATGATATCATATTATCGGTGACGGGTCAAGGAGTTGATGTGGGGCAGGTCGAGCGGATTTCAGCATTCCCGGAATCTGTTTCGCCGGATTGAGTCTCTCTCAGCGGGTTTCAGGGATTCCGGACAGCGCGTCCATGGCCATTTTCGCGGCCCCGATCGAGGGAACCCTCGAGGGATCTTTCACGGGGATGATCCTGACGTTTTCCTTGAGGCCCGGGAGAGCCCTGAGCCTTACAGTATCTTCGATGACGGGGATGAGCATGCTGTGGGCGTTGGAAAGCCCGCCGCCGAGGACCACCGCCTCGGGATTGAAAAGGTTGACGAGGGCCGCGATCCCGTATCCGAGATACCGTGCTGCTTCGCGTATGGCGGCGAGCGCGGCCCGGTCTTTTTTCAGCGCCTCCTCGTAGACCGCAAGCGCGGTGAGGCTGCCGTTCTTCATCCTCCCGTTGAGCGAAGACCCGGGATTAGTCTTTGCCAGCGCTTCCGCGTCACGGGCGAGCGCCGAGGCGGACGCGTAGCGCTCAAGGCAACCCCTGTTGCCGCACGGGCATTCCCGGCCGGCGTGGTCGATGCTCATGTGGCCGACCTCCATCGCGTTGCCCGACTGTCCGGTGTACACTCTTCCGTCGATGACCGCTCCGCCGCCGATGCCCGTGCCCAGCGTCAGCATGATCCAGTTCCTGAATCCGGATTTTCCTTTCCAGGAAGCTCCCATCAGGGCCACTGTGGCGTCGTTTTCAAGGAACACCCTGGCGCCTGCGGCTTTTTCGAGGTTTCTCGCAAGGGGATGGTTTTTCAGCGCGGGGATGTTCGGGCTGGTGATTATCCTGCCCCTGCTTTTATCGATCGAACCCGCGGAGCCGATTCCCACACCCTGAATATCAGTTTCCGATATCTTTGCCGATGAAGCGAGAATTGCCATGAGGCCGAGAATCCCGTCGTCGATCTTTTTCGCCGAGCCCGGTGTTTCGATCTGAGCGAACGAGAGCATTGCTCCTTTTCCGTCGATGAGCGCGCCCTTGATCGCGGTTCCCCCGAGATCTATACCGACAAACATGATGGTTTAACTCCCTCCCCTGGCCCCTCCCGTCAAGGGAGGGGGAAAGATGCCTTGATTCTTAATAAACGATATGTCTCATAAGTAAAGCATTTTTTGATGGATTAATGTGCTTGATATAATATCGATGATCTGGCAGAAAGGGACCTCCTGAAACAGGACATATGAAACTGATCGACCTGCACACCCATACCAGGGCCTCGGACGGGTGCAAGACGCCCCGCGACCTTGTCGCGTACGCGCTTGAAAACGGCGTCGCTGTCCTCGCGATAACGGACCACGACACCGTGGCCGGTATTCCCGAAGCCCTGGCCGCCGCTGAAGACGAAAGCATTCGTGTGGTTCCGGGTATAGAATTCAGCATCGATTTCGGACCCGGCACTTTTCACCTGCTTGCCTACAATATCGACTGCTCGGACGCCGATCTCCTCGCGCGCACCCGCGACCTGGTCATGAAAAGGGAGACCAGGGCAGCCAGGATGGTGGAAGACCTGCGCCGCCACGGTTACGACATCACGCTTGAAGAAGTGGCCGCCGAGGCGGCGGGCGGCGTGACAGGAAAACCGCACGCCGCGAGGGTGCTTGTCAGGAAGGGCTACGCTACCAGGGACAGCGTGTTCAGGGATTTCTTCGAGAAGGGGAAACCCGGACATGCACCCAAGGAAAAGATAGCGCTCGACGAGGCGTTCGGCCTGATCAAAAAATCGGGCGGGTTCGCGGTGCTGGCGCACCCCATATCTCTGGAGCTCGAAAGGGGCGCGTACGCCGCCTTTATCGACGACCTCAAGCGCAAAGGCCTGGCCGGCGTTGAGGTGTACGCCGACATGCATTCCCCGGAGGACGTCGCCCTGTTCGCCGGAATCTCGCGGGACCTCGGCCTGCTCATGACCGGGGGCAGCGATTACCACGGCGACAAGAACGAGAGAATCGGCCATTACGCGGGCAACGTGATTCCGTTCGAACTCTATGATGCGTTCAAGGAGAGACTATGAAAACCAGACTTTTCACTCCGGGAAAAATCGGCCCGATCAAGCTGCGAAACCGGGCGATCAGGTCCGCCGCTTTCGAGGGGATGTGCCCGGACGGCATACCCTCGCGGTCCCTGATAGACTATCACCGCTCGGTGGCTGCGGGGGGCGTCGGCATGACGACGGTCGCATATGTCTCGGTCGTCAACGGAGGAAGGACTTTTTCGCACCAGGCCTACATGCATCCCGGAGTAATCCCTCATTTCAAAAAGCTCACCGACGCGGTTCACGCAGAGGGGGCGCTGGCATCGGTGCAGCTCGGCCACGCGGGCAACATGGGAGACAGCAAGGTCTCGGGCGAGAGGGCGGTCGCCCCTTCCTCGGTCTTCACCCTATTCGGCCTCACGCTTCCCAGGAAGATGAGCGAAGCCTACATCGAGGCGATGATCGACGCGCACGGCGATGCGGTGCGCATGGCGCGGGAGGCCGGCTTCGACGCCGTCGAGATTCACGCGGGTCACGGGTACCTCATCAGCCAGTTCCTGTCGCCGTACACCAACAGGCGAAAGGACCACTGGGGCGGGTCCTTCGACAACAGGACGCGCTTTCTCAAGCGGATTATGGACGCGGCCCGGGAGGCGGCAGGCGGGAAAATGGCCCTGATCGTGAAGATGAACATGGAGGACGGTTTTTCCAGGGGGATGCAGAAGAAAGAGGGAATCATGGTCGCCCGTCTTCTCGAGGATTACGGCGCCGACGCGCTGGTTCTGAGCGGCGGGTTCGTGAGCCAGACGCCTTTTTTCATGATGAAGGGAATGACCCCGCACAGGGATCTGATCAGCAGGCAGACCGATCTTCTGATCAAGACCGGGATGATTTTTTTCTCGCGGATAATGCTCAAGCAGTATCCCTACCGGGAGCTGTACTTTCTCGAGGACGCGCTGAAGGTCAGGGAGTCAGTGAGCCTGCCTCTGGTGTATGTCGGCGGCGCGGTCTCTCTCGACGGGATCGAGCGAGTTTTGGGCGCTGGATTCGACTTCGTGCAGATGGCCAGGCCCCTTCTCTGTGAACCCGATTTCATCAACCGCATCAGGCGCGATCCCGGACATGTCTCCTTCTGCAAGACCTGCGGGGGCGACGGGCCGTGCAACACCTGCGTGGCCACCATGTATCAGGGCGAGGCGGAATGCCCCTATGCGGGCGGAAAGACGCCTTTACCGCGATGAAAGGGCTGTCATTATGGCCGGTTCGGAAAGGTTCAGTCGAGGATTCCCCTTATCAGCTGATCGAGGTCGTTGATCGTGTATGGTTTGACGATGAATCCGCAGAAGCCATACTCATTGTATCCCGCCATGACCGGATCGTTTGAATAACCGCTCGATACCACGGCCTTTATCCGGGGATCGAATTCCCTGAGCTCGGCTATCGCCTCCTTGCCGCCCATACCTCCGGGAATGGTGAGGTCCATGATGACAAGGTCGTATGGATCGCCGCCGCTGAACTTCATTTTGTACATGTCGATCGCGTCCATTCCGTTAGTAACGCGGTCGACCATGAAGCCGATCCGTTTCAGCATGATTATCGTGATTTCAGCGACCATGTCGTCGTCTTCCATCACGAGGACCCTTCTTTTTATTCCGTTGGACGTCTTTTTGTCGGGGAAGGGGTTCTCCTCGTTCCTGACCGGCGTTTTATCCGAGGCGGGAAGATATACTCTGAAGCACGCGCCCTCGCCGGCTGAGGAATCCACTGCAATGTGGCCGCCGTGCTTCTTGACGATCGAATATGATATCGTGAGACCGAGTCCCGTTCCATCCTCTTTTGTCGTGAAGTAAGGGTCAAAAATCATGTTGAGGATGCTTTTCGGTATGCCGCTCCCCTGGTCCTGTATCGAAACCACGACATAGTCCCCGGCAGGCAGAAGAACCTGCGTATCGTCCGATATCGTCGCGTTGTCGGCGGTTATGGTGACGGTGCCCCCGTCCGGCATGGCCTGGCTTGCGTTGATGATGAGGTTGTGTATCACCTGGCTGATCTGCCCGCTGTCGATTTCAACGCTGCGGAGTTCGCTGTCGATGAAAAAGCGGGCGCCGACCTTCGATCCGCGGAGCACGAAAGTCGCGGTGTCGATGAGAAGGTCGGCGATCGACGTGAGTTTCTTTATGGGCGCGCCGCCCTTGGAAAAAGTCAGAAGCTGCTGGGTCAGGTCGCGGGCCCGCAGTGAGGCCTTTTCGGCTGCGTCGAGCAGGTCGTACGTGCCGCTTCCTCTTTTCGTTTCGGTCTTGGCAAGGGAGATGTTTCCCGTGATCGAGGTGAGTATGTTGTTGAAATCGTGGGCGATGCCTCCCGCAAGGAGGCCTATTGATTCGATACGCTTTATTTTTTCCCTTTCATCCTCTTCTTTCTTCTTCCTCGTGACATCCCTTACGATGCCCCTGAAACCCGTTGTCCGTCCTCCGGGGTCTTTTATCAGCGAGGCCGACATCTCGATAATTTTTTTTATGCCTCCCTTTGTAAGGATTTCGTAGTCGACTACTTCGGCCGGCTTCCCGTTGGTATAAAGCTCGTTGAAGATGGCGTATATCCTTTTTGTCCATTCCCCTGTGGTGTAGTCCGTGTGCCGCATGCAGATCAGTTCTTCGTTCGAGTAGCCCGAAATTTTTTCAAGAGAGCTGTTCACGAAAGTGAATCCGCCTTTGAGGTCGGTTTCGAAGTATCCCTCTTCGATGCTCTGTATGATGTTTCTGTAACGCTCTTCGCTATCCTTGAGATCCATCTGGGACTGCATGAGCTCCTCGTTGATCGCTTCGAATTCCTCGTTCGATGCCCTGAGCTCTTCGTTCTGCGCCTGGACTTCCTTCTCGGCTTTTTTCGCCTTTTCGAGCGCCCGCCGGTTGATCAGGTAAATCAGGTATGAAGTGACCCCTATGAATACCATTGCGATGAAGTTGTCCAGGAAATACTCTGATAGAAGGCCGGGCCTGTAGCCGTAATCGATTTTGAGCTTGATGCAGAACAAACCCAGAACGATCGAGTTCAGGATGAAGTATATCAGGATGTCCCTCGCCCTGCGCGTGATGAGCAGCGGAACGATGGTGAGCAGGGCGAGCACCAGCGCGATTGAATCCATCCTTACGATGGCGTTGCCGAGATCGTTGCCGAAGAAAAGCGACAGCCACAGAGTCAGGAATGTGCTTGTCAGGAGCAGGTGCGTAGACAGGGTGAATTTGCCTTTTTTAAAAAGCACGAGGATCGCGATACAAGTGAAGAGCAATAAAGAGGGGCTGCTTTTTTCCCATATGCCGCTCACTCTCAGTATGTTCGAAACGATAAAGACCGGACATACGACCAGCAGGATTGTGAGAAGGATCGCGAGAAACGTTCTCGCCTTCTGATAGGTGATGAAATCCCTCTCCCTGTAGGATTCCAGGAAGTAGTCTTCCAGTTTCTGCAGTTCGGTCCTGATTTTCATGCTATTCCGCGAAGCCGATGTTTAGAAGCAGGATATCACGATATTCATGGTTTGCCAAACAGTATTTGCCGCCTTCAGGTAATCTCGGGTAAGCCTGAATCACACTATGATCAGAAAGCGGCCGCAGTGGGTGCATACCGGGATTCCTTTGCGGTCTTTTATTTCCTTGAGGTGGATGGGCGGTATCTGCATGTGGCAGCCCGAGCAGCTGTTTTTCTCCACTATCGAGAAGGGGTTGTGGTTTTTTTTGCTCATCCTCTCGTAGTAGGCCAGCGAGCGGTTGTCGACGAGCTTTCTCAACTCTTCAATTTTTTTTCCAATTTCCGGGCTGTCATTTTCCTTTCGCATGTTGTTCAGGCGGTCGAGCCTGATGATGAGGTCCAGGTCTGATGACGGTACGCCCTGGAGGTTTTCAACGGGATTGTACTCGGCGTCGTCAACATGGGATATGGATTTAAAATAACCGGCCGCCTCCTTGTGCAGGATGGCATAGAGCTTTGCCGGGGTCCTGTTGTCGTCGAGATGCTTTTTCTTCTCGGGGTTCGAGAATATACGGGCCATCATGCCGATGAGATAAAGGTACTTGGTGCTCAGATCGGAAGGGAAGATGCTCAGCATGACGTATTCGACCGGGGTTCCGTCGACCGACTGGTAATCGACCGGCGTTTCCATGATGCCGAATATCGAGACGAATTTCGAGACGGTTTCGGTGCGGCTATGGGGGATGGCGAATCCGTTGCCGATCCCGGTGTTTTCAAGCGATTCCCGGTGCACTATCTGGGCGTAGTAACGGTCCTTGTTCTCGATAAGACCGAGATCCTGGAGTTTCTCGACCATTTCTTTGAAAACGAGCTGTTTTTCTTTCGCTTTAACTTTTATGACCTGATCTTTGGTGAAGAATAGTTCGAGATCCATCTTGCACACTCCTGCTTGTTGTTAGAGTAAATTTGGGCCGACGGTTGTCAAGGGTTTTATTCGAAAAAGTGAGCGGGGGTTCATTCCCCGGTATCCATGGATGAAGTTTCATAGTCCTGCAGCCCGTACGGTACTTTTTCGCACGCCGCAATATCGGTCCATGGGCCGCCGCATTCCCCGGAAAGAGCGTCGTTCCCCGCCAAACCGGCCGTAGTATTCCGGCCGAGGCAAAGGTCAAGAAATATCCCGGCTTCTTTATCGGTCAGATCGGCTGCGAGCCTGCGGCTTCGGCTGATGAATATTTTGTTGCCCGAATCGAGCACCAGCGCTGCTACGCCGGTATCTTTATCCGAGAAGAAGGCGCGTTCGTATTCGATATGCAGCTCCAGGCCGTCCAGGGTGATTCCCGCGAGCAGTTCGGGAACAGCGGTGATCGGCCCGCCTTGAGGGGACCTGCTCCATTGCCCGGCGTTTTGCGGGTCCCGCCCTAAGGCCGCAGACGCGTGCGCGAGACGTTCAGGATCTCCACCGAGCGAACAGCGCCGGATAAGTCCGCGAGCGGTCACGCTTTCGGTCGATGTGACGGTTTTTATTGCCGCGCGCCGCGCTGCGGCGTCGCCCTGGTAGCGGTGCCGGTATATGAACGAGCAGTAATTGACCGGCAGCGGCAGCCGGTTTTCGGCGGCGAAGGTCATGGCGTCGAGCGCGGCCAGCTCCGACTCGAGCACCGAGGCGTGAGGCCCGTGAAGAAAGGTGTAGTCGCGCTCGATGAGGTTGCGGCAGTTGTAGGGCGTGCACCTGATCTGGTGAAGGTTGAGGTGCTTCGCGCCGGCGGACGCCATTTCGTGCATCGCCCTGCGGAGCAGGGAGGAGTCTTCGGGCACGGCCGGTATTTCGACGGTGACGACCGGTATGCTTTTCGCCGCCAGGCCTACCATGTCGGTGCGGTAGTCGCGGGCGATGATGTTGAACCGTATTTCATCAAGCCCCTCGTCAGCCAGGCGCCTGAACGTGTCCGAGTCGACAAGGGTCCCGTTGGT
>ERZ795055.2739-NODE-2739-length-13151-cov-5.032453_pt1 | contig 13151 bp, 15 predicted proteins | sample MGYA00375139_ERZ795055 | MGnify/ENA primary metagenome ERZ795055 (study PRJEB30184, sample SAMN05720283) | anaerobic digester metagenome | isolation source: active sludge of municipal wastewater-treating anaerobic digesters | place: USA | collected 2015-01-23 ...
CACCTCCTGTTCCCTCACACCGCCTTCAACCCTGCAAGAAACTGAGATGCGCCCACAGTGTACCTTTGCGGGATAAATGTCCGGATTGAAAGTTCCAAAGTTCCAAAAAATCCGTACAAGAAAATGAGCTCCGGTTTCCCGGGTTCTCAAAAATGGGTTTCGGATCCGTCAGCAGCCGCCCACGCCGGCCTCTACGGTTTGGCGTGAGGGCGGCCGCTGGCCGATCCGCCGCAGCCCGTTTTCGACGGGCTCTGGTGTAAATTCTGGGCCGCCAATGGACACGCCAAGCTGATCCTTACTGGCGCGCTCAAGGCGGCCCGTGGGCTGCGCCGAGCCCGCAAATTCGTCCGATGGCCGGGCAGGCTCAACAGGGAGGCCGCTGGCGCGCCGGCTAGTGGTGAATGCAACGCCGTTTCCGGCGGGCTGCAAAACGCTTGCAGACCGCTTTCCGGGGCGCGTCCTGGCCTGATCCAGGTCCCGATCGAATGCCCGGGCTTGCGCCTGGTCGCTTGGCTCCCGGTAATACTTGATGGCGCGCTCCACGTCCTTGAACAGGATCCTGGACCGGCCCTCCTGGCCAGCAATCATCCGCGCGTCGTCGGCGGTATCGACCACGCTTGGCATGTATCGCTTGGTAACGATGGCGTATGCCACCATGTGCTTTATGGCGTCGGGGTCCGCATCCGGCAGCAACCTCCGGGCCACCTTTTCGAGGTCGAGTTTGGTCGGCACGAGAGGCAGCGGCAAATAGCGCTTGATCCTGCCGGCCAACTGCTCGGAGGTCCATCCGGTCTGGGATTCGACCATGCGCCGCCGGTGGGCAAACTGCGGTGTCGTCACCAGCGCCACCCGGACCCCCTGGTTGACGAGAGCGGTGTCGAGCCAGTTGATCAGTAGTGGGGGGCCATTCACTCGCTCGCTCTGCGGCCAAAGGTAGTGGGCTTCATCGATCACCAGCATGAGCCCCATCCTTGGCAACAAACGCTCCAACAGGTCTTGCATTTGGGTGGAGTTGTAAGCCATGCCTCCCGCGACGCCAAACGCATCCGAAAGGCTCCGGAAGAACACCGTCCGGCTCAGAATCCCGCTCAGCGTCACGTAGCGCGCCTGGCCAATGTGCTGCTGACACCAGGCATGTGCCGCAGTGGTTTTCCCAATCTGGGCGTTGCCCTGGACCACAAGCATCCGCTTATCGCACTGCTTAAAAAGGTAGCAGTCGAGCGCATCGCAGACCTGGCGGCCGATGCTGGTCATGGTGAGACTCTGGGTGGCCTTCGAGACGTAATCAGCTTGGAACCGATACAGATCGCCGATCACGTCTTCAGCGGTTTCCAAGACAGCCGGGAAGAAATCGCCTTCCCGTGTCCCGTCCGATTGCACAATGAACTGCTCACGCATGACATGGTTAGCCAAGTCCTCGTCGGTGGAGGTCCCGAAGAGCATTTTGGGATTGATACACAGATCGACCAGGAATTGATCGAGCGCTTGCGGACACCGTGGATCCAAACCCGAAAGGTCATAGCTCCCGAAACCAAGGTCGATCCTCTGGTGCATTATCGGGGTTCGGCGCGGGCGCAAGCATGGTTTGATTTCCGCAGCCAATCGTTTCACGCCACCGGGGCGCAAGGACAGCCCCTGCAAAAAAAGTATCAGATCACGCTGCTTGATGGTCCCGAGTAGCTCGGCCTTCGCCACGGCCGCCGTGGCCGAAATCGGCCGGGATATTCGATACTCGGGGGCGGACAAATAGCGTTCCTGACTTGCTTCGATGCTCGCGTGGCGCTGGGTCCTCATGATGGCCTTTGGTTAGGAATGAACTCGAACTGGTTTGCGCGATTGCGCCAGATCGCCGGCCATCTCAGCCGATTGCTCCGGCGGGTCCGGATCCGCAAAACGCGGACCGCCTCAAATGCAAACCGCCGGCGAGCTGGCCGTTTTTCGATGTAGCATAGGCAAATTTGGTATGGGCTATTCACGATCAGTTCACGTTTCGGATGAATCCTGGCTGGTTCTTCCTCCGTCTCAATGGGGGCTTGGCAAAGCAGTGCAAAGCGTGCTCAAGATTGAAAACCGCGTCCCCCAGGTCTCTTTTAGTGCGACGCACCAAGCAATAACCAGTTTTGCCAAGGATGCACTCATGGGAGTTGCAGTATGATTGCGGATTGGCGCGCGGACGATTGACGCCAAAAGTCCGATAACACGCAAATATCTGGGCAAGCTCCTTTAAGAACGTGGTCCGTTCGTCATTGTTCATGGAACGAGGGCAGAGATATTTCTGGGAGAATTCACAGCCAATTTGACAGCTCATAGTGTGTGTTTCGTGTTGTGTGTTGTTCATTCAGCTTCTTCATGGTTGGCGGCAGCGCCATCCAAAATCTCTCCCGATCGGTGCTTGGCCCGCAGGCGGTTCAGCTCCTCCAATGCGCTTTCTGTTTCCGAATCGCGCCCGGGGATGATCGACAACGGCACGTCGGCCTCGCCAGCCTTACGTTCGATCCAGCGGGCCCGCGAACTTTCCTGGCGATCCGCAATGGCGATCTGCTTCTTCTGCCGCGCTATTTCCTGGCCAAATTCAACCGTCTGCCGATCGACCACGTTCGCGCGGAACGGCCGGCTGTATTTCGATTTCAGGCTGCGATACCTGACAATCGCGTGCCGCTGGTGATCGGCAATGGTCTCCATTGCCTTGCTCAGCAGATCGTTTCCGGCGTCATCCAGTGACACAGCGGGGACACTGACAATACGTTCGATGGTGATCGGGTTCTTGCGTTTCATGTCGGTGATCACGATTGAATCTGGCTCGCCTGGGTCGAACCATGCCAGGACCGTTTCGCCAACCAGTGGCCCCGTTTCATTGCTCATGTAACGGTAGGTTTGTTTCCCGAACTGCAACTTGATCCCGCTGGCGTGGACCTTCACCGGCCGCTTGTGATGGGCCAGCAGATACCTCACTGATGCATCGAGCCGGGTCTGCGGATTGCTCAGATCGTTGAACTGGTGGAATGCATCCTCGGGGCTAAGTCCATCCAGTTTGCCGTCCTGCGGATCCGAGTTGTATTCGCGGCAGATCCCATCGAGCTTGTCCATCCATCCATCCGCCGACATAAAATGCTGGCGCGGGTCCTCTTTGCCCCGCGATGCGGCCAGGATCAGCTTCTGGACCCCCTCGAATTTCTCGATCTGCTCGTTTCGCCCGACGTACCCCGGCAAGCCTTCCATGAGGTTTTGAATCGCGCCAATGACCCTTTCAACCGGCTTTGCGCGTGGCAGCCTGGCGTGGATGAACTGCAAACCGAACTCCCGCAAGCCAAGCTCGGTTTCAGCCCATGAAAGCGCATCTCCTTCCACGCCTTTCAAAATGCGGCTTTTTTTCCAAATGCCGCCCTCGAAATAGAATCCCTTACGCGGCATCCCATGCTCATCGCAGGTCCGCGTGATCTGCGTGCGGATCGCGCGCGCGTTGTAATTTCGTTCCGGGATCAGGGCCACATTCAGAATGTAAGTGCTCCGCAGGTCGATCATGACCAGGACTTGCCCACGGATCAGCGCTGGCGCGCCGTTCGAGTCCATTTGCCAGAAATACACCGGCGCGGTCAGATCGTCGGCCTGATACCAGTCCCCGGAATGCACGCTGCTCCAGTCGCGATCGATGTAAGCGCCGCCGAGCTGGTGGCATCGAGGCCCGTGATGGATATTTTTCAAGCGCTTCGCGTCGGGCCCGACAACGCGGCGGATCGATTGCGGCACGTAGGATTTCGATGCTGGGTTGTCAATAAACCGATCCGCCAGCTCTTCGGGCAGCGCTTGGTCCCGCCGGAGCTCGCGCCACGCCTGGCCGACCCGCCCTCCGCATTCCAGGACGGCGTGTGCGGTGATCTGGTCAACGGCTTCCTCTGAGGGTTTCCACTCGGCGCGATCCGCCCGGCCGTCAATCACGGCTGTGACGCTTCGGCCTGACTTCTGCCACGCATCGTATTTCCGCTGGAAATTCCGGCGCAGCGCCTCACGGTCGGAGGCCAGGTAGGGCGCATGCTTGGCCAGGAAATCGATCAGCGAAATGCGGGTCTGCTTCTCCGGAGTCCCCGCGGCCATCTGGTCCTCCAGGAACTCGAAAGACATCAGCCATAGGTAATCGCGCTCCCGGCGGGTGGGGTGCGCCTGGTCTTTGAATGTCGCGATCACCGACAGGATCGGCGCGAATGTGCAAGCGTCCGAAACCGACGGCCGCGCAGCGGCGGCAATTTTCCTGACGAGCCGGTCAGGCAGGTAGATTTCCATCCGGCCCCACTCGAACCGCCCACGATCACGGGCGAGCGTTCGACGCCACAATGCCCGCCAGTGGCGCGGGGTGATCGAATAGCCGAACTCACGGGCAAAATCGCCGCAACCGGCAGATTCCAGCTCGGCGGCGGACAAGCCAGGATCATCCATCCTGGCCAGGGTTGGCCCCATCGCCCTCTGCAATTTGTTTGCCTTGTCGATGCATGACTGGTCCAGATCCGCCATCGGCACGTCCGGAACCCATCGGGGACGGTCGAATGAAAGGAAGGCTTCGGTGGATCGGAACCCCAGCCGCTCAGCCTTGGCGGCGAGCGCCTCGCGGATTCTGCCGGGCATTGCATCAACCCGAAAACCCGGAACCGGCTTCCCGTGGAATTCCACCAGGCCGGCTTGCGGAACGTCCTGAAGCAGCCGGCGGGCATGGCGTGGTGTAATCGATAGTGCCGAAGCGATCTGCCAGCACGTGAAAATCGGTGATTTTGCTTCCTCGATCATGGCTTTTCGATGAAAGAGCCGATTTCGCGGGGTGCAAAGGCTCGACTAGGGCCCCGCAAACCTTGTGCAAAACGCCGGGATCCTTTTGCATTTTGATTTTGGGTGGCCGGGTGGTATGCGGAGGCGGCCGGGCGTTCCCGGCGCGTCCTGGTGGCGTTTAGGCCGGTAGTCTGCCGGCCGACACCCCTGCCCCGGGCTGGTTTTACACTGATGGGCAGATAACTGCGGTCCCATCCAGGGAATTCGGGCAGGGCGAGGTCCATTTGGCGGCTAATAACCTCCAGCGGGGTCCCGGCCGACCACAGTTTAGCGGCAGCGTCGAACCTGCCGCGCCGGACCGACTGCATGACGCTGTGATCGTCCCAGTCGAAAAAAGCTTTGATCGGCCGGCCGGCCATCCGGCTGGCAATCGATCCGATAGCCGAGCAGATCCGCGCGCCCAGCGGTTTGCAGGTGTCTTCGATCAGGGACAGTCGATCCGATTCGGCCCCGGTTGCATAGTCGGCCTTCACCTCGCAAAAGCTCTGGGGCACACCAAAAGCGGTGAAAATCTCGCGGCGGCATGCCGCCCTCTGGGCCAGGAATGCGGCGTCAACCGCCTGGACGGATGGATTCTCGATCCGAATGTCCCCCGCGAGAAACACCGGCTTGAATTCGCCCCTCTGTGCGGCAGCGCGTTTCTCCCGCAGTTGCGCCACGATCTGGTGGCGCTGCTCATCGGTGAGGCCGGTCCGGGCGATGATGTGGATTCCACGATCACCGTTGGCGACGGCCAGGTTTCTGGCATACCGGCCAGCCAGCCAATCGCTTTCGACCGCCAGCCGCGCGCATTCGTATTCGGATTGGCCCCGGGCAGTCGAATACGGATTCCACAGCCGGCAGTGGACAACCTGGTCGATGGTGAGCAAATGTTGATCCCCTGCGCCATCGGTGAATTCCCAGCCCACAACCTCCCCGGAATTCACCGCGGAATTCATCCGGTCCGGTCTAGCCAGAACGAGCTTGGATCGGGTAGCCGGGCGCGCCTCCGGCTGGGCCCACGTGTCGTCTAGCACCAAGAAGAATTCGCCGGCGAGCTTGAGCCAGCCGACGGCCGCCTCGACCCATTCTTTGCCGGGTGCGTTGGACACGGGCGATTGCCACCAAGACCCCATCTCCGGATCTTCGATCGGATCACCTGCATCGCGATCGACAAAGGCCAGCGGAACGGCCTGGATGGGCAATGAGACGCGCCGGATCGCGGCCATTACCCAAACACTCTCCGCATAGGGTTTGGCTAAGCGAACCGGCTGGCTGCCATCGTGGCATGCGGCGAATGCGCTGGTGGTTCCGATATACCCCCTGGTTACAACCTGCAACGCGTGCCGGATCCGATCTGCGGCCTCCGAGACCAGCCGGCCTGCCTGCGATATCCCGCGCAATAGCGCAGGCAGGTGGCGTGTCTCCATCAATCGGTTAGTTGGAGTTGCAGCGCGATCCATATCGAGCAAATTCTGCGGTTTGGGCAGGAAGGTCTAGGGTTCGGCTGCTAACAAATTCGTAGATGGACGACCACGGAATGCGCCAGACACGGCGTTTAGCGCCCGACCTCCGGATATCGACCACTCTCAGATCGCCAGCCTGAACCAGCTCTTGAATCCTCCACCGGTCGCAGTCCAATATTCTAGCCGCATTGGCGAACGTGATTACATCGCCGCGCACCTGCTTGCAGCGGCGGTCTGGTTTCGACCTGCGGGTCACAGAATGGAGGGTGCTGTTGATCTCGTTGAGCTCGTCCGGACTAAATTTGAAGGTCGAAACCAGGCGAGCGAGCAACGGCCGGCCAGGGCGGTATCGGCCGGCTTCTACCTGATAAAGGGTGCTCGGCGAGTAGTTTAGTTGGCTGGCTAGGTCCTCGACCGAGATGCCAGCCCGCTCGCGTGCAAGTCTGATCGTTGCTCCCAGCATGGCTATTCGGTGGTGAGATTGCGGTTGACTTGGCGCAGTTCGACCAACTGCGCTTGCTGTATCTGTGATGCGCGGCGCAGCTCACTTACCTGCGCGCTTTCCCCCCCGCCCCGATAGAGACCGATCCTCGCCAGGGCATCAACAGCTGGAGGGGGAGCGCCCGATGAGACCCCTTCGACGGCAGCCTTTGCGGCTGCTGCGGCTACAGATGCTGCTTCGTTGGCAGACGTTTGGGAGCCTTCGACTGGAGGCGCGATCGGTATTGCGGATGACCCGCCTGGCTTGCCGTAATAGCGATCATAGACGCTCGCCCAGTTCTCGTAGTACTGGACCTTGGCGGCAGCCGCCTCGTTGGCGTTTCGACCAATGGCATGGTATGCGTATTTGGCAAGCACTGGGATATTTTTCACCATGGTCCTGAGCGCATCGACGCCGACGACCAGCGGGCTGACTATCTCGGCTGTCTGGGCTTTGACCTGCTGCATCAGTATCTCCCATTGCTCGTTGCCAGCGGCCAACCGATTCACAACGTCTTCTTTGATCACGACACCGGCTTTACAAGCCGCATCAGCCAGCAAATCGATGTTCGACCGCATCGCGGGCAGGATCTGGTCTGCGCTGCGGCCCATCACTTCCAAGGCATCAGCTATCGTTTGGCTCGTCGTAGCGCCGCCCGACATGGCGCGGCTGATCTGGCGCAGTAGCCCCTCTGGATTTTTGGATTTCAGATCTTCGAGGCTTACGCCCAGGCGCTCGAACGCATCCAGCCTCGGAGTCGATCCACCGAGGGCCTCGGACTGCGCGACCGCAAGCATCCGGAGGGCGGTTGCGAATGCCTCGATAGAGGTCCCGCTGGTCTCGGCGGCGTATTTCAGCTCCTGGAGTGATTCCACCGAAATGCCAGTCCGGTCGGCCATATCCTTCAAAGCATCCGCGTTGGACATGGCTTCCCTTGTTATACGTGAGATGACTTGGATGATTGCAATGCCACCCAACAACCGGCCAAGGCTGGCCAGCGTGGTAGAGGTCTTGGATGCCGCTGTATTAATTCTGCCGACAGCGCTCGCCACTCGATCGGCCTCTACGGCGGCCCCGCGGCCATCGGCCATGATCTTGATGAGGAAATCAAATCCGAGCATGTGGAACCTCCTTAAAGACAATCCATTTGAATAATCGGACCAACGCCGTGGCGACCAGCAGCAAAACCGTTCCTACTTTCAGCAGGCAGATCAGTGCGACCAGATGCCAGTTCCGCGTTCCCGCCGGCCACAGTCGGCCGGCGGGTTCGTCCTCAGATGGAATGACGTATCGCAGGGTCACAGATCAGCCTTTGAATGCCTTGATGGCCTCCCGCTCTTCCTCAAGCGTCCGAGCCCAGAAAAAGTCCCGATCACCGCGCTGATTAGTCACCGGAACAGCGCCTCCAGCCAGCATTTCCCAATCCCTCAGATCACCGTCTGGTTCCTGGCGCGGATACATTTCATTTACGGTCTGTGCAATGACCACAGTGTGGATCAGGTCCGCCCGGCCCCAGCCTTCACCGTGATCGTCCAGCGCCCGGCGGATAGCCGGCCGGAGCGAATTCGTGATGACATCCGATAGGAAGACCAATAGGTCGTGTTCCCTATATTCCACCGACCCGGCAATGCCTGGTAGCCGGATCCGGATTTTATCACCGCTCGGCCCGATGCTCGCGGCCGGCGTTTCAGTTGGCGAGGCCTCCATTTCGGCAGGCATCGCGGTTTCGGTAGTTGTGTTCATTGTTCTGTGTGTTTTGGTTCTGGCTCTGTCACTAACAGCATACCGGTTATCTGGTATGCAACATTCCGCGCAGTTTGAGGCGAGTGCGCAGTTTGCAAATCATCCGCTCGATGGGATCGGCTGTGCTTCTGACATGGCCGTGAGACCGCTGGACGGATCGCTTTGCGAAGAGGAAATCCAGGTCGCCGTCATCGATTACCTTGGCATTTCGCGCACAGAGCAAAGCGTTGCTATTGGCCCCGATCACCACTGCCGAGAGTTCGATTTGCTCCTGTTCGAGGTAGATCGTTCGGGCATCCGAATCTGCCGGTAGGCCGAGTTCGACCAATTTGCGCTGGAATTCAATCTCGTTCGAGCTGCTGCGGGACAGGGTGCGCACCGGGACGAAACCCACGCTCACGGCTTTCAAAAAGCCGGCTTTGGTCATCTCCCAACCGAGTTGGGCCAGGCGATTGTTGGGGACGTCAACTGCCCATTGAACCATCTCTCTGAGCTGTCCGCCGGACACTCGCGCATCGATCACCTTCCCTAGCACCGTCTCGATGCTGTCATATCGGTGCGAATCAACAAGGGGCGCGTTCCGCTCGAATCGGTTGAACCGCCAGCCTCCTGCGGCGATGACCTCTTTATACGTATCGATCGACTGGTCGCTTGCAACGTACTCGCAGACTCCGTTGTTGCTGTCCAAAACGCGGACCTCGGCGGAGATCCCGCGGCGTAGGGTGGCAGACATGTCAAGCCAGCTCCGGGTAGGTTTGCAGCACCGTTTCACGCCAATCCATGAAGGCTTGAGCATGGTCCTCGGCTCTCATGTCCGGAGGCGCTTGACGCATATACGCCGATTCGGACAATCGCCGGTAATCCTGGAGCAATGGCCATGGCGTTCTACAAATGACTTCCTTGACATGGCTGTCCACATCGGCCCGACCGGACCGGTCAATCATGAGGGGTTTTAGCCCACTTTCCACGACCGCCAGATATTGTTCCCGCTCCCGTTTGATTGCCTGGGTGAATTTCCTCTGCTCAGCGGACAGCTCGCCGGCGATTGACAACCGGAGTAAATTATTTCGTTGCGTTAGATCGGCCAAGTGTCTCGGCAGCAATGCCTGCTTGGCTAGCGCGGCCTGGTACTTGGCGAGCGCGGAATCGTCGGTTGCGCCCTCGGCCGCGAGCTGGTCCTTCTGCCGGCCAAGGTCGGCCAGCTCGGCGGTGAGGCCATCGATGATCGACTGGGTCTTTCGGACCTCTGCGATCTGGTTGAGCAATACCTGGTTGACTTTCATTATCCCTCCTTGGGGTTGTTATTTTCTGCGTTTTGCGAGATTTTCATGGCTTCGTACCGCCGGACGAGCCCGGGCAACTTCCATTCACCGGTCAAGGCGCGGCGCAGCGTGCGGATGTTGACATCCAGGGCGCGCGCGTCGCGTGAAAGCCCACGATAAACCCAGTGGCACCTTGGTTTTTCCACGATCTGCTCTTTCATGGCTGTAAAATTACAGTAATATTACGATTATGGCAAGCCCTATTTTCGGGTTCGTCAATGCGTGCTTTTCCGGCTGTTTTGGCCTGCTAATGCGATTCGACTGGCAAATCCGGTGCCGGCAGACACTTGATCGGTCAAGTTTTGACTGAAACGGCCCTTTCCCGTAGGATCGGCCTGATGAAACCAGGCGGCCGGTATATGCCCGAAAATGAACGTGCAATCTGTCATCGCCTGAAGAAGGCGAGGGCTGTGCTGAAGATGACGCGGAGTGAGGTTGCATCGAGGATTGGCGTCACACAGGAGGCGCTGGCAGCCTGGGAGGCAGGCCGAGCTCCATTGCGACACGCTGTTGCTGTGAGGTTTTGTTCAGAATTTTGTGTCGATCTTACCTGGTTAGCGACAGGCGCAGGCAGCCATGCAGCAACCTGCGACAATCCTGGGATCGCTTATCATTTACCTCCTCGACTGCGATTTTCCGCGGCATGGGAGCAGCACTATCGGCAGGCGGTCATCGCTGCCGGCAAACAGAAACCGGCTCTGAATCCGCGTGCTGTAGAGAAATCGAGGCAACTACTGCGGGCGCAGACGGAGTATTGGCTTGAGACCGTTCCCAACGAAAACTTCAAGGACTTCGTGGATTTCATGGTACACTCCGCAGCCCATTTTATTCGGAAGACAACTGATCCTTCCAAAACATCATGGGCTTTGATCGATGAAATCGAAACGGTGAAGGTCCATTTCCCACCCGATCCTCCTCATCCATCGCAAAACAAGTAGCGCACCTGGCGTCCGGCCGGCGCGGCGTGACCAGGCCATCGAGCCCCGGGGGGGCCGCGCGGCCAGCTGGCGCGCCTCGCCGGCGGCCGCGGCCGATGTGATCCCGGCTGGCCCATCGCCTGGCGCTGGGCCCCGGGCCGCCATTGCGGATCGAGCGCCTGGCGTCCGGCTCGCGCCGCGTGATCTTCCGGCCGGCGCGGCGTGACCAGGCCATCGAGCCCCGGGGGGGCCGCGCGGCCAGCTGGCGCGCCTCGCCGGCGGCCGCGGCCGATGTGATCCCGGCTGGCCCATCGCCTGGCGCTGGGCCCCGGGCCGCCATTGCGGATCGAGCGCCTGGCGTCCGGCTCGCGCCGCGTGATCTTCCGGCCGGCGCGGCGTGACCAGGCCATCGAGCCCCGGGGGGGCCGCGCGGCCAGCTGGCGCGCCTCGCCGGCGGCCGCGGCCGATGTGATCCCGGCTGGCCCATCGCCTGGCGCTGGGCCCCGGGCCGCCATTGCGGATCGAGCGCCTGGCGTCCGGCTCGCGCCGCGTGATCTTCCGGCCGGCACGGCCAGCTGGCGCGCCTAGCCGGCGGCCGCGGCCGATGTGATCCCGGCCGGCCATCGCCTGGCGCTGGGCCCCGGGCCGCCGCGTGGATCGAGCGCGTGGCGTGCAGGGCGCGGCCACCGGCGGCCGCGCCATCCATATACTATATAGGTGAGGCGGAATGATGCCCGCAGGGCCGATGCAGAGGGGTTTCAACGGCTTTGCGCCAGCGTTGTATGCCAGGAAATCCATCCCCTCAATTTCAATGGGTAGGCCAAAAACGGCCAAAAACCATGTCCGATGTCCGCCTCCACATCTTCGCGGGCTAAATGTCCGGGGCATGCTTCCTATTGTTGGACACCAAATGGTTACGATTGGAACTGAGATCCGGACATATCCGAATAATCCGGACATTTGGCCCGTCCAGAAATGTGTTTTTCTGATTCGCAACGTGTTGATCTTCAGGCTCATTCAGGATATTTCGACGTATTCCTCGATCCGGACATTTTGGTCGCGAAGGCGCAACAGCCCTGGGTGAAATGATCCGAGGCTTGACACCACAACCTTTTGTGTGGTACCAGGTGGAAACTACATTCTGCAGTAGTCCGGCGATATGCGATGCCCCAAATGCGGTGCGGTGGAAGACAAGGTGATCGACTCGCGTGCATCGCGCGAGGGGGCGACTATTCGGCGGCGAAGGGAGTGTCTGGGTTGTTCCTTCCGGTTCACGACGTATGAAGAGATCGAGAAAGAAGGGCTGATGGTGATCAAGCGGGATGGGCGGCGGGAGGCGTTTTCCCGGGAGAAGCTGATGGCGGGCTTGAAGAAGGCATGCCAGAAGCGACCGGTGGGGAATCAGGTGATCGAGGGGATCGTGGATCGGATCATGAACGAGGTCAATGAGATGTACGACCATGAGGTTCCGTGGACCGACCTGGGCGAGCGCGTGATGCGGGCGTTGAGGGATCTGGATGAGGTCGCCTATGTTCGGTTCGCGAGCGTGTATCGTCGGTTTCAGGAGGCGACCGAGTTTGTGAGCGAGGTTCGGAAGCTGGAGGGTGGGACATGATTCAACTGCAGACGGATTGTTTGTATTTCCAGATGGCGAATGGCCAGACGATCCCGTGTTCGGCGAAGTCGGTGGTGGTGGAGTTGATCGGGACGGAGAGCGAGGGATTGGATTCGGAGGTGGTGCAGAACGCGGCGCAGGCGGTGCTTCATTATTTTCGTCATGAACTGGGAAGGCAACTGGTGACGGTGGGGGAGTTCGCGGAGATACTGGAGAAGACGTTGCGTTCCCTGGGGGTGAGCATTCGCGGATCGGAGGAGGGGGTTGGTGCGGGTGAGGCGGTGGAGGCGGATTTGCGGATACTGGCGCTCGAGGCTGGGGAGGGCTACGAGCTGGCGTTCTTTCGGCGGCTGCGAGAACTGCTTCGCGAGCAGGCTGGCCGGCAAGGGGCGATGATACGGCTGAAGGGATTGCGGGGATGCGTCAAGCTGCTGGCGGGGGCTCGGCGCTGGGACCGGCGGTGCCAGGCGCTTCACGATCAGATTGTGGTGTTTGTGCGCCAATCGCTCCGGGCGGAGGTCGGGGGGCAGGCCACGACGGTCGTGCTTCGATAGGGGCGAGGGGGAGCGGAGCCAGCCGGCTGGGGCCAAGGCCTGCAGCGGATCCGGAGGAGCCGATGGGAAGAACGTTATTCGAGAAGATTGCGGCACGGGAGCTGCCGGCTGACATTGTGTACGAGGACGACATGGTATTGGCGTTTCGGGATGTTCATCCCCAAGCGCCGGTGCACGTTCTGGTGGTGCCGAAGAAACCCATCTCGCGGATTGCGGATGCGGCGCCCGATGATCTTGCTATTGAGAAAATATTCCAGCT
>ERZ795055.2747-NODE-2747-length-13137-cov-4.248127_pt1 | contig 13137 bp, 11 predicted proteins | sample MGYA00375139_ERZ795055 | MGnify/ENA primary metagenome ERZ795055 (study PRJEB30184, sample SAMN05720283) | anaerobic digester metagenome | isolation source: active sludge of municipal wastewater-treating anaerobic digesters | place: USA | collected 2015-01-23 ...
GAAGAAACGCGGCAAAGGCTTATGGATTGCCATCGGGCTGCTCGTCCTTCTAGGGGGTGGAATCGGCGGCACCTATCTCGTGCGGCCGGCACTCTTCAAGAATCTGTTCGGGGGCGTCAACGAGTTAGCCCTGCGCCACATCCAAAGCGGCTACCTGGCCTTGGCGCGAGATGACCGGACGGCGCTAGAACAGGCGGTTAGCGATTTCTCCAAAGCGATCAGCATCGATGCCAGCGCCCCAATGGCCCATGCCGGCCTTGCCGAGGCCGAAATCACCGTCGCCGAAAATCTCATTGATGAGGCCGATGCCCTAACAACCCAGCGCACCGCATTGCCCGAATCGGAGCAAGCAAAGCTGACAGGCGACATCGAAGCTAAGCGTCGCGAGGCCTCCGAACGCAGCGAGCGCGCCTTCAATGCCGCCAAGCAATCGTTGGAGCTCGCCGCCGATTCGGTGCCAGGCCTGCGCGCGATGGCCGACTACTACCGATTCAAGAAGGCGCTCGACAAGGCTCGGCCGCTGCTCGAACGAGCCAAGACGCTGTCGCCTATCGACGCGCGCGTGGCATACGTGCAAGGCTCAAGCGTGATGAGTGACCCGACCACCTGGGATCGGGCCTTACGCCACTTCGACGAAGCGCTGGAGTTGGATCACACCTTGGTCCGCGCCCGCTACAAAACCGCGCGAGTATTGGGGCTGCAAGGGAACAAAGATAAAGCCATCGAACAGCTGCAAGCGCTCCTAAAAGACGTCCCTGCCCACGAGCGCGCTTTGGCGCTGCTCAAGGAGCTCACGTTGCCCCCCCCCCCTGTGGCCGAACCGACGCCACCAGCCGCCCCGGAACCCCCTCCCGAGCCGAAGAAGCCTACGTTCGACCAACTGCTGAATCAGGCCGAGCGGTTACGCGACAACGACAAAGCCAGCCGCGCGCTGAAGCTGTACGAGCAGGCACTGGAGATCGAACCCGAGGACCCCGATGCCCTAACCGGCATGGCTTGGTGCTACCTGGACATGGATCAACCCGATGCGGCCATCGCCACCTTCAAACAGGTGCTCACCAAGGCGCCGCGTCTCTCCGACGCCCACATGGGGATTGCCGAGGCGTATCGCCAGAAGGGCAGCAAGCGGGACGCGGTGAAACACTACAAGGCCTACCTCGACATCATGCCCAATGGCCCCGACGCCGAGGTTGCTAAGCGGATGCTAAAGGACCTCGGACAGTAACCTCGATGGCGCACACCCCGCCGACCCGCGCGGCCCTAGAGCAACTGCTAGCGCGCAACCGTTTAGGCATCGACCCCACCGAGCTTGAAACACTAGCGCAGACGTTCAACCGTTGGTTGGCCGATGCCGCAGCTCTCCCGAACGCGCGCGGAGACGCACCTGCCACTTGCCCGTTGCCCGTTGCCGACCGACCCGATCTGCCTTGTCAACCAAACAGCCGTTCGACCTACTTGGCCGCCGCCCCGCTTACTTTTCGAGACTGGTTCGCCGTGCAGCGCCGCTGACGGCGCCTACCCACACCGCATCTGATGCCGTCACCCAACCTCACCGCCCCACTCACAACGTTGGCTCAGGCCCTGCACACAGGCGCGCTGACGGCACATGAGCTCACCGAAGCGACGCTGCAACAAATTCAGGCGACCCAACCGTACGAAGCCTATCTGTACGTGAATCGCGCCCCTGCGCTCGCCTGGGCACAACAGTGCGATGCCACGCGCGCTCGCGGTGCGATGACAGGCTGCTTAGCCGGCCTGCCGATTGCGCTGAAAGACAACCTGGTAACCCAGGAAATGCCCACGACATGCGGCTCGCGACTACTGGCTGGCTATCAAGCGCCCTACGACGCCACGGTGGTGACACGACTACGCGATGCAGGTGCCGTGCTGGTAGGAAAAACTGCGCTCGACGAATTCGCCATGGGTTCGACGTCGCAGAGTTGTGCCACAAGCGCCCCTAAGAATCCTTGGGACGCTGCGCGCGTGCCGGGAGGTTCCTCGGGCGGCTCAGCGATTGCCGTAGCCACCGGAGCTGCGGCGGCAGCCTTGGGTAGCGACACCGGGGGTTCCGTGCGCCAGCCTGCGGCATTCTGTGGCGTCGTTGGCTTGAAGCCCACCTACGGGCGTCTGTCGCGCTTTGGCTTAGTAGCGTTCGCGAGCTCGTTCGATCAGGTGGGCATCTTGAGCCGTTATGTGGCTGATGTTGAGCCGGTGCTGCTGGCCCTTGCAGGCCCAGATCCCTGCGACACCACCACGCATGCGGCACCTGTGTTTTCGCCCTCGCCCTCCTTTCCCCTCCACCTCGCGGACTGCCGCATCGGCGTGCTGCCAGAGGCGTGGCTCCAAGGGGTTGAGCCCGAGCTTCAACAAACGCTTGAGCGCACACGCGAGGAGCTCGCCGCACATGGCGCCACCTGCGTACCGGTGACGTTACCCCCACCCCGTGAGGCGCTCACCGCTTACCAAGCCCTGTCGGCCGTGGAGGCGATGAGCAACCTCGCGCGCTACGATGGCCTGCGTTACGGCTGTGCGAAGGCGCTGACACAACCGTTCGATGCCCGCGTCAGCCAAACCCGTGCAGAATTTGGCAACGAAGCGAAGTGCCGCCTGCTGTGGGGCAGCTTCTTGTTGACCGACCCGGCCGGACACGAGCTGCTTTGCCGCGCCCGCGCCGTCTGGCGACAGGTACACGACGCCTATCGGACACTGCTCGCCGAGGTGACGCTGGTGTTGTTGCCAGTCACGCCCAGCGTCGCGTTCCCACGCCTGGACACACCGCCCGATACGCTCGCGAACGCCGATCTGTTCACGGTGGGAGCCAGCCTCGCAGGCCTGCCGGCCATCAGCGTGCCACGGGGCCTAAATGCGCAGGGCCTACCGCTGGCGGTGCAACTGGTCGGGCGCACCTTCGATGAAGCCACGCTCCTCCGAGTCGCACAGCATGTTGAACAACCGTGTCACTGGTCCGAGCGCTCTGCCGCGGAGTTGCTATGACGGCTGCAGTGGTCATTGGGCTTGAGATTCACGTGCAGCTCGCCACCCGGAGCAAGTTGTTCTGCAAATGTCCGACGGCGCTGACGACCACACCAAATTCCCAACTCTGCCCGATCTGCGCCGGTCACCCAGGCACGTTGCCGCGCCTGAACACCGAAGCGATACGGTTGGGAATCCGCGCCGCCTTGGCTTTAGAGGCGCGCGTTGCCCCCGTATCTAGCTGGGATCGCAAGCACTATTTCTATCCCGACCTGCCCAAAGGTTATCAGATCACCCAACACCACACCCCCCTCGCCTGCGGCGGTCAAATCCCGGTCTGGAGCGCCCACGGCTTGGTGCACGTGCCGCTCACCGAAATGCACCTAGAGGAAGACGCCGGCAAGAGCGCGCATGGCGTCGACCCTGAGGATCGACTCACGGGCATCGATCTGAATCGCTGCGGCGTGCCGCTCTTAGAAATCGTCACAGCACCAACGTTGCACAGCGCGAAAGACGCCAGCGCTGCCGCCCAAAACCTGCACACCCTGCTGTGTGCCTTGGGAATCACAACCGGCCACATGCAGGCCGGCCAAATGCGCATGGATGCCAACGTCTCCTGCCCCACCGGCGTCACTCCGGCCGCTCCACGCGTAGAGATTAAAAACCTGAATTCATTCCGGTTTTTGGAAGCAGCGATCGACGCAGAATGCCGCCGCCAGGCCCAGGTGCAACAGGCGGGCGGTGCCATTCACGCTGAGACCCGCGGCTACGATCCGCGCCAAAATGTGACGTTCGCGATGCGCGACAAGGAGAGTCTGCCAGACTACCGCTACCTGCCCGAGCCCGATCTGCCTGCCCTCGTGGTCACCCCCGAAATGCTCTCACGCGCGCGCGATACGCTGCCGCCCTTACCTCACCAGGTGGGCCAGCACTACCAACGGACCTGGAATTTGCCGTTTGCCCAAGCTCGCAGCATCAGCGTGGCGCCCGACTTGGAACACTATCTGGCAGCGGCGCTGCCGCAAACGAACGCCCCGCAGCTTTTGGTCAACCTGGCATTGAACGAAGTTGCTCGGCTCGCCAACGGACGCCCCTGGAACCGCCTGCCACTTGGCCCCGCCCATTTGGTCGCCCTGGTGGAGCTGATCCACGTAGGCCGACTATCCCACACCAGCGCCAAAGCGCTGTTGCCGTGCTTGATAGAAGGCGGCGAAGAGCCAGAGTTACTCGCCGCTGAACGTGGCCTACTACAACAGCTCGATGCGCAAACGCTCGACAAGCTCGTGGCCCAGGTGCTGGCCACTGAGGCGGCAGCCGTGGCCCGCTATCACCTGGGTAAACTGGAGGTCTTTGGATTCTTGGTAGGACAGGTGATGAAGCTGAGCGGTGGGCGGGCCGAGCCGCGCACGGTGCAGGCAGCCTTATGCCAACGGCTCACCCGTCGGACTTGAGCACATCCCGCCTGAAGGCCGTACGCAACGGATAGCTGGCCGGCTCCTCCAACTCGCCCAGCGCCTGCAAGAGCTCGCGCGCTTTCTCCGAAAGTGCGTGAGGTGTCTCAACTACCACGGTGACGTGCTCGTCCCCTGCGTCGGTGTTCTCAGAGGTGGCCACGCCTTTGCCTCGCAAACGAAACACGCGGCCGCTCTGAGTACCGGCCGGCACCTTCATGCGCACCTTACCGTCCAACGTGGGCACTTCAATCTGCGCGCCCAAGGCTGCCTCCGTGATGGTCACCGGCACGTCACAAAACAAGTCAGTACCCTCGCGCCGAAACACGGGATGAGGAGCCACTCTGAGCGTGACCTTCAGATCTCCGGCCGCGCCACCATGGTCTCCCGGCTCGCCTTCGCCCGCATAACGCAGCACGGTGTCGTCATCGGCCCCGGGCGGAATGCGCACCTTCAGCACAGTTTCGCGCTCGATGTGGCCGTGGCCCTCACAGACCCCACACGGCTTGCTGATGATCTTGCCACGTCCGCGGCAGTAACTGCATTTCTTGCTGACCGACAAGAGCCCCTGTTGTACGCGGATCTCGCCCGAGCCACCACAGGCATAGCAAACCTGCGGCGCCGACCCTGGTGCAGCTCCCGTGCCCGTACACGCCTCACAGCGCATCGCGCGCGGCACCGTGAGCTCCCGCTCGCCTCCTTTCAAGGCCGTCATCAGATCGATGGTAAGCGGAAATATCCGGTCGCGGCCTTTTTTTCGTACCCGCTCATTCTTGCGCCCGAAGAAGTCGCTGAAGATCTCGCTAAACACGTCGCCAACATTATTGGCAAACCCAGCACCGCCCTTGAAATCCTGAAAGCGCGCACCAAAGCGGTCGTATTGCCGACGTCGCTCGGAGTCAGAAAGCACCTCGTACGCCTCGGTGACTTCTTTGAACTGTTCTTCGGAGGCGCTGTTCCCCGGGTTCTTGTCGGGGTGATAACGGTGCGCCAGTTTGTGATAGGCCTTCTTCAACGCCGCATCGGTGGCGTCGCGACCGACTCCCAGCACCTCGTAGTAATCGCGCGCCAAGGAGAAAATTCCTAGGTAGACGTGGCCGGCCCAGCCGACTGCGCATAGATGGTTTCGGCGATGCGATAGGCTGAGGTTTCTAGCGCCTTGAACAGCCGCTCGATCTCGTCGGGCGTGGCGGTGTCGAGCGCGGCCTTCAGCTCGGCCAGGTCGCTCTCGATGAGTTCTTTGTCGGTCGGATCGAGCTGCGCCCCATACTCCTCCAGGGTGCGGTCGGTGGAGTAAATGAGCCCCTCGGCGCGATTGCGAACGTCGGCAGCCCGCTTCTTCAGCTCATCGGCCGCCTTGTGTGCATCAGCGTCGGCGACGATGCGCTTCAGCTCGTCTTCCGACAGGCCACCTTGAGCAGTGATCTTCACCGACTGCTTCTTGCCCGTGCCCAAATCCTTGGCCGCAACGTGCACGATGCCGTTTGCATCTAGCTCAAAACTCACCTCAATTTGCGGCACGCCACGCGGGGCGGGAGGGATGCCAACCAGTTCAAACCGCGCCAGCGATTGGTTATCGGCCGCCATCGGCCGCTCTCCCTGCAACACGTGCACGTTTACGAGCGGCTGGTTGTCGGCGGCGGTGGTAAATACCTCGGCCTTGCGACACGGCACCGTGGTGTTACGCGCGATCAGCGGCGTAAACACGCCCCCGGCCGTTTCGACCCCGAGCGTCAGCGGCGTCACGTCCAAAAGCAGAACGTTCTTGACCTCGCCAGTAAGCACCGCCCCCTGCACCGCCGCGCCAACCGCCACCACTTCGTCCGGATTAATCTCTCTGTTGCCTGGCTTCTTGAAAAACTCGGTGACCGTCTTTTGCACGAGCGGCATGCGCGTCATGCCACCCACGAGCAACACGTCGTCGATTTGATCGATGGTCAGCCCCGAATCCTTCAGAGCCTTCTTCACCGGCTCTAGCGAGGCCAACACCAAGTCACCGGTAAGTTCTTCGAGTTGTTGCCGTGTGATCGACACGTTCAGGTGCTTAGGCCCAGTGGCGTCAGCGGTGATGAAGGGCAGGTTCACCTCCGTGTCGGTGGCGCTGGACAGCTCGTGCTTGGCCTTCTCTGCCGCCTCGCGCAGCCGTTGCAGTGCCATCGCCTCTTTACGCAAATCCAAGCCACCGTTTTCACTAGCGAATTGGTCGGCGAGGAAGTTCACCACGCGGGCGTCAAAGTCATCACCCCCCAAATGGGTGTCACCGTTGGTGGCGCGCACGTTAAAAACGTCGCTGGCCAACTCCAAAATCGAAATATCGAAGGTGCCACCGCCCAGGTCGTATACAGCCACCGTGCGTTTGCCTTGCTTGTCGACGCCATAGGCCAACGCGGCTGCGGTGGGTTCGTTGATAATGCGCTCGACCACGAGGCCGGCGATCTTGCCGGCGTCGCGCGTGGCCTGGCGCTGGGTATCGTTGAAATAGGCGGGCACTGTGATGACCGCCCGCTCGACCTTCTCGCCCAGGTAATCCTCGGCGATCTCGCGCATCTTCATTAAGATGAAGGCCGAAATCTCGGAGGGCGAGTGCTTCTTGCCGTTCACTTCGACCCAGGCATCACCGCGGTCGCTGCCCACCAATTTGTAGGGCACCCGGCTTTGGTCCAACTTCACCTCATCGGAGTCGAACCGCCGACCAATGAAGCGCTTAATAGACGAGACCGTCTTGCCCGGATTGGTAGCGGCTTGGCGCTTCGCCACTTGCCCCACCAGACGATCACCGCTGTCGGTAAACGCCACCATCGAGGGCGTGGTGCGCGCACCTTCGTTGTTCGGGATGACGATGGGCTTGCCCCCCTCCATCACCGCGACGCACGAATTGGTCGTGCCCAAATCAATACCGATGGTCTTAGCCATCACCCCTCACGGCTGTCGGATCCTGCGCCGCGCCTCCTTGATGTTGGTCGTCCCGCTCTGCCTCGGTGGGTTTCGCCGTCGCGGGCGGCGTCATCGCGACCATCACCGCCGCTGGCCGCAGCAACCGCTCGTAAATCTTGTAGCCCTTAAGCATTTCCTCAGCCACCACGCCGGGGGCGTACTCTGCGGTTGGAATTTGTCCCACCGCTTCGTGCCGCTCTGGGTCGAAAGGCTGCCCCACCGAGCTAAAACCCTTCACTCCGTAGTTGGCCAGAATTTCGGTGGCCTGCTTGATCACCATCCGCACGCCTTCGATAACCGGATTCTTGTCCCCGGCCGCGTGGACGACTGCGCGGTCCAAGTTATCGAACATCGGCAGCAGGTCTTTCAACAGCCGCTCAATGCCGTACTTGCGCATGTCGTCCAGCTCACGCTGAGAACGTTTGCGGAAGTTGTCGAAGTCGGCGGCCAAGCGCAAGAGCTGTTCGCGCGGTACCTGCGGCTCTTCGATTTGTGGCGCAGGTTTTGCGTCTGGGCCCAGCACCTCAGGCGCCGCTGGTTTGGCCTCGGCCGCGGAGGTTGGTGGCATCAGCTCCACCGGAATATCCTCGGCGGATGACGCGGGCGGTGCCGCCTGGGCCTCGTCGTCGGCCTTACGTTTTTCCTCGGTCCGTTCCACTGCTGCCAGGGCCTCGGCCATCGCCTTCTCAAGCAGATCGCTGGACCCAAACTTGTTCGTCATAGCATTCCCACCGCGGCGTCCCATCACACAGGGCGCCGTCGCACAACTTACTCCCAATAGCGGCCAAACAGCTTGGTCGCAAAATCCACAAGCGGCACGAGCCTAACATAGTCCATACGCACGGGTCCCAGGAGCGTCACCGCGGCGGTCTCGCCATTCGGCCCAGGCAGCGCTGCGCCCACACACGCCACGTCCCCCAGCCCCTGCACCTGATGCTCGCTCCCCAACACCACCTTCACGCCGGCACCATCCACAATCCGATCAAGCAGGGTCAACAGCGCCGAGCGATCTTCCAAGGCCCCCAACAACGCCCGCAGATGCTTCGGATCGTTGAACTCGGGCTGACCCACCAGGTGTGAAGCACCTTCGACAATCAGGTTCAATTGCGAATTGCCTTGCGGCTCGGGCAACACGCGCGCACCAATCTCCAGCGCCTCACGCTTCAGGTTCTCCGCCACCACCTGATGCTGCGTCAGCTCCATGCGAATCAGGCCGCGCAACTCCGCCACGGTAAGGCTCTGCAGCTTGTCATTCAAAAAGTTCTGTGCCTGCTGCAAGTCTTCGGCCGCAACTTCAAACTCCATCTCCACGAGCTTCTGTTGGATCAAACCGCCTTGCGAAACAAAAAACGCCACAAACCGACAAGCGTCATAGCGCACCAGCGCCACTTCTTTGAAACGCGTGCCGACAAAACGGGGCACCCCGACCACCGCCACTTGCCCCGACAGGTCGGCCAGGCTTTGCCCCAACGTCGTAGGCAGAGCCCCAGGCGCAATCGCGGCCGTAAGCGCTTCAAGTTTGGCGCGATCGGCACGCTTCAACTTCAAGGCATCCAAACCATCCAGGTAGGTGCGCATACCCAACTCGGTAGGGATTCGCCCGGCGCTGGTGTGCGGCTGCTGCAACAACCCTTGCTCTTCCAACTCTGCCATCACGCTACGAATCGTCGCGGACGACAACGACAGGTGGGGCAGGCGCTCCGCGACCGTGGCCGATGAGACGGGTTGCGCATCGTCGATATAGGAAGCGACAATGGCGTTGAGAATGGCACGACTGCGCGGCTCTAACTGCATGACTCTGTTGGATAACTAGGGAGTGGACCCGGCACTGTCAAGCGCGCAATTCGCGCGACGCCTCAGCGGAGATCAAGTTGGACGCCCACAGGCCGTCACGATAGCTTGGCCCCATGAGCTACTTCTCTCCTCGGCTGCCGCACCTGTTGACCCGCGCGGATCTCGCGCAACTGCTTACACCGACCTACACCGCAGCCAACGGTGTCGATGACGATGAAGCCCTTGAGCGGATGCAGAAGGCGATGGCTCGCCCGGTGCTCGTTGAGGAGCTGTATCAAAGCCTCTCCACAGCTCTCGTGGCCGCACGCGGGGAGCGGACCGAAGACCAAGTGATGGATAAGCTTTCCAAAGGGGTGCAAAAGCGCCTCGGCAAGATGAAACCCGCCCCAGCCACCCAGGCACTGCTGGCGTTGATGGTGCGTTTCAATGTGGAAATCGGCCACGCACCCGAGCCCCTGCGGGCCACGCTTGAAACTGAAAAGGGCCGAGCCCTGCTGCGCGTAGGCTTTCGGGAAGTGGGCGAGTTCTTGGCGCAACAGCTGTTGAAATAGCGTTCATCGGCTCATCTCCCCTCGCCAAACTTGGCGCGGCGTGAGAGAGTGGCGTTTTACTGTGAGTCCCAAGTCCAGCAGGCAGACCCCCGCCTGATGTACCGCCGGGCGCCTCTGGAGAGATCGTGACTGCTACGACGTTTGCTGACCTGGGCTGCACTGAGCCCTTTCTTGCGGCGCTCACCCGCCGCGGTTTTGTGACCCCGACCCCGGTTCAAGCCGAATGCTTCAAGCCGGGCATCGATGGTCGTGACCTGCTCGTGCAAAGCCGCACCGGCAGCGGCAAGACGCTGGCTTTCGGCTTGCCCATCCTGCATCGACTGACCCCCGAAAAGCACCCCCAAGCCATCGTGCTCACCCCGACACGCGAATTGGCGCAGCAGGTGGCCGCCGAAATCATGAGTGTTTCTCCCCGCCTAGCCATCGCCGAGCTGGTGGGCGGAATGGACTACCAGCCACAGTTGCGCAGCATCTATTACGGTGCGCGAGTGGTGGTGGGCACGCCAGGCCGCATGCTCGACCACTTGGAGCGCGGCTCGTTGGACCTGTCACAAGTGACCACCGTGGTGCTCGACGAGTGCGACGAGATGCTCAAGATGGGCTTCATCGACGACGTCACGAAAATTCTGTCGGGCGCCACCGAACAACACCAAACCTACCTCTTCTCGGCCACGCTCCCGGCTCCCATCGCCAAGCTTGCCCACCGCTTCATGCACGACCCGCATAAGGTGGCGCTCGGAAATTCTGGTGGTGCGACCCAACACGCCGACATCACGCACACCCCCTGCGTGGTGCCCGAACGCCTGCATCCTCAGGCGTTGGTGAACTTCCTGCTCCATGACGAGCCCAAAGGCGCGTTGATCTTCACCAAGCGCAAGGTCGAAGCCGAAGAAATCGCCGAGGTGCTGCGCGAGGCAGGTTTGGCCGCCGAGCATCTGCACGGCGATCTGTCTCAAGGCACCCGCTCACGCATTCTGGCAAGCTTCAAAGATGGCACGCTCCGTTTTCTCGTGGCCACCGATGTCGCCGCGCGCGGCTTGGACGTGGAAGGGCTGCAACTTGTCATCCATTTGGGTATCCCCAACCAATTGGAAGGCTATATTCATCGCTCCGGCCGTACGGGCCGCGCTGGCGCCAAAGGGCATTCATTGGCGTTGGTCGACCCCCGTGAAGCGCGCATCATGGAAGCCTGGGGTCGCCGGGGGGGGCTGGCCCTGACCTGGCGCAACGTGCCCAATCAAGAAGAAATCGCGACTGCCCGCACCCAACGCTTGGTGAATAGCGTCCAGGATCTCAAAGCCCCCGAACACGTGAAGCTAGCCAAGCAGCTGTTGCACGAGCGCACTCCCGAGACTCTGGTGGCAGCTCTGCTGTCGTTGCTGCAGAAGGACACCCACGCCGGCTTCTTCATTCCGCCACCACCACCGCCGCGCCGGAGCGCACCCCCAACCCGGCCGGTGCACAGCCATCGCCGCCCCCAAGGCCAGGGATACGGCCCGCCAACTCGTAAATCGTTCCCCAAGAAAAAGTGGTAGCGCGCCGGCAAGATCTAAACGCCCCATTCACGACGTCAAGCGAGCGGTCGCCGCGGGTTCTTAAACGTGCTCGTTAGCGACCGAGATCGCCGCCGCTACTGTCCGCGCGCAAGGTCGCTTGCCATTGCAACAACGGCAGCAGGACCTGCGGCTCCAGGTCACAGCCTTCCATCATTGTCACTCCTGCCAACCACTCAACCAGCGCCGCAGAGCCACTGACCAGGAAAGCGTTGCCAACTCCACGACACGGTGGCTTCTCCCCATAATTGGGCACTGCGATGATCCGAGTCAGCGTAACGTGGCCTCGGCGAACCGCCGTCTGAACGATTTGACCGTTTGCCAAGGACAGCGCAAAGTTGGGCGACAGCGCGGGCTCCCCCACCTTTGGCCCGCCAAGGCGCCATCCATGCGGATCGCACTGATTCGACCCGGCCTCGGCCTGCGCGACGAACCGCGCCTGGGATCGCTCTGCTGCCAAGAACCCTCAGCTTTGGCCGTCCTGGCGGCGCTGACGCCACAAACGTTCGAAGTCGTAGCCATCGACGACCGCTTTGAGCCCGTCCCCTACGACCAACCCTGGGACCTGGTGGCCTTGTCGGTGGGGACCTTTCATGCTCGACGCGCCTACGAAATTGCCGACCGCTTTCGTGCGCAAGGGATCCCCGTGGTGCTGGGCGGTTTTCACATCACCCTTTGCCCCGATGAGGCAGCAAGCCACGCCGATGCCCTCGCCCTGGGCGAAGCCGAGGGCACGTGGCCCACGATCCTTGCAGACGCAGAGCAGGGTGCGTTGAAAAGCCGTTATCGCTGCCCCGACGCCATCACGATGGCAGGGGTCATTCCCGATCGCCGCATCTTCACTGACAAACGCTATGCGCCGATCAGCGTGATTCAATACGGACGTGGTTGTCGGTTCACCTGCGAGTTCTGCAGCATTCGCGCCTTCTACCGAGGTCGTTGCTACGAACGCCCTATCGCCGAGGTGCTCACCGAGATCCAGCGCGCTGGTCGACGACGCCTGTTCTTCGCTGACGATAATCTGCTGAGCCACCGCACGGGCGCTAAAGAGCTGTTACGTGCCTTGATCCCACTCGGCGTCCGCTGGAGTGCTCAGCTCAGCATCGATGTCGCCGACGACCCCGAACTGCTCATGCTGATGCAGTTGAGTGGCTGCCAAGCGGTGGTGATTGGCTTCGAATCACTGAGCTCGACAACTTTGCGCGCGATGGGTAAAGGCTGGGCCAAGCCGGAGGGATACGCCCAAGCGCTGGCACGGCTACGCGCCCACGGCATCATGGTCTATGGCACGTTCGTGTTTGGCTACGATGATGACACCCCAGACACAGTGGCGGACGCGCTAGCCTTTGCCATGAAAGAACGGCTGTTCATGGCCAACTTCAACCATCTGCAACCTTACCCGGGCACCCGCCTGTATGAGCGGCTGCAACAAGAGCATCGCCTGCGCTATGAGCGTTGGTGGTTGGACCCCCGCTATCGCTTCGGCGAGGCGGTGTTCGAGCCGCGCGGCATGTCAGCCGCAGCCCTCGCAGACGCTTGCCACAAAGCACGAACAGCGTTTCACAGCTTCGCTCACATGACGGCGCGCGCGTGGGAACGCCAAGCTAATAGCCGTTCGCTCGATAACGTTGTCACCTTCGCGGTCGCCAACTTACTGTCCCGCCGAGATATCAAACGCAAACACGCACTCCCACTCGGCAGTGGCAAGCCTCCCCTGACGCCGTCAACAACGACCCTTCCGGATTCAGGTCCATGAAGCTGACCTTCATCAAACCGAACATGGGACTGGTGGATAACCGTCCCTACCATGATACCGGGCGAATGGAGCCCCTCACCTTTGCCGTGCTGAAAGGCCTCACCCCGCCTCAGCACGAGGTGGTG
>ERZ795055.2750-NODE-2750-length-13133-cov-4.683208_pt1 | contig 13133 bp, 6 predicted proteins | sample MGYA00375139_ERZ795055 | MGnify/ENA primary metagenome ERZ795055 (study PRJEB30184, sample SAMN05720283) | anaerobic digester metagenome | isolation source: active sludge of municipal wastewater-treating anaerobic digesters | place: USA | collected 2015-01-23 ...
TTCCCCTGCGAGTCGAGCAGCATCAGTCCGGCAAGCGTTGATGACACCTTGGTTACAGATGCAAGGTCAAAAAGATCCTCTTTCCAGACCGGCGTATGGTTTTCATATGTATGGTAGCCGTATGTCTTATGAAACACCACTATGCCTTTTCTTGCAACCATCACTTCACATCCCGGATAGGCTTTTGCCTCCAGTCCGATATTTACAACAGAATCAATTCTGCTGAAAAGCCTGGCGGAAGACAGACCTGCATTCTCAGGAAGCGCATAGCTGAGCCTGATATTACCTGTTGTCATGATACCTGAACCTGCCGGCATAATGCCTGCTATCCCTGACTGAAGTGTCCCTTTAGCCCCAATGCCCCCAAAAATAAGCTGTGCTGACAGATCCTGCGTGTAGTTATTGTCTTCGTATGCAAGAAGAATGGCATCCGCCTTTGCAAATTGGTCAGTTATGCCCGGAAGGTAAGGGTTCCCGAAGAACACTACAATTGTTTTTGAGGTACTTTCCGCTTTGTCAAGGATAAGGGAAATATCAGAGTTTCCCCGGGTAAGTACTGAAGAATCAGCATTTTCAAATACGCCGGCTATCACAAGGTCGTAGTCCTTCAGCTTTTCTGCCAGTTTTCCTGCCTCCGTTTCATCTGAAGGATCGCTATTGAAAAGATCGGCGGGAAGATAATCCTGCACTCGCTTCTGAAATTGGGTGATCCCTTTATGGTTGAAAGCTACAACAGCCGTTTTCAGATCCTTCAGATCCCTGACAGGTAGTAAACTGCTTTCATTCCTGATCACAGTAAGGGCGTTTGAATACAGATCGATGACAAGAGCTTCCAGCGAAGGCTTTGACAGCTCATCCCTGAGGTTATGCTCTTCAACGGGCATGAATCGCGACAATCCCGCCCAGTATTTGGCTGACAGTATCCTTCGGCACTGTTCATCAATCTCCTGCTGTGTTATGATCTTCTTTTTTACTTTCTCAATTATCTCCTTCACAGTGTTTTCGGGATCACCTGTTGAAAGCGGAATGAAGGTTCCGGCTTTCAGGGAAAGAGGAAAATCGCGTGAGACAGCAATAATGCCATTCCGCAGCAGGCTTTCCCTGAACAGGATCTCGTTATTCACGGGTTGTCCGGGAGAATTGAGGCTAACAGTAACACCCGCCCTTTTATACTGCTCTGAAACAGCCTTGCCCATAAGCCTTATCAGCTCGTCATTATGCACCGATCCAAGGGTGATCCTCGACGGGAAACTGATAACACTGTCCATTTCCAGTCCGGGCCTCTTATCATTTTTCCGTATTATGAGAAGGGGAACCTCGCTTGCTTCCTGGTAATAATTTACCATAGCGGCAAGCCTTTCAGGCTTTCCTGCAGGTAAAATGATCCCGCCGGCAAGGTTCTTTCTTACAATGTCGCTGATCCTTATGTATTGCTCAATCTCATCACCCGGCTGAACTTCAAGCCATATAAGCTGGCCGATCCTTTCCTCTGGGGATAGTGATCTGAATACAGAATCAACCCATGGATGATCAGTGAATTCGAGAAAAGGATAAGGGATATCCTGTGAACTGAGCGACTGGATTCCGATACCCAGAGTAATTATAGCAGCGATGAAGAATGACCTTAGATGCATATCTTTTTATTGGGATTTTATTGATTCTTTTTTCTTATTTTTTTCTCCGTGGATCTCGGTGCTCTCCGTGGTGAATTTTTTTCTCCATGATTTCCTGTGTTTTTACTGGTTATTTTTTTTCATACAATATTACTATATTTCAAGCTTTATCTACCCTTGATGAATAAGCCTCTGTTCAGATTATTTGCAGGTTTTCTGGCGCTGATCATTACAAGTTCTGATCTGCTTCATGCACAGGTTGATGTGAAACTGTCGGGAACTGCTTCCGACAAACTCAAAGCCTGGAAGAACCCCCTGACCGAATGGAACCATATCGCTAAACCCCTTGTCGATTCGCTGAAGGTCGAAAAAGAAAACAGAACAATGAGGATATGGTTTTCACCCGGACTTTCATACTACCCCTTCAGGGAGGAAAGCTGCAAGCTTTTCAGGGAATCGATAGTCAGTTCACTGGGAAGAAAATTCAGGAAATACGATATTGAGCTGATTACAAATACCTACCGGATCGAACAGCTCGTTCCGAACTACTTTCGGAAGGACTTCCCTGTCGATTCGTCCTGGTTCCCGGCCGCTGATCGCGAAAAAAGGATCCTGGTGAAAAAACTTTCTGAGGATCAGCCTTCCGCAGGGCTTTACGGCAACTCCATAGCCCTCTGGCACAGCCATGGCTACTATTATGAGATGTCGCTCGACCGCTGGGAGTTCCAGCGTGCAAAGCTGTTCGGCACCGTGGAGGACGTTTCCATTACAGGATATGTTTTGCCCTACCTCTCACGGATGCTTGAAAATGCGGGGGCAACAGTCCATATTCCAAGGGAACGGGATATGCGGACCGAGGAAGTGATTGTCGATAACGATCGTTCATCGCCTGGTTCCGTGTTCAGCCTTTCTTCGGAGAAAGATAAAGAAGCTGTTCAAAAAGGCTTCATCCTTACAGATACTGTTTTCACGGATTTCAACCCTTTCAGAAGTGGCAGTTCCATGAGAGTGGTTGATGATACTGCTTTCTATATTCCCGATATTCCGTCGGCTGGCGATTATGCAGTGTATGTTTCATGGCCCCTTTTCCCGGATAACACTGAACAGGCGCGGTATACAGTCAATCATACCGGAGGTTCGACCGTTTTTTCAGTTGATCAGACGATGGGAGGGGAGACCTGGATTTATCTCGGGACTTTCAATTTCCATAATGGACTGAACCCGAAAACCGGTTCGGTAATGGTAAGCCGCAACAAGGGGGTCTCCGGCTTTCTGGCGATAGATGCTGTGAAATTCGGAGGAGGAATGGGAAACGTTGCCCGCAGACCTTCACCGGAGATTTTAAAAAACCTGCCCTCACGCCTCGACGGTACTGCGGATACCGGCGGAAATGTTACAGCGGCCGGAACAGATTACTCCTGGAAAACCAGCGGGATGCCAAGGTTCATCGAGGCATCAAGATACTGGCTCCAGTATGCAGGAATGCCCGACTCGCTGGTCTATACCCCCACCGGCAACAGGAATGATTACAATGATGATTACCAGTCGAGGGGTTTGTGGGTTAACTATCTGATGGGAAATCCATACCCGAAGACTTCCCGCGGAGAAACCGGCGGACTTGGATTACCCATCGACCTGTCGCTTGCTTTTCACAGCGATGCCGGAGTCACTCCCGGCGATTCGATAATTGGCAGCCTTGCAATATTCCATACAACCGTCGACGGCGGAATTTATCCTTCCGGTGTTTCAAGGTTGTCATCGAGGGAATTTGCAGATATAGTCCAGACTCAGATAGTGGAAGACATAAGGCGTGACTATGAACCGGAATGGACCAGGAGAGGGCTCTGGGACAGGCCCTACTCGGAGGCAAGACGTCCAAACGTTACATCAATGTTGCTTGAGCTTCTCTCTCATCAGAACCTGGCCGATATGAAGTTCAATCTTGATCCGCGGTTCAGATTCAGTGTCTCGAGGTCAGTTTACAAAGGCATTCTAAAATACCTGGCGTTTGCAGAAAAACGTCAGTATGTTGTCCAGCCGCTGCCCGTAAAAGGTTTTGCCATCACAACGGCGGGAGGAAAAAAGATCCGGCTGTCGTGGAGGCCGGTGACCGAAGCGGCTGAACCTTCATCGGCCCCTTCAGGGTTCAGGGTTTACATGAAGCGGGGCTGCAATGGTTTCGACAACGGAATTATGATTCAGGATACCAGTCTTGATATGGAACTGCCGGCTTATGATGAGGTTTTCTCATTTAAGGTCACTGCGTTGAACGACGGAGGCGAGAGCTTCGATTCGGAGGAACTGTCGGTGGGGATCAGGAGCAACAGCATGGGGAACGTGCTGGTGGTGAATGGCTTTGATCGTGTCAGCGGACCAGCCTGGGTGGATAAAGGAATTTCAGGTATCGCATGGTGGGACGATCGAGGGGTGCCTTATAAATATGATATGATCTCCATAGGGGATCAGTATGATTTCAACAGGGAAAATCAATGGCTCGACGACGATGCCCCGGGATGGGGCGCATCTTACTCCGACATGACAGGGAAGGTGGCCCCGGGTAATACATTCGATTTCACTTATACCCACGGGAAATCGATATTGAATGCGGGCTATTCATTTTTTTCGGTTTCGGACGAGCATTTTGAATCATCGGACGAATGCACGGCTGGTTTCGATATTTTAGACATCATTCTGGGAGAGGAGAAATCAACTCCCTCATTCAGGGATACCTCACAGCTGGATTTCAGGATATACACTCCTGAATTTATGGACAGGATTGGAAAGGTCACCGCTGAAGGCAAGTCAGTGTTCATGTCAGGCGTTTATGTGGGTTCCGACCTGATGGCAGACAATGACTCCATAGCTCTGAAGTTTGCAGAATCGACACTTCATTTCATCCCTCGTACAGGACATGCCGTCAGGACGGGAAAGGTTTATGCAACAGATTATGCAAAACCTCATTTCGAAGGATCCTTCAGCTTCAATACCGGTTTTTCGCCTTCGGTTTACACTGTTGAGGCTCCCGATGCAATAGAACCCTCGGGTAAAGGTGCTGTGACTTCGTTCAGGTATTCCGAAAACAACTCATCAGCCGGAGTGGCATTCAGGGGACGTTATAACATTGTTATAACGGGCTTCCCGTTCGAAACTATCCCGGATGAGAATGACAGGGATAAGTTAATGAATCAGATTCTTGAATTCTTAAATAAGAAATAAAGACATTTTGAAATGAAAGTAAATTCATTATTTATTGTATTTACCCCCTTCCCAACCTTCCCCCAAGGGAGAAGGGGCGGGAAGCTTTTCCCCCTTGGGGGAAACGGGAAAGGGGGTCATGTCAAGCAAAATCAAACTTATTGATAATCAAAAGAAATTCCTTACTATGGAAAAACCAATCACATCCTTCATACTTTTTAAAGACACAAAATGGCTTTGCAAAACCGCCGTTTCATTGAGAAAGTCGGGAACGGTTGAAAGCATTGTGATAGTGGGAGAGGAGGACCCGCGGGGCAGTTCATGCTGCCCTGACACCAGTTTTCTGCAGGCTGCCGTAATAACTTCAACAGCTGCCATAAAGGCGATGGCGGAACTGGCTGACAGCGAATATATTCTTATCTACACAAAAGCATTTCCCCTCCAGGTTGGCCAGTTCGCACTTCAACGAATGATGCAGGTCTGCCGCGACACGGATGCCGGAATTGTATATTCCGATTACCGCGAAAACCGTAAAGGCGAACTTAGCGCTCATCCGGTTATTGATTACCAGGAGGGCAGCCTTCGGGATGATTTCAATTTCGGATCGGTAACGCTCTGGAAGACAGCTGCCTTTAAGGAAGCCTGCCTGAGTATGGATTCTGATTTCAGATGTGCCGGATTGTATGATCTTCGACTCCGGGTATCGGAAAAGCATCCGGTTGTGAGAATCCCTGAGATGCTGTATACAGAAGTTGAACCGGATATGCGCTTATCAGGCGAAAAGCAGTTCGATTACGTGGATCCGAAAAACCGGGATGTGCAGATCGAAATGGAATCGGCCTGTACTTCACATCTGAAAAGGACAGGAGCATGGCTCAGTCCGGAGTTCAGTGATATCAGCTTCGATACTGAGGATTTCCCCTATGAAGCTTCAGTAATTATACCGGTAAAAAACCGTGTGAAGACCATCGGCGACGCAATCAGCTCTGTTCTCTCACAGGAAACTGATTTCAGGTTTAACCTGATCGTGATCGACAATCATTCAACTGACGGGACTACCGACAGGATCCGTGAATTTTGTGAAAAAGACGAACGGATTGTTCACATTGTCCCTGAACGCCTCGATCTTGGTATCGGCGGCTGCTGGAATGAAGGCGTTTTTAATGAGCTTTGCGGGAAATTTGCCGTACAACTCGACAGTGATGACCTATATTCCGACAGTAAGGTCCTGAGCAGGATAGTCGAAGCATTTTATACCCAGAAATGCGCAATGGTAGTGGGATCATATAAAATGGTGAATTTCAACCTTGAGGACCTGCCTCCCGGAATAATCGACCACAGGGAATGGACTCCCGATAACGGCAGAAACAATGCCCTGAGAATTAATGGTCTGGGCGCCCCCAGGGCTTTTTATACTCCTGTTTTAAGAAACATCAGGGTGCCAAATGTAAGCTATGGCGAGGATTATGCGGTCGGACTTTCAATCAGCCGTGAATACAGGATAGGACGGATTTACGAGCCTCTTTACCTGTGCCGCAGATGGGAAGGAAATACCGACGCGGCCCTCGATACGGCAACCTTAAACGCCCATAACCTTTATAAGGACAGACTAAGGACTACCGAACTGCTTGCGAGAAAGAAACTCAACCATAGTAAATTGCAGGTCTTGAATTCCATAGCCGCTCGTTGAATACATGGCCCTGGAATTCAATATAAAAGAAACGGAAAGTAGAATTGAAAACTGAGGTAATGTTATCCGACAGGATCGACGAATTGTTTTCTGACCAGCTTGCAGGCTGGGAGCTTGCAGGAATAAACTACAGAAACCTGTCGATGGTAAGAACTAAAAGGCTTTCATTCGGAGGATTTGAAGTTCTTGTGCAATTCAACCCGGCCAGAATAACATCGTCCTCGGCCAAAGTGGATGACAGCTCTGTAAAACAGCGTCCGTGCTTTCTTTGCGCCGATAACCGGCCAAAGGAACAGAAAGGGATCCCCTTCGGAGATGATCTGATAATTCTTGTAAACCCTTTTCCGATATTCAGGCGTCATCTTACAATTCCGTCCTGCTCACACAGCGATCAGAAAATCAGTGACAGTTTCGGAAAGATGCTTTTGTTGGCGCAGGCAATGCCCAGTTTTACTGTTTTTTACAACGGTCCCCAGTCAGGCGCATCAGCCCCCGATCATTTGCATTTCCAGGCAGGCAATATCGGCTTCATGCCTGTTGAAATGGATTTCACAGGCGGGAAGCATGCAAGGCTCGTTTCATCGGTTCCGGGGCTTGAGATATGGAAGTGGGAGGGTTATCTGAGGGGAATTATAACATTAAGGGGAAACGACGGGGAGAAACTAGCCGGGGTATTTGGGAAGCTCTTCGAAAGCCTTAGCCACCGTCAGCCGGAAAGACCGGAACCGATGATGAATATCCTCTCAGGTTATTCATCAGATGAATGGACTATCCACATTTTCCCCAGGAAACAGCACAGGCCCCGTCAGTTTTTCTCATCCGGTGACGACAGGTTGCTTATAAGCCCTGCAGCAGTCGATCTGGGAGGCGTTCTTATCACTCCGAGGGAAGAGGATTATGAGAAGATTACCGGTGAGGATGTCATTGACATATTCAGCCAGGTTTGTTTTAATGATAATGAAATTGAAGCTTTAGTCAGCGAAATAATATGATTGAAAAAGGAGTGGTACCTGAAATACAGGTGGGTATTTTTTCCGATAAAGAGATCGGTTTTACACTGAATGGTGTTTTTATTGAAAAAGGATCGGGTAAAAAACTGACCGGAAAATGGACAGCCCTTAGGTCTGATAATCGAATTAAACTTGTAAACGGGGAACAGGAATATGTTAATGAAGCCCCGGCAGACCTCGTACCGCTCGATCCTGCTGCAGCATCACTGGTTCTTCATAGTGTTACAATAGGGGTTGATTTTCACTGGGAACGAAGAGAGGATCAGGTTTTCAGGGGAAGTCTCAGGCTTATTACCGAGGGCGATAATTTAACTGCAGTAAATATTGTTTCTGTCGAGGATTACCTCATAAGTGTAATATCCTCGGAGATGAAAGCCACATCATCGGAGGAGTTCCTCAAGGCTCATGCAGTAACTTCCAGGAGCTGGCTGCTGGCCCAGCTATCAAAGAGCCGCATCCTTAAGGCTGCGGATATTCGGGCCGGGGGTGGCAGATATACCTCCTCCATTAGGTCGGCTGATGAGATAATCAAATGGTACGACCGCGAAGATCATGTCAATTTCGATGTATGTGCTGACGATCATTGCCAGAGATACCAGGGTATCACCCGTGCCTCGTCGCCCGCAGTTGTAAAGGTGATCAATGAGACTTACGGCGAGGTGATCACTTACGGAGGAGCGATCTGTGATGCCCGTTATTACAAGTGCTGCGGCGGTATTACCGAGCTTTTTGAAAATACGTGGGAACCGGTCAATCATCCCTACCTGCAGGGAATACCGGATAATCCGGAGCTGCCGCCGGGATTCAACACCGATCTGTCGGATGAAAAAAACGCCAGGGAGTGGATACTTGGAAATCCCGAAGCCTTCTGCAACACAACCGACCTTAAGGTTCTTTCGCAGGTACTAAATGACTACGATCAGGAGACAAACGATTTTTTCAGGTGGAAGGTTGTATACACTCAGGAAGACCTTAGCAGACTGGTCAGGGAGCGTTCCGGGATCGATTTTGGAATCATTACAGGCATCACCCCTCTGGAAAGAGGCCCTTCCGGCAGAATAAGCAGGCTAAGGATAGAAGGCAGCAGGAAATCTTTTATCATAGGGAAGGAACTGGAGATAAGAAAATCTCTGTCAAAGTCGCATCTTTACAGTTCCTGTTTTATAGCCGACAGGGAAGATGACGGTAACCAGGTAAAGTTTGTGCTTCGCGGGGCCGGATGGGGCCATGGAGTCGGATTGTGCCAGATAGGAGCTGCCATGATGGGAGAAAAAGGATACTCATACCGGAAGATACTGAGGCATTATTTCAGGAATGCGGTTTTTGAAAAACTTTATTACCCTGCAACGGATAATCTTATAAACGAATAACAACAACACGAAACTGCCAGTTTATGAGCAAAAGAAAAGAACGCTCGCCTTGGGCATGGGTCCCGACTCTCTATTTTTTCCAGGGAGTCCCCTATAGTATTGTGATGACCACCTCCGGCCTGATTTACAAGACGATGGGTATTTCTATCGCCTCATTCGCTTTCTGGACGAGTGTTCTCTACCTTCCATGGGCCATTAAACCGCTGTGGAGCCCCTATATCGATGTGGTATCGACAAAACGAAACTGGGTAGTCTGGACCCAGCTTCTTCTTGGAGCCGCTTTCATTGCGGCAGGAATGGTGATGCCCCTCTCTTTCTTCTATCCAATAAGCCTTGCAGTATTTGCAATAATTGCCATTTCATCCGCAAGCCACGATATTGCCGCCGACGGATTTTACATGTATGCCCTCAACCAGCATCAGCAGTCGTTCTTCGTGGGTATCAGATCCACATTTTACAGGTTTGCGATGCTGACAGCCCTTGGACTTGTGCCTGTGCTGGCAGGTACAATACAAAAGAACACCGGACTTGACCCTGTAACTTTTACGGCGAAATCAGTCCCTCCGGGACAATTTGTTCCGGTGAATCCGGATGATATTGAAATAGTACAGTCGCAGGATAAGCCTTCAGTCCTAATCTTTCCTTCTGAACTCAATGTTCCCCTCTACCAGGAAGGCAAATCAGCTGTCGACTCTGCAGTTGTATATATCGCTCTTTCGGCCCCGCCGGAGGAAGGGGAAACTGTGGTAGTTAACCTTTCGAGGGAAACGGGAAGCAAGGATATCGACCTGTCGCGAACAACAACCGGGAGATTCGAATTTGACAGCAGCAACTGGAACAAGCCGGTTGCAGCTGCCCTGAAAGTGAATCATAACCTGACAGGCGAAACATCCACACAATTTCTGATAACTGCAGGTAACATTGCTTTCAGCTGGACTGCATCGCTTATCATTCTTGGATTCGTACTTCTTGCCATTGCTGTTTACAACAGGATAATGCTGCCCCATGCCGATGAGAACAAGACCGGTGAAAGGATGGGATGGAAGGTCTACAAGGAAGTGTTTATATCGTTCTTTACAAAACCGGGAGTTGTACCGGCTCTTGTGTTCTTTCTCTTTTACAGGCTTGGCGAATCGCAGCTTCTTAAGGTTGCTACTCCTTTTCTTGTCGATTCCAGAAGCGCAGGAGGAATAGGTCTTACCTCCGCCCAGTACGGTATCATTTACGGTACAATCGGAATGCTGAGCCTTACTCTGGGAGGTATCCTGGGAGGTATAACGGCAGCAAGGCTGGGACTTAAAAAAGTTATTTTCATGATGGCTCTGTGGCTAAACGTACCCAGCGCTGTCTATATCTACCTGGCACATTTTCAGCCTTTGCCGGGTAACTTTTTGGTTTACCTTTCAATTGCCTTCGAGCAGTTCGGATATGGCTTCGGATTTACTGCCTATATGCTTTATATGCTTCATTATGTGGGTGAAAGCAAGTTCAAAACCGCGGAGTATGCGATCGGAACCTCACTTATGGCGCTGGGAATGATGCTTCCCGGAATGATCTCCGGAGCCATGAAGGAGTTCCTTGGTTATGAGAATTTCTTCATCTATGTGATTATATGTTCAATACCGGGCCTTCTTGCGATTAAATTTCTTAAGATCGACCCGGCTTTCGGGATAAAAAAGCAGGAACAGTAACAGATTTCGTGATTCCGGGATGGGTTAATTTATTTAACTTGCAAAGTTCATAAATTGATTTTCGAGCACTCCCGGTAAATGTCAAAAAATAAACCTTTATACCGATGAATAAGGCAGATTTTTCAAAAGTAGAGCAGTCGTTTTTCAACGCCTCTGGCAGAAACGAATTTACGACCTCAATCCCATACATAGTAGTCCGTAATGTCCCCGATCTTGGTTTGCTGACTTCACTTCGTTTTCTCGAATGGGTGAATAACAATCCCGATGGCGTTATCAGCCTGCCAACCGGCAAAACTCCTGAATACTTCATTAAATGGACAACCAGGCTACTTAACGGCTGGGACGAAAGGGAAAACAGGATATTAATGGAAAAGTACGGACTGTCCATTAACAGGAAGCCTTCGCTGCATGGACTCAGATTTGTACAGACAGAGGATTTTTATCCGATCGACCCGGATCAGCATAACAGTTATTATCACTATGTAACAAACTTCTACATAAAAGGATTTGATCTTGATCCTTCAAAAGCTCTTCTCATAAATGCAAATGAGATCCGGCTTGCTCAGGAAAAACACTTCACTGAAATATTTCCGGATAACATTATCGATCTTACACTCAGGAACAGGGAGGCTTCTTCGCGGCTCGAGAAACTCCAGCAGGAGTCATTATTCAGGATCGATAACTGGTGCACTTCCTACGAGAACCGTATCAGGGAGATGGGAGGAATAGGGTTTTACCTTGGAGGAATGGGCCCCGACGGATCTGTAGCTTCAAACACAAGGGGATCTGACCACAACTCAACAACAAGACTTACAGCGACCAACTTTGAAAACCAGGCCGCTTCGGCCGGAGACCTGGGCGGGATAGAAGTTTCACGCAACAGGCTTGTTATAACCATCGGACTGGGAACCATAACATATAATCCCCGGGGAGTAACTCTAATCTTTGCAGCAGGAGAAGCTAAGGCTCCAGTTGTTAAAAATGCCCTTGAGAATCCGGTTGATAATCTCTACCCTGCAACAGTGCTTCAGCGCCAGCCCAATGCCCGCTTTTACATAACCGAAGGCGCTGCAGTGAAGCTCAGCGACAGCGTGGATAAATACTTCAGGGAAGGGGAATGGACTTTTGAAAAAACAGAAAGAGCTGTCTTTAACCTGTGCCAGAAAATAAACAAGTATGCCCACAGGCTCGAATATGAAGACCTTAAAAATGACAAATATTGCAGCATGATACCTGACCTGGGTATGGAACGCGTTCAGGAAGTGATAGATGCAACAAAAAAGAAAATAGAAAAAGGCCTTCTGAAGGAAAAAGATCAGGTCTTCCTCCATACCGGTCCTCATCATGATGACATCATGCTCGGGATCTTCCCCTGCATAATACCCCAGCTCAGGGAAGCCTCAAACAGGTTCCATTTCACCGTCTGCACCTCGGGCTTCACCGCCGTTACAAATGAGATGCTTATGAACTACATGGAGGAAACACTCAACCATGTGGAACAGGACAAGATTAATATGATAGAATATCCCGATTTCTTTGAAAAGGGATATATGTACAAATTCGATAAGGATGTAAGCCATTATCTCGATAAGATTGCGGCAAATGATGAAGCCGGAAAACTCAGGGGATTCTGCCACAGGATAGTAAGGGTGATGGTCGATGTCTACAAGCTGAAATCGAGGGAGGAACTGGAAGAACAACTCAGGAAAAATATCGAATTACTGAGATCAAGCTACGGTGGACAAAAAAATCCTCCTGATATCCAGAAGCTTAAAGGGATGCTCAGGGAGTTTGAGGAGGAACTTGTTTGGGCTCACTACGGAGTCAGGGTCGGTGACATCCAGCATCTGAGGCTTGGATTTTATACAGGCGATATTTTTACTCCCCAACCTACTGCAAAACGCGACGTTGAACCGATACTCGGGATGCTGAGACAGGTTAAACCTTCAGTGGTGAGCATGGCATACGATCCGGAAGGCTCCGGTCCCGATACTCATTATAAGGTACTGAAAGCGCTTGCTCAGGCTCTCAGAGTATGGAAGGAAGAGGAAGACCTGTCGGATTTAAGGATCATCGGATACAGGAACGTGTGGTTCAAGTTCGCTCCTTCTGAGGCAAATGTGTTTACTCCGGTATCTCTGAATTCAATGGCCGTCCTTCAAAAATCTTTCAAGGACTGCTATATAAGCCAGGTTAATGCCTCATTTCCCAGTTATGAGCTCGACGGCCCGTTCAGCGATCTGTCGCAGCAGATCTGGGTGGAACAGTTCAAATGGGTGCAGCTCATCCTTGGAAAGGACTTTTTCTATGAGAATGACAGCCCAAAGATCCGCGCAACCCACGGTATGATATTTCACAAGGAAATGATGCTCGACGAATTCCTGATGCACGCGAGCGAACTTGAAAAGAGTGTCGAGGGAGAAGTTCGCTAAGACATTGGTCCTGCGCCGGTCCTGACTTGTGACAATTAGTGCGTCAGGTATGTATTCAGGATCATTTTATACCAACATGATCGAGTCCCGATAGCTATCGGGATGACGGCAGGAAAGGCGGAACTGATTGTA
>ERZ795055.2756-NODE-2756-length-13122-cov-4.092294_pt1 | contig 13122 bp, 9 predicted proteins | sample MGYA00375139_ERZ795055 | MGnify/ENA primary metagenome ERZ795055 (study PRJEB30184, sample SAMN05720283) | anaerobic digester metagenome | isolation source: active sludge of municipal wastewater-treating anaerobic digesters | place: USA | collected 2015-01-23 ...
CGCCGCCGCCGGCTCGATGAAGAGCCCCGCGTCGAAGCCCAGCCGATGGCAGAGCGCGTCCACGGTGACCGCCACTGCCTCCTCGCGCAGCGCCGGGGCCAGCCGGGCGACCGCGTCCGCCGCCGCCTCCAGCCGCCGGTCGCCCGCGAGCCGGCCGAGCAGCTGGTGCTCGTAGCGGCGCAGCGCCTCGGCCAGCCGTGGCGAGGAGGGAGGCGCGGGGTGGAAGGTCCCCGGTCCGTGGTGCAGCAGCCGGCCCAGGTCGGCGACCACGCCCGCGGGGGTCTGGTTAACGGCGTTGCGGTTGGGATTGGGCTTGGGCTTGGTGCGGTCCGCAAACCAAGTGCGATAGGCGTCCACGTCCGCCTTGACATACCAGTAGCGGGCGCGCTCGATGCGCACGGGCGTGCGGCTGGGAAGGAGGAACGCGCGCGCCAGCAGCTGGAAGCTGGCCCTCGGCTCCACTGGGTTGGGCGACACGCTCAACTCCACGCTCACCTGGTAGCCGGAGAGGCAGTCGATCTGCCCCTGCGCGAGCGACGACGACACCAGCCCGGCGAGGGCGGCGTCGCCCCCCGCAAAGGCCACGCGCACCGCCGCGTCGCCCCGGCTTTCCGAGGACAGCGCCCCGGGCACGCGGGCCGCGAGGGCACCCGCCAGTCCCGTCAGCACCAGGCCCCACAGGGCCACTCTCATTGTCGCGCGAAGTCGTGTGTTCACCACGCCACTCTCCCAGAAAGACGTTCCCCCGCGCCGCCGCACCTGCGGTGCGCGCCGGGATCCGCCAACTCTTCGTTACACCAAACGGTCCCCCGCCGCCGCCGGCAACTCCGGCGGCACGGCGGCGCGCACGCGCCCGAAACACGCGTTCCGGACACGTCCGCTGGCATCCTTTCGCATGCCGACCGACCTGTCATGGCACATTTTTCCCGTTGTCTACCCCGTTTTTATATCATAGCCGGGGCAAAGTGTCAATAGAGAAGTTGCCTGCAATTCCAAATGATGCTTGAATTTAGGTTTTTCCGCCCTGCCGGGCGGTGCGTCAGATTTCGCAGTTTTGTGTAAAGTGATTTCCTCCCGCGTCGGAAAAAAACCGCAGGCGCGCACCGTAACCGCTTAGGATGACGACACTTCCTCCAACCCCTGCACCGCATCGCGCAGGGCGTCCACCGCATCCTGACTCACCCGGAACACCCCCGCCTTGCCTTCCAGGGTCGCAAAACGCTCCCGGGAATTTTCCGGCGAGACGCCGCCAATCCGCAGGGGACCAATGCGTTCGCCCGCGGCGGGAGGCGCCACGGGGGCCATGCGGACATAGAGGGTGAAGACGGGTTTGTCCAGTCCGTAGACGGACAGGTCGGGCGGCGCCTCCGGTGCCGCGAGGCCGGTGATGCGCAGGGGGCTCACCGCAGCGAGCAGGGCCTCGGCATCGGACTGGTTCTTCAGGCGGAGGGTCTCGGGCCGCGTGACCACCCACTGGCCGTGGCGCTTCTCGAGCACCACGCCGAGATTTTCAAACTGGAACTCAAGCCCCTCGACATCCGGCCGACTCACCCGGAGGAGTTCCTTGGAGCGGAAGGTGTCCGCCGTCAGCAGCAGCGCGTCCGCCGCCACGCCGCGCAGGGCGACCACCCCGCCGCTGTCCTGGGTGGCGTACCACAGGGACGCCTCGCCGGCGCCGGGCCACAGCGAAAGGGTGGCGGACGCGCCGTCGTCGTGGGACAGGGTGATGGCGACCTGCGGGGCACCGCCGCCGGGCAGGGTCTCGGGGGCGGCGTCGAGCGGCTCGCCACGGCTCTCCTTGAGCACGGCGAGGAATCCGGACACGGCGAACTGGTTGACCTCGGGCAGGGCGGGGGACACCAGGCTCCAGGCCCCGTCCGCGCCGCGCTCAAGCACGAGCGTCTCCTCCCCCCGCCGGTACTCGACCTTCTTGAGCTCGCTCAGGCGGCGGGTGATCAGGCGCGTCTCGCGCCAGCCGTCGGGCTTGCGCGGCAGGAGCATCATGATCTGGGCATCCATCAGGAAGACGGCCTTCTGGCCGGACACCTGCGCCCAGACGCCGCCCTTCTCGCCGTCCACCTCGCCGAGGAGGATGTTCCGCGCGCGCCCGTTCCTGGCGTCCATGACGGTGATGCGCGCGGCCGCCGGGCTGAGGCCGTAGTCGGAGAGGTTCTCGGGCGCGTCCACGAAATCGCGCCCCACGGCAAACTGCACCTCGTTCACGGCCTCGGCCACCTTCTCCTGGTCGGCCGCAGCCTCCAACGGGGCGATGAGGCGCCACTCCGACGCGGCGTCGGCGCGGCGCACGACCACCTCGGTGGACTCCTCGCCGACGGCGGGCTGCTCCTCAGGCGGGGCCGCGTCGCTGCCTGTCCAGATCCAGGCGAAGCGGAACTCCAGAATGTCCGCCTCGCGGTCCTCGACCAGGAAACGGTGGCGGAGTTCCTCCAGGGAGCGGTTCACCTCGAAGAACTCCTCGGTCGCCGCGAGAAAGAGCGGGCCGTCGTTCAGTCGCGCGTACCGGTGGCGCTGGGTGGGCTCGACGTCGCCAAAGACCAGGGTCGCGGGCGGCGCGTCCCCCGCCTCCACGGTGACGGTGAGCGCGGGCACGTCCAGCCCGTACTGCGCGGGGTCCGCCACCGTCTCCGCCACGGTGCGCTGGTTGCGCAGGGTGGAGAGGCTGTCCGCCACGCGGTCCCACAGGGGCTGCAGCGGGGGGATGGTGTCGTTGGGCGCGGTGATGCGCCATTTTCCGTCGGGGCCGCGCTCGCCGGTGACGGCGGGCCGGCTGACCTGGGCCACGGTGAGGCGGCGGACGTCCTTCCCCGCGAAGGGGAAGAGGCGGGCAGCCACGGCGGCCTCCTCCACCTGCCGGCGCCCGTGCCGCCGCATGCCCCAGTAGGCGCCGCTGAGCAGGGCGAGCGCGAGCAGGAGCAGGAGCGTGGACCGAAACTTCATTGGTGCCTCCCCCGCAGAACCCGCGCCAGCAGGCCCGCGGCGGCCACCACCTGCACCAGGCACATGACGGCGACCCAGGCCGCGGCGCGGCGCTGCATGTCGGACAGGATGAGGGGCGCGGCCTCGGCCCCCGTCGGGCGGATGGCGATCAGCTCCTCGCTCTCGTTCATCCACGCGAGCGTGTTCATCAGGAAGTTCAAGTGGCCGGGCACGGTGATCTGCGCGTTGGTGGCGAAGTCCGCGTCGCCCACCACGACCACCCGGGCGTCCCCCCTGCCCTTCGGGCTCTTTTCCTTGTCCACCTTCACCGTCACCGCCGCCGCCACGGGGATGGGCCCCTTCGCGTCGGCCTCGTCCGGCTTGGCCTGGCCCGTCTCCAGCAGCTTCGCCGTGTCGGTCTCGGCCCAGAAGTCGGGGGTGGTCCGCAGCAGTTCCACGCCGGCCACACCCGCGGGCGGCTTGTCCGCCAGCCGCACGCTGCGCAGGGCCTGGAGCAGCATGGTCTGGTCGAATCCCTTGGTGACCGGGTGGTCCTTGTGGTAGCAGCCCTGGTATTCCATGAACCCCGCGTCCACCCCCTCGAAGGGCTTGCCGTCATAGGACAGCTCGGCCTGCCACTTGTTGGAGGAGGCGTCGGTGACGACCAGGTCGGCGCCGACGGCGATCCCGAAACGGCGCGCCAGCCAGGGGCGCAGCTGCTCGCCGGCCTCGGCCCCCTGCGGGGCGGCGCGCCAGGGGTCCATCAGCACCAGCAGGCGGCCGCCGGCGTCCACGAAGGCGTTCAGCGCCTCGATCTCGAGGGGGTGCAGGTCCGTCTGCGGGTTGGCGATGACCAGCACGTCCACATCCTTGGGGACCTCCGGCTGGGCAAGCTTGATGTTCAGGCGGTCCAGGGCGAAGGACTCGCCCGTGAGCAGCTGCACCAGTCCGGAAAGGCCGCGCTCGTCCTGGCCCGCCGGGTCGCGCTCCTGATGCCCGCCGAGGAAGGAGACCTTCGGCTCGGTGTCGCGCAGGACGTTGATGAGGGCGTTGGTGAACTCGCGCTCCTCAAGGCGCGGGCTGCCCCCCGAGAGGGTGATCACGCGCTGGCGGTCGCCCGCGCGCACCACCACGGTGCCCTGCGTGGACGCGTGGGTGATCTTCAGTTCCTCCACCCGCCCGCGCTCCACCGTCGGGTCGAGCACCTCCACCTGAATCTGGCCGGTGTGTTTCCGGCACTGCTCCAGAAAGCGCAGCGTCTTGTCGCGCGCGATGACCACCAGCTCGTCGTCCACGTCGAGGAAGAAGCAGATTACCTGCACCGGCTGGGTCATGTTGCGCAGAACCTGCACGGTCAGGGGCGACAGGTCGCGGCGCCCCTCCTTCGTGAGGTCCCACTTGGCGTCCCAGGACTGCACAAAGAGGTAGGCCACCACGCAGATGCCCAGAAAGGCGGCCGTGGACACGGCGGCGTTCAGCCCGCCGAGCGTGCGCTCCTCCGCCGCCCCGCGCACGAAATAGGCGAACAGGGTGATGCCGGCCCAGGCCAGCCCGAGCGCCGCGGCCAGCCCCAGCGGGGCCGTCACGGGAAGGGAGAACGGGTCGGACACCCAGAAGACCGCGTTGAGCGCCGCCACGGCGCACAGGATGGAGAACACGCCCGCAAGCTGCCGCGCCCGCCGCATCATTTGCCCCTCCAGTGGCGGCTTTCCAGCGCGCGGAAAGTCAGGAAAAGGAAGAACGCCGAGACCAGCAGGTAGTACGCGATGTCCCGGGGTGAAACGACGCCCAGGGCCATGTCCCGCGCGTGGTTGTCCAGCGCGAGCTCCATGACCAGCCCGCGGAACAGGGCGTAGGCGCCGCCGAAAACCGCGCGCACCGTCTCGGGCCACGCCGCGGGGGCCGGGTTGGCCGCCGGCAGCTTCTCGCCCACGTTGCCCAGGATGTACAGCAGCAGGAACCCGCCGAAGGTGACGATGCCCGCCGTGATCTGGCTGCGCGACAGGGCGGACACGAACAGGCCGATGGCGAGGAAGGACATGCCCATGAGCCACACGGTGCACACGCCGAAGACGATGACCGCGGGCTCCAGCGCCACGAAGCGCGACACGACCAGCAGGTGCACAGCCACGAAGAGCATCAGCACCAGCAGGATGCCCAGCGCGGCGAGGTATTTCCCGAAGATGATCTCCCGGTCGCGCAGGGGCCAGGTCAGCAGCAGCTCCATCGTGCCCCGGTGCCGCTCCTCCGCCAGCAGCCGCATGGTGATCAGCGGCGACAGGAACATGATCCATATCCCCGTGAACACCAGGTAGGGGCTCAGGAAGGTCTCCGCGAAGTCCGGCACCGTCGAGTAGCCGTAGGAGGTCGGATCCACGGACATCTTGGCGTACGTGAACAGGGACAGCGCGAAGGCCAGCCCGGAGATGAGGGCGAACACGCCGGCCACAATGTAGCCCACCGGCGTCAGGAAAAAGGCGGAAAACTCGCGGCGGCAGACGGCCCAGGTGTTTCTCATGCCGCGTCCCCCCCCGCGGCGCCGCGCTCCTCCGACGCGATCACCCGCATGAAGACCTCCTCCAGGGGCCGCTTCCCCTCCCCCGTCAGGTTCGCCAGGCTGTCCTGCACCACCACGCGCCCCCGGTTGATGATGATCACCCGGGAGCAGGTCATGGTCACCTCGGGCAGGATGTGCGTGCTCAAGAGGATTGTGTGCTCGCGCCCCAGCTCCTTGATCATGTTGCGGATCTCGATGATCTGGCCGGGGTCCAGCCCCACCGTCGGCTCGTCGAAAACGAGCACCGGGGGGCTCCCCACCAGCGCCTGCGCCAGCCCCACGCGCTGCCGGTACCCCTTGGACAGGTTCCCCGTCAGGCGCTTCGCCATGTGCGTCAGGCCGCACCGCTCCATCACCCGGTCCGCCTCCGCCCGCCGCGCCGAACGCGGCACCCCCTTCACCACCGCCACATGCCGCAGGAACGACTCCACCACCATCTCCTCGTACAGCGGCACGCTCTCCGGCAGGTAGCCCACCCGCCGCTTCACCTCCAGCGGCTGGTCGTGCACCTCGAACCCGGCCACCCGAGCGCGCCCCCGCGTCGCCGGGGTGAACCCCGTCAGGATGCGCATGGACGTGCTCTTGCCCGCGCCGTTGGGTCCGAGAAACCCCACGATCTCCCCCCGGCCCACCTGGAAGGAGACCTCCTCCACGGCGGGAATCGCGCCGTAATACTTGGTCAGGCCTTCGGCCTCGATCATGACTTCCTGGCTCATGCGGCCCTTATCCCTCACAGGCGGTTTATGCCGAAGCCGCCCAAATACCGGCGGCGGCATACGACATATTGAACACGTCTTGACCGGAACACATCATATTGTGCGCCGAACGCCACCCAAAACGCAACCTGTGGGGGTGGCCCATTCATCCTGGAAGCGCATCCGGCCGGAGTCCCTCCGACAAGAGATTGCCGCGCCGGCCGGGGCGGAAATCTCGTATCAAAATGCCCGACCCCAGTCTCCGGCACGCTTCATCGGTGTTCATCACCGTTCATCGGTGGTTTCCCCACAAATCCAACGCCCAACGTCGCAGGCAGAGCGACGGCCCTTCAGAAGTAACCACCGATGAACACCGATGGACACCGATAAAGCAGAAGAAGACGCGGGGACACGCTCAGTGGCCTCCACATATCCCATTCGTTCCTTCCGAAAAACGCCTTCTTGGCAGGAAACCGCCCCCGCTGCCGATGCGGCGGTCCCGCATCGCAATGTCCGTCCCCAGTCTGCCGCACGCTTCATCGGTGTTCATCACTGTTTATCGGTGGTTTCCCCACAAAGCCGCCGCCGTCTCGTTCCCGCGCCGGCCCCAAAAAGGAAGCCGCCCGGACGCAAACGCGCCGGGCGGCGGAATGGCAGACAATCAGCCCCGGTCCCCGGGGGCCAGACCGGACACCTCCTCCAACCCCGCCGGATCGGAGGAGTCCAGCACGTCCATCTCCAGCCCCTTCTTCTCCGCAGGGGCCGGAGCGGGGCTCTCGACGATGGTGGTGTCATCCAGCGTGAGGGCGGACAGCGGGGGGCGCGCCAGCGCCACGGCCATGCGGTTGGTGAGGGAGCCCTTGTCGGACTCCACCTCGTCGCGGATCTTCTGGGCCGTGCTGTTGGCGTCCACATGCACCCCCACCACGTTCAGCTTCACCTCGACCATGTCCTCCAGGCCGAAGGCCGTGCTCACGGTGTGGGCGATGCAGTCGGACACCACGGCCGACGTGCGGCGCAGGCCGGCGTCGGCGCAGTTCTGCAGCACGACCGCGGCGTGGATGTTGATCTTGCGGGCCGTCCGGTCCGGCGCGACGCGCACCTTGATGCGGCGGACCTCCGGCAGCGCGCCGATGACCTTGGCCAGCGTCTGCTGGATGGGGCGCAGCTCGATGGACACATTGCCCCGGTCCGTGCGGAACGTGATCGCCGCGCCCGCGCGCCGCTCGGGCAGCAGCCCTATCAGGCCGAGCAGCACCAGCACCCCGCCGATGGCCCCCACCCACGCGGCCACAGGCACCCCCGCCACCGCGCCCGTGTCCGTGATCCGGTTCAGCAGCTCCACCGACCGCATGACCCAGTCACTCGGGTCCGCCGCCACCACAATGACGCCCGCCCCGGCCACGACCACCACAAGGCTCATCAGTTTGAACAGCAGGGTCTTCATCTCGCGTCCTCCGGCAGGTTGAACTTCCCACGGCGCGCCCGCGCGGCCACTCCGCCCATTGTAGCAGGGAAGCCCCGGTTTTGAAAAGCGCGGTTTTCACCCCGGCAGACAAGACGGTCCTGCCGCGAAGAAAGAGGGCGCGGCAAGCAGCGCCCCTACATGTGTGGGACCAGGGCTTGCGAAAAGACACCAACCCATCCGCCCGTAGGGGCGCTGCTTGCTGCGCCCTCTTGGTTCATGGCATGACCGTCTCACCCGGAAGGCCTCAGCGGTGGGATGTCATCCGGGACAGGAGCCTTGCCATGCGGGCGCGGTTGTGGCGCTGGGTGATGATGGGGGGGGCGTTGGCGAGGGCGGCGTAGAGGAACATGCCGACGCCGAGATACCAGGGGTTCCAGAGGAAGAAGAGGCCGGCGCACCAGAAGGCCGCCCAGTGGACCCATTCGCCGCGGCAGGTCTCGCGGAGGAACCGGGCGAGGTATTCGGGGTCGCGCGACAGCAGGTTCTTCTTGGGAAACCCCTTTTTGAAAAGCGCGGCGCCGTCGGGCAGGCGGTCCTTCCACGCGGAGACGCGGAAGAGCCGTTCGTAGACGCGGCCGCCGTCCTCCCAGGGCCGGATGCGGCAGACGAAACCGTCCGGGCGGAAGAGGCGGTCGGGGAGCTGGGTGCCGGCCCAGGCGACGGCCATGTGGATGACGAACCACGCCACGAAGTCCGTGACCACGAGCATCAGGGGGGACAGTTCAACCAGCATGGCCGCCCCCCCCCGCCGCGCCGCCGACGGTGCGGCCCTTCCACACCACGCCGCCGCCCTTTGCGGCGCGCACGGAGCGGGTGAACACGGCCATGTAGAAGACCAGCGGCACGGGATACAGTACGGCGGCCCAGGGGGAAAAGGCGCCGACGCGCCGCAGCAGCACAAGAAGCTGGAGGACGTAGAGCGCGTAGGGAATGAGCAGCACGGGGCCGCCCCACGCCAGCGCGGCAGGCGCGAGAAAGGCCGACACCGCGCCGATCATCCACGCGACGATGAGCGCCATGAGGGGCGCGGGGGTCTTGGCCGCGCCGGAGGCGAAGCCCTTGCCCCAGCCGCGCACAAGGTCGGACAGTCCGCCGGGGTACATGCGCATGGACAGGCACCCGCAGCCCAGGCGGCAGGCCAGGGGCACGCCGCGCGCGCGGAAGGCGTCGGCCAGATGGAAATTCTCCAGCACGCGCCCCCTGACCGTGACATGGCCGCCCGCGCCGAAGTAGGCGGCGCGGTCCAGGAGCATGCACTGGCCGAAGAGCCCCGTGGGCCGCGCCCGCGGCCCCGTGAAGGCCCCCGTGCCCGCCGCCATCATCAGGTTGAAGAAGGCCGAAAGCTGCTCGTGGGGGCGCACCACGGCATGGTGCGGGCACACGGACAGCACGCCGCCGGTGCGCTGGTAGGTCTCCAGCAGGCGGCGCAGGCCGCCGTCCTCGAAGAAGGTGTCGGCGTCCAGAAAGAGCAGCCATTCCCCGCGCGCGGCCAGCGCGCCCTGGTAGCAGGCCCAGGGCTTGCCCAGCCACCCCGGCGGCAGGGGCTTCCCCGGCACCACCCGCGCGCCGCGCGCCCGCGCGGCGGCCGCCGTGCCGTCCGTGGACGCGTCGTCCACCACGATGACCTCCACGCCGGGAACGCCCTGCCCGGCGAGGGAGTCCAGCAGCCGGGGGAGATTGTCCTCCTCATTGCGCGCGGGGATGATGACCGTCACGGCGGGAAACCCGCCGGCGGAGGGCGCCGCGTCCCGGGACGGCGCCGCCCGGAGAAAGAGTCCTCCGGCGGCCCAGAGCGCCGCCAGCACGGCGACAACGGCTATTTCCGGTCCCACGCCGCGATCTTCCGGGCGACGTTCTGCCCGCACAGGACGACCATGGGCATGCCGCCGCCGGGATTGACGGAGCCGCCGGTGAAGAAGAGGTTGTCGTAGCGCGTGCTCTGCTTGGGGGCCTTGAAGGCGAAGTTCTTCCAGCGGTCGCAGACGACGCCGTAGATCGAGCCCCTGTTGGACCGGTACATGCGCAGGATGTCCTGGGGGGTCCACATGTGCTCGAAGACGACATGCTTCCGCAGGTCCGTCAGGCCCATGCGCTCCAGCTTGTCCAGCACCCGCTCCTTGAAGACGAGGTACTCCTCGTGGGTGATGGGGTTCTCCTCGTTGATGTGCGGGATGTGCGGCAGGATTTTCAGGCAGTCGCAGCCCGCCGGGGCCACGGTGGGGTCCGTCTTCGACGCGGCGACGAGGTAAATCGTCGGGTCATTGGGCAGCACCTTCTTGCGGAAGACGCTGGTGAAGTGGTCATGCTGGTCGGCGGAGAAGAAGAAGTTGTGGTGGGCAAGCTGCGGGTACTGGATGTCCAGCCCCAGGTCCAGCACAAGCCCCGAGCAGGCGGGCTCAAACTTCTCCAGCGTCTTCAGGAAGGCGGCGTCCTCGCCGAGCAGCTCCCTGTACGCGGGGATCACCTCCATGTTGCTCACGACGATGTCCGCCGGATGGAACACGCCCCCGGCGACCACGCCCTCCACCCGCGCGCCGTTCCTGCGTATCTCCGACACCTCGCAGTCCAGGTGGACGCGGATCCCCAGCTCGTCCATGAGCCGCCCGAGGCCCTTGGCGATGTTGTACATGCCGCCGTCCACGTACCAGAGGTCGTAGCGGAACTGGATGGTGGGCAGGCAGTTCATGAAGGCCGGGGCGTCCTCCGCCGAGGAGCCGACATACTTGATGAAGAAGTCGAAGGCCTGGCGCATGTGCGGCGTGGTGAGCTGGGCGCTCACGGCCTGGTGCATGGTGCGGAAGAAGTCGAAGCGGAGGAACTTCGCGAGGCCGTAATGGCGGCGGAAATCGCGCACCGTGTCCAGCCCGCGCTCGAAGTAGCCCTCGTTCACGAGGTCGTACAGGTTCTCGCAGTACTCCAGGAAGCGCCCCACGTTCGCCGGGGACTCGCCCACTTTCTCCGCTTCGGCGGCCATGAGGTCTTTCTCGGGCACAAAGTCGAAGACTGTGCCGTCCTCGTAGAAGTTGCGCCAGTGGGGGCGCAGGGGCCGGATGGTGAAGTAGTCGGCCATGCGTTTGCCGGAGCGCTCGAAAAGCCGCTCGAAAATGTGGGGCAGCGTGAGAATCGAGGGGCCGAGGTCGAAACTGTACCCCGCGTCCGACAGCACGTTGAGCTTGCCGCCGATCTGGGCGTTCTTCTCGAACACCTCGACGGTGTAGCCCTCCTGGGCCAGCGAGATGGCCGCCGACAGCCCCCCCAGCCCCGACCCGACAACCGCCACCGTTTTGCCCCGTTCCGCCATGGCCGCGTCCCTCGTGATGGTTGACTGCCCCGGTCCGGTTCCCTACAATGGGAACCGTTATCAATATACGTTTTCAGGGTTCTGAACGCAAGGAAAACCGACTATTGGCGACCACCGGCGACACGCCCGAAAACCCCCTCGCGGAACAGGTGTCCGCCGCGCGCGCCTTCTTTGAGACGGGCGCGACGCGCGCCCTGGAATACCGGGAGGAGCAGCTCCGCGCGCTGGCGCGGGCGGTGGACGCCCACGAGAAGGCCCTGTTGGCGGCGCTGCGCGCCGACCTGGGCAAGCCGGCCACGGAGGCCTATGTGTCCGAAATCGCCTTCGTGCAGGCGGACATCGCCCACGCCCTGCGGCATCTGCGCCGCTGGGCGCGGCCGCGCCGGGCGCGGGTGCCCTGGATCGCCTGGCCCGCACGGGCCGAGGTGCGCCCGGAGCCCCTGGGCGTGGCGCTGCTGCTGGGCCCGTGGAACTACCCCTTCCAGCTGCTGTTCTCGCCCCTCGTGGGGGCGATGGCGGCGGGCAACTGCGCCGTGCTGAAACCCTCCGAGCTCGCGCCGCGCACCTCCGCAGAGACCGCGGAACTGGTCCGCGCGCATTTCCCGCCGGAGTATCTGTCCGTGACGGAGGGGGGCCGCGAGACGGCGGAGGCCATGCTCCGCGAGCGTTTTGACCATGTCTTCTTCACCGGCGGCGGCGAGGCGGGCCGGGCCGTGATGGCGGCGGCGGCGCGCCACCTCACGCCGGTCACGCTGGAACTGGGCGGCAAGAGCCCGTGCATCGTGTGCGCCGACGCGGACCCCGAGGTGGCCGCGCGCCGCATCCTCTGGGGCAAGACCCTGAACGCCGGGCAGACCTGCGTCGCGCCGGACTTCGTGCTGGCGGACGCGCGGATCAAGGACGCCCTGCTGGACGCCCTGGGCCGCACGCTGCGGCGCTTTTTCGGCGACGACCCCGCCGCCAGCCCGGACTACGGGCGCATCGTGAACCGCCGCCATTTCGACCGCCTGACGGCCTACCTCGGCCAGGGGCGCATCGTCCACGGCGGCCGCCACGACGCGGACACCCTTTACCTTGAGCCGACGATCCTCGCCGACCCCGCGCCGGACGCGCCGGTGATGCGCGAGGAGATTTTCGGCCCCGTGCTCCCCGTGCTGGGATTCGAGACGCTGGACGCCGCGCTGGCGCGCCTGCGGGAAATGCCCAGGCCGCTGGCCCTCTACCTGTTCACGAACGACGCGGCCGCGCGGGAGCGCGTGCTGCGGGAGACGGTGTCCGGCGGGGTCTGCGTGAACGACACGCTGACACACATCGTGGGGCGCGACATGCCCTTCGGCGGCGTGGGCGAGAGCGGCATGGGCGCCTACCACGGAAAGACGGGCTTCGACTGCTTCACCCACCACCGCACGGTCATGCGGCGCGGCGTGTTCCCCGACCCGTCGCTGCGCTACCCGCCCGTCCGGTGGGGCGTGGAGACCATGCGGCGGGCCTTCCGCCTGATCGCGGGGGGGTAGGCGGCCGGAGCGGTTTGGGGTAGAATACGCACGCGACGGCGCGAACGAGGAGACGAGAGCATGGCAACGGCGCGGAAACACGTGGTGGTCGTGGGGGCGGGGCCGGGCGGACTGACGGCCGCCATGATCCTGGCGCGGCGCGGGGTGCGCGTCACGGTGCTTGAGGCGAAGGACCGGGTGGGCGGCCGCAACGCGACGCTCCAAGCCGGGCCCTACACCTTCGACACGGGCCCCACCTTCCTCATGCTCAAGCAGGTGCTCGACGAGGTCTTCGAGGAGGCCGGCACGCCCAGCGACAAGGTGTTGGACATGCGGCCCCTCGACCCCATGTACCGCCTCCAGTTCAAGGACAAGTTCATCGAGCCGAGCGGCGACCGGGAGAAGATGAAGGCGGAGATCCGACGCTGCTTCCCCGGCCGCGAGGACGCCTACGACGTCTTCCACAAGCGCGAGAAGGAGCGCTTTGAAAAACTCTTCCCCTGCCTCCAGAAGCCCTACCACAACCTCTCGACGCTCCTGCATCCCGACCTGCTGAAGGCGGTGCCGCACCTCGCCGCGGGCAAAAGCCTCTTCGACGTCATGTACGGCTACTTCAAGGACGAGGAGCTGGCCCTCGTGTTCACCTTCCAGTCGAAATACCTCGGCATGTC
>ERZ795055.2757-NODE-2757-length-13120-cov-60.068121_pt1 | contig 13120 bp, 14 predicted proteins | sample MGYA00375139_ERZ795055 | MGnify/ENA primary metagenome ERZ795055 (study PRJEB30184, sample SAMN05720283) | anaerobic digester metagenome | isolation source: active sludge of municipal wastewater-treating anaerobic digesters | place: USA | collected 2015-01-23 ...
CTAGAATGACGACTTCCGCCCCCGGATTCAGGCTGGCCAGACGGCCCTGGACATGCACGGCCTGCCACATGGCGAGGCGGGATTCACGGGAGGCGATGATGATCTTGGAAGGAGCGGACATGGAACGGCACGCAGCAAGGGTTTCGAAGGCGTTGATCTTAGCATGAGCGACCCGGCCGCCCCCCCGACCCAGATCAAACCCGACGACCAGCGCCCGGAGCACCCCGATTTCTGGAGCAAGCGCTTCGGCGAAGGCGTCACGCCGTGGGATGCCGGCAAGGTGCCGGCCGCCTTCGCCGACTTCATCGCCCGCCAGCCGGTGCCGGTCAATACGCTGATCCCCGGTTGCGGCAGCGCCTGGGAGGCGGCGCATCTCGCCGAACTCGGCTGGCCGGTGACGGCGCTCGACTTCTCGCCGGCGGCCGTCGCCACGGCACGGAAAATCCTCGGGACTGCTGCGGTCGACCTCGTTTGCGACGACTTTTTCACCTTCGCGCCCACCGCGCCCTATCCGCTGATCTACGAACGCGCCTTCCTCTGCGCCCTGCCGCGCAAGCTGTGGGCCGACTGGGGCCGGCGCGTCGCCGAACTGCTGCCGCCCGGCGGCCTGCTCGCCGGCTTCTTCTTCATCTGCGAGCAGCCGAAAGGCCCGCCCTTCGGCATCCTGCCCGCGCAATTGGATGAATTGCTAGCGCCGAATTTCGCGTGTATCGAGGATGCGGCGGTCGACGATTCGATCCCGGTGTTTGCCGGGCGCGAACGCTGGCAGGTCTGGCGCAGACGATGAGCATCGCCGCCTTCCAGGCGCTGGCCTGCCCGCTGGATGGCGCGCCCCTGCAACGCAGCGGTTCAAGCTGGCGCTGTGCCGCCGGCCACAGTTTCGACATCGCCAGCCAGGGCTATATCCACTTGCTGCCGGTGCAGCAGAAACGCTCGCGCGATCCCGGCGACAGCAAGGAAATGGTCGCGGCCCGCCGGCGCTTTCTCGAAGCCGGCCACTACCGGCCGATCGCCACGGCCGTCGCCCGGGCGGTGCTCGCCGACCTGCCGCCCGACGCCACGGCCGCCTGCCTCGACGCCGGCTGCGGCGAAGGCTACTACCTGCGCCAGCTGGCCGCAGCCGCCGGCGACGGACAAACGCTGGCGCTGCTCGGGCTGGACATCTCCAAATGGGCGGTGCTGTCGGCCGCGAAACAGGACCGGCGCCCCGGCTGGGTGGTCGGCAGCAACGCCAACCTGCCGGTGCTGCCGGGCACGCTCGACCGGGTGCTGTGCATGTTCGGCTTCCCCGTTTATGGCGAATTCGCGCGCGTGCTCAAGGCGGGCGGCCAGTTGCTGCAGGTCGATGCCGGCCCGGATCATCTGCGCGAACTGCGCGAAATCATCTACCCCGCGCTGAAGCCGGAACGCACCGCCGAAAAGCCGGTGCCGGAGGGCTTCAGCCCGCTGCCTGGCGACAGCGTCCGCTACGACCTGAAACTCGCCGGCCCCGAACAGATCGCCGACCTGCTGACCATGACCCCGCACCTCTACCGCGCCAGCCCCGAGGGTCGCGCCCGGGCCGCCGCATTGACTTCGCTGGCGGTGACGGTTGATGTGCGCCTGACGCGGTTTGGACGCAATAGCCAGGCGCCAGAGGAAATTGCAATCGCGAATGACCTGCCACATACTCGCAGCGGCAAAGCCATGCGTCATCTGTCATAAGCCCTGGCGCCCGGCCTGTCCGCAAACAAGAATTCACCAATGGAATAACGAGAGGGAAGATGAATCCGGACCACGAGCAGATCCGCACCGAAGTGCTGGAAATTCTGGGCACCCTGGCACCGGGAATGAAACTCGCCCGGATCGACCCCGAAAAGCCCCTGCGTGCGCAGATCGACCTGGACTCCATGGACTGGCTGAACGTATTGGTCGCCATCCATGAAAGGATGCGCGTAAACATTCCCGAATCGGACTACGGCAAGCTACAGACACTGGATGGAATCGTCGCCTATCTCGCCCCGAAGGTATCCGAAGCGTCACCGGACTGATCTCCGTGAGCGACTACCCTTCCGATCTCGTTCGCACCCGTTATCTGTTTGATGGCAGCCAGGTCACGATCCGCCCGATACGGCGAGAGGACGCGGCCATGGAGCAGGAGTTCGTCAAGCATCTGTCGCCGGACTCACGCTACAAGCGCTTCATGTCCACCTTGCAGGAACTGCCCCCCGGCAAGCTGAAGTACCTCACCGAGATCGACTACGTGCGGCACCTGGCTTTGGTGGCAATAGTGCAGCGCGACGGGCAGGACCTGGAGATCGGCGTCGCGCGCTACGTTGCCAACCCCTCGGGCAACAGCTGCGAATTTGCCGTCGCCATCGACGATGCGTGGCAGGGCAGCGGCGTCGCCGGCATACTCATGCTGGCCCTGATCGATGCAGCGAAGGCGCGAGGAATGGCGGCGATGGAGGGTTTCATCCTGGCCTCCAACGACAAGATGCTCAAATTCGCCCGCCAACTCGGATTCACGCTGCACCGGGACGTGGACGACCCGGGCATGTTCCATGCGGAGCGTTCTCTGTAGGGTGTAGCTCAAAGAGAGCCGGGGCGGGGTGATCGATACCTGACCTACGACCCCAAATCCGATACATAAAACTGCGCCAGGTAACCCATCGATAACCGGTCATCCGGCTCGGTAAGCCACCAGCCAACTCTTCGGCCATTGCAGCCGTTCGACTTTTGACCAAAATCAGGCCGCAGGTGAGCGCAAACCAGACTTTCGATAAACCCGAAATTCTTGGACACACTCACGCCCACCTTTGCTGGGGCTTCAGAATTTTTTAGCCTTTGGTAGCTTTCCAACCAGGGTGTTGGAAATATTTTCCATACGACTTCAAGGCTTCGAGCACTTGAACCGCGCCATCATGGCGCGAGTTTGATGTCTTTCCTTCCATGCTCTCGGTTCCAGCCATCAAGTCTGCGATGACCAAGTGAAGCATGGCATCGGCCTTCGGCTCCAATTTGCAGTGCCCTACTGCATAAGCCACCCTTCCGCTCACCGTCGTCGCTAAGGCCTGGTACTCTGCGTTGCCAAATTGATTCTTGTGAATCGCAGGTAACGCTTTAGCCATCGCTTGATTGATGTCGCTCATGGCCTGGCGCAAAGGCTCATCGGTTGCCCATTTTTTCCCTGCGTTGAGTTGGAGCTTTGTCGGCTCGGTAGTGCCATGACTGTGGTGGTGTGCATCAGCACTTTCTGCCGCATAGATATTTGACGCAACTGCCAGAGCAAGTGTGGCCAACAAAACTGAGAATTTTGTTTTCATCGGATCTCCTTGAGCATGGTGGGAAATTTCCGACCAATTTAGTCGACAAATATTAACGAAGGCTTATTGCCAAGAGGCCAAGCATCTTGATTCACAACAGGGTGGGTCTTCGTGAGCGACAAATGTTCAATTACAGCAGTCATTGGCAGAACAGCAGCGCGTTAGCTTAGCGACAGCAGTTGCCGTTCACACCCATCATAAATCAATATTCCCGGCTACGCTGGTTGATGCTTTTTCAACTTCGGAACGCTCGGGATGCAGATTCGCTTTCCCTCAACCACAATCAATCCAAGGCTGCTCAGGTCGTGCAGGATGCGGGAAAAATGCTCTTGGGTAAGATTGAGACGGGATGCAATCGTGCCTTTACTGGCAGGAAGCTCAAGCACAACATTGTCATCACCATGCTGATTGACGGGCACTTCGTTCATGATGAAACCGATGACTCTCTGTGTTCCCGAATGCAATGAGTATGCTTCGACGTCAGTCATGAGTTGATGCAAACGCATGGCCATGCCAGCCAGCATTTTTCGGACGAATCCATGATCGTGCTGCAATTCTTCATAGATAGCTGACTTTGAGACATGCAGCACCAGCGAGTCGCTCAGGGCCTGCGCAAACACAAAATAGGGCTTATCCATAAACATGATCGCCTCACCGAAGCTCTGCCCAGGCTGAATGATCTCAACAATCTTCTCGGCACCCTGAGAGGACGAGAGCGCCAGTTTCATCTGCCCATAGACCAGTACATAAAACCCGGTGGACGCGTCACCCCGTCGAAACAGGGTGCTTCCCTTGCTCACTCGCACTTCACGCGTACCTTTAGCCATTCTGGCGATTTCATCCGGCGCAAGACTTTCAAACAAGGGGATGCGACTCAAATGGGTCTCTATTTTTACTGGCTGGAAATCCCGCACGCACACTCCTTTCCAGAAAATGAAGTCACCGATAATCCATCGGACATTATTTTTACCATTGTGACTTTTGACATGGATCAAATCAAGCAGCGGAGGCAATTTAAAGCGCATGTGCATTTTTGAGCTTCAGAAAACAGGTCTTTTGGTGGCTCATAGTCCACGGGAATGAAATTCGGACAGGTTCCGTTTTATAAGACTTTCCCTTCGCCACCCTCCTCAAACGTTCGCCCATCCCTGATGTGGTAAATGCGCTTGAAGGTCGGGATGATCTTCTCGTCATGCGTGACGACGATGATGGCCGTGTTGAACTGCTGAGCCATCTGGTTGAGTATCCGGATGACGCTCAAGGCCCGTTCGCTATCGAGTGGTGCTGTTGGCTCGTCTGCCAAAATGACGGGGGGCTGATTGGCCAGTGCGCGGGCAATCGCCACCCGTTGTTGTTCCCCGCCAGACAATTGCGAGGGCTGTGCCTTGGCACGGTGCCCCACATCCAGCGCCTCAAGTAATTCGACTGCCCGTTTCCTGGATTGGCCATTCGAGACGCCGGCCAGCATCGGGAGCAGGGCCACATTGTCGGTGACATCCAGAAACGGAATCAGGTAGGGCGCCTGAAAGACAAAGCCAATTCGGTCGCGCCGCAGGGCACCCAGGTCGGGAATCTTCCAGCCATCGTTGTAGATGACTTCGTTGCCCAAGGTCATCCGTCCACCACTGGGTTCAATGACTGCCCCCAGGCATTTCAGGAGCGTGCTCTTGCCCGAACCGGATGGCCCAATGAGGCCAACAACTTCGCCAGGAGCCACGGTCATATTAATGTCTTTTAACGCGTCGACCGCGGCATCCCCTTCGCCATAGCGCTTGCGCAAGCCCTCGATATGAATCCCAAATCCGTTCATCTCAGCCTCCGATTGCCGTGGCAGGGTCGACGCGCAGCGCTGCGCGAATCGCCAGGGTGCTGGCAATGGCGCAAATGACCATGACGATGACGAACCCGCGAACGGCATCACCCGGTTCCAGAAGCACGTATTTCGGAAAGGCGGGCGCCCAGAAGGTGGCAACTACCTTACCCACTAGGAAGCCGATGAGCCCCAGCCCAAGGGACTGCTGCAGGATCATGCCGGCGATGGTGCGATTGCGGGTGCCGATCAGTTTCAGCACAGCGATTTCTCGAATCTTGCCCAAGGTCATCGTGTAGATGATGAAGGCGACAATTGCGGCGCTGACAATGGCGAGAATGACCAGGAACATCCCTATTTGCTTGGCCGATGTGGCGATCAGCTTGGCCACCAGAATCTCTTCCATCTGGTCACGGGTGTAGGCCTGCAAATGCTTCCAGCGTTTGATTTCTTCGGCGACAGCTGCCGGCAAAGTACCAGGCGTCACCTGAACCAGTACGGCGTTGACGTTCCGGTTGCTGGTTTGGGAAGCCTGGATGGCATCCAGCAAACCCGGAACACCGGGCCGATTGAGTGATGGGTTGGCGGCCGTCCGTGCCCGTTCGTTGAGAATCGCATCGTTATCCTTGAGGAACTGCGCTTCCTGGGCATCCTTGAGCGGCACGAAGACCATCGGATCACCACCCGAAGAAACCATGCGGCGCGTTAGGCCTACTACGGTGAAATCGTGGCGTCGAATTCGAATGACATCGCCAACGTGAAATCCCGTTTTGACGTCGGCCACGGCTTCGTAATGATTTCGGGTGATTTGCCGGCCAGCGACCAGGTATTCCGGTTCGCCGGGTTGCCCCGCTTCGAAGCCGACCACCATGGCCCGTACATCCGATTCACCCTTGCGCACCTGCATGGTCAGATAAGTGACATTGGCTGCACGGGCGACGCCCGGCAGGCCAAGCATGGCGCGATAAACATCATCGCGGATACTTGATGATTCGGCATACGGCCCCAAGGTATCCTTCTGTACTACCCACAAATCGGCGCCACTGTTGTTCAGCAGCACCTTGGCATCATCAACCATGCCCCGGTACACGCCAGCCATGGTCAGGGTGACCCCTATCAGCAGCCCCAGCCCAATCCCTGTGAAGACGAACTTCGACCATGAATGCAGAATGTCGCGGCCGGCAAGACTAATCACAACTTGCTCCCGACCAGCCTCTCAACAACCTTGATGCGCGAGCCTTCAGCAAGCTCCTTCTCGCTGTAAGTGATGACCATCTCACCTGCATGTAGGCCATCGCGAATCTGTACGGCCCCGTCAAGGCTGGTTTCACCCACGGCCACGTTGGCGAAAACGGGTTTGCCGGCCCGTACTACCCAGATGCCAGTTCCCTGAATTGTGTGTTTGATGGCAGCGTTAGGAAGCGTGGGCAAAGACACACCCTGGGCCGTATTGACGGTCACTTCCGCTAGTTCGCCCACAGTCAGGCCCGATGGCAGCTTCTCCAAAGCGACAAAGGCAATGCGTTCCTCGGTGACGCTATCGCTGACCGGTTCTACGCGAACCACCTTTCCGGAGAGCGTGGCAGTGAGGTTGGAACGTAGGGAAATTTGGGCTGGCAATCCGACCGCCAGACCTCGTGAACGTCCCTGGTCCAAACGAACTTTGACCCAGAGACTTTCGGGTTCAATGAGCTTCACCACTGACTGACCTGCGATGACCGTGGAGCCCGGTTCGGCATCACGGCTGGTGACGATCCCGTCCTGCGGAGCCACTAATCTCAGATTCTGCCGCTGCTGACGAAGGCCCTCCTGATCTGCCTTGAGACGATTCAATTCCTGACGGGCACCCAGCAGATTGGCATCCGCCGATTCTTGTGCCGCCTGCGCGGAGGTGAGTTCCTGTTGCTTGTTTTCTACTGCACTGGAACTGACAAAGCGTTTTTCTCCCAGGTCGAGGTAACGCTTGGCATTCAACCTGGCAAGTTCACGTCGTGCCTGCGTATCCTTGCGCTGCGCTTCGGCGGCGATAACGGCACTCTGAGCGCGGGCATACGATGCCTCCAGCGAGCGCATCCGTTCATCGAGGTCTATTGGGTCGATTTCGGCCAGCACCTGGCCAGCCTTCACGCTGTCGCCGACATCGACATGAATTGATTGGACGCGACCCGCGGCCGTGGGGCCGATGAAATAACTGCGCCGCGCTTCGATCGTGCCGATGCCAAACAATGAGGTGGCGACCGTGCCTGCTTCGGCGCGAGAGACGGTGACCTGAATCGGGGCAAGAGGACCCGAGCGAGAGACGACCAACGCAAATCCAACCAGCAATACGACACCGAAAACAGTCAAGCCGAGTTGCTTCGAGGAGACGCTAGGGCGTTTCATGGTTTTGCCTCCAATCCCTGTCGGTAAAGGCCGAAAACTGCCTGGGCCTGTTCCATGAGGTGTTGCGTCGTCCCCGACACCATTGACTGAATGACCAAGCCTTGAATTGCCCCCAGAAAAAGCGCGGCAGCGGCAGGGCGGTCGACGTCGGAACGAACGAGGTTGGCACTGACCGCGGTTTCCAGAATCTCTGATAACAACTCGCGGTAGTGCTGCATCAACCGACAAACCCGATGCTTGATCGGCGACTCGTTCGGTTGCTGCAACTCACCGAATACAAGGCGCGGCGCACCCGGGTACTCGATGGCAAAAGCGACGTGGGCCGTGAACATTTCGCGCAATGCACCAACCGGGTTGGACGCATGCTGCCGGGCCTCCAGGAGGCGCTGCATCAGCGTTGCATCTATCCAGTCCACAACCGCCAGACGAATCGCCTCCTTGGTCGGGAAATGCCTGAACAGCGCTCCCTGCGAGACGTTCATCGCTTTGGCGATGTCAGTCGTGGTGATTTCCGAGGCGCTACGTTCTGCCGACAAGCGGACGAGTGTCGCGACAATTTCGGCCTGTCGGGCATCTGTTGACTGACGTGAGTTTTTGGCTGGCATGAGAGTTGTAAGTAATAAGTCACTTGCTAGTATAGGCTAGAAATTTTAGAATTGCCTAATGTTCGATACTTTTACGGACCTTTGCGTTGGTTGCTCTATCGTCCCAAACCTGCTTTCAGGTCGTATGTCCGCCACCGTTTGTGTATTTGTGAACAGTCGCTAAGGGCTCTCCATTAACGCCCGGCATACGCTCAAGCAACGTTGTTGCGATGCAGCATTTTGCTCTAATATAATCGACGCTGTTCATCGAACATCGCCCTATACACTTTGATTGAGAAGAGACACCCATGAGCACCAATATCGACAAATTCGCTGCCGCCAACAAGGCCACCGTTGACTCCCTGGTGGCTGTTGCCAACACCGCCCTCGCTTCTGCCGAACGTATCACTGAGCTGAACCTGAACACCGTCCGCTCCGTCCTGGAAGACTCGGCTTCCAGCACGAAAGCGGTGTTGGGCGCCAAAGATCCCAAGGAAGCCATTTCCATCCATGCTTCGCTGGCTCAACCTGTGATCGGGAAGACTGTTGAATACACCCGCTCGATCTTTGAAATCACCACCCAGACCCAGGGAGAACTGTCCAAGCAAATGGAAGCACAGTTTGCAAATTTCCAGAAATCTGTGGCAGACCTGCTTGAAAAGGCTGCCAAGTCTGCCCCGGCTGGTTCGGAAGGCGCTGTTGCCGCCATCCAGAGCGCAATTGCTGCAGCCAACTCCGCATTCGGCAACATGAACACCGTTGCCAAGCAGTTTGCTGATACCGCTCAAACCAACCTGGTTGCCGTTACCAAAGCAACGACCGCTGCGGCCAAGAAGGCCAAGTAAGCCAGCTTTATTCAGCTAGAAGGCCCTACGAATTTCGTAGGGCTTTTTTGTTTGGCAGTACAAGTTGAGACGATTCGATCAAATGCAAATAAGTTCCGATAAATACCAGCGCGAATAAATTGCTGCAATGCGCCATTTATTCTGGCCGAATGGATTCTTGGCTCTCCATCTCCGCAAATAATGGATTTATGCCCACCTCATCCGGGCATCTATTTCATTACGAGACGTAGCAATCGCATCTCAAAATCTCAAACCACTTCCCTGCTTTGACATGCTCATCCAGAGTCTCACTGCAGACGGGTTATGGAATCTGGCTGTGTTGGTGAAGTATCGAAGAGGCAACTTACAGCAGATATTTCTGAACCCTTTAGTTGTCGGATGTGCCGGTGGAGTCGGCAGCTTTCCAGTCGGCCAACCGAATAATTGTTTTGCCGAATCGCTTTGTGACGGAGATCAAATCTCGGCCAAATAACCTAGCAGTACACTCAACCATTACCAAGTACGCTGGAACCGCTTACATCAAGGCGATGGGATATGAGTGCAAAACCCGTATTTTTCAAATCTTCGGAAATGGCAAAGAAATTCCCATTGCACCCTAAACATCCCGAGCGGACTTGTTGGGGATGCGACAAATATTGCTCAGTGAATTCACTGCAATGCGGAAATGGTTCCGGCCGTACTCAGCATCCCGCCGAGATGCTCGGAGAGGATTGGTACAAGTGGGGAGACTGGGGCATCGACTTGACTGAACAGCCAGAAGCGAGCACCTGAATATGGCTGGCTCATGGGGTTGCCCACACGAAATCAACGGCTTGTGTCACAAGGTCAATAGCCTGCCTTGTGACCCTGGAATGAAAGGCTGCGTTCTTTATGGTCGCTATGTTTTTGCCAGTCCTGAGAAAAATGAACGCATTCTGCAGAAGCAGGCACGAAGTGACGGTGTCGCGGCAACGCCGGCTTCGAGGCCCAATAATGACGGTAAAGAATGATAGTCGGGAAAGCGTGGGGCAAGCACGGCAACCGTAAATCCTGATTAATCGCGGTTTGAGCCAAAATTTGGCGGAAATTATTTAATCGAGTTGTGCAGTGGAGAATTACGTCGCTGGCACTATCTCTGGCCAAACGAGCAGTCCCATGTGTGGTGGCGTGATATGGAAACTGGATAAAAGTTCAGTGAACCCAGCGTGATTTATGCTTGGCGAATCCTTGGGAACGAAAACTCCGAGCCCGAGCTGGCAAGTTCAGTGAGCTTGGTACAGGAACATGCTTGCTGGAACAGTGAATAGAAGTCGTTAGCGTGTTAGTCGCCTATAACCGGGCTGCGTCGGTAGCGGCGATCGAGTTCGACTAGGTGTGGAAGAAGCTCGGAATGCTTCTGTACATGAAAGATAAATCGCGGAGCCTGACGCTCGGATACCTCGGCCATGAACGGCTCCCCCCAAAAGCTGAGCAAGGCCTCGGTGCCCTCGCTGGCGTGGCTGTCGGCGAGAATGAAAGAGATATTCTTTTCCAGGCTGCACCAGCGGGGCTCATAAACCTTTTCGTGCCCACTGCAAGTGTTGATTTTCGGCAGAATCGTCTCACGCCAGACATCTTTCTGGCGACTGTCGAGGATGAACTGGATTGACAAGACCGTCGGATTCTCGATTGCCGGCCGGAGCAGTGCGTCAAACAGTGCTTGCGGCTTGTACATCGACAAGCAGACGTTGAACCAGATCGAATCACCCCTCATGTGTTTCAAGAATTGTTCGTGGTTGGCGCGCAGATGGCGAGGGCCGACTAGCACCACTTCGGGCAGTTCAAGTCCGGCGTGAATCTTGCGTACCTCGGTTTCTGTGCGGTCCACCTGCTCGGCGGTGATCTCATTGTTCCGCGTGTGGCGCATGAAGTTGATGAACAGCAATGCGATCAGCGCCAGCACGACCGACAGCATGACTTCCTCATTCAGCAGATGCAGCAGATGCAGCACCGACGCTGTTACCGCCGTGACAATACCTGCGATCGCATCCCATTCGTAGCTCAGGAATTTTTTCAGTTTCATTGTCAGTATCCGTGGAAACGGGAGACACAGGAGCTTTCCCGCCAGTGATGAACGCAAGCGCGAAGACCAAGCATCGCGGATCAAGTGCAAGTGGAAACCCTCTCCGGCATCCGAATTGAAAATGGTCAACTTCCAGCGTAAGGTACCAGATTACGATTCGATGCTTGCTTCCTTCGACACGCGGTTTCGCGATGTGCTCCAACCTTGCTGGGCGTGATCAGGCTTGCCGGGTGATCGCTGGTTCGTCGATGAGCATCAGCGAAGTGGCACCGTTCTGACGACTGTAAGCAACGCATGCGCCCTCAAGTTGCTTGGCGACCTCGATTCCTGAATTTGTTCAGGATTCGCTAAGCGATCTTCTCCTTGGAGCTACAAATTTCATGGCTTCGGAGTCCATCAAAAAAGGCAAGGCGCACTTTCTGGCTACACCGGATGGCGTATTTTCAGAAAGCCATGGCTAAGTCACTATCGCTGCATGCTCACAACATGCGACTTCACCCATGATCGCTCTCGACATCAACGCGGTATATACAGTTGAACTCTGCGGTGGAGAATTGAGGCAGTGGAAATACCTTGGTCAAGACAGTCGTCGCCTAGTCTGGTGGATGGATCTGGAAACCAGGCAAGAATTCAACGAGTCATCCCTGATGTACGCGTGGAGCGTGAAGGAGAGGGGGGGCGACACACAAACAGTGAACCACTTGAATTCGATATCAGGCAGATAGAGCAAGGTCCGGCAATCCAGCTTCCTGAAAAGCAGGCATAGCTACGAGTGACTGGAATCAGACAGCCCTACCAGCTCAGATCGGCTGCCATAACCGGCCGTTGCAGCCCCAGAAAATAAAACTGCACCAACGGCAGCTAATTTAACATACACCGGTTGCTCGGCCTTGTAGTAGGTCGGCTCTCTCTTCGTTCAAAACAGTCTTTCCTCCATGCGATAAGCAATGCCTGCTTTACAAACTTTCGGACAAACTCGTTCGCCGGGGTAGGCACCGCCTTCATGTTCACCAAGTCGGTCGTCCCCGCATTTGTCCGGCGCATTGGGTCATCAGCCCGGTTGCAGGAAATTTCCCGGCGTACAGTTGAATTGTTTCTTGAAAGCGGCGATAAACGCCGAAAGCGAGTCATAGCCGCAAGCGAGCGCGACATCGGTGACGCTGTCACCACGCTCCAGCGCCGGCAGTGCTCCGAGCAAGCGCATGCGCTGGCGCCAGTGGCGGAAGCTCAGTCCTGTTTCCCTGACGAACAGGCGGCTCAGGGTTTTTTCCGAAACGCTGGCCTGATCGGCCCACTCGGCCAGAAGATGTTTCTCTTCAGGATGCTCACGTAGGCTGCGACACAGTTTTTGAAGTAGTGGACTGCGCGGCAAAGGCAACATGAGTTCGACCTCATCAGCCTGGCCTATCGTCTCCAGCAAAACGCTTGCGAAGCGTCCGTCCGGTCCCTGTTCGGCATATTCGATGGGCAACTGACTGAAATGCCGAATCATTTCGCGCAACAGGGGGCTGACCACGATCACGCGACAACGATCTCTCGCCCAGCCGGCAATGTCAGGTTGAATGTAGAGGCTGCGGACACAGGTCGCAGGGCCGCAGCTAACCCGGTGCACTATGCCGGCCGGTATCCATATGGCGCGCTGCGGTGGCGCGACGAAGCGGCCGCCATCGGTATGCACCTCGATGACCCCTGCGGCCGCATAGGCCAGTTGTCCCCAGCGATGGCTGTGACGATAGCGCAGCGTCTGGTTGGGCAGTGTTTCGGCCTGGCCATAAAGCGGCCTAGGCAATTTTCTCAGGGCCGACAGCTTTTTTTCGGGCAGCCCTTGCCTTGTCTGTTTGGCGACACTCGTGGGGATTTTAGCGTTAGCGGGCATGTTGCGGTGATGCTAACTTGATCGTCATCGAGAGTGCAAGTTGCAGCCCGCCGCCAACTTTCATATGTGTCGGGCGCGCTGGGGATCTCTCGTCAAATAGAGAAAGGATTCAGGATGGGACTATCCTGCCGTGAGTGCGCAGTCTACGTGGTGGACGGCGACGCCGATAGCCGCTGTTCTCTGGTTGGCCAGCTTCAGGCGCATGGCTTGACGGTGCTCGCTTTCGAAAGTGCCGAAGCGTTCCTCGAAAACCATGACCGCATTCAGGCCGGGTGCC
>ERZ795055.2759-NODE-2759-length-13116-cov-4.247684_pt1 | contig 13116 bp, 8 predicted proteins | sample MGYA00375139_ERZ795055 | MGnify/ENA primary metagenome ERZ795055 (study PRJEB30184, sample SAMN05720283) | anaerobic digester metagenome | isolation source: active sludge of municipal wastewater-treating anaerobic digesters | place: USA | collected 2015-01-23 ...
TGACCTTTGGGTTGGGCCAGGTGTTGGCCCGAGTCGGGCCGTTGCACAGCCTGCGGCGCGAGGTATGGCGTCAGGCCACGTTCGCCGCCGAGGTCTGCCGCACGCTGTCACCCCGGCGCCGTCTTGAACCTGGCACAGCGTTCTTGAGCGGGCTGTTGCACGATTTCGGCAAGGTGATTGCCATTAGTTGCATCGAGGAAATCTTGGCCACCAGCTCTGAACAGCCCCCCCTTAGCGCGGCAACCTGGCACTGCTTTGTGGAGCGCTACCATATCGAGCTGGGTTTCGTGATGGCCACAAAGTGGGACCTTCCGCCGATCATTGGCGAGGCCATCTACACCCACCACACGCCCTCGATGAGTCAGACCTTCCGCGCCTACGTGGATACGATTGGCGTTGCAGATCAGGTGGTTGCCTTGGTGGAAAGCAACCCAGCCGCAGGCGTCGAGGAGCTGGCGAAGGTTCCTGGGCTCAGGGATGCCACCGAAGCTGCACTTTTAGCGAGGCTGCTGCCGACAGTGGCTGAGGCGATTCATGGGTTCGAGCCACCACCCCCCACGGCGGTGGCAGTGCAGACCCACAATCTTATCGCCAAACCCACAACCAGCTTAGGCGGCGTGGAGAGACCGTTGGCTGGGCGGGTGCGCACCCAACATGGCCGCAACACCGAGACCTACGAGGCCTTGGCGATCACGCCCAACGGCCTGCGCATGCGCGGCTTGGTGCCACTCACCGAGCAATCTATGGTGCGAACGCAGATCAGCGCGGGCGCCACCACCCTCGACGTGTGGGCCACCATTGCCGCCTGCGCCCTGGAAGACGGTAAGTTCGTGGTGGAGCTGAAACCGCTCACCTTACAAGGCGACACCCGCTCCGGCTGGATGCGGCTGTTCGAGATCGCTGGCCATTTCAGCCCGACGGTGCCGTCGGCACCACGTCGCGGCTAAGCGCGCATGCGACTCAAGTGGGATAATGGCGCGGTACAACTGGAACCCGAGGCGGGCGACGCGGGTCGGCGCGAAGGCACCGTGCTCATCGTCGACGACAACCCGGTGGTTCTCAAAGTGCTGGGCCTACAACTGAGTGACTGGGGCTACCAGGTCCACAAGGCAGAAGGCGCGGACGCAGCGCTTACGAGCTTTGCATCCCGGGAAATCGAGACCGTGGTGGCAAACCTGAACCTGAAAGGGCTGGGCGGCCTGGGGCTGATCGAAAGCCTGCGCCGACAGGCCCCTTACCTGCCAGTGATCGTGCTCGTGCACCAACTGAACTCGTTGGAGGTACGCGCAGCGATGCGAGCCGGTGCCTTCGACACCATCGTCTTTGAGGAGGTGGGCGTGATTCGCCAAGTGCTGGACGGCGAGCCTCCCGACCCCGACAAGGTCGACCCGTTGCGCGGCGCGCTGCAACGCGCGGTGAACAACACCCGCCTGGCGCGCTACAGTGAACAGCTCACCGCCCAACTGTCCAACTCCAATGAGCTTTTGGCCAAGGAACGCGAGCAGCTACGGGCCACGTTGGACCAACTACGCGCCACCGAGCGCGACCTGATGCAGGCCGAGAAAACCGCTGGCTTGGTCACCGCCACCCACGGCGTGGCCAACGCCATCCGCAATCCGCTCACCGTGCTGGAATCCAACCTCGGCTTGGTGCGCGATTGGGCCTTGGCCATGGCCCGCATCCCGGGCTCCGACCGCATCCCTGCGACCGTGGAAATGTCTGAGATCCTTGAAGAAATGGCCAATGGCATGGAGCGCATTCGCGGCACCGTAAACGCGATGACGCGGCTTGCGCCCAACCCCAGGGTGCGTACCGACGCGGTAGCCGTCCAGCCCCTGTTGGCGCGGACGGTGGAAAACCTCGAACCGGAATGGCGGAAGCGGGCCCGGCTCGACCTGGATTGCCGGGTACAACAGCCGGTGCGCGGCTCAGCGGTGCTGTTGGAAGAGATCCTCTCGGAGCTTTTGACCAACGCCATCGAGGCCTGCGACGGCAAGGCCGGAGGCGGCATCGTACGCCTGGTGGCCTGGCAACGGGACGGGCAAATCCTGATCCAGGTGAGCGACAACGGCGAGGGCATTGCGCCCGATCGGCTGGGCAAGATCTTCGATCCGTTCTACACCACCCGCCTTAAACGCAACGCCCGCGGCCTTGGACTCACCATCGCCAAAGACGCCGCTGCGCGCTTGGCCGGCTCGCTGGAGGTCGAAAGCGAACCGGGACGAGGCAGCACCGTCACGTTGACGCTTGCGCCCTGGGCAGAGCCTCGTCGCGACACGCTGCCCAACGGACTTGAGGGTTTGGTGGAAGAAAGTTGATGCGCGTGGGCACCAGAACGGTTGACGCGGCCCAACCAAATCCGTATAAAGCGCCCTCCCGGTGCCCGGGTGGCGGAACTGGCAGACGCGCTAGGTTCAGGTCCTAGTGGTGGCAACGCCGTGAAGGTTCGAGTCCTTTCCCGGGCACCAATTCTTCTCTCCTTCCCCTCGCAATCACCATGACAACTTTGCTTTCGACTTGGGCCTTGTTAGGCGCGGCGACACTGCTCACCCCCGACCTGCACCTCGCGTACGAGCGCTATCGCCTGGACAACGGCTTGGAAGTGATTCTGCACGAGGACCACGCGCTGCCGCTGGTTGCGGTGAGTGTGTGGTACCACGCGGGGCCACTCCATGAGGCACCCGGGCGTAGCGGTTTTGCGCACCTGTTTGAGCACCTGATGTTTCAAGGCTCGGCACACGTCTCCGACGACCAGCACTTCAGGCTGTTGGAAGCGGCCGGCGCCAGCATGGTGAACGGCAGCACCGACTTCGACCGCACCAACTACATCGAGACGCTCCCAGCCAACCAACTGGCGTTGGCGCTATGGCTGGAGAGCGATCGGATGGGCTTCCTGACCGACGCCCTCACCCAAGTAAAGCTCGACAACCAACGTGACGTGGTGATGAACGAGCGGCGCCAATCGGTGGAAAATACGCCTTATGGCCGCTCCGACGAAAAGGTCATGCAGCTGTTGTACCCGCCCGAGCACCCCTACTACGGCAACGTCATCGGTTCGATGGCCGACTTGCAGGCAGCCACCCTCGACGACGTGCGCAATTTCTTTGCCGCCAACTACGCCCCGGCCAATGCGACGTTGGTGCTCGCCGGGGATTTTGCTTTTACGCAGGCCCGCGCGCTCATCGCTCATTACTTCGGAACGCTGCCTGCACGCACACCCCCCACCCCACGCCCGCTAAGCACCGCGCCGCTGACCGAGGAGCGACGCGAAACCGTTGTCGAGCCGGTTAGCCTCCCGAGGATCACGTTGGCGTGGCACTCCCCAGCCGCATTCCAACCCGGCGACGCCGAGGCTGACCTCTTGGCATACGTGCTGGGCCATGGCCGCGCCAGTCGCCTGCACAAGCGTTTGGTCTATGAGTTGGAGGTGGCGCAACATGTGGGAGCCCAACAGCAATCGCAAACCTTGGGCTCGGTGTTCCGCATCGAAGTGCTGGGACGCCCGGGCGTCGACGTCACGCGGCTCGAACGGGAAACCCAAACAGTGCTAGCCGAGCTCCAGAGCACACCGCCCACCGACGTCGAGCTGAGCCGGGCGCGCAACCAACTGCTGACGCAAATGCTCACCGCCGTGCAGCACCTGGGCGACTTTGATGGCCGCGCGGAGATGCTGAACCGCTACAACCAATACCTGGCCGAGCCCGATTGGCTTAGCCAAGACCTTGCGCGCTACCAAGCCGTCACCCCAGACGCGCTCACCGACTTTGCCCGCACCACGCTCACCCCACGGCGCGTGGTCGTGATCACGGAGCCGCAACCATGAGGTCGTCTATCAGTCTGCTGCTGTTGTTGTGTGCCTGCAGCCATCAAGCGCCAGGCATGGCCGCGTTGCCAGCGTCCCGGGACGTGCCACCGCCAGCCGGGCCCGTGACGACCTTCGTACCGCCGATCCCCACACGCGAGCTTTTGCCCAATGGCCTTGCCCTCGTCACGCTGCCGCGGCCGTTGGTGCCGATGGTCAACCTGACCTTCGTCATTAAAAGTGGGGCCGCCCAAGATCCGGCCACGCTCCCGGGGTTGGCGGGGTTGATGGCCGAAATGCTGCAAAGCGGAACACCAAGCCACAACGCCGAGCAGATTGCTGATGCCCTAGAGAACCGCGGTGCCGCGCTGCAGGTGCACACCGACCAGGATGCCATCTTCATTTCCACCACGGTGCTAAGCGAGCACGCGCTGCCGGTGCTGGAGATCCTCACCGACCTGGTGCTGCACCCAAGCTTTGCGCAAGCGGAGCTCGAACGGGCGCGGCGCCGACGCCTTGCAGCGCTGGCCGAAGAGGAGGATGACCCCGCGAGGCAGGCGAGTCGTGCATTCCGTGCCGCGTTGTACGGCAAGCATCCCTACGGCCACACCGCCCTGGGCACCGAGGCGGCGCTGCTGCGCATCCAACCTGCCGACCTGCAGGCTTTTCATACCCAACAGGTGCATCCAAAAAATTGCACGCTCATTTTGGTGGGCGACTTGGACAGCACCGGCATTCAAGCTGCCGCTCGCGCCACCTTGCTCGTGTGGCTCGCAAGCGGCGCGCCGACACTCCCACCCGCCGCAGCGATGGACGCCCCGCCCCACGTTGTCATGGTCGATAGGCCGGGGGCACCGCAATCGGAGCTGCGCGTAGGACACCTCGGGCGCGCCCGCCTGGACCCTGACTACATGAGCGTTTACGTGATGAACGCGATTCTGGGTGGGTTGTTTAACAGCCGCGTGAACATGAACCTGCGCGAAGACAAGGGCTACACCTACGGCGCCTTCTCGGCGTTCCAAATGTGGCGGAGTCGCGGCGTCTTTGGCGTCGGGGCCGCCGTCGAAACTCGCAACACGCTGCCAGCTATCCGTGAGATCCTCAAAGAGATCGAACGCATGCGGAACACCGACGTAAGTTTAGAGGAGCTGACGCTGGCCCAAAGCGGCTATGCCCTGGCGCTGCCTGGCTACTTTGAAGACCTGGACGCGATCGCCGAGATGGCTGCAGGGCTGGTGGTTTATGACCTGCCGCTCGACTACTACCGCAAGGTCGCCGACCAAGTGCGTGCCGTTACGGTGGCCGACGTGCGCCACGCGGCCGAGCGCTACCTGACCCCCGAGGCGCTCTCGATTGTGGTGGTGGGAGATGCCGTCAACGTGGCACCGGGCCTGGCGGACTTGAATCGCGGCCCGGTTTTGCCGTCGACTGCGATGGAAACCCGTTAACAGAAATCTGGCCGGGAAGTTCACATCCTCATCGCCTCGCCATACAGTGCCCCGGTGGGTCGTGGTTTCTTCCTCGCAGCTCTGTTGTTAGCCCTGGGGCCAATGCCGCACGCCGCGGCGGCGCCCGCGCGCCTGTCGTTTAGCTACGAGCGCTGGATCAAACCGCCAACCCTGGGTCGGGAGGAATGGCAGCTTCTGCGCCTGGTACGTACCTGGGGCCGAGAGCATAACGCCCGCCTGCAGCTGGATGCCCGGCTGTCGCAAGTGGCGCGCACGCTATTACCGCAAGTCCCTGAAACATCCGGGCAATCATTCAACATGGAACATGCCCGACGGGCCCTGCAACGGTTGGGATGGACCGATGGGCAACTGGCGGCGGTGGCGCTACACGTCCCGAAGGGCCAAGACGTCGGCCGCGCGCTCAAACACGAGCTCGACACCTCGCTGGCCAAAGTAGAGGTCAATCGCATCGGGCTGGCCAGCATCGCCCGTCCGCACGGCACGGTGTTGCTGGCGCTCTTCTCGCGCCGCTTGGTGGATTTGGAGCCGTTCCCCGCGCGCGTGGCCGGTCGGGACATCCTTAATCTCAACGGTCGGTTGCGCGTGCCGGCCCAGGCCGGGAGCCTGGCGATTGCGGCGCCCAACGACAGCATTCGCCAGATTCCGTTGGAGCTAAAGGGGCGTAGCTTCAGCCAGGTGTTGGCGCTGGGCTCGGCGCCGGGTGTGACGCACCTGGAGATCATGCTCGATCGAGGTAAAGGTCCTGAAATCGCAGCGATTTTACCGGTAGGCGTGGGGGAAGAGCCGTTTTCGGACCCCAGCCCCGAGACCCTGGCCCTACGAGATGCCGACAGCGACCCCGAAGCCGCCATTGCGTCGCTCATTTTGGGAGCCCGGGCCGCGCGCGACATTCCGTTGCTCGCCACCAGCGCGGCCCTGGCACAGATCGCCCGCAGTCACGCCGAAGAAATGCGCGACAGCGGCTTCTTTGCCCACGTCTCACCGACCACGGGCGACGTGACGCAGCGCCTCGGCCAACAAGGCGTTCGTTACGCCCGCGCGCTCGAAAACCTGGCCGCATCCGATGCCGTCGAGCGCGTCTGGCAGCAATGGATGGCGAGCCCCGCACATCGCGCCAACCTCCTCGACCCCGATGTCACCACGCTGGGGGTCGGTGTCGCCACCCAGATATTAGCCAATGGCACACCACGCCTGTTCGCCGTGGCCGTGCTCACGCGCTTGGCCGACGAAGGGGACGACCGCTCGTTGGCCGACCAAGCCCTGACCCACCTGAACAGTGAGCGTAGCCGCAAGGGCCTGCCGTCGTTGCGGGCGCACCCACGGCTTGCCGAGCTCGCCACCCAACACAGCCGCGAGATGGCGGTCACTCGCCAAGTCAGCGACACCAGCCCCACGCGCGGTAGCGTGGTTGACGTGGTCTTTCAAGAGTTGGACATGAGCGAGGCGGCGTTAGACGTCTACCGGGCCGATGCGGTAGCGGTCGTCAGCCAGTCACCGCACCTACGCGAACGCTTTACCCGCGCCGGCATTGGCGTGGTCCGCGATCGCCGACATGACGGGCCCCAGCTGTGGATCACGGTGATCTACGGCGCGGACTGAGCGCCCGCGTTAGGAACCGACCGCGCACTGCCACCCCAACGCCTGCCGCCGCCAACGTTGTCGCTTTGCGACCACAAAGCCTTCGGCGCCGCGGTAGGCCCACACGCAAACGAGCAACTCGCGAGCGTCGCCGCACACCGAGGTAAAGCTATTGGTCTGCCACTCGGGGTGTCGATAATAGGAGGAGGTCGCGGTACCCGCCTGCGACCAGACAAACGCGTGGCCGTAGCCTGCTCCCAACGCCTGCACCATCGGGAAATGATTGTGGCCAGTAAGCACCAGATCTACCCGCATCGCCGCCAGAGCCTGCACCCAACTTAAAGCCCCCCGCAGCCGCCCGCGCGGGCGCTTCCCTGCCGGCTCGGCCAAACCGTGATGATGCGCCACAATACGCAAGTGTTCGGGTGGCTGTGCGGCTAACAACGCCGCGGTCTGGTGACGCTGCGGCGCCGAAATCCGCCCCAGGTCGAGCGTCCAAAACTTAGACGCGTTCAAACCCACCACGCTGGCGGCAGCCAGCTGGTGCTGCGAATCTGCGGATTGCGCCACCACCGCCTCGAAGCGCAAAAGCGGCCGCCACGCCCGCGCGATTGGGTCAAACACCGGTAGGTCGTGATTGCCTGGCACCGCCAGAACCGGCGCGGCAAGCCGCCGAAGGAAGCCCCGTGCCATCAGCCAGTCGCTGGTGCGCTCCCAGCGCTGCACCAAATCGCCCGTAAAAACAATCAGTTCGGGCTGGAGCTCGGAGAGGCGCAGACGCAGCGCGTGCGCCACCTCGGGACGAAAGCCGGGCCCGGCGTGCAGATCTGACAGGTGCACCAAATTCATGATGCGCTCACCTTCGCCTGTCGCTCGATGGCGTAACGGCGACACCACCATCGCCATGGGCTGTGGGTCCACAGCCAAACCTCCCCCATAGCCTGTGTCTCTGCCTCGGCAAGCTCAGGAGCCGGAGTCCGCCACAGCCGCACAGCGTCTACCCCCCCAGCCACGAGCACGGCGCCTGCCAACCAACCTCCGAAAAACGTTAGCTTGAGCAGCGTGCCCAGCAACGCCGCGAGCGCAACCAAGAGCGCCACGCGAACGCCCTGAGAGGTGGGTACCAGCAGCAAGGGGAGAACCTGGGGAGTCGCGACCTCGCACGTCCTTGCGCCTGGCGGCCGCTTGGTCGAGTCTTCCCGCGGCTGCCGACGTATCCCGGTGGCCCACAACCACAGCCCGGCGACCCCGAAGAGCCACCAAGGCATGGCGCGATAGCGCGAGGCACGCAGCACCCCCCACAACCCCGGAGGTGGCTCTACGCCAAGTCGCCCTTCATCGAAGGCGATTGTAAGGGTGCCCTGAAGCAATGGCAGCAGGAACGCCAAGCTGACGGCCGGATCCCCGCCGCTGAGGCTAACGTTGGTTAGCAGCCGTGGCCCGTGATGCACCATCACCACTTGCCCTCGTCCAACAGCCAGCCGCTGATGGGTCGGCGTGGCTTCAACCTCGCGTCCTACCTGGCGAAGCAACGGTCCAAGCGTCTCATCCAGCGTTAATTCCTGCAGCACCGGAGCTTTCAACTCATCGAGGACCGACGTTGGCGCGGTAAAAGCAACCACCTGCGGCGCGTAGACAAGTCGCCCCCCGCGCTGCACCCAGCCCAGCAATGCCTCGCTCTCCTGCGCGCCTGGCGCGAAGCTGGGCGCCAACAAGAACAACACCTCGGTGGTCGGAGGCACAGCAGCGGCGTGGCTTTGGACTTGATATCCCTGAGCACCAAGCCACCGGGCCAGAGTCAACACGCCCCCCGGCGCCGCCGAATGCCGTGAGGGTCTGTTGCCGTACAACTCGGCCGCAGCCGCAGGTGCAAGCGGAAGCGCGGTAGGCCACAAGGTCCAGGCCGTTGTGCCCAGGGCCGCCGCTGCCACCACGGCGATCGCTTGTGGCCACGCTTTTGGAATTCGTTTAGCCATCGCCGTGCACAGGCTCGTCGATCTGGAACAGCGCCGCAACCTCTCACGCGGTGGATCGACACGGGTCGCCCTTGTAGTACGATGTGCGCCTGATGGTGAGACCCGCTCCGGAAATCGAAGCTCGCCGACGGCTGGCGTGGGACCTGGCCGCAAGCTTTGGCCTGTTCGTGGTTGCAGCGCTGCTGGCGCTGATGGCCGTCTTGCAAGAACCGCTTGCGGCCTACGACATCATTCCAAAGTCGTTCTTGGTGCAGATGGACCAGAATGCCTGGGGCGAGCGCAGTCACGCCGGGGCCGACGTTGGTATGACGTGGTTCTATTGGGCCAACAATCTGCGTGTGTCGCTTTTAGCGTTGGGCTTGGGGGTTCTGGGCGGCTTACCAGCGTTGGCGGCGGTGGCCTACAATGGTGCGCTCTTGGGAGCGACCTTAGGCTTTGCGCTAGAACATGGCGTCGCCGACCGGTTGGCAGCCTGGTTGGCCCCACACGGCGTTCCCGAATTTGCCGCGTTGGTGTTGTGCGGTGCTCTTGGCATGGCGCTGGGGCGATCGTGGTTGCAGCCGGGTTCGCGGGGCCGAATCCAGGCCATGGCTGCCCAGATGCGCTTGATCGCGAAGCCGTTGGGCCTGGCGTTCGGATTGCTGTTGGTGGCCGCGCCGCTGGAAGGCTTCGTGGCGCCGCTCAACCTGCCATGGTTTGCGGATATGACCCTCGCAACCTGCTGGTTTGGGGCTCTTGCCGTGCTCGGTTGGCGTTGGTTCCGCTAACGCAAAACCAGGCGCCGCTTCATTGCCGATGCAGGATCACCTTGCTACAAAGGTGCCATGAACAATAGCTGGGAACCGCGGGCGGTGCGGTACCTGATGCTGGTGGGTCTGCTCTTGGCCTCACCGGTGTTTGCCGCCAAAAAGACAAGTAAGACGCCAAGTCCAAATACCAATGAGCATACTTTTGCGCTGGTGCTGATCGCGAAAGATAAGCCCAACCAAAAGCTGTTTGGCGCCATCGCCGACGAATTGTCGAACGCCCCCAAGTCCTTGGGTAACCTGCGATTGATCACATCCACCAAGTTGAAAAAGAGCCTGGGTAAGACACCCGAAAGCGCCACGCTCGCTTGCAGCAACGACGCCAAGTGCCTCGCGAAGCTTGGGAAAAAGGCCCAGGTAGAAGGCATGGTGGTCGCCAAGGTGTTGGCCAAAGGCCCCAACGTCTCGTTGGTGGTCATGGTCATTGATGTCGCGAACGCCAAGACGACGGACCTACTGTCGTTCCCGATTGCCTCACTGGCCGACGTCCACACCGTGGTCAACGACAACTTACGGCGCATTTTCCCCATCAGCACCGAGCCTGCCGCGCCGACGGGCACCCCCGATATCGACGAACTGCCACTGGACCTCATCATGCCCTCCCCGGCAGCGCCTGCACCGCCGAGCGTGGCGACCACGACAAAACCGGCACCCACCACCAACGATGATGACGAGTTGCCGTTGGAGCTCATCGCCACAGCCACACCCCAGGCCGCAACCGCGACGACGCCCAACGCAACGCCTAGCAGTGACCTCGACCTGGCCTTGGCGCCCCTCACCACGTCACCCACAAATCTACCGGCCTCCGGTCCGTTGTCGCCCTCTCCGGAGCTGCAGGCCTCCAGCACGACATCCTGGCTCACCTATGCAGGCATCGGCTGCGCCACCGCGGGAGCCTTGGTGGCAGGGGCTGGCGGCTACTTTGGCTGGCAAGGGCGCAGCACGGCCGCGACCCTCAACAGCCAGACGCCGCAACTTGTCGCCGCGCAAAAGGTGAACGACGCCAACGACCACTACGACCGAGCTGAGCTTTTAGGTGAAGCCGGAGGTGCCCTGCTCCTCGTGGGCGCCGCGCTGTTGGCGCTGGATTGGGCCGTCACCGACTCGCACACACCGACACCCGCGGTAAGCGTCGGTAGCAGCGCCACGACCGCCACCCTCACCTGGAGATACGAATGAGCCTCAAAGCCTTACGTGCTCATGACCGCTTTCAGACGGGGCCGAGCGCGGCGCTAATAACCGTTGTGACCTTCCTCATGCTTGCGGGCTGCAAAGAGGTCACGATGCCTGCAGGTCTGCTGCCATGCGACAACAACAACTGCCTGCCAGGTTACACCTGCCATCCTGAAAAGAATTGGTGTGTTGAACCCACCTTGGTCAGCTGTAGCGAAATTGGCGGCATCTGTCCGTCCACCGTACAAACGGGCGATGCCTGCGGGCCTGAGGGGACATTTGTCCCTTGCTTGGACGATGGCGTGGGTTGCGAAAACGGCTGCCGCACCTGTTCCGACGAGCTGCGATGGAGTGAGTGTAGCGGTTGTATTCTGGGCCTGTTGGCGAGCTGTCGGACATGCGACGATGACTGCAGCCAAACCGTCATCAACGCTGAGCCGTTTTGCGACACCGGCACCGCTGATTTTCACTGCGACTTCACCACATGCACAGGCGAGGCAATCAATGCTGACGGTCGACCTGAAAATGGCTGTGAGTGTACGCCGCAAAATGGCGGTGTCGAGGTCAGCTGCAATGACATCGACGAAGACTGCGATGGTGTTAAAGCCCAGGTCACCGGAACTCTGGAAAATTGCGCTAGCTGCGGAAACAACTGCCTGGCCCAAGACAATGTTGAATCGGCTTTGTGCGACGCTGCAGGCGCGACACCGGTGTGCTTAATTACCAGTTGCAACCCCGGCTCGGCTGACCTGAACCATCAACCCGACGATGGCTGCGAAGCCACCTGCATCCAAACCAACGGCGGCGTGGAGACCTGCGACAACATCGACAACGACTGCAACGGTCCGATTGATGACCTGCCGCCCGGCAGCGTCGACGCCGACTGCGATGCACTTGTGCCCAACGCCCACGTCTCCTCCTGGCAATGCTTGGCCGGCGCCTGCGCGGTCGAGGTGTGCGACGCCAACTTTTGGGATCACGAAAATGGGAGTGGTGACGGCTGCGAGTACGCCTGCACCCGAGACCATGGCGGCATTGAAACCTGCGATAGCGCCGACAACGACTGTGACGGCGCGCCAGACAACGTTGCCGACCTGTTTTTGGACTGTGTCGCACAAACCAACAGTCATGACGGCGTGATAGCTTACAGCTGCATCGAAGGGGCCTGCGTTATCCGAACCTGCGACGCTGGCGTGATCGATGCCAACCGCGATGCCAATGATGGCTGCGAAGAGGTCTGCAGCCCGACGAACGGCGGCATCGAACGCTGCGACGGCATCGACAACGATTGCAACGGCATCGACGACGATGCGGCACAAAACGCTGCGGATTGCACCCCTTACTACCTCGACCTGGACAACGACGGATACGGCATCGACAGTGATTCCCAATGCTGGTGCGTCCCCCAAGGCAATTATCGCGCCACGGTGGCGGCGGACTGCGACGATCACGATCCCCTAAGCCACCCCGGCGCCAGCGAGCTTTGTGATGGCAACGACAACGATTGTGCAAATGGCGTTCCCGTCGATGAGCTCGACAGCGATGGCGATCACTATGTGAGCTGCCTGCTCTGGAGCGACACCCAAGGCGACCATACAGCCATCCTGGGCGGGCGGGACTGCAGCGACAGCGACGCCACCATGCACCCAGGCGCCACCGAGCTGTGTGACGGGAAAAACAACATTTGCTCTGCGTCCGGCCTCTCAGGCGCAGAGGTCGACAACGACGGCGACCGCTACGTCGAATGCTCCGGTTGGCAAGGCGGCGGTAGCATCCTGGGCGGTAATGATTGTGCTGACAACGACGCTAACCGCAATCCAGGGAGGACCGAAGTCTGCGATGCCGGCAACGTCGATGAGAATTGCAACGGTGTGGCCGACGACGCCGACTCCGGTGCCACGGGAAAAACTGCGTACTACCGAGACAACGACGGCGACAACTATGGCGCAGGCACCGCTACGTCCTACTGCGACCGTCCCGGTGGTTGGGTCGCGGCCACCGGTGATTGCGCCGACAACGACGCCAACCGCAACCCTGGCAAGACTGAAGTTTGCGACGCGAGCAATGTCGACGAGGACTGCGATAACTTGGCCGACGACGCCGACAGCAACGCCACCGGTAAAAGCAACTACTACGCCGATACTGACAGCGATGGCTATGGCGCAGGCTCAGCCACCGCCTACTGCGACCCGCCAGGTGGCCTGGTAACAACCAGCGGCGATTGCGCTCCTGCGAACAACGCCGTTCATCCTGGCGCCACCGAAGTGTGCGATGTCGCCAACACCGACGAGGATTGCAACGGCGTGGCCGAC
>ERZ795055.2761-NODE-2761-length-13113-cov-4.591974_pt1 | contig 13113 bp, 12 predicted proteins | sample MGYA00375139_ERZ795055 | MGnify/ENA primary metagenome ERZ795055 (study PRJEB30184, sample SAMN05720283) | anaerobic digester metagenome | isolation source: active sludge of municipal wastewater-treating anaerobic digesters | place: USA | collected 2015-01-23 ...
ATGATGCATTTGAAGACCCTGAACAACGCTACCGTCAACGTTATGTTGACTTAGTGGTTAACGAAGGTGTTAAAGATATTTTTCTGAAACGAACCAAAGTATATCAGTCGATGCGCGATTATTTCAATGCCGAAGGATATATTGAAGTAGAAACTCCGATACTCCAATCGATTCCGGGTGGAGCAGCTGCACGCCCTTTCACAACGCATCACAATGCATTAGACATGCCGCTTTACCTGCGCGTGGCTGATGAATTGTACCTGAAAAGATTAATCGTGGGTGGTTTCGAAGGCGTGTACGAATTCTCGAAAAACTTCCGCAACGAAGGAATGGATCGCACGCACAATCCTGAATTTACCGCCATGGAAATATATGTAGCTTACAAAGACTACAACTGGATGATGACTTTCACCGAAAAAATGATAGAGAAAATCTGCCTGGATGTGAATGGTACCAATGAAATTACGGTGGGTGACAAAACCATTAACTTTAAAACACCATTCAAACGCATCACCATGATTGATGCCATCAAGGAACACACCGGCATCGATATCAATGGAATGGACGAAGTGCAACTGCGCGAAGTGTGCAAAACTTTACACGTCGAAGCAGACGAAACCATGGGCAAGGGCAAAATGATCGACGAAATATTCGGCGAAAAATGTGAAGGGAACTACATTCAACCCACATTTATTACTGATTATCCACGCGAAATGTCGCCACTTTGCAAACGACACCGCGATAATCCTGAACTCACCGAGCGTTTCGAATTGATGGTGAATGGAAAAGAACTGGCAAATGCATATTCCGAATTGAATGACCCGATTGATCAGTTGGGACGCTTTCAGGAACAACTTAAATTGAGCGAAAAGGGCGACGATGAGGCCATGTTTATCGACATGGATTTTGTTCGTTCATTGGAATACGGAATGCCGCCAACATCGGGTATGGGAATTGGAATGGATCGTTTGGTGATGTTGATGACCGGACAGCAAGCCATTCAGGAAGTGCTGTTTTTTCCGCAAATGAAACCTGAAAAAGTAGCCAAAAAAGATGGAGTTGAAAAATTTACAGCACTTGGAATTCCCGAAGCTTGGGTCGAAGTGGTTCAGAAAGCAGGGATTACAATGGTTTCGGATCTGAAAGGATTGAATCCCAATAAATTCCATCAGGATATTTGTGGAATCAATAAAAAGAATAAACTGGAGTTGACAAATCCTTCGAAAGAAGATGTGGCGCAGTGGATTGAAAAGACCCTATAATCCGTCAGTTGACGGAGAGAAAGATGGGGTAACCGTTTTTTGAGATAATTAATTTATAATTAAAGTACTAATCATTCTTTTTTTTCTCCCGAAATCCCGAAGTTTCGGGACGGGAAGAAGTTAGGGGTCTATGAACGAAAAAAGTAAAATAGCTGTATTGGGTGGTGGCAGTTGGGCAACTGCTATTGCTAAAATAGTTTTAGTAAATGCAGGTGAAATAAACTGGTATATGCGCCGTCAGGAGCAGATCGATGAATTTATTCGTTTGAGTAAAAATCCTTCGTACCTCACCGGTGTAAAATTCGACACTGACAGAATTCATTTCACCAGCAATATAAATCATTTGGTGGCAACATCCGAAATTCTGATTTTTGCAACACCCTCACCATTTCTGAAGCAACATCTTAAAAAACTTCACCGAAAACTGGACAAAAAATTTATTGTTACAGCAATAAAAGGTATCGTCCCTGATGAAAACATGATTGTTTCAGATTATTTTGAATCTTTTTATAATGTTCCTAAAGATAATATTGCGGTGCTTGCCGGACCATGTCATGCAGAGGAAGTTGCTCTCGAAAGACTTTCGTACCTTACAATTGGTTGTAATTCAAGAGAAAAGGCGCGAATGTTGGCACAACGGTTTTCAACTAATTTTATAAAAACATCAATCAGCGATGATGTACTTGGTATTGAATATTCTTCAGTAATGAAAAATATTTATTCGATAGCAGCCGGTATTTGTCATGGACTGAAGTATGGCGATAATTTTCAGGCAGTGCTGATTTCAAATGCAATTCAGGAAATGAATCGATTTTGTAATGCAGCCAATCCATTTCATCGCGATATTAACGAACCGGCTTATCTGGGCGATTTGTTGGTCACAGCATATTCGAAATTCAGCAGAAACCGATTGTTCGGAACCATGATTGGTAAAGGATATTCTGTTAAAACAGCACAATTGGAGATGGAAATGATAGCTGAAGGATATTATGCAGCCAAATGTATTCATGAATTAAATGAAAAATACAGAGTCAATATGCCCATTGTTGATGCAGTGTACGAGATTTTATACAATCGTTGTTCACCTACATTGGAAATTAGAAAATTGACAGAGAAACTGAAATGATTTACAATTTATACATCCCGAAGTTTCGGAACCAATTTACAATTTTGAAATTAGAATAATTATCTTTGTAAAAACATTGAGATTATGAGAGCACTAGAATTTAAGTCAAGAATAAAAAATAATCAGATTTTGATACCTCTAAGGATTCAGTCTGAATTAAAATCCAAACAGGATAAGAATGTTAGAGTGATTGTGCTTATTGATGATTCAGATTCAAATGAAGATGTCATTTTAAAAAAAACTACTCAAACCCAGTTTCTAAATGGTTATTCAGATTCTGATGCGATTTATGACAATTATTGAAAATGGATAAATTTAATTTTGGGGATATTGTTTTGTTAAAGTTTCCATATACTGACAATAAAACATTTAAACGAAGACCAGCTTTAATAATCAATGATTTTAGAGATGGTGATGTAATTGTTTGTCGGATTACAAGCCAGATTTATAAAACTAACAATGATGTGTTAATTCCTAACTGGGAAAATTCAGGATTAAAATTGCAATCTGTAATTAGGGTACACAAACTAGCAACACTTGACAAAGACTTGATCGAATTATATATGGGTAAAATTGATAATTCGTTGAAAGAAAAAGTTATTAAAATTTTGTCAAAAATTACAGAATAATAAAAGACCACTTCAGAACTTTAAATTAAGAATTTACTCTTTCAACAGCTACAAACTACAAACTACAAACTTTCAAACAAATATATTATGCAACACATTAAACTATTAATCGACAAGACTTTTGGATTTATATCTGAAAAAGCAGTAGCGGATTATAAAGAACAGGTAGCCACTGCCAATGTTACTTTACACAACGGAACCGGAAAAGGAAGCGATTTTTTGGGTTGGTTAAACTTGCCAACTTCAATTGACGAAGCTCATTTGACTGATATTGAAAATACTGCAAAAATTCTTCGTGAAAATTGCGAAGTAGTTGTGGTGATTGGCATTGGAGGAAGTTATTTGGGTGCAAAAGCTGTTATCGATGCCCTTTCGATCAGTTTCGACTGGTTACAAACCGAACGTAAATCGCCGGTTGTGGTGTATGCCGGACAAAATATCGGTGAAGATTATTTGTATGAACTTCAGGAATTGTTGAAAAATAAAAAATTCGGTATTATTTCTATTTCAAAATCGGGAACAACCACCGAACCTGCATTGGCTTTCCGTCTATTGAAAACACAGTTGGAAGAGCAACAGGGCAAAGAAGCTTCTAAACAACTTATTGTAGCAATCACGGATAAGGCTCGTGGAGCATTGCGCACACTGGCTGTACAGGAAGGTTACAAAACTTACGTTATTGAAGATAATATTGGCGGTCGTTATTCGGTACTTTCACCTGTAGGACTGTTGCCGGTTGCTGTTGCGGGTTTTGATATTCGCCAATTGGTTGCCGGAGCTGTTTACATGGAAAATCTTTGCGGCACTGAAACAAGTTTCGAAGAAAATCCTGCTGCTCAATATGCTGCAGTTCGAAATGAATTATACAAAAACGGAAAGAAAACTGAAATTCTTGTGAACTTTCACCCCAAATTGCATTATATCGGCGAATGGTGGAAACAACTTTACGGCGAAAGCGAAGGGAAAGACAATTTGGGTATTTTTCCTGCTGCAGTTGATTTTACAACCGATTTGCACTCAATGGGACAATGGATTCAGGAAGGTGAACGTACTATTTTTGAAACAGTTATTTCGGTTAATAAACCCGATAATACCAAAATTTTCCCACACGATGAAGCGAATCTCGATGGGTTGAATTTCTTAGCCGGAAAACGAGTTGATGAAGTGAATAAAATGGCCGAACTCGGTACCATGATTGCACATATTGACGGCGGTGTTCCAAATTTGAAAATTGAATTGCCTCAATTAAACGAATATTATTTGGGCGAATTGCTTTATTTCTTCGAAAAAGCTTGTGGAATAAGTGGTTATGTGCTGGGTGTAAATCCTTTCGATCAACCCGGTGTGGAAGCGTATAAGAAAAATATGTTTGCACTGCTTGATAAACCCGGTTTCGAAGCTGAAACAAAAGCGATCAAAGCAAGATTATAAAATATTGATGAGCTAATTTGAAAATTACATAAATTAAAAAGGTTGACTATTTATTTTAGTCAACCTTTTTTAATTTTATCTCGATATATAAAGTACATCTCCCGAAATTGAAGTCTTATATCGTTTCAGCACTTCTTTTGCCGGTCCCGATGACGGATTCCCAATCCCATAACTGATGTCGAAAACGCTGCCACATTCTTTACATATCGCCTGACCTAAATCATTTGGATAAGCTCGAATGGTATTTTTCGCTTCGTACGGACAAGCCATATCAAAAGCATAATATTCTCCATCAAAACCTGTATAAACCAAAATTCCTCCAAACCCAATATAATCAGTTTCAAATCTTCTTTTTTCGAAAAGTAAAAACTGATTGACAGAGTTTTTGAAAGTAGGGTAGGTGGTAGTCAGGTTCAATTGTAAGCGCACCGGATAATCAGGAATTGACGAAATGACATTGTCATAGCAACTTGAAAAAGCTGTCGAAAAAATTAAAATTAAAAATATATTTTTAAAAATTTTCATTCAACTAAAACCTGATTACTATTGTAATGATGATTAGAAATTAAGAAATTTAGAAAATAAGAAAATAAGAAAATAAGAAATTAAGAAATTAAGAAATTAAGAAATTGAGAAAATAGGAAAATAAGAAATTAGGAATCCCGAAAACTCCCGATCCCTATAGTTATCGGGACGGGACAGGAGAAAATGGAATAATAAATAAATCAAAAACCCGAAACCCGAAACGTCAACCCACAAATCTTCAAATCTTCAAACTTTCAAACCTCAAACCTCAAACTACAAACTAATATTCAACCCAATTCCCCTATTCTCCACAATTCTTCATCCGTGAAACTCACGTTTTTCAAAGCATCAATATTGTCCTGCAATTGCTTAACAGAACTAGTGCCAACAATCACCGAATTAACTTCCGATTTGTGAAAACACCAGGCCAAAGCCATTTGTGCAAGTGTTTGTCCGCGTTGAGCAGCCATTTCATTGAGTTTAGTAATTTTACTTAACAATTCAGGAGTTATCTGATTGGCCTGTAGAAAACCGTAGCTGTGTGCAGCCCGTGAGTTTTCAGGGATTCCATTCAAATATTTGTCGCTGAGCAAACCTTGCGAAAGAGGCGAGAAGCCAATAAATCCCACGCCATTTTCACTGGCAAGTGGTAAAACTTCGTGCTCAATTTCGCGTGCTAAAATGCTGTAACGTCCCTGATAAATAAGGCAGGGCGTTCCGTTTTCTTTCAAAATACGATAAGCCTCGCGAGCTTTGTCTTCAGGATATTTCGAAATGCCCACATAAAGTGCCTTGCCTTGTTTTACCATGTCCGACAAAGCACCCATGGTTTCTTCAATCGGTGTATTGGAATCGTATCGGTGCGAGTAAAAAATGTCAACATAGTCTGACTTCAAGCGTTTCAGACTTTGCTCCAGGCTGGCAATCAGATATTTGCGTGAACCGCCATCGCCATAAGGACCCGGCCACATTTCGTGTCCGGCTTTTGTACTAATAATCAGCTCATCGCGGTGCGACGAGAAATATTCTTTTAGTATTTTCCCGAAATTTTTCTCGGCGCTACCAAAAGGTGTTCCGTAATTATTGGCCAAATCGAAATGTGTGATGCCATTGTCAAACGCATGTTTCAGCATTTTCAACGCTTCATCTTTATCGTCGACATCTCCGAAATTATGCCACAAACCAAGCGATAAACGGGGAAGTTGTAATCCGCTTTTTCCACAAAAATTATATCCTACCGATTGTTTGTATCTATCGGGATTGGGAATGTATTGTTCTGATTTTGACATATTTAAATTTAATTTGAAGATTTGAAGATTTGAAGATTTTTTCGAATACTTTAGGTATTGAAAAAGTCTAACTTTTCCAAAGATTATAACTCTGGAAAAGTTAGATTTTTTATAAAAAAATTAGAATTTCACATTAGGAGCAGCTTCGCTACCTTTTTCTGCTTCGAAATAGGGTTTATTGTCGAAGCTACCAAAACCTGCAACAATATTGGTTGGGAATCGTCTGACTGCGGTGTTAAAAGCCTGAGCAATTTCGTTGAACCTGGTGCGCTCTGTCGAAATTCTGTTTTCGGTACCTTCAAGTTGTGCCTGAAGTTCCAAAAAGTTTTGATTCGCTTTTAGTTCTGGATAATTTTCGGTTATCATAAGCAATTTGCCTAAAGCCGACGAAAGTTGTCCTTGTGCTGCCTGATATTCCTGAAGTTTTTCAGGTGTAAGATTGTTCGGGTCAACGGTTATTTGTGTTGCTTTAGCACGTGCTGCAATTACATTTTCGAAAGTCGAACTTTCGTGTTTTGCATAACCTTTCACTGTTTCCACTAAATTTGGAATCAGATCGGCACGACGCTGATATTGATTTTCGACATTACCCCACTGACTTTTTACAGCTTCGTCTTTAGTAACCAACTTATTATAAGCACCAATTCCCCAAAAAATAAATGCTGCCAATGCTACGACAACAATAATTACTACTGAATTTTTTTTCATTGTTTTTTTTATTTAAAGATTAATATTTTTAATAGAATAATGATCAAAGATTAAAGAATAAAGAGAACGAAACCTGAAACCTGAAACGCGAAACGCGAAACGTGAAACACAAAACCTGCCTTCTTTAAATTTTCAAACTCTCAAACTCTCAAACTCTCAAATTTTCAAACTCTCAAACCTGAAACCTCTCTACCATCCGCTTGTGGCTCCACCGCCGCCCGACATACCGCCTCCAAAACTTCCTCCACCACTAAATCCGCCACCACCGCCAAAACCACCGCGACCGCTAAAGATACTGCCACCAATGGCACCACCTACAAAAGCTGTTCCGTCTCTTTGCAAGCGTGGTATGTTCGAATTGTGATTTTCTTCGTAACCGCAGAATTTACAGCGGTAAGTGGTACGTTCGGTACCGGCATTAATGTAACTAGGTTCTACAACCGTTCTTTTACTCTCCAATATAAATGCTTTCGTACCACATTTCGGACATTCGGAGTAAGCACTTGGCTTGTCAAGGGTAAAAATTGCTTCATTTTTACAACCATCACACACAAAAACATCGTAATCTACTGCATGCAACTGTTCTTCAAATTGTTGCGATAGTTTTAAATAGGTATCTTCTGTTTTTTCAGATAAAATATGCATTTTTCCACCACATTCGTTACACGGAATAGGCTCCTTACGCACTTTTGCCATCAATATTTTTGCAAAAATATTGGCAGGAATTGTAGTCAATGGAACAGGAAGCAGCAAAAGAATGTATGCCACATTTTGTGCCAGTAACAGAATAAGTACAAATCCAATAATCGGTAACATTATTGAAAATAAAACAATTATACCGTTTTTTTCAGTTTTAATTGCTTTATAGCGCGCAATATTGGTCAATAATTTTGGATTATTTTTGATCTGTTGCACCCGGTTATTTATCCATAGCCAGGCCAGCAATGCTAAAATCAGATAAACGGCAGCCGCATAAGGAATTATTTCGTTCCAGGGTATTGGAACTTTTACTATTGGAGCATCAAATGGTTCATTTTTAATAATCGAAGCTGCTTTTTTTACTCCTGCCAAAATACCGGCGTCATAATTGCCGTTTTTAAATTCGGGAATCATCAATTCTAACTGAATTCGTTTGCTGATTGCATCAGGTAAAACCCCTTCAATTCCATAGCCGGTTTCGAATCTTACCTTTTTCTGATCCATCACAAAAAGAATCAATAAACCATTGTCTTGTTTTTCTTTCCCGATTCCCCATTCGGTAAAAAGTTGCGTGGCAAATGTGACAATGTCTTCGTACCCGATTGAGTTTACAACTACCACCGCTACTTCAGAGCTTTTTTTCAATTCAAGTGAATCGAGAATTGTGTTAATCTCAGCTTCAGTTTGCGGATTAATAATGCCATCAGGATTGCTGACATAATCGTGTTTGTTGGCTGTTTTCGGGTTGGGTATAGTTTTAACAGTGTATTCAGCAGCTTGTAAATATCCGAAAATTGAAATAAAAATGATAACAAAAATGTGTTTCATGCTTCTGATTGTTTAAAAATCAAGATATTAAAATGTCAATCTCAGAATTTATTTAAAACCTGTGCGTTCAACTTTTTTAAGTTTTGCACTTAATTATTGGTACGAATCGAGTAATTCTACTTCGAAAATCAATGTAGAGTGAGGAGCAATATCGCCCAATCCATCTTCGCCATAAGCTAAACTTGCCGGAACATAAAAAATGTACTTACCCCCACCATTCATTTTAACTATGCCTTCCTGCCAACCGGCAATTGCGTTAGATAAAGGGAGATTGAACTCTCCACTATCGAATAATTTCTCATCGTCAAATTTTCCTTTATAATTTTGAATAAGAGATCCTTTGTAATTGGCTACAATCCAGCTATTTGAATTTGGACGACGCATAACACCCTGATGTATAACTTTGTAACATAAGCCACTTTCTGTTATTACAAATCCTGGATCGTTTTTGTGTGTTTCTTTAAAGTTTTCAAGCCATTTTTCGTTTAATATTTTCCAGTCGGCATAAATATCATCTTTGCACGAAGAAAAATTTAATGTCAGAATAATTGCAACAAAAATAGGGAATAAAATGTTTTTTATATTTTTCATAAATGGAATAAATAATCAGTTTTTAAGTTTTTTATCTTTATATTGTTCTGAAAATGATTTATTTGTAAATTTTGGTAGGATTCTTTTCGGTCCCCAGCCAAAGTAATTAAACGCAAATGTACCAATATTTTTCAATTTTCCCGAAAAAAAGTCAAATCCTTTGCGGTTAGCGCTTATGAATTGAAATCCTTTCATTATTGTTTTTTCGGCAACAGGACGCAGATTTTGTTCAACTGTTTTACGTCTGTTAACAAGTAATATATCGGTGAGCGGAATTCTTACCGGACAAACTTCAACGCATTTACCGCAAAGCGTGGAAGCAAAACTCAAATGCGAAAAATCTTTGAAACCTTTCAAAAAAGGAGTTAAAACCGATCCGATTGGTCCGCTGTAGGTTGTATCGTAGGTATAACCACCGATCGTTTTATAAACCGGACAACCATTGAGACAAGCTCCGCAACGGATACAGGCCAACGACTCATACGCTTCATCATCGGCAAAAACATTGGTGCGTCCGTTGTCAAGCAATATAACGTACATTTTTTCAGGTCCATCAACCTCGTTTTTTGTGCGTGGTCCGGTGAAAATGGTGTTGTAAGCCGTCATTTGCTGTCCTGTTCCATGCGCCGCCAAAAGCGGATAAAATAATCCGAGCTGACTCATTTCAGGTATTATTTTTTCGATGCCGGCAATTACAATGTGCACTTTTGGGAAAGCCGTCGTCATCAAGCCATTCCCTTCATTTTCAGTGACCGAAATTCCGCCGATATCTGCAATCAGAAAGTTTGCGCCTGTTACACCAACTTCAGCAATTGTATATTTTTTTCTCAATACCTGCCGAACATATTCTGTCAGTTCTTCAGGAGTGCTTTCAGGTGGCGTATTGAATTTTTCGTTGAAAAGCTTCGCAATATCTTCTTTGGATTTATGCATTGCCGGAGTTACAATGTGGTATGGTCGCTCGCCTGCAACTTGCACAATAAATTCTCCTAAATCAGTCTCCACGGACTCACATCCCAGTTTTTCAGCCGTTTCGTTCAATTCGATTTCCTCTGTGGTCATCGATTTGCTTTTTACCAAAAGTTTGGCATTATTCTCTTTTAATATATTTTCAATCAATAATGTTGCTTCTTTTGCATCGGTCGCCCAAAGCACTTCCACGCCCCGCGAACTAATATTTTCCTCAAACTGAATCAGATATTTGCCCCAATTATTCAACACATCGCGTTTAATCGCAGCTGCGTGATCTTTAGCCAGTTCCACATTTTTGTAACGAGCCATGCCTTTGCTTACGGCAGTATCGTAGCGCGAAATGTTGAACTGAATGGTCTTCCGGTGTTTTTCATCGAAAGATATTTTTTCGGCAGCTTTTGAAAAATTACGACTATTCGATGACATTATTTTTTTGATTTTGAAACAAATAAAAGAAACTGTGTTGCGAAATTAGTATTATTTTTTTAAAACAAATTGAAAGCTTCCTGTTCGGTTTCCATCAATAAAAAAATCGGCTCTGTACGTACCGGGTTGTATTATTTCTTCAACTTTCCAGTAAAGTACATCATTCAAATTTTCACCTTCGTATTCAAAATCTTTTTTAGCTGAATATGAAATCTCCTTATTCTCAAAATGAAAAACATTCGACGGACTTTTTGTTAAAACTTCATCATCGGGTCGCATTATGCGTAGATAAATTGTTTTATTTCCCGGCGAAGCGGTAATATTTTTGGCAATTGTATAATTAAACTGAAGATTTGCAATTTGTGAAAACAGTCCGACTTTTCTGTTTCGGTTATTCAGTGGAGTCATACTGAAATTTGAAACATCGAGTTTCGCAGCTCTGTTAACCGTTTCATTCAGCGTTTCTTTTTCTTTCGACAGTTGATCCACCGTTTGGGATGCTTCCTGAAATTTTCGTTTCACTTCTTTGTTTTCTGTTTTCAACACCTTGTTTTCAGCATTCAACGAATCAATTTGGTTGACATAATGCACCATAATTTTGCGTACAGTTGCAAGTTCGGCTCTTAACTGAGCTATACGGCGCGAATTCGTGGATTTGGTAATGCGTAATTCATCCAGCAATTGTTGAACTTTCGTTTTTTCCTTTTCGAGGAGTTTGAAAATAGAATCATTTCTGATAGTCGATGTATAACCATCAAATTCAGTTGTCAGATCTTCAAATTCTTTTTCAACTTGTTGTTTGTCGAAACTCATCATTTCAACTACTTCAGCTATTTCTTTTTCTTTTTGCTTTGTTTTATTTACAAAATAAAAAACAGCAATAATTAATAAAATAATTATTCCTGCGAGAATTCCCGGAATTAATAAATTATTTTTCTTCATATCAGGTTGATTATTAGATATATAAATTAAAGAGTTCCGATAACTTGCTCGAGTTTAATACCTCTCGATCCTTTTATCAGTACAAAATGATTGTTTATCGGGTTTTGATTCAAATACATTAGAATTTCACTTACATCTTCGAAACAAGTATAAGAATTATCGGTTTTTTTAAACTCCGGACCTACTAAATATACGTTTTCGAAATGCAGCTCACGCAATAAATCTACAATGTTCTGATGTTCGTCGCGACTATAAGTCCCCAATTCGAGCATGTCACCCAAAATGAGTGTTTTATTTTGAACATTCATAATCGAAAAGTTCGTAATGGCCGCTTTCATGCTTGTAGGGTTAGCATTATAGGTATCCACTACCAATTTATTCCGATTTGTTTCGGTTAATTGCGAACGATTATTTTGAGGTTGATAATTTTCAAGTCCCGTTTTAATTTCAATATCAGTTAGTCCAAAGTAATTCCCGATACTAACTGCTGCCAGAATATTCTCGGCATTATAACTTCCTATTAATTTCGTGTTTATATCAAAAATTGTTCCTGAATTGGTGTCGCATTTCATGTGAAGAAACGGTGAGCAATCTGCAATTTTTCCCGAGACGAAAGTGGTGGATTCAGTATCTTCAGTCAATTGATATTCAATTTGTTGATTTGTATTTCTCAGACCAGATTTGTAGGCCATTTCCTTCAGAAATTTATTTCCCGAATTTATGAAAATTAGTTTTCCAAAGTTCGAAATGTAATCGTAAAGTTCTGCTTTCGTATTCATTACACCATCGAATGAACCAAAACCTTCGAGATGCGCTTTTCCTACATTGGTAATAATTCCAAAATCAGGACAGGCTATTTCGGCTAATATTTTTATTTCACCCGGATGATTTGCTCCCATTTCGATAATGGCAATTTCGTGTTCCGGTTTCAACTTCAAAAGTGTTAGCGGAACGCCAATGTGATTATTCAAATTACCGAGTGTGTACAAAACATTATATTTCTGATTCAATACAGCTGCGATCAATTCTTTTGTCGTTGTTTTTCCATTGGTACCTGTTATTCCTACAATCTTTGTACTCAGTTGTTTGCGGTGATATTGAGCCAATTGTTGTAAACTCGAAAGTACGTTATCAACAACAATAAACCGTTCGTCGATTGCAAATTCCGGTTCATCGATCACTGCATACGAACAACCGTTTTCCAAAGCCTTGATTGCAAACGCATTGGCATTGAAATTATCGCCTTTTAGAGCAAAAAACAATGCTCCGTTTGTACGTATTCTACTGTCGGTACAAATTTCAGGATGTTGTTGATATATAGAGTAAAGTTGCATTTTCTAACTTAATCGTTTTTTTTGGTAAATCAACTGCAAAAATAATCATAAAAAACAAGACGAAAAGATATAGTTCCAATAATAATCACAAAAAAAGCTAAACCCGCGGGAGTTTAGCTTTGATTTAAATATGTTTATGTAATTTTTAAAATTGGATTAACCAAAATAGTATTGGCAGGACTAATTATCAGAATTTGTATGAGAAAGAAACATACCATCCACTTTGATGTAAACTGCCGGTATCAACTGCATTAATACTGTTAATTCCAAAATCGTAACCAGCCTTCAACTGATAATTTTTGTACTGAATTCCACCACCGGCACCCAATTGAAAGTTCATACGGTTAATTA
>ERZ795055.2763-NODE-2763-length-13105-cov-3.597931_pt1 | contig 13105 bp, 8 predicted proteins | sample MGYA00375139_ERZ795055 | MGnify/ENA primary metagenome ERZ795055 (study PRJEB30184, sample SAMN05720283) | anaerobic digester metagenome | isolation source: active sludge of municipal wastewater-treating anaerobic digesters | place: USA | collected 2015-01-23 ...
ATAATACTGTAATGATTTGTAACACTCTGGCGATTAGCAAAGTAGTTATGATGTACCTTGGAGTAATCACCCTTAAATACAAGGCAACCCTGACCACCATAAAATTCTGAAAAAGAGACTTCCGAAGGCCCTTTTCCCCAGAGGTCCACACCGTAGCCGGAGGACCCGTGCCGGTTAATAATAAAAGGATTATTTACATCAAAAGTACAATTTGTTATAACTGCCTGCGGAACACTTACTGCATTTGTATTTATTCCTGAAGTTTCTATCCTGACATTATCAAGAATTACAACCACATCATTAGCCGTAGACTGAATGCCCCAGGAAAGAATCCCTTCTGTCCCGTTTCTTATAGTCCCGTTTTTTATAGTAACAGATCCCTTACCTGTAACAACAGGAATCTCCTTCAGCAATTCGGTATGAAGATCATTTCCGGCATAATCGAAAAATGCTCCATTCTGGTCTTTGAACAAATGATTATAACTCACCCAAGGCTGTATCTCTTCTGCAATCCCTATACCGACATCCAGAGCAGGACGCAGATCCACATAATCAATAAAACAATCCGTAATTGCTTTTATTCTTATCCTGTACCGGCCAGCAGGAAGACCTGAGATGTGTGAGTATAAAATTCCTCCCCCAAGCCGTGGTGACAAACTGTCTGCAGGGCTGGCTATAATTTCATCCTTTCCATACTTTAATGCACATTTAATTTCAGCACCCTGAGAATCTTCGACATAGATACTCACTTTCATTTCCGGGGCTGATACTCCGCACATTGCAAAATAGGATCTATCTGCCACAGGCAGATTTATATAACCTGAAGAAATTTCCTCGCCGGCTTTAAGCCTTAGTACCTTATCACCTATCATTACCTGGACTTTGGTATCCTCTGTTTTCGCATGAGGAGCACCTGAGATATCCCATCCTTCAAGACCTTTCTCAAAGCTGTAATTAGTCAGATGCTCATAATTTCCATCTGCGTAGGTCAGTGTGTATCCGTTAAGATCAAGTGTTACATCTTTCCCGATGAATAGAGTACTTTTTACACTTTTCAGATCATTTACAATCACATATGTTTTTCCGGCCTTCCCGAAATATCCTGCGACACTCACCGCTATCTCATCAGTGGCTGGCACCCTGTGATCAGTTTGTCTGAACTGACAATATGCGCCGGAAAATGAGGATATAAGCAGAACCATGATGAAATTAAATCTGCTTGTATTTGCTTTTTTCATACAGATATTCTGTTGAGTATAATAATCACAAGTTATGATATTTTTCATAATCACCTATTTATCGGGAAAGGTGAAACCAAATATTCAATTATAAACTAATTTTACTGTATTAAACATGTTAATATGCAATCTAAAAAAATCTTCTCAATCTCTTTTTTAACCGCTCTTGTTTTTCTAAGTCCGGTCGTAATGTGTCAGAACCCTTCCGGAATGAAAATATTGTTTAACAAACCTGCTGATAACTGGAACGAAGCTCTGCCGGTGGGCAACGGAAGAATAGGTGCAATGATATTCGGAAATATTGAGAACGAACGACTCGAAATAAATGAAGAGTCAGTATGGACAGGGGAAGAACGCTGGGACGCCAATCCCGATGCCCTGAAGAACCTTCCCAAAGTCAGAAAGCTTCTCTTCGAAGGAAAATATGCAGAGGCAGAAAAGTTGGCTCAAAGCGGCATCATGGGGAAAAAACCTGGTAACCCAGCCGCCTCATATCAGGCTATGTGCGATCTATACCTGAACTTCGGGACTCAGCGTGGTGTTTCAAATTACAGGAGGGAACTTGATATAAAAGAGGCAATTGCAAGGGTTTCATATACTGCAAACCAGATAAATTTTAAAAGGGAAATTTTCTCCTCAGCTCCTGACCAGGCTATTGTTATTATATTAACAGCTGACAGACCTTCATCGCTATCCTTTACGGCAAAAATTTCACGACAGGGGGGCAAACCTGTAATTTCTGCTTCCGGGAATGAGATAAATTTTAACGAACATGTTGGCAACGGAGTCGGTGTTAAAATGGCGGGAAGGCTCAGGGTTGTTGCCGATGGCGGAAAAATGATCTCCGGCGGCGACAGCATAAGGATAGAAAAGGCTAACAGTGTTACAATACTCATGACAGGGGCCACAAACTATTTTGGGACTGATCCGGATGTAATTGCAACATCAGATATGGCAAAAGCTGCTTCAAAAACTATTTCCGAACTCAGGAAAAACCATATTACCGATTATCAGTCGCTTTTTAATCGTGTTTCTCTTGATCTTGGAACAAGTGATGGCAACTTCTTTACAACAGATGCCCGGATAGCAGCAATGCAGAACGGATATATAGATACCGACCTCATTGAACTTTATTATCAGTTTGGCAGATACCTTCTTATAAGCAGTTCACGACCGGGCGGATTGCCTGCCAATCTTCAGGGAATATGGGCCGATGGCATGAAGCCACCCTGGAGCGCCGATTATCATATAAACATAAACATCCAGATGAATTACTGGCCCGCTGAAATAACAAATCTAGGCGAGCTTCAGGAGCCCTTTGTTGATTTCATAGATGCCCTGCGACCTAATGCCCGCCGAACAGCAAAAGAGGTCTACGGGATGAATGGTATAGTGGCTCATTATACAACAGACCCGTGGCATTTTACAGAGCCTACAGGTGCTCTTGTTTATGGTATGTGGCCGATGGGGATAGCATGGAGTTGTCAGAATTTATGGGATCATTACCTCTTCGGTGGAGATGTTGAATACCTCAGAGCCAAATCATATCCGATCATGAAAGAGGCAGCCGAATTCTGCCTCGACTGGCTTGTTGTCAATCCCAAAACAGGCTACCTTGTCTCCGGTCCATCGGTCTCTCCTGAAAACAGATTTAAAATACCGGGCGGATCAGGGAACGCAAGCATGGTTATGGGTCCGACAATGGATCATATGATTATCAGAGATCTTCTTCAGAACACAATACAGGCAAGTATAATTCTCGATCTCGACAAACCTTTCCGTACCAGGATGGAAAAAACTCTTCTGAAACTTGCGCCGATACAGATTGGCAAAGATGGCAGACTTATGGAGTGGACCGAAGAATTTGAGGAACCTGAACCCGGTCACCGGCATATTTCACATCTTTATGGCTTGCATCCCGGAAATCAGATTACTCAGCAGAAGAACGCTGAATTTCTGGCAGCAGCCCGTAAAACAATTGATTATCGTCTCGCAAATGGAGGTGGTCATACAGGCTGGAGCCGTGCGTGGATTATAAACTTCTTTGCCCGCCTCAGAGACGGTGAAAAAGCATACGAAAATATAATTGCCCTCCTGACAAAATCAACTCTGAATAACCTTTTCGACAATCACCCCCCCTTCCAGATTGATGGCAATTTCGGAGGTACAGCTGGTATTACCGAAATGCTTCTTCAAAGCCATGCAGGGGAGGTTGAACTGCTTCCCGCACTTCCTTCAGCATGGAAAAAAGGATATATAAACGGAATAATGGCAAGAGGCGGTTTTGAGGTCAGCATTCAATGGGAAAGCGGAAAGTTGAAAGAGGCAAAAATAACATCTAAACTTGGAAATCCCTTAAAACTGAGCTATGCCGGAAAGATTATAGATTTACCTGTAACTGAAAAAGGTAAAACCTATATGTTTGGAGAAGATTTAAAGAACATAAACTAGGCTGTTAATAACAGAAAACCCTTAGTGTTCCTTCGTGATATCCTTAGTGTTCCTTTGTGGTTAAACCTTTTTCACCACAAAGGAACACAAAGTACTCACAAAGGTTCACAAAGTAAGACAAATTGAAAATTACTGCTAAAATGAAAAAGATTATTTTTCTGATTGTTACACTTATTACAATTTCAAATTCATTAATGTCTCAGCTCAGTCTGACTATTGAGATTACAGGCATAAAGAACAACACCGGGAATATAATGCTTCAGCTTCTCGATGCAAATCAGAAGATTATTTCACAACAGATGATGCAGGCCGATAAGACAAAGTGCACTTTCATTATAAAAGACCTTAAGCCCGGGAAATATGCCGTTCAGTATTACCACGATGAAAATCTGAGTATGGAACTTGAAAAAAACAGGCTTGGCAAACCACTTGAAGGTTACGGATTCTCAAATAATGTCAAAGCTCCCTTTAGCATGCCTCCCTTCGAAAAATGGCTTTTTGAATTGAAAGAAGACAAAAAACTTTTATTAAAACCGCAATATTAGAAGATGTTTTTCTCAGAAAAAGTAAATTTGTTTCTGGATTCCTGCGACAAACGGAAAACCTGACCGTCTTTTAAAAGTTAAATTAATCCTTTGAAGACAAAATTATATGAATGAGAAAAAAACGGCTGCAATAATCGGAGCCGGTATCGGAGGCATAACTACTGCTGTTTACCTTGCACAAAACGGATATAAAGTAACTCTTTTTGAAAAAAACTCCTTGCCCGGTGGCAGATGCGGCCAGCTTATCCGCGAAGGACACAGATTCGATCTGGGTGCCACAATGCTGATGATGCCCGGAATCTATAAGAGTGTATTCGGTTCTCTCGGAATCCCCCTGTTTGAGAATAACGATATTGAGCCTCTTGAGGATCTCTATAAAATATATTTCGACAATAACGAGGTAATTGCCTTCACTACCGACAAGGAGAAAATGAAGGCCCAACTTGAAAAGATTGAGCCCGGAAGCTATTTAAAATCAGAAAAGTATGTCAAAACCGGATACGAAATATTTGATCTGGGAATTAATAAACTAATAGGCAGAAATTTTGATAATGTTTTCCAGTTTGCGAACTTTAAAAACCTGGGACTCCTTGCAAAACTCAAGACCTACATATCTAATTACAGGTATGTCAAAAAGTTTTTCCGCAATGAGCATCTGCAGATGGCATATACGTTTCAGAACATTTATGTTGGTCAGAGTCCTTTCAACTCTCCGGCTCTGTTTTCAATGGTTCCGGCTGCAGAACTTACTGAGGGCTCATTCTTCCCCAAAGGAGGAATGTACTCTGTTGTTGAAAAACTTGTTGCCGCGGCTCAGGCCAATGGTGTGCAGTTCGTTTATGACAAGCCCGTAAAGGAAATCCGCATAAAGGGCAAGATTGCTGAATCACTGCTATTTAACGACGGCAGCGAGTTCAAAGCAGATATAATTGTAGCAAACGCCGACCTGCCTTATGTATACCGCACAATGCTGCCCGATAAAGCTAAATCGCGCCGGCTCGACAGACTAAGATACTCCTGTTCGGCAATCTGCTATCACTGGGCTCTCGACAAAACATACCCTCAGCTTGGACATCACAGCGTCTTTCTTTCTGACGGTTTCAGGGATGGTCTTGATAAAATATTCAAAGACAAGTCAATAAGCGACAGACCAAGTTTCTACATTCATGCACCGACAAGAAGCGATCACGGAGCTGCACCTGAGGGTCATGATACATTTTCGTTTATTGTGGGTGCCGGCCATCTCGATAAGAGAAAAAAGCAGGACTGGGATGAACTGAAGAAAAGCACACGTACCGCTTTAATTCAGCGGCTGAAAGAACTTGGACTTGATGATATTGAGCAACATATTAAATTTGAGATCTGCTATACCCCTGAGAACTGGGAAACTTACTGCAACATATCCAGGGGATCGGTTTTCGGTAGTCTGGCACACAATATGTTGCAAATGGGATATTTCAGACCACATAACCAGCATGCAAAATATAAAAACATATACTTTGTCGGAGGAAGCACTCACCCCGGTAACGGTATTCCAAATATACTGCTTTCAGCCTGGCTTACTTCGGAACGTATCTTAAACAAAAAACTTATTAAAGTAAATGAATTCACAAAGGGATAGTTTTCTGGAAACATTCCATTCTATCGATTTCGAAAGGATAATTGATCATCCCAATATCCTCATTGCTGCCAACTTCTGGGATGCCGAAAGATTCTGCGCAGCAAAAACCTGCTATAAATTCATGCGGGCCATCGACGATCTTATTGATAACCACAAGTCGGCAAACCTTAGGATTGCTCCGGGTGAAAGGAAAGAGTTCGTCTCAAACGTTGAGGACTGGCTTAAAATGATAATTGTCTCTGAAGAGTGCAATCCGTTGCAACGCGAACTTGCAGAGACTGTTGATAAATTCAGGATTCCGCTCTGGCCAATGGAAGCCTTCGCAAAATCGATGATCTATGATATAAACAACGACGGCTTTCCGACAATGCAGGCTTATCTCGATTATTCCGGGGGTGCTTCTGTTGCCCCTGCCTCAATCTTTGTACATCTTAACGGATTACAGAAGAAAAACGGCAGTTATGAAACCCCTCCGTTCGACGTAAAATGGGCCTCAACCCCCTGTGCTATTTTCAGCTACCTTGTTCATATAATCCGCGATTTTCAGAAAGACCAGCTCAATAACCTGAGTTATTTTGCCGACGATCTTATTCTGAAACATGGCCTGACAAGGGATCTTATGCGCCGGTTCGCAGAGGGTGAACCCGTAAATAAAAATTTCAGAAACCTCATAAGGGAATATTACATTCTTGCTGATGAATACCGTCTGAAAACATATGAGGTAATTAAACAGATAAGGCATTTGCATGAACCAAGATATCAGCTTAGTCTTGAAATAATTTTCGAATTGTACCTTATGGTCTTTGAAAGATTTGATCTCAAAAATGGTACATTTACCTCTGAAGAACTTAATCCAACACCCGAAGAGACAAGACAAAGAGTATTCCAGACAATCATGAAATTTGTCCCGGAGCTTTAAAACATAACAATCCGGCATTCTGAATTTACTTTGCGTCTTTGCGACTTTGCGTGAAAACATAGACCGTATGAAAAAACTATTTCTCTTTTTTCTGCTTTTCCTTTCTCTCATAAGCTTCTCAGCTCCAAAAGAGAAAGTCTGGCTCTTTTCCTATTTTAAGGGCAACGGCGAAGACGGGCTTCACCTGGCCTACAGCATCGACGGATTCACATTCAAAACACTGAAGAACGATCAGTCGTTTCTCACACCCGCTGTCGGCATTTCAAAGCTTATGCGCGACCCTTGTATAATCAGAACCGACGACGGCACTTTTCATATGGTTTGGACAGCAGGCTGGACAGAAAGAGGAATTGGATATGCTTCTTCCAAAGATCTTATAACCTGGTCAGAACAGAAGTACATTATGGTTATGCAGCAAGAACCCACAGCCAGAAACTGCTGGGCTCCTGAAATTATATATGATAAAAAGAAGGGTCAGTTCCTCATCTTCTGGGCTACAACAATTCCGGGCAGATTTCCCGAAACTGAAAAGGGAGGTGATACTGACTATAACCACAGGATCTATTATGTCACAACAAAAGACTTCAATACATTTTCCGATACTAAATTATTCTACGAAAAGGGTTTTAATGCAATTGACGCCACTATAATTCAGGACAAGAACAAGTTTATAATGTTTGTGAAGGACGAAACACGTAATCCGGCACAGAAAAACATAAGAATTGCTACCGCGAACAGTCTTTATGGCCCGTATTCGGCACCATCAGAACCAATTACCGGAAAATACTGGGCCGAAGGTCCTACCTCTGTAAAGATTGGCAAGAGTACAATTGTGTATTTCGACAAGTACACAGAAAAGTCGATGGGAGCTGTTTCTTCAGAAGACCTGGTAACCTGGACCGATGTTTCCTATAAACTTGTTTTTCCGGAGGGAATGCGTCACGGGACTGTTTTTGAAGCTGATGCAGACATCCTCAATGGATTGATTAGTGTTAAACCACAGCCGGTTTCAGCAGCAACTACCCGTTTGCAGGCCTTTTATAATGTTAAGGAATTCGGTGCAAAAGGCGACAGTGCCGCTTTCGATACACAGGCAATAAACAGGGCCATTGATGCTGCTGCAAAAGCCGGCGGAGGAACAGTATTTTTTCCTGCCGGGAAATACCTCAGTTTTTCTATTCATCTGAAAAGCAACATAACACTTCATCTCGATAACGGAGCTTATCTTATTGCCGCCGATCCCAATCAGGGAAAGGGAGGCTTCGATGCTCCTGAACCAAACGCCTCCGATAAGTTTCAGGATTTCGGTCACAGTCACTGGCGTAACAGCCTTATATGGGGAGAGAATCTTGAAAATATCGGCATAACCGGACACGGCTGGATAATCGGTGCCGGACTTACAAGAGAAGGTCGCCAGACACCCGGACTGGCAAACAAGGCAATTGCGCTGAAGCTATGCCGAAACGTGATACTTAAGGATTTTACAGTACTGCGAGGCGGACATTTCTGCCTTCTGGCAACAGGTGTAGATAACATGACAATTGATAATGTAAAACTCGATACAAACCGCGACGGATTCGATATCGACTGCTGTCGTCATGTACATATTTCAAACTGCAGCGTCAACTCTCCGTTCGACGATGCGATTGTTCTCAAAAGTTCCTATGCCCTTGGATTTGCCCGAATAACTGAAGATGTTACAATTACAGGTTGTTCGGTGAGCGGATTCGATATCGGAACCTACCTCAACGGAACCTACAAAAGGGAAAATGCGGGTAAAGTTCCCGACAGAGGCGTTGTTACAGGAAGAATTAAATTCGGAACTGAATCAAACGGAGGATTCAGGAATATAACTGTTTCAAACTGCACATTTGAGTTTTGCCGCGGCCTGGCCCTGGAAACAGTTGACGGAGGAATTCTTGAAGATGTAACAATTTCAAATATTACAATGAAGGATGTTATGGGATCGCCATTTTTCTTTCGTCTGGGAGCAAGAATGAGAGGTCCCGAGGGAGTTCCTATCGGAAAACTGAGAAGAGTTAACATCAGCAATGTTGTTGCCTATGGAGTCAATCCCGATTATGCTTCGCTAATAATGGGAATCCCTGGTTATGACGTTGAGGATATAAAAATGGACAACATTACCTTGCTTATTAAAGGTGGTGCACCTAAAGAACAGGCGGCGATTGTTGTTCCCGAAAAGGAAAAAGCCTACCCCGATCCGCAGGAATTCATCAAAATCCCTGCATACGGTTTCTTCATCAGGCATGCAAAAAACATAACTCTTACAAATGTAGAACTGAAACTTGAAAATGACGATTTCCGTCCGCCATTCATTCTTGAGGATGTAAAAGGCGCTTCATTTATAAATGTTAAAGCAGCTCACAGTGAGGGAGTTTCGTCCTTTGTGCTTAAGAATGTATCCGACTTTTCAACTGTAAACTGCGGAACACTTCCTGATAAGAAAATAAGTAGGGCAACGGATATAAAATTTTAAAAAGAAATCCATTCACCGCAGAGAAGTGCTGAGAAAAAACGCAGAGAACCGCAGAGATCTTAAATTATAGATAATCTCTACGGCCCTCACCAAATCTGGGAGACTCATTAAAAATCCGGGAAACTCAGCGGTCCTCTGCGGTAAAAAGAAAGAAATAATTAAATTCAAATCATTTAGAAAATGCTTCGTTATTCAATTCTTCTTCTGGCTGCACTCATATTGTCATCCGGAACGGTTGGCGGAAAAAAACAAAAACCCACAATCTGGCTGATTGGTGATTCAACAGTTAAAAATGGAAGCGGAAAAGGCTCTGACGGACTATGGGGATGGGGCGACCGTCTTTATACAGTTATCGATACAAACAAAATAAGTATCAGGAACCATGCAATTGGGGGAAGAAGCAGCAGGACTTTCCTTGCTGAAGGCAGGTGGGATGTTGTTCTTGATAAAATCAAGCCGGGCGATTATGTAATTATACAGTTCGGGCATAACGATAATGGCCCCGTAAATGACAATTTCAGGGCCAGAGGCACTATCAGGGGTACTGGTGACGAGTCGGAAGAGATTGATAATATTCTCACAAAGAAGCATGAGATCGTTTACACTTTCGGATGGTATATGAAAAAATTCTGCAGAGAGGCAAAATCAAAAGGAGCAATTCCGATAGTCTGCTCACGTATACCGGGAAATAGCTGGAAGGACGGAAAGACCCAGCAGGCTCAGGAGGATTGGGCAAAATGGTCAGAAGAATCGGCTCTGGCTGAAAAGGCATATTATATCAACCTCAATCAGATAATTGCACTGAAATATGATGCTATTGGCGAAAAAGAGGTTACTTCAAAATACTTTCTTACCGACCACACTCACACAAACGAGGCCGGAGCAATATTTAATGCTCAGGCTGTGGCTGAAGGAATAAAGACATTAAAGGGCTGTAAATTACATAAATACCTTTTAAAACGCTGATACAAATCCTGCACTCAGCTTCCCGAATGAGCCCGGATTAATCATATAAGTGTACTCGGTAACAACCCTGACATTACGTCGCAGCAGATATCCTGCATGTAGTGTTGCAGACTGATAATCAAGATCGTTATCATCTGATTCAATCCAGTTGAAAAGTCCTGTGAGATACCACTTACTGTTATCACCTTTGGGTGAATATATAACCTCGGCGAATCCTCCTTTTGTATTCACATTTTCGAGTGGCATTCCCCCCATAACAGGGAAAACCCTTGAATCTGACCTAATAACATATTGAGCATTTATTATTAGTTTTTCATTAATATCAATACTTATGTCGGGACCGATCATTTGGATTTTATTAGTTATTGAAGAAAATACCATGCCCGGATCAGAAAGCAGCTCTTTACCAGAATAACCGAACACACCCAGGGATACACTTTTACCGAGTGACTGGTTTAGCCTCACCATCACATTCTTATATTTATCACTATCAAACAGGTACCAGTCATAGGCTTCTCCGAGTCCGCTGCCATTCAGTACTTCAGCCACTATAGTAGTACCACTTTTAAACTCTTTATCGAGTATTATACCCCGGTCATATTTGAGATTTGCAACTGAGTTTCCCGGTGAGGCATCATAAATTTTATAAGGCTCAAGAGTGTACCTCAATTCTCCCTTGAAAAGCGGATCAGATACCTGAAACTGGCCTATGTAAAAATTAACTCCCGAATTCATAAGATCGTGATACATAATGAAGGCATCTTCGACTCCGGCAATTGATCCTCTTTCGTTAAGAAGAAAATAAAAATAATATGACAGTTTATCTGAAAGCTCTCCACCCGATAGTATTTTTAAAACAAAAGGTGATGCAAAGTCGGCAGTTCCTTCATTGCCAAAGTTATATGATGCAAAACCATCCATCCTGAGAGCCAGAGGCAATTCCCTGAACAGAGATAATTTATCATCTCCGACAGGAACAAAATACCTGGGGGCCTCGTATTCGGTCATTCTGAAACCGTTTCCTGCAAACTCGCTGCCAAATGCTTTCAGCCGTGGCATCACCGGAGAATGACAGACCTGACAGCTGATCTGATACTTGCGTGCAAAGGCAGGAATACAATAAGCATTGTCAACTGGTAAAAAAAACAGAATTGCTGCTGCAATCAATGATATCTGAGTAATATATGTCTTTTTCATTTCTATTGATTTGAATGTTTTATAATCTCTAAGGAAGAATTGTCAGTGAAGTTGAATGCTCATTTACAAGCTTTATTTCCGATTCGTCTGACGGAACTTTAAGATAATCAGCAACTGATTTTACAAGAAGCTGATAGTTAAGAACAGCCTTCACCTTCAGTTCTCCTGGAGCTATATCGAACGGTAGCTTAAATGTCAGCTTTTCGATTTTCGTCTCTCTCGGTCCAATACGGTAGTCTACTCCGAGTTTAGCAGTATTCCACTGCATTATTGTCATCCTTCCCTCAGGATCAAAATAAGGCATTCTGAAGATCCTGTTGCCTGAAGGTATACCATCGCGCTGAACTCCCTTGAAATCAGCAATTCCCAGAGGAACACCCATATCCTGGTATGCAAGATTATCTCCTGAAATTGTGTACTCTTCTCCCTCAAAACCCTTCTTGTCAACATTTATATGATAAACTTTGCCTTTTGAATCTGTTGCCTCAACGTTGAGCCAGGCTATCCTGTCCTCAACCGACCCCGTTGGAAATTTATGTCCTGTTTTCTGATTAAAAAGTGCCACTGTAAAAACAACAGATTCGCCTGGCTCTGCCTCGCGCAGATCGGGCTGTATCCTTAATTCTATTGTTCCTCTTACCTTACCCGGATCGTGAGCACCGTGGAAAAGATGAAGCCTTGCATCACTGTAAGCTTTACCCATAAGCGCATACTGATAACCCGCTCTCGGCATATGACAATCCTGGCAAAATACCTTTTCGGCAGCGTATGGCCCTTCCTTCCATTCGAGCTGAGTGCTCTTAACCCACACCCCGAACGGGTTTTTCTCATTATGGCAGTTGCCGCAAAATTCGGTTGTCTTGTAAAAATCCGTCGTAACTATCTTATGAGCAGGCGATTCTGCATGATCTACACGTGCACTGTATTTCGTTGTTCCCGGCTTTATCAGGTAGCTGAAATTATGAGGAGGGTCTGTCTGGGCAGACTGAATAAGGTGACATACCTCGCAGGAAACTGATTCATTGGCCATACTTTTTTCAGATGGTCTTGGCGGTGGAAATGGCCCACTCATAAATGCCATTGGTGTGTGACAACCGTTACATCCGTCAACGGCATCCTTAAGATCAGGTTTTGCCCTGGCATGAGCGACAGCCAGGTCAAAATACTCGATCTCATCCCAGTGATGGGTATAGGCCTGCGACATCATTGATTGAGACCACTGCTCATAAAAGCCGGGGTGACACGTCTTGCACTTTTTTGCAGACTCAAATTCCTTAAATGAGTACTTGGCCTTCAGATCCTCCTGAGGCGTCATTTTGCTGATTGTGAATGCAGTACCCAGTAGCAATAGTGCAGCTGCCGGGAGAAGAAGCATTATTACCGGAGTTTTTATTCTGTTGCTCATAAAGATTAGTATTTTTAGACTTGAAAAGATACGCATTATTTAAAAGACACTGTTAATAATTTAACAGAAAAAATGATTATTAACATATTCTGGTTCCGGAGAGATCTCCGGCTCGATGATAACACAGCACTTGAAGAAGCACTGAGAACCGGATTACCTGTTCTTCCGGTGTTTATTTTTGACACCAATATTACCGGAGAATTACAACATGATGATCCCCGAGTTAATTTTATTTATGATAGTCTTGGCTCGATTAACTCTAAGCT
>ERZ795055.2764-NODE-2764-length-13102-cov-4.815590_pt1 | contig 13102 bp, 6 predicted proteins | sample MGYA00375139_ERZ795055 | MGnify/ENA primary metagenome ERZ795055 (study PRJEB30184, sample SAMN05720283) | anaerobic digester metagenome | isolation source: active sludge of municipal wastewater-treating anaerobic digesters | place: USA | collected 2015-01-23 ...
GCGGCTATCAACGGTTTTTCCCATATCTTTATCCTGAACGCCCTCGAGAAGAAGGCGGGGCTGGGCGAGGGGGATATCCTGCTGAAACAGGTCTCCGAGCAAGAGTGCCTCGGCGCGCTCGAGCGTGGAGAGATAGATGCGGGGCACACCTGGGAGCCGACGAAGTCGGCCGCGCTGAAGAAGGGATACCGCGTTGTCTGCACCGCGGCCGAATTTCCCCTGATCATCGTCGATGTCCTCGAGTTCCGGCAGGAGGTCATAGACACCCGGGGCGGCGAGGTCAAGGGCGTCGTCGCGGCGCTCGGCGATGCGCATGAGTACCTGGCGCGGCACCGTGAGGAGGCGCTCGGCATCATGTCCCGCGCGATGGGGATGACCGTGGAAGAGATGGACTCGGGGCTCAAAGGGGCGTCGCTGCCGGGGATCGCGGAGAACAGGGAGGTTCTTTGCGGCGATGAGGGGGGAAATTCGATTTCCCGCGCCACCGAGATCATCACGGATTTCTACCAGCGGCGGGGACAGCTGTCGAAGCCGCTGACCTACCGGCAGATGGTGGACCCGAGGTTCGTCGAGGCCGCGGCGGCGGAAGGGGGCGGGACGAAATGAAGATCGCGACAAAGCTTACGCTCATGTTCCTGACGGTCGGCTCCGGCCTGATGATCGGGGTCTCGTGGGTGAGCTATTACGAGAATGTCAGAGTACTGGAATCGCGCCTCACGGCCGAGCTGGAGCGCGATGTGGCGCAGACCATGGAGATGGTCGACCGTTTCCTGTTCGAGCGGTACGGAGACCTGCTGGCGATGGCAGGCAGCCCAATCCTCTCGTCTCCGCTCTCGACGCCCGGGGAGATCACCGGGTGGCTCATCCGGTACAGAAACTCGCTGAAAGCCTACCTGTCGATAGCGGTTTTTGACGCGGACCGGAGGTGTATCGCCGACTCTTCGGGACTGACGGTCGGAGAACAGCATCCCCTGGAACGGTATTGGCCGGACCTCCTGCGCGACGGTGTCTATACCGGCAGGCAGATCTTCCGCTCGTATTCGCTCGGCGTCTCTGTTATCAATTACGCCGCCCCGATCAGGGACGCGGCGGGAAAGACCGCCGGATACCTGGTGACGCGCATATCGCCCGGCAAGCTGTATGACATGACCCGGCCGATCGGCAGATATTACAGCGCCCGTGCCGACCTGGTAGGGGCCGAAGGTCAGCTCATCTATTCCAGCTACAACAGGAAAGGGATCCTGACGGAGAACCTGGTCGGCGAGGAGTGCTTCCGGCGCGCGCGGGCAAGCAGCGCGCCGGTCTCATCGTTCAGTAAAAAGAGGCCGGACGGGGCCGATGAGATAGTCGTCTTTGCGCGGTCGAGCGGCTACCTGGATTTCAAGGGGAACGATTGGATCCTTATCATCCATGTCCCCAAGAGCGAGGTATTCAAGCCGGCGGCCGAGCTGAGGCGGAAGCTGCTTTTTGTCACGGCGCCATTGCTGCTGGTCTGCATCGTCGTCGCCGCGCTTTTCAGCCTGACGATAACGCGCCCGCTTGCGACGTTGAGGGACGTTGCCGGCATGGTGGGGAAAGGGAGGCTTGATACGAGGATCGATTACGACAGGCCGGACGAGATCGGCGCCGTCGCCGCGGCGTTCAACGAGATGACGCGGGACCTCAAGGAGATGACGAGATCGATAAACGATCTGAACGCAAGGCTGCTTGCCGTTATCAACGCATCCCCGCTTGCGATCATCACGATCGATACGGGACGGATCATCCGCGGTTGGAACGCTGGCGCGGAGAAAATATTCGGGTGGACGATGGCGGAGACGGTCGGCAGAGAGCTTTCCTATATCCCGCCGGACAAACTGGAGGAACACCTCAACCTCCTGGGTCAGACCCGCGCGGGGCGCGCGGTGTCATCCTACGAGACGGTCAGATTGAATAAAGATAATGTCCGCATCCCTGTCAACCTGAGCATCGCCGCGATCCGCAGTGCAGAAGGGACTGTTGAAGGATATGTGGGGATCCTCGAGGATATCACGGGGCGCATAAAGGCACAGGAAGAGTTGCGGGATGCCGCCGAAAAGCTGCGCCTGGCGACCGAAGGGGCCAACCTTGGTCCCTGGCACTGGGATATAGTCAAGGACGAGCTGATCTTCAGCGAAAGGTGCAAGTACCTGTTGGGCATTCCGGCCGCGGAAGAGGTGACCTATCAGCGTTTCATCGCCGCCTTGCATCCCGACGACCGCGAGCGGACCGATGCGGCGGTCCATGAAGCCCTGAATAACCGGACGATGTACAATGTCGAATACCGCAGCATCTGGCCCGACGGAAGCGCCCACTGGATCAACTCGATGGGACGCGGATATTACGATGCCGCCGGCAAGGCTGTACGGATGGAAGGGATGGTGCAGGACATCAGCGAACGGAATCGGCGGGAAGCCGATCTGAAGAAGGCATACGACGATCTCAAGATGGCGCAGGAGCACATCGTCCATTCGGAGAAGATGGCGACGGTCGGCCAATTCGCGGCGGGGGTCGCGCACGAGATAAACAACCCGCTGGCCTTCATGATGGGAAACTTGGGTGTCCTCAATAAATACCGCGACAGCATCGAGCAGTTTTTTCGCGGCATTCCCTTGGATGCGTTACCTGCGGACAAGCAGCAGGAGGCGCGGGGCATGGTGCAGGCGCTGAAGATACCCGATATCCTCGCAGACCTGCCGACGCTCATCGAACAGACGCGGGAGGGGGCCGAGCGGATAAGGCATATCGTGCAGGGGCTGATCCAGTTCGCCTCGGGGATCCGAGGTCCCCGGGAGCTGCTGGACCTCAACGAGTGCGTGGGGATGGCGCTGGACGTCGTCTCGACTAAGCTCAGGGAGAAAGCGCATGTGGTGCGCGAGAGCGCGAAAGTTTCACCGGTCGCAGGCATCCGCTCCGATATCGTCCAGGCGATGATCGGACTCCTCCTGAACGCCGCCGAGTCGATCGAGCAGGAAGGGATGATAACGGTGCGGACCCGGGAAGAGAAGGGGTCCGCCGTCTTTGAGGTGAGCGACACCGGCTGCGGCATCCCGCCGGGGAACATCAAGCGGATCTTCGACCCGTTCTTTACGACGAAGCTTGCCACCAAGGGCGTCGGCCTCGGCCTCCCGATCGTCCGCGGCATCGTCGAGCGCCACGGCGGCACGGTCGAGGTGCAGAGCGCCGTCGGCAAGGGGACGACGTTCACGGTGCGGTTTCCGGCAGCAAGGTAGTCGCAGACTTCAGTCTGCGCGTGAGAATGAAGCGCAGGCTAAAGCCTGCGACTACCGTAGTGGGGGGGGGAAGGGTAGTCGCACGCTTTAGTGTGCGCGCGCAAGAGTACCGTTAGAAGGACGAGAAGGGGTAGCCGCAGACTTCAGTCTGCGTCTCCAATGGCAGGGTGTTCAACGATGACAGATAGTAAAGGCCCAATAGTGATGAGAGAGAAAGCTCACCGGCTGTTACGGGATCAGTATATCGGTCGGGTGTCAGCTGCATTTACGTTATGTTTGCACGGGGACCTGGAAGAATTTATGTGCGAAAAAACAGTGCATGCTTTTGCTGATTTCTTAATGACGGAATGCCGGAAGGGAAGTTGTACGGTGCCCGCATATTGTTTTATGCCGGATCACCTGCATATCATATTGACAGGATGTTCGGAGAGCTCCGATCTGTGGAAGACGATGGTCCGGTATAAGCAGAAAACCGGATACTGGATGTCTTCGAATAGATCCGGGGTCAGGTGGCAGAAAGGCTTTTATGACCATGTTATCCGTGCCGATGAGAGCTTGCAGAAGCAGATACGTTATTTGCTGGATAATCCTGTGAGGAAAGGGATTGTTCGATCGTGGGATGAATATCCGTATAAAGGGGCAATCGGATATTCATTGGAAGAAGTGTTGAATAGTATTGGGTAAAGGGTAGCCGCAGGCTTTAGCCTGCGCGTGAGAGGGGGAACGCAGGCTAAAGCCTGCGACTACCGTTGAGGGGAGAAAGGTAGTCGCACACTTTAGTGTGCGCGTCCAAGAGTGCCGTTGATAGGGGAATGTGCAATGAATGTCCGTATGAATGAACAGCCAGAACAGGGATCGTTCGATCCGCTGGCCGGCGGGATGGCGGCGGCGCAGGTGTGCGCCCTCCTCACGGGGGGGATCGCGCTGGTGTCGCTGTTCGGCTGGCAGGTGTCGGAGCTGTTCCTTGCGGGGCAGTGGGGCCGCTATATCCCGATGGCCCCCTGCACCGCGCTCGGTTTTCTCGCCCTCGCGGCCGCGCTGTTCTGCCGGGCGAGCTGGCCCGCGCATCGGCTCGGCCGCCTCTGTACCGCGGCCTCGGCCGCCGCGGTCGCCTTTTTATCGCTGATCGTTCTGGCGCAGTGGGCGACGGGTATCGACCTGGGGATCGAGCGGGCGCTGTCCCGTACCGACGAGCTGCTCGGGGCCGCCCCGCTGGGAAGGATGTCGCCGCTCACCGCCGTATCGTTCCTTGCGTCCTGCGCGGCGTTCGCGTTGATGCTCGACCGCCAGGGCCGCCGCAGGATGGCCGTTACGGCCTTCCTGTGCGCGCTCGCAGCGGCGATGACCGGCGCGACGGTTCTCTGGGGGTACTTGACCGGCTCTCCGCTCCTGTACGGTGGCACGGTCGTACCCATGGCTGTCCCCACGGCCGCTGCGTTCGTGATCGTCGCCACCGGGCAGATCGCGATGCTGGCGCGGTTTCGGTTGCCGACGCCCCTGTCGCCTTTCTGGCGCTTTACCTGGATATTCCTGGGATTGTCCGCGACCGTCTGCATTGCCGGCATGCTGTACTACCGTACCAACATCGAGCATTTCAGGAAGGCGAGGGAGGGCGAGATAGCCGCGGTCGCCGCCCTCAAGGTTGATCAGCTCGGCCGGTGGCGGTCGGAGCGCCTGGCGCAGGCCAGGGTTTTTTCCAGCGTGCCGTTCATAGCGCACCACGTCAGGCGCCTTGCCGCCGGACCGGCCGGCGGGCGGTACGCCGCCGCGATGGGATTGTGGATGAAGAGCGTTATCTCATGTTACGGGTACGAGAGTGCCCGCGTCGTCGGCCAGGACGGGAATGTCCTCTTCTCCGTGCCTACCGGTCTTGGGATGGTCTCGTCTCAGCGCAAGGAGCTCTGTCTGGAAGCGATGCGCAGCGGCGAGCCCCTACTGTCCGATTTCTATCTCGAGGGCGGCTCGGTGTTCCTGTCGCTCGCCGTCCCGGTCAGCGACCCGCGCCGCGGCCCGGTCGGCGCCCTGCTCCTGCGGATCGCCCCCCACGCCTTTCTGTACCCGTTCATCCAGACGTGGCCCACGGAGAACAGGACCGCCGAGACACTCATCGTCCGCCGGGAGGGCGATGAAGTCCTCTACCTGAACGAACTGCGCCACCGGAAGGGGACCGCGTTACGGCTCCGGCTTCCCGACAGCGACAAGCGCCTTCCGGCCGCGATGGCGGCGCGGGGGGAAGAGGGCGTCGTGGCGGGGCGCGATTACCGTGGCATCCCCGTCCTTGCCGTCGTGCGCCGGGTCCCTGACTCGCCGTGGTTCATGATCGCAAAACAGGATGTCGCCGAACTCCTCGCTCCTCTGCGCGGCCAGGCCGCGGTCGTCGGCGTCATGGCGGGCCTGCTGGTCGCCCTGTCGGGCGGTGCGCTCTATCTGATCCGCCGCCGCCAGCTCGCCGACCAGCTCTTGGCCGAGGAGCGCGAGCGGCGCGAACGAGAGGCGCTCGCCCGGCATTTCGACTACCTGACGAAATACGCCAACGACATCATCCTCTTAATGGACCCCGGCCTCAGGATCGTCGAGGCGAACGAGCGGGCGTTCGAGGCGTACGGGTACCGGCGCGAGGAGCTGATCGGGGCTGACCTGAACGTCCTGCGCGGGACGGAGGATTGGGTGTCCGAGCGCGATTACAAGGAGAACCTGAGCAGGACGCGCGGCCGCATCTTCGAGACGGTGCATCAGCGGAAGGACGGGACGCCGTTCCCGGTCGAGGTCAGCGCGCGGTACATCGACGCGGAGGGAACGGTATACATCCAGAACATCATCCGCGACATCACCGAGCGCAAGAAGGCGGAGGAGGAGCTGCGCCGGACGAACGAGATCCTTAAGGGTGTTATCAATTCCGCCCCCCTGGCCGTGATCGCAATAGATCTCGATCGCACTGTCCGTATCTGGAACCCGGCTGCGGAGAGGATGTTCGGGTGGTCGGCGGCTGAGGCGGTCGGCGCCGTGCTGCCGAACGTCCCGGAAGATATGCTGTCCACGCATCTGTCATTTCTTGCGAAGATCCGGACAGGGTCATTACCGCCTGTTGCTGATACGGTCAGGCTGCGAAAGGACGGCGCGCGTGTCCCGGTCAGCCTGGGTATCTCGCCGCTGAAGGACAGAGAAGGGAACATTAACGGTTATCTCGGCATTCTGGCTGATATTACCGAGCGCAAGCGGGCGGAGGATGAGCTGCGCGAGACGCGCGACTATCTCGAGAACCTGTTCAATTACGCGAACGCCCCGATCATCGTGTGGGACCCGGCATTGAGGATCACGCGGTTCAACCGCGCGTTCGAGCGGCTCACGGGGCTCGCGGCGTCTGAGGTGATCGGGGAACAGATCGGCCTCCTGTTCCCCCCCGGGAGGCGGGACGAATCCCTGCAACTGATCCGCGAGACGACGGGCGGCGAGCGGTGGGAAACGGTCGAGATACCGATACAGCGGACCGACGGGACGGTGCGGACGGTGTTGTGGAACTCGGCGACGCTTTTCGGCGAGGACGGCGCGACGGTGACGGCGACGATCGCGCAGGGGCAGGACATCACCGAGCGCAAGCGCGCGGAGGATGAGCTGCGCGCGCTGAACGATCAGCTCGAGGAGCGCGTCGAGCAGCGCACCGCCCAGCTCGAGGCAGCGAACAGGGAGCTCGAGGCGTTCAGCTACTCGGTGTCGCACGACCTGCGGGCGCCCCTGCGGGCGATCGAGGGGTTCGCGAAGATCCTGCTGGAAGACTACGCCGCTCCGCTCGACGAGGAGGGGAGGCGCGTCCTCGGCGTGGTCTGTGCGAACACGAGAAACATGGGCCAGCTGATCGACGACCTCCTGGCCTTCTCGCGTATCGGCCGGCAGGAGCTTGTGCAGTCGGAGATCGACATGGCGGGGCTCGCGAGGGTCGTCGCGGACGACCTGCGGGCGGGCAACCCCGGGTTCCGCGGCGAGGTCTCGGTCGGCGGCCTGCCCCTCGCTTCCGGCGATATCAGCGCCGTCAGGCAGGTCCTGGCAAACCTGATCGGCAACGCCATGAAATTCGCCCGCCGCGCGGCGCCGCCGCGTATCGAGGTCGGCGCGCGTGAAGAGGGCGGCGAGAACGTCTACTATGTGAAGGACAACGGCGCGGGGTTCGACATGAAATACGTCGGCAAGCTCTTCACGATCTTCCAGCGGCTCCACGGGACGAGCGAGTTCGAGGGCACCGGCGTCGGCCTCGCGATCGTCAAGCGGATCGTGGCGAGGCACGGCGGGAGGGTATGGGCGGAGGGAAAAGTGGGCGAAGGCGCCACTTTTTACTTTACGCTGCCGAAAACAAATGACCAATGGCGAATGCACCAATGTCCGACAAGGTAATTATGAAGACAAAAGGTTTTGATATCAGAGAACGGACATTGAAGTATGCAGTCCGGATCGTGAGACTGGTCAGGAGATTCCCGAAAGACTCCTGCGGGATCGTTCTTGGTAATCAGTTGATACGAGCAGGCACCTCGATCGGTGCAAACATGGAAGAGGCGGATGGCGCATCAACGAGGAAAGAGTTCTTCCATCGAGTATCCATATCAAGGAAGGAAGCGAAAGAAACGCGGTATTGGTTGAGAGTGATATCGGCGACAGAGCTGTTAGACGCAACCGGCCATGCCTCTGAGGTCGAGTCGCTGATTGAAGAAGCTACAGAGATCGTGAACATATTGTCTGCGATCATAAAGAAGAATGATCAATGAACCAATGACCAAATCCCAATAAGGAAATTATTATATACCATGTTGGACATTGGCGAATTGGTCATTGGTAATTAACAAACACAGTGTTGGACATTGGTGAATTGGTCATTGGCCATTCTAAAAAAGGAGGGTATATGGTCGAACAAAAACAGGTCGAGATCCTGCTGGTCGAGGACAACCCCGCCGATGTCGAGCTGACGCTCCGGGCGCTGAAGAAGAACAACTTCGCCAACAAGGTGATGGTCGTGAACGACGGGGAGGAGGCGCTGGAGTACCTCTTCGCCACGGGGCGCCCCGCCGGCCGCAACGCCAAGGAGACGCCGCGGGTGGTCTTCCTCGACATCAAGCTTCCCAAGGTGGACGGGATCGAGGTGCTCAGGCAGGTAAAAGCCGACGATCGGACGAAGACGATCCCCGTCGTGATGGTCACCTCGTCGAAAGAGGAGCAGGACGTGGTGAAGAGCTACCGGCTCGGCGCCAACAGCTACGTGGTGAAGCCGGTCGATTTCGAGAAGTTCGTGCAGGCGGTCTCGGAGCTGGGGATGTACTGGCTCCTGATCAACCAGCAGCCGAAGTGAGACGGCCGCGGCGTGCGGCACGCCGCGGTCTGTGCGGCATATTTTTTCGGAGGATGAACGTGCGATGAGCATTTCGACCCAGAAAAAGACGGTGCGCGGTTTCGTTCCGGCGCTCATCAAGATCGGCCGGGAGTTCGCCGCGCGTTTCAGGACGGGATCGGCGCTGAGCGCCGCGCAGCGGCAGTTCACGAACATCATCGATTTCCTCCCCGACGCCACCTTTGTGATAGACCGTGACAAACGGGTCATCGCCTGGAACCGCGCCTGCGAGGCCATGACGGGCGTCGGGAAGGACGCGGTGCTGGGGCGCGGCGATTACGCCTATGCCGAGCCGTTCTTCGGCAGCCGGAAGCCGATCCTCATCGATCTGCTCGACCTGCCTCCGTCTGAAGAGGAAAAGAAGTACAAACACTTGAAACGGGTCGGGAATACGATCACGGCCGAGTCGTTTATCCCTCATCTCCGGAAAGGCCGGGGCGCCCATCTGTGGGGCGTCGCTTCGCCGCTGTTCGACCAGGAAGGGCGCCGGTGCGGCGCTATCGAGGTAATACGGGACATCACGGAGCAGAAGCATGTCGAGCAGGCGCTCAGGGAAAGCGAGATAAAGCACCGCATGCTGTTCGAGACGGCCAACGACGCCATCATGCTCATGCGCGCCGACAAGTTCGTCGACTGCAACGCCCGAACGCTGGCGATGTTCGGCTGCCGCCGCGAGGAGATCGTCGGCGCGCCGCCGTACGAATATTCGCCGTTCCTGCAGCCGGACGGACGGCGTTCCGTGGAAAGGGCGCTGGAGAAGATACACAAGGCCTTTACGGAAGGTCCGCAGTTCTTCGAATGGCTGCACTGCCGCCGGGACGGGACGCCGTTCATGGCCGAGGTGAGCCTGAACAGGCTGGAAATGGGGGGCGAGACGTTCCTGCAGGCGATCGTGCGCGACATCGACGAGCGTAAACGCGCGGAAGAGGCTTTGCGGCAGAGCGAAGCCACGCTTCGCAGCGTGTTCCTGGCCGCGCCGGTGGGGATCACCATCATGAAAGACCGGGTCCTGAAAAGCGTTAACAGGTTCTGGATCGAAAAATTCGGCTATCCGGAAGAGAGCGTCATCGGCAAGACCACCCGGATGTTTTATGAGAGCGGCGAAGAATATGCGCGGGTCGGGCGGGAATTGTACGACAACCTGCAGGAACGGGGCCTGGCATCCGTCGAGACGCGGCTGCGCTGCTATGACGGGTCATTCCGCGAGGTCATCGTCACGACATCCCCGATCCGGCAGGAAGACCCCTCCGCCGGCACCATCGCGATCATTCACGACATCACCGAGCGCAAGAAGGCGGAGGAGGCGCTGCGTGCGAGCGAAGAGCGGTTCCGCACCATGTTCGAACAGGCGCCCTTGGGTATCGCGCTTATCGATTCCCTGACAGCCCGTATCTACGAAGTCAATTCCCGGTATGCGGAGATCGCCGGCAGAACGAGGGAAGAGATGACGAGCATCGACTGGGTCCGGATAACCCATCCTGACGACGTGCGGGCAGACCTGGACAACATGGCCCTGCTGAACGCGGGCAAGATCCCCGGTTATCGCATGGAGAAGCGCTATATCCGCCCTGACGGATCGATCGTCTGGGTCAGCATGACGGTGGCCCCGCTCACGGTCGCCGACAAGGACTATCCGCGCCATCTCGCCATGATCGAGGATATAACGAGGCTTAAGACTGCCGAACGTGCGCTGCAGGAAAGCGAGCGCAAGTATCGCGAGCTGGTGGAGTACGCCAACAGTATCATCCTGCGCTGGACGCACGACGGGCGGATCACCTTCCTCAACGAGTTCGGGCAGCGTTTCTTCGGCTACTCCGCCGATGAGATCATCGGCAGGCATGTCATCGGCACTATCGTCCCGGATACGGCGGCGAACGGCAGCGACCTGCGCGGTCTCATCGATCAGATCTGCGCCGACCCCGGTTCTTTCGAACAGAATGTCAACGAGAACATGCGGCGCAGCGGAGAACGCGTCTGGATCGCCTGGACCAACAGGATCGTGCGGGACGCACGGGGACAGATAGAGCAGATCCTGAGCGTCGGCACGGACATCACGAAACTGAAGAAGGCCGAGGATGAGATCCGGGAGCTGAACGCCGGGCTGGAGCGGCGCGTGGCCGAACGTACCGCGGAGCTGGCCGTTGCCAGGGACCGCGCCGAGGCGGCAGACCGGCTCAAATCCGTATTCCTGGCGACCATGTCGCACGAGCTGCGCACGCCGCTCAACTCGATCATCGGCTTCACCGGCATCATCCTCCAGGAGCTTGCCGGGCCGTTGAACGCGGAGCAGCGCAAGCAGCTCGAGATGGTTCGCGACAGCTCGCGGCACCTGCTGGCGCTGATCAACGACGTGCTCGACATCTCCAAGATCGAGGCCGGGCAGCTGGAGGTGAAAAGCGAACCGTTCGACGTGGGGGCCTCGATCAAGAAGGTCGCCGGCATCGTGCGGCCGCTCGCGGAAAAGAACGGCCTGGTCCTGCGCGCGGAGATCGCGCCGGAGGTCGGCACGCTGGTGAGCGACCCGCGGCGCGTCGAACAGATCCTGCTGAACCTCCTCAATAACGCGATCAAGTTCACGGAGCGGGGCGGGGTCACGCTCACGGCGGAGGTCATGCCGGGCGCGCTCCGTATTGCCGTCGCGGATACCGGCATCGGCATCAAGCCGGAGGACCTGGGCACGCTGTTCCAGCCGTTCCGGCAGATCGATACCGGACTGACGCGGCAGCGCGAAGGCACCGGTTTGGGCCTCGCCATCTGCCGGCGTCTCGCGGAACTGCTCGGCGGGGAGATCGGCGTGGAGAGCGAGTGGGGAAAAGGGAGTGTCTTTACCGTTGTGCTGCCAATGAAACGACAGGAGGGACCATGAAAATGAAGATACTCATCATCGAAGACAACGAGCAGAACCGTTACCTCGCCACGTTCCTTCTCGAGAAGCACGGCTACGAGGTCGTTTCGGCCACAGACGGGCCGGCGGGGATCGAGGCGGCGGGCCGCGTCCTGCCGCAGCTGATCCTGCTCGACATCCAGCTGCCATCCATGGACGGCTATGCCGTCGCCAGGGAGTTGCGGAAGAGGGCTTCGCTCAGGGAGATCCCGATCGTGGCGGTGACGTCGTACGCGATGTCGGGCGACCGCGAGAAGGCGATCGCGGCCGGCTGTAACGGGTATATCGAAAAGCCGATAAACCCCGAGACGTTCGTGAACGAGATCGAGCGCTTTCTGCACAAGCGATGAAAGGAGCATGATCTATGAAGGCGAACCGGATACTGATCGTCGACGATAAGGAGGAGAACCTCTATCTCCTGCGCGCCCTCCTGCAGGGCAACGGCTATGAGGTCGCCGCCGCCGCCAATGGCGACGAAGCGCTGAAGGCGGCGCGGCAGAACCCGCCGGACCTGGTCGTCAGCGACATCCTGATGCCGGTGATGGACGGGTTTACCCTGTGCCGCGAATGGAAGAAGGACGGACGCTTGAGGCGGATCCCGTTCGTCTTCTACACCGCCACCTATACCGACGAGCGGGACCGAAAGTTCGCGCTCGGTCTCGGCGCGGACAAGTTCCTGGTCAAGCCGCAGGAGCCGGAGGCGTTGATGCGGGAGATCCGGGAAGTCGTCCGGAATGTCGGGAGCGCCCCTGCGGCATCCGTCTCGGCAGGGCCCGCGCAGAAGGAGGAGACCGGCTACCTCAAACAGTACAACGAAGTGCTCGTCCACAAGCTTGAGCAAAAGATGGAGCAGCTGGAAAAGGCCAACCGCGAGCTGGAACAGCGGGTGAGCGAACGGACCGCCGAGCTCCTCGCGGCGAATAAAGAACTTGAGGCCTTCAGCTATTCGGCCGCGCACGACTTGCGCGCGCCGATTTTGGCCGTTGACGGATATGCGCACATGCTCCTGGAGGACTATGGCCCCCGCCTCGACGACGAAGGCAGGCGGCTCTGTGCCGCGATCAGCGAAAGCACCCGGCGCATGGGGAATCTCATCAGCGACCTGCTGAACTTTTCGCATATCGGCCGGGCGGTCATGCAGAGGCTTCCGGTGGACATGAAGCCGCTGGTGGAAACGATATTCCTTGAGCTGACGACGCCCGAGAGCCGCGGCCGGATCGATCTTTCGGTCGGCCCCCTGCCGACGGCAACGGGGGACGCGGCGCTGCTCCGCGAGGTCTGGACGAACCTGCTCGGGAACGCCGTCAAGTTCACGTCGAAAATAGACCGGGCACGGATCGAGGTGAACGGCCGGCAGGAGGGCGGCGAGACCGTCTATTCGGTCCGGGACAACGGAGCCGGCTTTGACATGAGGCACGCGTCGAAGCTCTTCAGCGTGTTCGAGCGTCTTCACCGGCACGATGAGTTCGAGGGCACGGGCGTCGGGCTGGCGATCGTCCAGCGCATCGTCATGCGCCACGGCGGGCGGGTGTGGGCGGAGGGGAAGGCGAACGAAGGGGCGACATTCCGCTTTTCGCTGCCTAAAAGCAATGCGTA
>ERZ795055.2775-NODE-2775-length-13074-cov-4.795683_pt1 | contig 13074 bp, 19 predicted proteins | sample MGYA00375139_ERZ795055 | MGnify/ENA primary metagenome ERZ795055 (study PRJEB30184, sample SAMN05720283) | anaerobic digester metagenome | isolation source: active sludge of municipal wastewater-treating anaerobic digesters | place: USA | collected 2015-01-23 ...
AGTTGGGATGTTATCTAAAGCAGTCCAAGTAACATCACATCCAGCATCAGTAGGACCTATGGATTTCCAAGAGGAGTCGGATATACTACTTGGAATGTTTAGAGAGGTTCCACTTACATACGGCCCTCCATCCCCATTACTCACGAACACATCGTTTTCGGCCTCTAGGGTATCTATCCTACCATCAAGAGTAGTTATGTCACTCTCAACATCGCTAATATCTCCCTCGATGGTAGTTATATCTCCTTGGATCGTAGTAATATCTCCTTCAACTGCAGTCACTCGCGAGTCGAGAGAAGTGGTAATTCCTGTCTTAAGCGTACTATAGGCTATCTTCTTATTCTTATTAGCTGCATCTGCCTCAGAGACGTCTACTATCGTAAACAAGTCTCCGCTAGCAGGCTCGGCTGATAAGGCAGTCATATCAGAGATCTTTGCCACTACGCCTCCTCAAGAATTATAGAATCATCTTCTTCAAGAATGTAGGAAGTATCATCTTCTTCGAACAGCCCAGTGAAAGTTTTTAACTGAACGTTAAATGACTGCCCCTGGCCACTCTTTATTATTTGTTGAGAGTACTTGTTAATTGGAGTATAGAGGATAGAAGCTCCAGCCTGTTTTAGACTAATAGTAAATACAACCGCCATTTCACACCCTAGATCACAAATATATAGTCGTTATAAAGATCATCAACATCTGAATCAAGATAAGTGGCCTTAGTCAACTTAAGCTCATGCCCACCTACAGCCACACTAGCTATACTAATCTCTCCATTGGAATCAGTAGTCCCCTGAGAAACTCCATCTAAAAAGACTGTGACTGTCTCAAGCTCAGAGGAATCAACATAGTCTGTTACACGAATAGTAATCGTTCGAGTAATAGATGCTGGAGTATATGCTCCTTCACCTCCCCACTCTACATCTGCCGTAGCTATGTCCCAAATCTGCTCGTGCTCAGTTAGCCCCATCTCAGAAGGTGCGAGATTAAACAACTCAACAGCAAAATCACTGTTACGAGGATTAGTAGAGTAAGGTCTGAGACCCTTTTTAAATCCTTCATATGGAAAGTCAAACCCCTTCATTTAGCCCTCTAGAGTATCCACAGATGAGATTTGTTCTTGGATTTCATCCTTATCCAGGCCCATAGCGTAGGAAGCTATAGCTTGTTCCCAATCACTTGCACCCTCCTTGTTTCGGTAAGATATCTCCAACTGCCTTAGAGTAGCCCACACTAGAGCCATCTCATGAACTTCTGTCCAATAGGAAGTATCAGTATCGTTGGTTAGAGTAGGACTCCAAAACTTTCCCCTAATCTCAACGATCAGAGCTACGTCAGTAGGAGGAAGGATAACTATTCCAGAATAATTCTCGTACGCAGTTTCAGTTAGAGCGTAGTTAAAGAACGCTCCTAGGGAGTCTTTATCTGTAACGCTTATACCTCTAAGCAATGCAGGAGACCAGTAGAGAGCATCACCTGAAGTGGTAGAACTAATTAGGTCTGGATAGTTCTCCTTAATCCACACAAGTGACTTTCTCTCAAGTCTCCAAGATTCTGTAGTATGATTAACCCAGATATCTTCAATTGCTCTAATGTTCGTTAGGGGAAGGTACCAAGTACCGATAGCTATAGAGTGATAACTCACTCCATCAGCCTTCTTATGGTCAAAGAGCATATCAAGATACCGCTGGCCAGAATTTATAAAACTATTCATCCCATTATCTGTGCCAGCTTCAGGAGTAGCTCCATCTTCATTAACCAAGTCGTAACGACCACTTAGTTTAACAGCCAGAGTTCTTGTACTTAATAGAGTCATCTTATATGTCCCTATTGTGTAGTTTATGGCAAGGAGAGACCGAAGCCTCTCCCTGCCATAAGTGTTAACTACTGAGTATTATCACTACCAAAACCATGAAGCCAGCCAAACATCTGAGGATGATGGATCTCAAGACCACACTCAGTAAGGAACTCTTCCTTGGTGCCATCCCTACGAGTATACCCAGTGTTCTTCTTCTCTGGATCATCATAGAACGTAGTATCGTCGATGTAACGATAGATGAGTTGTTCCGGAGCAAGAATAAGCATTGAGTTACGGTTGGTGGTCTCGTAGGAGAACAAAGGATGACGCTTGAGATAAAGCACCCCAAAGGGCGTCACCCACTCCATGACCTTAATACCGTAACTAGTGGTCTTGGGAGTGAGCTGATAGTTACCATAGAGCTTAATCAGCTTGTTAATTGCCAGAAGGACCCCAGACCCACAGAACGCAAGACGCTCTTCCTTACCATAACGGAAGATCTGCTCAAGGTAGTAGTCCAGCCACTCCTCCCCACCAGCGTTCCAGGTCTTGCCTTGAACTACGCTGGTGTTAGTGACGAAGTTAGAAGTAACACCACTATAGTTGTTAATAAAGTAGATGATTCCACCAGTGGTGCGCTCCTTCTTCCCATTATCCCCGGTGGTCTCAAGGGGATAGGAGAAGATAAAGTTCTTCTCCATCTCAATAGAATGGAGTTCCAACGCCTCACGCTTCATTTCCTTGTAGGCATCCCCAGTGCGAAGCCGAGTCTTACGAGCCGTACGAGTGATCTCCAGAGGAGTTCTAAAGATCTGAGTATAATTGTAGAACTTCGTAGGATCGTAGGTAATAGCATCAGGCATAGCAGCGCCTTCAGAGTTGATATTACCGATGACAAGCATCGTGTCAGCGGAGGCTACGTAGTTACTAGAATCCGCCTGAAGGAGCTTAACAGCCACGTAGGATGAAGTGCTGTTTTGAACAGATGCAACAACCTTCCCATTAATATCGTAGAGATAGTTAGTGGAGAGCCTAAAGATAACCTGATGCCCAATGCGAAAATGGGTAGCGTCAGCAGCAGCCATTTTAGCATAGAGAACCGTCCCAGCTACCCCACCACTAGCGTAAGCAGAACTGAGAGCGGCATCAGTGTAGACTTCAGTAATGGTAGCTCTCTGAGTCGGAAGAGCCTTAGTCCACCAGTGAAACTGAGGATCATCGGCCTTCTCAGACTTCATCTTAGAAAGCAACGCCGTGAGAGGGGCATCTCCATTGGGATACAGATAGAGAATAGACTCACGCCAATTCATAGGCCGCTGATCAGTAGCCCAATCACCTGTTCCACGCATACCAAGAAAACCAGCCATTGTATAAGTCCTCCTAATCTAAGTTAACCAGCAGCCACTGCTGTAACAGTTGGGGTTTTTTCAGAGCAGTACACGATACGATAGGGAATCTCAGCATCCGCACGTTCGGCAGACAGTTTGACACGAATAGAGAGATCCTGAGTCGTGTCGAGAGCAGGGATCTTAATAGTCCATCCACCCCCTGCCGCCAGCCCAAACGTTCCGGTCAAGGTCTTCTGGGTCATAGACTCGATAGCCACATAGACAGTCCCATCAATCTTGGTAAACACCTGAGCATCTAACGTATCGTTGTTAGTAGCAACATCATTAACGCCAGTAGTCTCCTTGTCGAAATCAAGATAGATAGCCATATCTCGGATAGCGGCAGTAGGAGCTATGTTGAGGATCTCAACAAACCCAGTATAGACAGCAGCACTAATGTCTATATCTGTAGTACCCGTAAGCGTACGAGGCTTAAGGTAGTTATACAACGTCTCAGTCCAAAACGCATTCATTCAAGCACCTCCTTACGCCACACCGTCAAGGATAGTCCGCCAGTTAACACCATCACTAAAGAGCAGAATATGGTCATCATCAGCATCCATGTCACCGTTGGTTGTCAGCTCAGCGCCAGTCTCTTTGACGTATAGAGAGATATCACCAGCCGAGGCTCCAGTCGGAGCATAGATGAAATAAAACTTACCAGCAGCTTCGGCTACAGACGGAAGGTAGATAATCCCAACTCCGTCATCCCCAGAGGAGGTCGCACGAATGACCTGATCTCCAGGCTTCATCTGGTAGGAAGTAGTGGTAGCTGTAAGATTAACACACAAGGGAACTGTCCCAAGCATGTCCTTAGCGATATACTTCTGAAACTCACTCATTTTAGTTCCTCCTAGTCCATGATAAGATCAGCAATTTCTTTCTCGAGTTTGCTCGATTGAGCAGGCTTAGACTGTCGTGCAGAACTTTGTTTTGCAAAAGATGGATTGACTTGTTTTTGTGGCTGAGAAGTAGCCTGCTGCTGTTGCACAGCTACACGGCCAGTGCCTAGAGCCTGACGAGTGGCTTTGGCTGCTTCTTCCATAACCTGAGGAAGAGACCAGTCTGGATGCTCAGCTACTAAGCGATTAGTAAAAGCACCAACAAGGGGTTTTACAGTAGCAAGATCCTTGTTGGTTTCATAGAATGTTCTAACCGCTTCGTTCAATCCAAGGAAGTACTGCACTTGGCGCGAGACAAGTTGGGGAGCCGCAAGGGTGTCGCGTCTCACTCGACTTACCTCGTAACGATTCAACAAGTCACGCATAAATCTTTCGAACACAGACTTGTCGTTTACTACATCTTCAAACTCTACCCCCTCAGGTAGGATTTGAAACTTTGAAAGATCCATCTCAACCTGTGGCTGGGGTGGTTCAGGTTTGACCGCCACTGGTAGAGCCTGGGAGGGCTGGGCCTCGGGTTGAGTCTGTAAGAGACGCTGCGAAAGCTGGTTAATAGTCTCTTGCATAGCCAAGATTCGAGGATCTTCTTTAGGCTCAACTACCTCTTCTTGAGAAGGCTCCTCTTTAACTGGCTCGCCTTTGGACTGTTCCTGTTGTAAATTTTTTTCAACAGGAGATTCCTCAGGTTTAGGCTCCTCTTTGGGTTCTTCCTTAGGAGCCTCTTTAGGCTCTTCCTTAGGCTCTTCTCCAAAAGCTTCTCTCTCGTCAGAAGCCTTAGCGGGAGTGATCTCTTGGATCATCTCCTCTATTTCATTATTCAAGTCCATTAACATCCTTCCTTTCTTCTACTTGAGTCATAAGATAGTCCAACACAGTATCCTTTACTTCCCTAAATGCCCTAATCCCTCCTTGCATTTGTCGCAGTTTGTCAATACTTAGATTGCCATCAGGATCCTCCATTTCTGAACGTAAGTTCTCTATCCGAATTAAAAGCTCTCCAACAATCATCTCCCAGATATCAGATGATTTAAAATCCCTGAGCTGCCCCAATGTTGGCATTACCTAACCCTCCCTGTATCGGTACAAGATTTCCTTTCTGGGCCTCGTTAAGGACTTGTTCATTAGGCATAGTTCCTACATTCACCCTTCTAAACTCGCTAACATTCTTAGCTCCAGAGTTTCTAGCTATGTGATTAAAGATACGAACAATATCGAAGGATTGCTGAAGCTCTGGGTGAGTAGCTATTTCCTTAAACAAGTCCATCCAGACTCTAGAGAAATTACCTCCAGGGACAGACCCGTCTCGAACACGGAGGTCAAAGTCAACTAGAATATCATCAGGGGAAACTCTAAGGCGATCGTTCTTTATCCGACCACTATTTCCATACTCCTCGAGTAGCCTTTCGTACCACTCACCAGTTATGTTAATGTAAGTTTCTTCCTTCATAAGCTGTTGAGTGTGAGAGGCGAAGAAGTATCCTATGTCTTGCATAGCTTGGATACCTATAATCTTCGCTATTCGTTCCATCCTTGAAACCATACCTGCCCGAGTCCCCTCAAATTCTGCTGAAGTAAGTCTCTCGGGACCTCCAGATCTAAGAGATCCCATAACGGCATCATCCACGGAAGATATCCTGTGCATGTACTCCACGATAAAAGTAACGTCGGAGATGTTGTTTCTAGTAATGTCATTAACCGCAAATTGTTGAACTGCATCTTTAACTCCCTTTCCCCACACAGGTCGACGAGTTCTAATGATCTTACCAGGTTTAGGGTTCTTAAGGTCGTCTACGTTAACTATGTAAGGATCAACTATAAACATATCGTTGATTGCCTTACGAACGTTGGTAATATGAGAGTTAAAGAGAAAATCTACAATATGCTGCATACCATATAAGATTTCCAAACGAGAAACTGGTGTAGTACTGTAGCCATCAAAATCAGGAGCAGCAATAGCGATGGGAAAACGATTATGGTTAAGACCAAGAGGTTTAGCTTTGACCAAAACCTCGTCGGCTCCAATAGAAAACTGCCACTTTTCAGGATACTCACTTGGCCCAAGCTCCCATTCAGCAGGGATTAGTTTAACGAACATATGGATTAGATCGGTTTTAGTAGTGTTTGAAGTTTCTTTAATCCTACTAGGCTCAAGCGTTCGCTCTTCCCTGGAAGATCCCTCAGCAGCTACTAGTGAAGAAGTCTTATTGTTGATTTCTTTAAGGTATCTTATATTAAATAAGTCTTCATTACTACGTTCCTCACTCAAGAGATCATAGATGTTAGTCGAATCTATCCAACCAAAATACTCACTATCCTGAACCTTGTGGATTGGAGTGTTTGGATCAGGAAGGCATAGATAAGGATCTATAGTAGATAGAGCATTTCCTTCGTAGATAGTAACATCTTCTAATACTTTATCATATCCAGTAACCTTATCTATTCCCATAAACTTAAGGAATGGATTAAGACGAGGAACCTTCCTGATTTTCTGCCCTTCCTCAACATACCACCAAGGAGCAGCAGCTCCAAAGCCATAGCTTAGTGAATCTCTAAAAAACGTATGTAAGTCAAGAGCTACTTTATTATGCCATACGTTGTGCTCAACTATCTTCTCCATAAGGATTGCACCTATGGTATCCTCAGGTGACCATCCCTCATAGCGAAAGATAGGATCTTGAATAAATGCAGTCATTAGATAAGAGATGAGGGTTTCTAAGATAGCATAAGAATAGGGAAAGATAATAGTTACTGGCTTTCTCTCATCCTCATCCTGAATCTTTTCCTCATCCTCATCAGGAATGGCATAAGCAGTTAGGACCCTATCTATAGCATTCCAAGAGGAGTGCCTAGTAGACATAATAGTATAAGACTCATTAGCTCTCTCAAGAATCTTACTAACAATCTCATCGTGTAGCTTAGATCCAGGCTTGAGAGCTAAGTCTTGAGGGTAAGAGTAGTCAAAGTTTAGCGTATTCCAGTCTGGCTTACCCTTACTTTTCTGCTGACTTCCATAGATTATTCTAGGCATTTTATCCCCTGTTGTCAATTTTTTACAGTAGCATTTAGCTTAGCTTCAAGCACCGAGATCTTTTTGTTAAGCTGTCTACAAGCTCCCATGAGGAGGCTTGAGAGTACTCTAAAAGAGATATAAGGACGACCCCTCTCATCTGTTAGAACTTTAGAACCTTCTTTGTCTTTAGACTTAAGAAACTCAGGGAGGGTATCATCATCTATGGTCTCTAGCCCAGTACGAGGATCTATCTTACCACTTCCCTTGATTTGTTCAAGTGCAGCCAAATCATCTATGGTATCTAAGCTAAGAAAATCAGCTACATTCTGAAAATCATCAGCATACACATCGTCCCAAGCGTAGGTAGCACTTCCTAAGTCGATAGCTTTAGTTTCTGAAGGCCTTATCGCAGAAGCACTAATGTAATAAGTGGTACTTCTAGTGCCACCATTAGCTATTTCAATCTGCGTTACATTCCCTAAAGCAGTAGAATCATAAGCCTCGAGGGTGATATTATCATCTACTGCCATAAGAATGTTATTTAAAAGACTGTACGATCCGGCGGCGTTTTTACCTATCGTAAACGATCCAGTTCCACTTGTGTCAGAATGCATATTAAGGTTACGACCAGTAGCTTTTCCACCTAGGAGAATATACTGAGTCGTATCAGTACCTACTAAAAACTTAATCTTTCCAGGATCAGTATCACTACCTTCTAACACTATATCTGCACCAGCTATTAGAAGAATAGCATCATCAGTAGTAAGAGCTTTCTGAAGTCTCCCAGTAAAGATCCCTTCAGTATCATCAAGAGTATCTGTGTTCTCATAGATATAAGGACCTACATCAGCTAAATACACTCGCTTCTCAGCCATTAGACCATCCTCTTATATTTTAAAGGCTTGTCGTTCTCAAGCTCCTTAAACTCATCTTCAGTAGTCTCAACGTCTATAGGATCAAAGTACTGCCCTTCGGTTTCCATAATCTTACTTATATAAGCTGCAGCATCCATAACATCCCAGCGTTTGGATTTAGGAAAACCCATTAGCTGAGATTCAAGCTTTCCACATACAGCTCTGTTATGATAAACGTAACCATGACGGTAATGTGGAGCAAGTGTAGCGACTCTTTCTTCTTTCTTCCCTACAGCCTTAAGCTCTAAAAACTGTGGATGGATTCCTTTTTGAAGCATCTGGTTCTTAAAAGGTTGGACTATAAACTGCTCTAAAGATGTTACTTCAACAGCTAGGATTATAGCATTGAAGCGCTTAACCATTAACAGTGCCTGTTCAATCAGTTCGTCAGGATAGTATTTGTCGGCTAGACAATCCCTAAAGTACATCCTCTTGGAAGTCCTATCTATGCCCCAACACACTATTGCAGAATCAGCTGAGTGTAACTTAACTGTCTTAGCAGGATCACAGATTACTACATTAGTAAGATATGGAGGAGTACCTACTTTTGGATTAGTTAGATCAGGCTCATTGTAGTGTTTAAAATAATCTGGTTTAAAAACAGCATCTTCCTTAGAAATAGGAATATTCCTAAACTCTCTGTAAAAAACATCTAACATCCCAGCTTCTCTATGAGCAGCTACTTCAACAAGAATATCTTCCTTCGACATGAAGTCTGGAGCCGAAGGATTATAGTCGTCATCACAGATTTCTAAACGAACTGATTTCCAATCACTACTATCAAGAAGTTCTTGGAGTAAAGCGTCTTCGTGTTTTAGAGTGTCAATATAGATGAATTGGTAATCCTTGCTAAGTCTCGAGGTACACTTCTCAAGATCAGCATGGAACCAAGTCTTACGTTTAAGCCTTAGTTCATCATTAGCTACGGTCTCAGTATCTTCAAGATCGTCGATTACTATAAGGTCTGGTCGTTTGGAGTGATAGAGGAGACCACGAACCTGTTGGCCAGAACCTCTGGGATATACCATAGCTCCGTATGAAGATACCCAAGCCCTCTTTGAAAATGATTCGTCGATACCATCTGCAGACTTTGTCTTAATTGGGCCAAAGACTTTCTTAACAAACTCGTTAGCATTTAGTTCAAACTTCAAGTTCTCAGTCTGCTGCTCAGCGCTTGAGCTAGAGTTGGACACGTAGACTATAAAGTTAGCCATTTGAAACAGAAGCTTCTTAGCACAAAGAGCTATTGCGATGCTAGTCTTACCAATACCTCGAGGAGCAGCTATCACAATCTTTCTCTCACCAGAATCTATAAGCTCAAAGATTTGGTCATGCAGAGAAGAAAAAGGAGCATGGAACACGTCTGGGAAAAACGTCTTACAGAAGAACTTAGTCGAACGAATACACTCGACTAGGATCTCTTGAAGATCAGAGTCAGTTGCAGGGAGGGTGATCTGACTTTCGTTTTCGTGTTCCATGCGCCCTGTTGTAAATTTTTTACAATAGCAAATTTATGATTTCTGCCAAAAAATAGCTATGAGAAAATAGATCGTAGCTATCCCAGTTATGACATCCTCATAGCCTTGAGGAGTTACCCTAACACCTAGAACAGCCGCAAGACCAAGAAGCCCTTTGATTGTTGAAGGTTGCTTAAGAGCTGTTAGAAAGAGTTCTATCTTTTCCATTAGATTTTAACCTTCACCTTTGGCCCATCCTCACCAGCAGCCTGAGCAGCTTGCCTAGCCTCTTCTCGCATAGATAGTTCGTATTCAAGAGCTTCAACATGAGCTTCGAAAGCATCTTTTAGCTCAGTAAGCTCCCCATCAGAAAGCTCTCCATCAGCTTCTGCCCTAAGAAGAAGACTCTCAAGCATTTTTAGAGTTATCTTAAACTGTTCGATCATTGTAGTTAAACCTTAAACGCCATTTTGTCGACAAGATTAGCACTTAGGACGATAGCAACTGACCCATCCTGCCGTTCTTCAAAAAGAATGTCTTCAGGCATGATCTTTACATCGGGAGCAACTACCTGAACTACAGGTTGAACAATCTGGATCATCTCACTTACTGTAATCTTCTTATCTGCAAGAGCCATCCCAATAGCGTTGACTACCACAAGCCCAAGACTCATCTTCTGAAAAAACCACATAGCGTCAATCTTACTCATTGTGTTCCTCCTATTCAGGCTTCTTTAATAAAGCCCATGCTTCGAATTGAGCAGTTAGATAGTTACACTCTCCATAACCATTAAGATTAAACTCAGGACATTCACTTGAAGTAGCTGGAAAATACTTGCAAGTCCTCCTTTCTTGTATAGTATCTTTCCCTGCACAAGTGTAACCGCAAGTGGTTGGGATGCATAGGTTTGATACCCTTATCACTTTGCCGATCGTTCCATCTTAGATTCGACTAAGCTAAGCCGGGTTCCGATTGCATTGACCGACCATTGGAGCTCGACCAATTTATCCTTCAGCGCCTCGCGCCCCTGGTCTGTCTCGGTAATCCGGCGCTGCACCACGGCAATCTGCTTTCCGATCTCGTCGTTACCGCGGTTGATGTGGTTAGCCAGGTATTGCGCCATGCCTAACCCTAACGTCAGCGCGGCGCCCAATGCACTCAAAAACATCCACCTCGGCACAAACGCAGAATGAGCGCGCCCTTGCGTTGCAAGTTTCTGGTCCACCTTTTCGACCTCCACGATAACCTTTTTAATCTCTTTGCTCAGGGCTTCTCTGTGCTCGCGCCGGTCCTCGTCGTGATGCTTCCACAAGATGTCGCAATTAGGGCATTTTTGCTTATCTTCCAATCGTCGCCCTCCGCTCGGGTCGCGCTCGATGTAGTGTCTATCAGTCATTAGAAAAACTCCCAGAACCAATCCCAGACGCGCTTGAATACGGTTGGAGTCGTTGGCGACGGAGCGTCTTCAAAAAGGCCCAGCGAGGCAAATAAATTAGCGATGTTGCCTGGATGAGCAGCTCCATAAGTACCAGAATAAATCCCAATGGTCGCTATCGCCATCGTATCAAGGCCGTTGTGCAAGCTCACTATTTGCCCTCAGCCGATTCAATCAGCATTTGGTATTCTTCTTGTAATTGCTTCCATTTCTTGCGAGTAAAAATCTTTCTCCATCGTGGATAGGTTTTAAGGGTTACTTCCCGCTGGATAAACTCGTTAATCATCGCCATTCTTCCACCAGCGATGGCAGCGTAAACCTTATCCTGCATCTGCTTTTGCAAAAGGTTGTCACAGGCGAGGCGGATATACTGCGCCAACTCGTTTCCTGCGCTTCCCCAAGTTCCATCACCTTCAAGCTTTTTACCCTTGTAAAGTTCAGTAAAAACAATCAGCAGCGCACCGCCGGCAACCTCGACAGGATATTTTTTCTTATTCACCAGCCAATCAATCAAAGTTCCCATCGTCCTGCGGACAGGCGTCTTTTCCGTTCCCCCTTGCCGGTACGGTTCGAGCAGCTTTTCAAAATCAAATTCTTCGGACTTCTTTTTGTCCAATACTTCTTGCTCCGTCATCATGCGAGCAGTCATAACAAAGTACCTCCGGCAAAGTGGTTTAACATCTGCATTACGATGGTAACGATTTTAATGGCTAAGTTTGGGGCGTCCTCATAATATCCACGCGAAGCGTATAGGTTCGCCAAGTTGGCCGGGTTGGCCGATGTATAGGTCTTGGTGAAACACCCGCCGCTAACGATTGCCACCGTATCAAGTCCAGCGTGTAAGCTCATTTTTTAGGCCCAGGTTAGAGCGGTTCTAACGGTCGTGGTGTCGTTGTCCGTAATGGACTGAGTTGCCAGGTCGGCACCATCCGCCTCGTTTCGCAGCGCAACGGCTCCGGTTGCGTCGGTAATGTTCATCTTGTTCATCAAAAAGCGATACAGCCGTTCAGTTATCACCGCATAGGTAAGGCTGAGCGTCGCATTGGTTGCCGACCAAACATCCGCTGCGCTGTGAGTAGAGAACCCGGTGGCCGTCAGCCAGTTGCCTTGATTGGTCTGAAGCTCTCCCGTATCTGCGAGGATAGCATCAACGTCAGTCCAGAGCTGTTGCCCTGCTTTGCCGGCGTCGGTATGGCCCGTGCTGGCCTCGTCCCAAACTGCATCAGCAATCGTAGCGGCTGAAGGAATGTCGCCTGTAGCCGCAGGAGCAGCCGGAATAAGGTCGGTCTTTGCTTTTATCGCGTCTACAAGTAGGTCAACCCGTCCGCCATTAGTAATGTCACCTTGCAGTTCGTTAGTATCAGCAAGCGCGTCTTCCATCGCCTGCCCATACGTCCCAGCACCTCCATAAGAAGCCGTTGCAGCGTTCCAAATATATGTTGCAACTTCTGCATCTACGTCTGCCGCAAACGTCGCGGCGTCGATAGCATTATTAGCGATCACAGTTGCAGTAATTGCTCCGGCAGCGAATGAATCCGCTGAAATTGCACCAGTAGCAATATGCTCAGTAGCAATAGCATCATCTGCAATTTTAGCGGAAGTAATAGCATCGTCTGCTAAAGTAACCCCATTAGTTATAGCAGTAACAGTTGGTATTACATTATTCGTACCTGCATACCCAGTTCCATCAAAAAAGCTCTCCGCATTATCAGCCGCTGTACCATCACCACTAATTTGAACAACATTAGAGCTAACGTTAGTAGCTGAAACTGTGTTTGCGTCAACTTCAGCCTCAATCTGAAATGTATGACTCATTGTACCAGTTACACTAGAAACGGCTGCACTAATGTAGATAGTATAGCTTTTCCCTTTTTCAAATCCACTTGCAGCAGTTAACTGAACTTGCTCTGAATAAAATCCAGCAGTATTAGATGAGTCAAGTAGAGCCATGTTTCCAGTAACTATAGGAGTAGCAGTTTCGTCTTCGTAGATACGATAGGCCGGTACTGCATCAGCATCCGTAGCCGCTCCAGTGCTAGCGTTATGGGTGTTTGCTGGGAATGTCAGATAATCATCTATCTTCCATGATCCAAGGTATGGCATTTTTAGCTCCTTATCTAAAAATTGAGTAGAATACTCGACTCATAAATATCATTCCGACAATCGCCCCAGC
>ERZ795055.2776-NODE-2776-length-13070-cov-39.288897_pt1 | contig 13070 bp, 8 predicted proteins | sample MGYA00375139_ERZ795055 | MGnify/ENA primary metagenome ERZ795055 (study PRJEB30184, sample SAMN05720283) | anaerobic digester metagenome | isolation source: active sludge of municipal wastewater-treating anaerobic digesters | place: USA | collected 2015-01-23 ...
TCTCTCAATCCCATACCAAAACCAGTATGGGATTTTTTTATATTTCTTCGCAATGCGTGTTTTTACCCTTGCTTTTCAGTGAAAATTACGTGTTTTCACGTATTGACCGCTTTAGTTTTTAAAGTTAAATTTGAAAATTATCCTTTTGATACAGAATGGTTTATTTCGAACTAGTTCTGAACAAAATTGATAAAGTGTACCTTTTTGAACCTATGGTGATGATTTCCTGATACCAAAATGTATTGTACACCTCACGTTTTTTGGATGTTTCATTTGACAAAAAAAGATCGTTTTAAAATAAACCAATTTAAATAGATACAATGAAAATCAACAACACCATTCGGTATTTGTCCATTCACAAAGGGCTATTCCTCCTTCTTTTTGTGCTATTAAGCAGTAGCACTACTCTTTTTGCTCAACAATCCGGTATTATTTTTTATTGGGATTCGCAAGTGGGTTGTTTGAATTATGAAGAAGATAGAGTAAAAGAGGTATTCATTGAAACGATAGGCGAGGGTAGTTGTACCAAAACCTGTGAAAATAACATTGTCAACTATTTTATAGAAGGACCTAACATTGATCATGTGAACTGGAGTGTTTCGGGTGGTTCTATAAATGCCGTGTCACCAAACGGTTTACAAGCTACCATTCTATGGGGAGCTTTTGGTAGTGGTTTTGTAAGCTTTGAAATCACCCTGACAGACCAAACTGTTATTCAAAAAGTTTTTTGTGTTGATATTATAAAAGGTCCGATTGCGGATTTTACCATCGCAGGAATCAATGATAATCTGGATTTTTGTGCGGAAGTTCCTTTGTATTTTATTAATAATTCACATCCTGATGGAGGTACCCAATTGGTGTCTTATTTTTGGGATTTTGGCGATGGTACGTATTCATCCGAGTTTGAGCCATCACACGTTTATATGAATTCAGGTCATTATACCGTGACCTTGCAAGTTAGAAATGAATGTAATTGTATTGCGAAATATTCCATAGATATACGGATAAACCGCCCGGCTTTACCCATTAGTTGTCCCACAGTTGTTTGTGAAGGAGCTATTGAAATATATTCCGTTGAAGGTTCTGAATGTGGCATACGATGGAGAGTGGAAGGAGGGCATATTTTAACAAATCCAACCTCTAACTCGGTGCAAGTTATTTGGGATGATGTAGACGACGAAGGATTTGGGTATTTAAGTGCTTATGATGAATGTAATTGCCCGTTATGGACTACGGTTAAAATTCCGGTAATTAAACAAATAGGAACAATTTTAGGTGAAACTGAACTTTGTACTCCACAACAATACCGTTATAAATTGCCTCAATGGCCGGGTACTTTTTATGAGTGGACAGTTACTAATCTTTCCGGTACTTCATCTACCACTAATGTCATTCAAACGGATCAGTTAAATGAAGCCATTTTGAGTGCGTTAGAACCAGGTACTTATTTATTAAAATGTGTTTATCAAAATGAATTGACCGCGTGTGGTGGTGTTGCAACGCTTACTTTGACTATTAATGAAAGTCAGCAAATAGCCGGTGATTTTGTTTTATGTCAGGGTTCGGTTGGGAATTATACGACCAATTTTGCAAACACCACTTGGCAACTTAGTGCTAATGGAGCCGTAATTTCAACAGGTTCAGGGAGTAGCTTTAGTTATTCGTTTTCGCAAGCTGGTACTTTTATGCTTTCTGCTTCTTCGGCGGATAGTTGTACTGATAACGCCGTTGCTATTACTGTTCTTGAGACCGGAAGTTTGACCGGAAGTATTTCAGGAGATACACTGGTTTGTAAAGGTTTGCCTTATACTTATACAATGCCAACCGCAGGTAGTGGATATACCCTTATTTGGTCTACCACTGGAGGGACGTTACAAGGACCAAATTCAGGAAATTCAGTAGTCCTTGTTTTTGATGACCCAGTTCCTTCTTCAGGCTATTATGAAGTGAGTGTTGCCCTACAACGAAATGAATTTCCATTTTGTACCACTGAACCAATAACTTTACAAGTGTATCCGAAGGAAGCAGATATTGTTATTGAAAATTTAGATAACTTATCTACTTTTTGTCCAAGTTCATTTACCTCTTTTACGTTTGATTTTGACTATATGAGTGAGGCGGAAGATATCACGTGGCGAATTGAAAGTATAACCGGTAATACAAACTTTGGTAATATTATTGGAGGACAGGGAACCGATACCGTTGAGGTATCGTGGAATGAGGTTTCTGATAGCCATTTGGGGAAAGTGTATTTGGATATTCGTTTTTGTGGTGAAGTACGAACGTTTGAATTTGATGTTACTTTATATAGAACGCCGACTTTGAGTCCAACAGGTGTTCCTACCGATGTGTGTGCAGGTGAGTTTAATCAATTTCAAATAACATTTACTTCAGATATTGACATAACCTCAGGAATAATTGTTTGGAATTTAGGTAATGGTACAATTTATAGTCAGCCTATTACCTCTCCAATACCTTTAAACACCAGTATCATTAGCCCAAATATGTTTTTCCCTAACATTTTTGATGAAAATACTATACGAAATATTACCGTTACAGTGGAAAACCCTAATGGCTGTTTAGTATCAGCTATTTTCAGTAGAGATGTTTTAGTGCGACCATCTCCTAGAATTACGATTACGCCAAGTTATAACTATCCAGTTTGTTTAACTACTAATCCGAATTTTACAGTTAACCTAACTGCCAATTTGCAAATTGGTTTTACTTATGTTGGCGACGTTCAATGGTATAGACGTTATCTTGGCGTTGTAACACCTATTACGACTGGCATAACCAATAACGGCATTAACATAACGATTACCCAAGCTGAAGGTTTGGGGGAGTATTATGCACAAGGAAGTACCATTAACGGATGTGTAGGACGTTCTGCAAGTATCACTATTTATGAAAATTGTGGTGGAGGGAGTACTTCGTGTACTTTACCTTTTTCGCCAACGGTATCAGCCAGTTTAGCCACACAAACTGCTTGTGGCACTTTTCAACTCAATGGAAATTTTGATTTTACACCTGCCCAAGTCTCTTGGACATTTGATGTTAATACCGGAATGACTATGACCACTTCAAGCAACACCTCTGCCACTTTTGAAGTTATGGCTCCCGGTAATTATATTGTTCATTATATCGTTAGTTACGATAACGGAAGTGGTCAAATTTGCAGTAGATCTGATACAGTAAGTATATATGTTCCATTTGTAGCAGATGTCCGTTATCAGTTGTCTTGTTTGGGAAGTAGTACGTATGATGTTACCGTTTGGGATAATTCTACCCATATCTTAAATGAAAATCAAATCGGGGATTTTGTCTATGTATTTGTCATTGATGGAGTAGCTGAAAATCCAAGTAGTATTCCCTTTTTAGACGTTACAACTTTGACCCCGGGTACGCATACATTGGGTGTGCAGTTAAGTCATCCTGATTTTCCAACTATAACCAGTTGTTTAGCAGAAACTACCCTTACCCTTTATCCTGACCCAGATACCAACTTTACCATTAGTCATGTTCCTAATTGTACTGAACAAGCGGTCGAGTTGACACTTGCCACGATTACTACAGCTCCTGGTTATCGTTATGAATGGCAATTTGATGGCACTAGCTTCATCGTTCAAAGTCCTTTAACATCTTTAACCACTATTATTAATTTAAAGGAGAGAAATCAACAAGTTCCTGTTAAACTGATAATTACAGACCCTAATGGTTGTGTATTTGAAAACACAGTTTTAACGGATGATGTTGTTTCAGTGGCTAATTATCAATTCGGGCAAATTGATGGTGGTGGTACTTTTTGTTCAGGGGATTTTGTAATTCTTGAATATGTTCCAGATGCCCTAAATACACCTTTTAGCTACCAATGGATGCAAGGTACTCAACCCATAGCGGGGGCGACTTCTTCCACTTATTCACCTACCCAGAGTGGCAGTTATTGGGTAGTGCTTTTTAATGCTGTTGGTTGTTCAGACCGACGTACGCCTTCTGCTACCGTTACATTTTATCCCGCTCCTAATGTGAGTATAAACGGACCGGATGCGGTTTGTGCCAATAGTAATTTTACACTTACTGCGACTGTGAGTGGTGGTGGTAATTTAGAAAAACGTTGGCTACGTGATGGTGTTGAAATTCAACCTTGGGGGGTGTCTACAGCTACCACTCTTAACCTTAGCGAAAGTGTTGCCGGTGTCTATACCTATCGTATTGAAGTGCGTGATGCCTTAACCGGTAGTTGTTCGTCATGGGCGGAATTTGAAGTAACTGTATTGGAAGTTGCCGCATTGAGTGTAGTGTATGATTTATTTAATTGCAACCCCTATCAAGTGAAATTGAGTGCTACGGCAACAGTAGCCGGAGGAACCTTTTTATGGAGTAACGGAGAAAACGGTGAAAGTATTATTGTAAATGCAGGTGGTGCTTATAGTGTAACTTATATAGCAGGGAATGGTTGTGCTGTTATCGCACAGCTTTTTGTGCCGAAAGACCCTGAAATCTATTTATGGTTGTTTCCATCGGGTTGTGTCAGTTTATGCAAGGACGAAATAGCCACTAAAATATTATTACCATCACCTAATGCTCCATTTCATCATTACAGTTGGGATGTAGATGATGTGCCTGACGTTTTTGGTTCTGGTTTTTCTCCGGTTTATCAAATAGGTGGTGATGGTTCTTTGGATCTTACCCTTGAAAATGAGTTGTGTTCTGTAACTAGTGCACCGTTGGTTATTACAGAATTAGCTTGTAGAGCATGTGATCCAAAAGTAGCTATTAAAGAAATCAAATTACAAACGGAACCTTATACTTTTTATGAGCTTGATGCTTCTTTTGAAAACAGTTATGGAACAGATATTATTGTTGAAATTTCCTCTCCGCAAAGCTTCGGTGTATTTGTACCCTCTACGGTCTCTATTGCTAACGGGGTTATTCATTACTTTTCTCCGTTACTATTTATCCCCTCCAATGGGTTTACGGGTGGGGCCATTGTAATTCGATTTCTTATTAAAGACAAGAATGGAAGGGTAATCTGTTTTGCTGATGTATCAGTTGAATTACCAGGTTCAGGAAGAATGGCAAATGTACTATCTGATTTGAAGGTTGTCCCTAACCCATCGGTGTCAATTACTTCTTTTGACTATGATTTAGGAACTTCTCAATCGGGACAAATCCGAGTCTATGATATGCTTGGGATTCCACGCGGTTCATTTGATTTGAAAACTTCCAAAGGAAGTGTACCGTTTGATGCAAGTGCACTCCCTTCAGGGAACTACGTTGTTGTTCTTTTTGCTGATGGTAAAGCCATACAACAGCAAGTATTGGTAAAAAAATAAGTATCTTTATACCGCAGGTACCCCAATGCCTGCGGTTTTTTTTATTTTTATTTTAAATTATGTAGCTATGAAAAAACAACTACAATACCTATGTTCTATTTTTTTTATTCTATTCACTATTTTCTCTTTTTCTCAAGACTACCAATGGCAGTGGGCCCATCGAGGCGGTGGAAATCAAAATGCGGGGAGTAATGCCTCTTGGCAGGCGAGTTTGGAACAAATTTTTGATGTCAAAATAGACCAGTTTAATAATTATTATTTTGCGGGAACAGTCACCAATTTCAACCCAGAGTTTATGGGAGAGTCCATCATTAAATATGGAACAAACAACATCGATACGGATATTTATATCGTTTCTACTGATTGTGATGGAAATTACAGATGGCATACGACTATAGGAGGGGATGTAGGTGTGGCTCATATTTCTATGGATTTAGATGACCTTGGAGGACTTTATATATCATTCACCACCCTTAATTCATCACGAAGTAATAATACAAATGTGCCACCACATTATGCTCCTGGCGTATTTTTAGGTTTTGGAACCAGTGGTGCCAATCCAAATCCAAATAACCGAAGAATCGCTTTAATCAAGTATGATACAAACGGAAATTATCTATGGCATAGAATGCCTCAGGATGAAAATGTTGTAGCTTCTACAGCTACGGGGTATTTTTCTTCACTTGGGGTTGGTTACTCTTTACTTGCAGAGCCTGATGGCACGATACATTGGCATTGTCTATTTACACCTGGTAATCATTTGAATGGTCAACTTATAGTGCCAGATGATGTTCCTCAATACAATGCAATCTTAAAATATGATAAAGATGGGAATTATCTTAGTCATATCCCGCTACCTTTTACGGGAGGTGCAGGACCTAACTACACCAAGCTTTATCGTGACCCATTAAATGAACGGTATTATTTTTATATTATCCCAGTAAATTCTAATGGTCTTTCGCCTACTACTTGGGAAGGTGAAACGCTCAACACTGCCGGTGCTGTTTATGCATTAGATGCTGCTGGAAATGAGTTGTGGCGAAAAGTAGCATCTTCACCTACGACAATAAGTGCCTCTATTTGGGGGCTAACTACAGATGAAGCTTCTAATGTTTATTTAACCGGAAGTGCAGGAAATCAATCAATTAATAATCTATATGCTTCCCTTGCTGGTTATACTTTTACACATTCTTTTTCAAGTCCCTATTTAATGAAATTAGATTCTGATGGCAATTTGTTATGGGGAACTAATTTGAACCCTGCTTCAGGATCTAGTCTAAATGATTGTGGAGGTTGTTTCGGAAGAACTGTTGCCATCAATGATGATGAGGTGTCTATCGCTGGTAGTTTAGAATCTAATTCATGGGGAAATCTAACGATGCCACGAGTATATGGAGATGGTCCGGCCCCGGTATTGGTGAGATTTAATAAAGAAACCGGAGAGCCCATTGCTATGAATGATATTAAAGATGTTTTGGGCGTTAATTCCTCTGAAGAACTCATGACAGTAGCTACTGATTTAAATGGTAATTATGTTGTGGGTGGTTATGCCCGTAGCACTATTTTTTTGAATCATCCCAGTATTGCACCTTTAACTACTAATGGCGGTTACAGCGATTTTTTTATCGCCAAGTTAGGTACAGGACCTTGTGAACCGCTTTCGGTTGATGAACCAATAAAAAATAAAATAAAGTTTTATCCAAATCCAACCGGAGGTATGTTGAATATAGAAGCTGAAAACTTGCGAAGTTATGCGGTTTATAATTTATTGGGTCAGGAGTTGATGAAGGGGGATTTCAATGGCAATAACAATTTCAGTATCAATTTGGAGGTGTTGAGTAGGGGAACTTATTTGGTGCGGTTTGTTGGTTTGGATGGTGAGGTGGTTACGGAGAAGGTGATTCGTGAATAGTTTAGATTGCTAATACAACTTATGATCATGGTAAAAAAACAACTACAATACCTATGTTCTATTTTTTTTATTCTATTCTCTATTTTCTCCTTTTCTCAGGACTACCAATGGCAGTGGGCACATCGAGGCGGTGGAAATCAAAATGCGGGGAGTAATGCCTCTTGGCAGGCGAGTTTGGAACAAATTTTTGATGTCAAAATAGACCAGTTTAATAATTATTATTTTGCGGGAACAGTCACCAATTTCAATCCAGAGTTTATGGGAGAGTCTATCACAAAATATGGCACTAATAATACACAAACTGATATTTATATCGTTTCTACTGACTGTGAAGGTAATTTTCGCTGGCATACTACTTTAGGTGGTGAAGCTAGTGTATCTTATGTATCAATGGATTTAGATGACCTTGGTGGTTTGTATATTTCTTTTACTACTGCTAATTTTTCAAGGATCAATAACACCAGCATACCTCCTCATTATGCTCCAGGTGTTTCCTTAGGAGTTGGAACTTCAAATACTCCCAATCCTAACAATAGATCGATTGCTTTGATTAAATATGATACAGATGGTAATTATTTATGGCATAGGCTACCTCAAGATGAAAATGTCACTACTGTTCCTACCCCTGGATTTTTTGACACAAGAGGACTTGGATATTCTTTAATTGCAGAGCCGGATGGCACTATTCATTGGCATTGCCGATTTGCACCGGGTAATCATTTGAATGGTCAACTTGTTGTTCCAACTGATTTAACAGAATATCACGCTATCTTAAAGTATGATAAAGACGGGAATTATCTCAGTCATATCCCGCTACCTTTTACAGGAGGAGCAGGAACCAATAGAACTAAACTTTACCGTGACCCGCTAAATGATAGATATTACTTTTTTATAACAACTGTAAGTTCAAGTGGTCTTGAACCGACCACATGGGAAGGTGAAACGCTTAATACAGCAGGAGCGGTTTATGCTTTGGATGCTGCCGGAAATGAGTTGTGGCGTAAAGTAGCTTCATCGCCCTCCTTAATCAGTGCCACGATATGGGGACTTACTACTGATGAATCCTCTAATGTTTATCTAACGGGAAGTGCAGGAAATAATACGGTTAGTAATTTATATGCTTCTTTAGGGGGCTATACCTTTACCCAGTTTTCATCAAGTCCTTATTTGATTAAATTAGACCCTCAAGGTAACTTGTTATGGGGAACTAATTTGAATCCTGCTTCTGGCTCCAGTCTAAATAGCTGTGGAGGTTGTATTGGTAGGTCAATAGCTATCAATGGTGATGAGGTGGCTATAGCCGGTAGTTTAGAATCTAATTCATGGGGAAGTTTATCGATGCCACGAGTATATGGAGATGGTCCGGCACCGGTGTTGGTGAGATTTAATAAAGAAACCGGAGTTCCCATTGCTATGAATGATATTAAGGATGTTTTGGGAGTAAACTCCTCTGAAGAATTAATGACCGTAGCTACTGATTTAAATGGTAATTATGTTGTGGGTGGTTATGCTCGAAGTACAATATTTTTAAATCATCCCACTATTGCTCCTTTGACTACTAATGGCGGTTATAGCGATTTTTTTATTGCTAAGTTAGGAACCGGGCCTTGTGAACCACTTTCGATTGATGAACCTGTTCAAAATAAAGTAAAACTTTATCCCAACCCAACCGGAGGTATGTTGAATATAGAAGCTGAAAACTTACGAAGTTATGCGGTTTATAATTTATTGGGTCAGGAGTTGATGAAGGGAGATTTCAATGGCAATGGCAATAACAATTTTAAAATTAATATGGAGGTGTTGAGTAAGGGGACTTATTTGGTGCGGTTGGTTGGTTCGGATGGAGAAGTTGTGACGGAGAAAGTGGTGAGGGACTAGTTCTTAAACAAAAAAACCTATCCAAAAAATGAACAGGTTTAGGGTTGGGTATTTGGATTTGGAATTATCTAGATTTCAATTTTCACTCGCCGGTTGATTTTGTTGAGGAAGTCGATGTATTCCTGCAGCTCGTAGAGGTGGACTAAATTTTGAGGGTTTTCGGGTAGCTGGGCCAGTTGGACCAAGGAAATTGTTTTTTTGAAGTTTTCTTCCCCAATCAGGTCTTGGATTATGATGTAAACGGCTTCGTCGATAGCATCGTTGTCAAAATGGTATTTGTAGTTTTTTAAATAGACTACAATTTTCATTTTCTTTTGAAAGGTGTTAAATTCTAATGGTTTGAAATAGAGTTCACTTGTTTTGAGTTCAAAGTCTTGGAAAATGTACGGATTGTCAATGCCTTGTTTAAACATTTCAATATCTTCATTTGGTTTTATAAAAGCCTGAAAATTCCAATGTGTCGATTTTGGGGCATTGTTGATTAAACCATTTACTTTTGGATAAAGTTTTCTGTAGCCGTGTGCTGTGATGATTAACTTCACTTTTTCGTCGTTTGATTTTTTTCCGACTAAAATAAATCCAATTCTTTTTGAGACGTAACTTAATTTTCTGTTGAGCTGATTAAATACTTCATCATGTTTTGAGTTCAAAGTAAAAGCTTCCAAGATTTGAACTTCGTTTTGACCAAACCATTTCCAAAATGATTTAATTGTTCTGAGCATTGCCGGTGTGATTTGTTTTTTCATAATTTAATAATTTAGCGTTTATCAATTGAATCTTTGTTGAAAGCAATCAGGTTAAACATCTGACGCATTCTCGAGCGAACCCGGTCGCCGTAAAAAGCTTCGAGTTCCGAAGCTGACAAGTTTGTGGTGACGTGTGTCATGGTTTTGTTGTGGATGAAACTGTCGTAACGGGTTAAAATGATTTCTGCCATGACGTTGCATTCGTTACCAAAGTGTTTGATTTGTTTTTCAGTTCCGAGGTCATCAAAGCAAAAGGTATTCATTCGCGATTGTTTGATTTCTTTTTTGGTGAAAGGCGTGAGAGCTTCATACCCTTTGGCCGCAAATTCAAAAGCAATGTCCCGGCAGGGTTTCATTTTGTAGTCGTAGCCATTTTGAAAAAAGTAGTTGAGTAAAAACATCAACGATGTTTTGCCGCAACCCACCGGACCCGATAGAATAATGCCTTTGTTGATGTTCATGTTCATGGCCGTTGCGGTAACCTCATCGCGAATGGCGTAGATGATTAGTTTTTTAATCACCGGAAGATCATTTTCGTAGACTTTGAATTGACTGCCGAAATGAAAGCGGCCGATGTCCTCGAGTACTTCCACGCATTTGACAAAATCGTAGATTTTGACACCGTTTTGAATTTCAAAGACTTTCTGAATTTCGTTATAGGGGTTCATCGTATTTTTTTTGGTTTGACGTTTTTAAATTACCGGGCACCGGTGTTGCCGCTACTACTTGGATTGGCGTGAAGCTTTGCAGGTTCATGATCCAATTTTTTGCTGAAGCTTGCCAATTTTTCATTTTTGATTTTCCACCTACCAACCAGCCATTGCTTTGGAAATGGTTGAAGAATCGTTCGGCTTCGTTTTCATCCGTTTCCAATGAACTGAAATAGGTTTTGACATCTTCCAACTTCGGCGGAATGATTTCGAAACTTTCTTTTTTTTCGCGGAACTTTTTTTTGACAACTTCTTTTTGTTTGCTTTTTATCGGTGTTGTCGAATGCAAGCATTTCTTTTCTTCCGGATTAGCAATTAAATGAACTTCTTCTTTTTCGGTTTTTATTTTTTTTTCGAGCGAGTGCCCGTTTGCACTGTTTGAAAAGTTTGTATTGTTTATATTGTTTATAGAAGGTACTAGTGCTTGTCTAGGAGTTGGCAAGGTACTTGTCTGGTACTTGTTCACTACTTGTTCAATAGGATGTTCAATAGGTTGCCTACTTTTTGAACTTCTTTGTTCTTTTTTTGTTTGTGGTAATGTGTTGTCTTCTAATTCAATAACCCAAATTAGACTTCCCTTGAATGGATTGTGTGAAGGCTCGTAATTGATGTACCCTTTTTGGTGCAATTCATTGACACATTTGTGGTATGTTGCTTTAGAAAATATTTTACTAATACGCATTACTTCATTGCGAGTGATGCTAATCGGATTTTGAAAACGGTTGAGGTTCCAGGATTGAAAAAGTGCCATGTAGAGACTGACGTGGGTTGGGTTGAGGTCTGTGTCGTGGACTATTTTATTGAAGAAAGCGGAGAGGTGTTTGATGTAGTTCATTAAAAAAGTTTAAGGGTTTAAAGGTTTAAAAGTTTAAAAGTTAACGGAAGAGGGTTAGGTTTGCGGCTCTTTTGGTGCGGTTCATGAGTTTTTCGATGTCTTCGTTTGCGTAATAAATGGTGCCGCCGACTTTGGAGAAGGTCAGGTTACCACTTATGCGGAGGTTTTGGAGGGTGCCGTGTGAAATTTGGAGTAGTTCGCGGACTTCTTTTGATTTGAGCCACTTTTGATTCTTTTGTGGGGATGCGTTGATAATACCGGTGATTTCTTTTAAAAGTTCGTGACGGAATTCATTTAGGTCTTCTTTGGTGATTACTTCGATTGCCATGATAATTGATTTAAAGATTTGTTTGGCAAAGAGAAGACATAAACAAATACTAAAACAGTTCAGGGGGTTGTACAACCCCCTTCAAAGTGCCGTGAATAGTGACAACTTTCATAAAAAGTTTTTTAAAATCGGTTTAAAATGATTAGAATCAGGATGATTTGTATAAATTTGTGAAAGAATAAAGATTTGAGGTTTACCTCAAAGAATATATAGCGAAAGTTATTTAGAGCATCAGAAAACCGGCAAAATTCTTTGATACAGCTCACAGATATAACTGTTCGCCTACGCAATGCGTGGGCTCGGTTTATCGTGGCTGTAGGTGCTTGCCGGTACCTCTGATGCTGATGATCGATGTCCCACGCAGCTTGTTTTAGTGAAGTGGGACTAAAATTTAGACGACCAATGAACAAGCAAGATGATAAACAAATAAGTGCAGAATTGGAGGCCTTTATGCTTTTGAATAAGCTTCAAAGCCTAGAGGAACTCCTGCTTATACCTGATGAAGTATTGGTTGAAATGCCCGGGTTTGGATGGCATTTATTAAAAGAAATTCTACTTCTTCGTAAGATTCAATAATTCGATGATTTTTTCCTTGATTGTGTTTTTGGTAGATGATTCTACATTGTAGAATTTAGAGCTCAAACTATCTACTGAAATTGAATCCGTTCCATTAGTTTTAAAATTGTCTGCAATCACTCGAAACACCTCTCTTTGCTTACTGTGTTTGATTATTCCTGTCTGCATGAGGATATTGACAAAATAGCCTAATTGAGCAACTGATAACCCAATTAAAATTTTGTTATTTGGTTGCAGGGTTTTAATTGGACCTCGTTGCGTATCATCCAGGTTCCTTTTGCGGTTGATGAATTCAATTTCTTCTTCAATCCAATTACAGATTTGCACTTTTATTTCCGGAAGTTTATCGATGAACGATTTTTTTATTTTGCTTCGGTGTTGGTTGAATTTTTTAAGTTCCTTGTACAACAGTTCTAATCGTTCCACTTCCGACTCACACTTGTTTAATTCTTCTTGAATCATATTCGTTTTATAGTTAAAAAAACTGAATGAATTGATATTCAAATCAAGGAGCCAATTGCATATATCTGAGTCATCCACATAATTAAGATTTTCAATCAGTAATTGTGAAAGTTCGAAAACATATTCAGTGGCATAGTTGAACTGATAATATGTGATTTGATTTTGAATATTGATGGTTGACAAAAGCAAAATTGGTTCAAACAAAATTTTAAGCAGTTCCTGGTTCATTTCTTTAGCCAGCAATGAATCTCTCACAAAATCCAATTTAGGTTTTATCGCATACTCATTCA
>ERZ795055.2777-NODE-2777-length-13061-cov-6.776718_pt1 | contig 13061 bp, 19 predicted proteins | sample MGYA00375139_ERZ795055 | MGnify/ENA primary metagenome ERZ795055 (study PRJEB30184, sample SAMN05720283) | anaerobic digester metagenome | isolation source: active sludge of municipal wastewater-treating anaerobic digesters | place: USA | collected 2015-01-23 ...
AGAGGATATTTGATGGGGTTGGGAATATAAATGACAGAAATTCTTCGAATTCTTTATTTGTAAGTATCCCATCCTGATTGGTATTATAACAAAAGCCAGGGCTTAATAGCATGTCCTGCAAGGCGGGATTGACACTCGCCACACAAAGCCCTAGTTATAAGGCGAAGTCGGTTTGAATATCACCACAAACCTATAATGGTCATAACTGCTCCAAATATTACAAATATTATTGCAACAACCTTATTCAAAATATTTTCATTAACCCGATTAGCAAATCTGGCACTAACCATACCACTGCCTGCAGCACTTAAGCCCATGATCAATCCGGGAAGTAGTCTTATGTTACCTTGCAGAGCATATCCTAATGCACCAGAACAAGATGTTATTGCCATTAGAAGAGATGAGGTTCCAATTACTAAGCGAAGCGGAATATTTAAAACAAAAATCAGGATTAGCAATATCATAGCTCCGCCACCTGCACCAAAGATCCCTGACATAATACCAACAGCAAAACCTAAAATCAGAGTGGTTAATATTTTCTGAGTCTGCGTCTTAAATTTCACTGTTTCCTTCTTATTTTCCAGAGTTTCCCGATTAAATCCTCTTTTCCATAATACTATGCCCACAACTGTCATAAAAATTCCAAAAACCCGCCAAGTCCTACTACAGATATTTTATCAGCAAAATGTGCTCCCAATCGTGCCCCTGAAATTGATCCTATGGCTATCCATATCCCTAAGTTTATATCTATATTGCCATGCTTATAATAGGTGTAGGATATTGCCAAAGAGGCTATAATATTTCACTATCAAACTTACTCCTATAGATTCATGAATAGAAAAGGTCAATAGCATATTAACTAAAGGAACAACTATCATATTCCCAGAGGCACCCGTTAAGCCGGTTACAATACCGGTGAACAGACCAATCAAAATTATTACACTTATCATAGCAACTCCCATATTCATGCCTTATTTAGATTAAGCCTGAGAACACAAAACGCGAGTCTGTTTTAAAGCTCATTTTCCGGGAATAAAACTAGTAATTTAATGGCATAAGTTGTATTCCGAGGAGGAAAGTAAATATTTTATTAATTTTTTATAAATTCTTCTATGATGAATTCAACTATTTGTTTAAGAGGATATTTGATGGGGTTTTGGATATAACTGACAGAAATGCCTAATATAACTGAAATAAAATAAGTTGTTTTAATCTGAGGATTGATTTTATTTTTTCCCTGGAAGTAGTCCGAAATCATGTTTCTAAATTTTGTTGCAGATGCATTCTTATCTAATATCAGGATCCCCTTTTCAGATAGCTCAGGCTGGGTAAATAATTGAAAAACAAGCTTCCAGTTCAGATAATTTTGCTCTAATGATTTGAAAACATTTAAAATAAATTCTTCGAATTCTCTCTGTGTAAGTATACCATCCTTATTGGTATCAAGGTATTCGAAAATTATGTTGAAACTACTTGTCAGAATTTCCTCAAAAAGTTGCTCTTTACTTGAAAAATAATGGTATAATAGTCCTTTTGATATGTTTGATTCTCTTGCAATATCAGCAACAGCAGTTTGTGCAAATCCCCTCTGGCTGAATAATTCAAGGGATTTATCCAGAATCCTTTGTCTTTGCAGATTATATTGAATTTTTCGTATATTCATACAAAACTTTAAAATTCCTCAGATAGTTTTTTTTGGTCTGTTCTTACTTCTTTTCCCATTTGCTTTTGCATTGACAAGCATCATGTGTTATTGTATTTTTTATTGCATTAAAACTAAACATTTCTATGAACAATTGATGTCTTCATTGTGACATCAATCACTTTCATCTTTAGTGTTCTTTAACTTTTGGAAGGCATCCCGGTACTTTATCATTTCTCCGAACCTTTCTGGCGGGATATTAATGTACAAACCCTTGGATTCAGTAAATACAGTACCTGTTTCATTATAAATTTTCCCTTTTGTTATTACTTTTTTCCCGTTAATCGATTTAACTTTTGCTTCAATTGTTGTGACTGTACCAAGAGGAAGTATCTTCCGGTATGCAATAGATATTCTTGCTGCAACAACAGTATATCCACGAATCCATGCGGATATTCCCATAGCCTCATCAAGAACAGCTGCCATACTGCCGCCATGTACAAATCCAGCCGGTCCTTCAGTCGCGGGTCCGAACCAAACGCGTGCAACGAATGAATTATCACTATCTTTTATAAAGTATCTTACTCTTATACGGTCACTGCTTTTATCTCCCGTAATAAAAGCGCGTCCATTACCGTATGAATCAGGAATTATAAGTTCAGTCCATCCTTTTTCGCCAGATAACTCGGGAAGAGTAATGTCGTTTTTATCTTGATCACTCATAATATGATTGTTAATTTAAAGGTGGATCTGTTTTTTCGTATGCTTTCTTCTCCGCAAAGAAAGAATAAAAGTAGAGAACCATGAGCACCAACGCCACTCCAAGAGCAAAAAGGTCAAAAAACTTCAATGTTATTCCCAGTATAACTATTGGAGGGTGCTCAGATGGAAGAAAGAAAAACAGACTGTTTATAAGAATAATGACCAGACGAAATTCAGTAGGCCCCATGCCACTGTATGATATTTTAAAAGCTCCGTTAAGGTATGTATTAATATAAGTAAAAATGCATAATAAAAAATAGCCAATCAATACAAGCATAGCAACAGAAAAGGAGACGAATGGAGAAACTCCGGCACCAATACAAATAATCAATGCTGTAATGGCATCCACATTATGATCCAAGTAAAAGCCATAAACTGGACGTTGTTTATTTCTAACCCGGGCAAGCGTACCGTCAAGGCTGTCGCCAAACCAGTTTACAATAAAACCAAAAGAAGAAAGCCAGAGAAACTCCTTCCCAAAATTAGATAATACATAACCTCCGCCCGCAATAAAAGCGCCAATAAGTCCTATGCCGGTCAAATGATCTGAATTCATCAATTTTGGAAGTCTTTTTGCTATCCACACCAACACTTTCCTCTCCATTCCACTCAAAATGGATGTCTGTATTCTTACTGCATCTTTGTTATCCATAATGTTATATAAAAATTTTCGGTGTATTACTAAAAGCTATATTTCAACTTAACCATTAACATATTGTAAGCCTATAGTTCTCAACCCTACCTCATTGTAAAATTTTGAATTGATGATGGTTTTTTTATCCAATCTCATACTGAAAATAAATTGCTCCTTTCATACATTTTACTTATTAAGTTTATTTTTAAAGATATTTGATATCAGATTAAAATTATTGAATGCTGTTAGTGCTATTCGATGGCCTTTCAAAGTAAATTCTCCTATAGGCTGTGATTGTTTAGTTTATCAGATTTAGTAGTATGTTTTAGGTTTGCCAACATTACATACTTTACTCTTTTTTCAAGGGCCTGATAATATAGGTTGATTAAAGTTTCTACACTGAGTTTTGAAGACTTAATATCTTCCAGAATCGGTAATATATCATTTTTTAACAGAGCCCTTTGGCCAGTGAATGATTTGAATGGATTCATTTTACAGTCAATTAAGGCATCAGTTGCCTGACCAAGAACCAAATCAGCTTCTTTGTTGAAAACAGGTGTTATTAATTGAGCAAAATGTTCTTCCCGCAGATTTGATAAATTCGCATCAATAAATACAATTATTTCGCCGCTCGCATTTTCGATACCTGTTGCCATTGCATAACCTTTTCCTTTGTTTTCAGGTAAAACGATATATGTAAATTTGTAAAAGTCATTTAATTCTTTTAAAATGGAATCCGTGATATCAGTTGAACCATCGTTTACAATAATTATTTCATCAAAAAAGTAATCATAGACTGTTGTTACAACATCTATAACAGTACCTTCATCGTTGTAGGCACAAATTATAGCTGATATTTTTTTCATGGTTATATTTTCTTAAAATTTCTCAAACTCTCCATTGTAGCTTTCTTGCCCAACTCAATGAGTTCGGCAGCTTTATAAAAGTCAAATACACCGCAGGAATGTCTTGAGACCTCAATAAGTAAATCAGGTGGATTCATCTCCAGGGTTAACATAGAAATCTGTGATAACATGAGGCCTGTCGTATTACTAATAAGGTTAAAATACCCTGTGTTACCCTTATTATTTACCGGAACAAGCTTGGCTAATTTCTTTTGGAAACTAATTAGTTTTCCACTGGTAAGCTGGTCAAAATATCCCCATTCCGGATCATCAACCATTAGTTTTTTATATGGAATCTGCGCATTTACGTTTACAGCAATAAGGATGTCATCCTGCTGACGAAACACACGGTTAACGGGCAAAGGATTAAGAACACCTCCGTCTACAAAGAGGGTGTCGTTTTTTTGAACCGGAGTAATAACCAATGGAATAGATATTGAAGCCCGTATTGCTTCAAATAAACTTCCTTCGGTTATAACTACTTCTTTCCCTTTTTTCAAGTCTGTAGCTACAGCTGCAAACTTAATGGGCAAGTCTTCAATTTTTTGGTCAGGAATAAATTTCTGCATTACTTTTAAAACTCTGTCCGCTTTAATAATTCCTTGCGTACTCAAGGTGAAGTCAACCAAATTGAAGACATCCATTTTACCAAGGGAGCATAGCCAAGATTCATATTCATCCAGTTTGCCAGATGCATATACTCCACCAACCAAAGCGCCCATTGAAGTACCGGATATGGAACTTATTTCATAACCTTGTTTAATAAGTTCACGAATTACTCCAATGTGCGCAGTTCCGCGAGCGCCACCGCTACTCAGAACTAATGCTACCTTCTGTCTCATAATCTATATTTTTATTTCAATTGAAAAATTTTCAGGATATTTTGCTGTAACATCAGAATAAAGCATTGCAATCTCTTTTCTTACTGCCCCAATATTTGTTGAATTGTTAATCACTCCTTTGATCCCGATTTCTTTTTTCTTATAATCAAGATAGCTAACTATTATTGGAACATTTGCTTTTTCTGCCATATAGTAATATCCCTTTTTCCAACGTGTGGCTTTTGCCAAATGTCCTTCAGGTGATAATACAATATGCAGCTCTTTGCTATTTTTAAATAATCCGGCAATATGATCAATATACTCTTTGTTTTTATATACAGGTATTGAGCCAAAAATTATGAAAAAATATTTCAAAGGAAATTTGAAAAATTCTTTTTTTGATAGAAATTTATAATTTATATCTAACTGCATCAGATAAAGCTTTCCATATAGACCATCCCAGTAACTTGTGTGGGGTGCAAAAATTATAACAGATTTTTTAATATCAGGAAACTCGCCTTTTATTTTCCAGCCTAAAACACCTGTAAGGATAAATTTGGGAATAGCTATCATATTTTTATTATTATTGTTTATCAGTTATTTATTTGAAACAACTATTTCTTTAAAACATAAAAAACATACTCAAATTGTTTAGTTAAAAAGGAGTTATATGTTTCAGATCCTGCTGTTGCAGCAAAATTTCTACCCAGATTTTGAAGGAACATTGGTAATAGCTTTCTTATTAATGCTTCTCTCCCTGGTGAGGATAATTTTAATGCTTCAATAACATTATTGGTAATATTTTCAAATTTTACTAATTGAAAATTTGACTTCCCAAATTGAGTGTTTAGTTTTCCAATCTCAATATTATCCCCAAAATCAGCAAAGAGGAAAAAACCACCGGGTTTCAAAACACGATATACTTCATCTAAGAATATATCAATTTGAGAATAACGGTGTGAAGACTCAACATTTATTATTACATCAAATGAATCTTTCTGAAAGTTTAGTTTTTGTGCATTTGCCTGTAAAAATTTAATTCTTTCAGATGAATATTTTTTATTACAAAAATTTATTGCTTTTTTATTCAAATCAACACCGGTTGCCAAGTTTGGTGCTAAATAGCGATTTATATAAGATAAACCACCACCACGTCCACAACCTACTTCCAAAATATTTTTCCCTGCAATATCTACACCTGTTGCAACCAAATGATAAAGTTGTATTGAATACCTGTTTTTTTCATCAGTTTCTTTAAGTTCAATTTTATGATTATCTTTTGAATAACCATAGTTCATAAAAATAACTTCAGAATTTTTATCAATTGAACTTAAATACCAATACCAGAATTTGAAAAAAACATTTTTTAGTTTTTCTTTCATAGGAATATTATAATTTTTTAAGCAGGACAGCCCCACTTGAATAACCTCCGCCAAAAACTGAAATAACAATTATATCGCCCTCTTTATACTTTCCCATGTTTTGGGATAATACAATAGGAGTACTTGCCGAACCGGTATTGCCAAACTGTTCAATGTTTGTGAGTACTTGTGATGGTTCTAATTTCATTTTTTTGGCCACATAATCTGTAATTCTGGAATTAGCCTGGTGAGGAATTAAATAGTTCAATTGACTAAGTGGGATGTCGTTATTATGCAATATCTGTTCAGTTTCAAGTAATATATATTTACAGGCATATTGAAAAACGTCTTTTCCAAAAGGCATTCTTAGCCCTCCGTTCTTAGGTCTTACATATACCGCATCTATACTTTTACCTATGTGCCCCAGACCTGTAGTATTCACATCAAGCACTTCAATGTCTTTATCGGAATATCTATGATTGGTAATAAATACAGCTGCAGCACCGTCACCAAATAAAAAACCAGAATTTTTTTCAGAATCATCGCTATAAGCGCTATTGTTTTCTGAAATAACGATTAATGCTTTACTCGCTCTTTCACTGGTGAAATAACAGTCAACAATTTCTATTGCATTTGCAAAGGAAGAACAAGCAGAATCAATTGTGAAACATTTTGCATTTCCAATATTAAATTGCTTCTGTACGGCATGAGCCAATGTGCCTGCTGTATCATAAGGAGTGTATGTCGCACCTATTATTAAATCTATTTCATTTATTTGAAACGGCAAATCAGGCAAAGCTTTTTTTACTGCTTCAATTGCCATTGAATTAGTATTCTCATTAGGCCGGGTACGTCTTCTTTGCTTAATACCGCTTTTAGCAACTATTTCCTCATTGGTAATACCATAATTTACTGAAAAGTATTCGTTTGGTATTACGATATCCGGAATATAATCTATTACAAGATTTATTATCATAAGTATTCTTTATTTTTGTTGGTAGTTCAATAGTTTTTCTTCATCTTTTTTCTCTGTTTTGATAATCAAGGATAGCTTTATAAAATTCTTCTTTATCAAAATCAGGCCATAGCGTTTTTGTAAAATACAACTCTGTATATGCAATTTCCCAAAGCAAAAAGTTGCTGACACGATATTCCCCACTAGTTCTTATAAATAATTCAGGATCAGGCATGTCAGCAGTCGAAAGATATTTACTAAAAATTTCTTCTGTTATATCCGTAACAGATAATTCTCCCTTTTCGATATTCTTACACAATCGCCGTGTTGCATTAACTATATCATGTTTAGCGCCATAGCTTAACGCCAGAACAAGAGAAAGCCCGGTGTTTTTTGATGTGGTTTTAATAGCGAGATTAATTTTCCCCTGAACACTAAGCGGCAAAGAAGATAAATCGCCAATAGTCAATAAACGTATATTGTTGTTCTTTAAGGTTTCTATTTCTGCGTTGATTGAAGAAACCAGGAGAAACATTAATGCTTCAATTTCTGCTTTTGGCCGTTTCCAGTTTTCTGTTGAAAATGTATAAAGAGTAAGATATTTAACTCCTATTTCTGCTGCTGCTTCTACAACCTTTTTAACAGAAATAACTCCCTTCTTATGACCCTCTAACCTGATTTTACCCTTTTTTTTGGCCCACCTGCCATTCCCATCCATTATAATGGCAACATGACAAGGTACCTTTTCTATATTAATCAAATTTTTCAGTGTCATAATTTATGTTCCAATAAATATTTGCGAATAATCTCTTTTCATAACTTTGTAGGATTGAATACAACTAAATTTTCTTTTCAATGTATTTGCAAAGACCTCCGATGTTTTGAACTTCTGGTGTAATATCGTCAGGAATTGTAATGCCAAACTCTTTTTCAAGTTCAATAATTATTTCAATTTGCTCAAGACTGTCGGCACCTAAGTCTTTCAGGGTAGATTCAAAACTGATTCCAGTTTCAGAAATTCCTAAATTATTCATTAGTATTTCAGTTACTTTTATTTCAATTTCCTGTTGATTCATTTTTTCTATTGTCTTAATTCAATTATTTATGATTCCCTTCCTTTTGTGTTATACATTTCGTCCCAGAAAGGAGATGACGTTTCTTCTAATTGTTCATCAAATCTCAACATAGCGTCATAGTATTCTCCGGAATTTAAAGCATCACCGGCTGCCTTGTTCTCAGGTTTTGCTCCGGTACTTTTTGCTATTTCAGCAAAATCTTTGTGATGGTCGCGATAGAAGCATGGCATTAACAGATTACCAGGTTTATTATTACCTTTTAAGTAATTTGACTGCCATTTTCTGCCTTCAGTAAAAAGTGATGAAAAAAGTGCATCGCTGAGCTTTTTCCCGGATTTATAAAGCGACTGAACATTATCAATATAATGAGGAACAAACACACAGGGCATTATATTACCATCCCAGTTTATATAGAAGTACCCTCTTGGCTTTCCGCATGAAATACAGCCATCGGAAAGCATTGCACTATTCCAGAAATCAGCTACAAAAAATTTGTCTTCCATTAACACTTTTTTCTGTATTTTGAATAATTCGATCCTCTGCCCGGGAGAGATCATCAGGTCGGTTGTAAATTCTCGTCCAATTGGCATATATTGGAAAACCCACATGTAAGTTGCACCGAACTCATTAAAATAGAATTTATAAAAACTTTCATCAAGTAATAAATTAATATTTTCTTTCGTTGCAGTGACAGATAATCCAAATGGAACTCCTTTTTCTGTAAGATTGTCTGTCGCATTTAGAATTTTCTCGTAAACACCTTTCCCTCTGCGATTATCAGTATATGATCTAGAACCTTCAATTGATATAGCCGGTGTGATATTACCTGCTGAAGCCATTTGTGCGGCTATTTCTTCACTAATTAGTGTGCCATTGGTGTACATTAAGAAAAAACAATCATCCCATTGTTTTGCTAAATCCAGTATCGTCTTATTTTCACTTTTATAAAGCAAAGGTTCTCCACCCGATATGACAAAAAACCTCATCCCCATATTTGAATAAGCATCATAGATTATCTTATTCAAAAGAACCCAATCAATTGATTTATTATCAGTTGAATTTGAAGATGCGTAGCAACCAGTGCAGTTAAGATTACATTTTATTGTGGGTGCGATGGTCAGGAATTTTGGAGGTAATTGATTGTATTTACTTTGAAATTTATTAATTGAATTCTGCACTTCTTCATTGCCTATCATTACAGAATCTAACAATGTTTCCAATACCTTTTTTGTGACCTTTTCGGAAATAATACCCTTAGAATAATTTCTGAGATACGACATATACATGCTCCGAACGGCATAATATTTATTCAATCTGATAAACTTAGGTAGCCCAGACGTAGTGTTCATCAACATTTTTTTCCGAATATGCCTGTTTAGTTTTGGTATTAATATTTTTCTGTATACCTTTTTTTTCAAGATTGCTTGTAATAACCTAGAAATTAATTTGATTGAATTTTTTTCATTCATTTTTCCTTGATTTAACAGTTGAAAAACATTCGTTTACTTTGAACGTAAAAATTAATTCAATATTTGACTTATATGGTTTTATGGTCATTTATTGAGAAATTTTTTTAGTGCGCCTAACGTTATAACTATCATTGTTGGAATCTCGCCCACAGAATAACTGCAACTAATGAAAGCAGTTTAACTATCACTCCTCCTATTATAATAATAATCTTATATTTGTAAATGAATAATAACAGTTTCATATTTATGTATTTCAGTATCAGATCAATATTGTTCCAAAGTAAGCACAAAGATAAATGTCCTTTTGACTATATGTGTTTTTTAGTCAATTTAATTTAAAAAATTATTTTTTTTGCGTTTTTAAACTACCCACTAACATAGATGTCAGTTCCTCAATCGTGCTTTCATATTCGGGATATTTGTTCTGCAGGAAGAAGGGAATCTCAATACCATTTAATACAATCATTATTATATTAACGGTGGAATTTATGTTTTTAACATCAAGAAAACCATCCTTTTTCCCTTTTTTCAAAATAAGGGTTAATTGTTCCCGTTCAAATCCATCAAAATCATCTCTTACATCTTTAACAAAATTATATTTTTCAAAGAAATCAGCTTTAAGGGTTTCATGGTAGTTAACCGCACTGTGTAATAATTTTAAGCGGGTAAGCATGTATTCCTTGAGTGCTACAAGTGAATCTATATCGCTAATTGCAATATTGCTTAATTTCGCTTTTACCATACCCAACTCTTGCTTCAGTACTTCATTAAAAAGTTCTTCCTTGCTTTTAAAATAATAATAAAGAATCCCTTTTGCTTTGTGAATATGCCTGGCAATCTCATCCATGGTGGTTTTATAGAAACCGAATTTTGAAAAATACTTTGTTGCTGATTCAACAATTAAACTTTTTACATCTATTTCTGACATAATATTTGACTTATATTGTTTATGGGTCAATATTAGTAAATGCTATTTAGAAAACAAAACTTTCATTAATATTTTTGATTAAACTTTTCAAAACTATTATAATAAACACTGAAGAGTTGACAATTGCTACTCTATTCAACCCTTTGGATTACTTAAATTTATATTTATATTTTAAGGCAATTGAAAATATTTCTCCTTTATTGGCTTGCTAATGTGCTTTAACCAGGCTAACCCAAACACCTTAACTATGCAAAGGTTTAATATCCTGATTAACAAATGCTTTATTCCGGATTCGTTGTTATTGAGTTTGTTATAATAAAATGACCAATAAACTTGTATAGTCAATTATTATGTTTTAATTTTGTGTTGACAGGAAAACATATTTGTTCAAATAATAATCTTAAAAATGGAACCAACAGATGTTAAAAATATTCTAATCTATAATCATAAATAATGATGGTAAGTCTGATTCCCTTGTGGAATTCAGATGCAATAAATTGGTAAAGATGAATAAGTTACCGGATATAAAATGAATCCATGCCCGATACAAACAGGTCGACTTATAAGTTTTTTTTGGACTGATTTATTATTGAGATTTGATAAATCTGGGATTTAAATATTAAGGTATTAACTAATTATGTTCCCAAAAACACAATTGAGTCAAATGAAATATTATATAGAATACGTATTCATCAGATGTTTAATTTTTCTATCGTCAATCATCCCTTTCAGATTACTCTATTTAATATCTGATTGTTGTTCATTTGCAATGCAATATGTTATAAGATACAGGAGTATACCGGTATTGAACAATTTAATAAATGCCTTCCCTGAAAAATCCATTGAAGAGATAAACATTCTAACTCGTAAATTTTATAAATACTTATGTGATACAATCCTCGAAAGTTTGAAAGGATGCTCATTAGATGCCAAACAATTATTGAAAAGATACCAGTTTTTGAATCCTGATGAAGCAAACAAATATTATGAAGAAGGACGAGATATTATCATAGCCTTGAGTCATTATTGTAACTGGGAATGGGGTACTCAAATCGCAGAGAGTGTCTACAAACATGAACTTGTTTTTTTTTATAAACCTATATCCAATAAGTATTTTGATAAATATATTCTTAAACTAAGAACGAAACGGAATATGACGCTTCTGTCCATTTACGATCCAGAATATATTTTATGCCCGAAAGAAAACAAACCTAAGGCATATTTTTTTGTTAGCGATCAAAATCCAGGTAATGCAAAAAAAGTCTTATGGGTTAAGTTTCTTAATCAGGACACAGCCTGCCTGCGAGGTATCGAAGAATACGCAAAGCTATTCAACCTTCCGGTAATATACCCGGAGATACAAAGAGTAAAACGAGGATATTAAACAGTGAAAATGTCTGAAATATGCAGTAATCCATCCGATATATTACCTGGTGAGATAACAGAAAGGTATATGAGAAAACTGGAAACCACAATTATTAAAAAACCTGAAGATTGGTTGTGATCACACCAAAGATTGGAACTTAAAAGAAACAATTTTTAAACCAATAAAAAAGATGATAAAAAATGAAAAAGAATTGAATGTCTATATCATTTGCCAATATTTAGACAAAAATGGCAGATGTTCAACCAAAGAGCTAAAAGAACAACTTAGAATGAATGATGAAGAGTTTCTTATGGCTTTAGACCGGCTGTTACGCAGGAATAGGATTTTGTTTTATGTAAATAGAAAACAGGGATTTGTCGAACTGTATTATTAGTGATCAATACTCCGGTTACATAAAAAAGTTATTTGGATGAAGTTCCTTAATCAGCACACGGTCTGTCTATGCGGTATTAAGGATTATGCAAAACTGTTCAATATGCCGGTAATATACCCGGGGATATACAAAGCGTAAAACGAGGAAATTATATGGTGGAAATGCAAAAAATATGCAGTAATCCAGCTCAAACATTACCAGGAGACATAACAGAAAGGTATATGAGAAAATTGGGAACCATAATTATTAAAAAGCCTGAAGACTGTTTGTGGTCACACCGAAGATGGAAATTAAGAATGCAACAACTTTAAAAATAATTAAAAAGATGATAAAAAATGAAAAAGAAATGAATGCCGATATCATTTGGCAACATTTAAAAAAGAATGGCGGAAGTTCAACCAAAGAGCTAAGAAAACAACTTAAAATGAATGATAAAGAGTTTCTTATGGCATTGAATTGGCTTTCCCGCGAAAATAAGATAGTGTTTTATGCAAAGGGAAAAACCGAGCATGTCTAACTTTATTATTATTTGGTTTATAAGATTTAGAAGCCTTATTCTTTTGACAGCTTTGTACGATTTGCGATGTTCCAATGGTACTATTCTTTTAACACTAACAAGGAACGGGATAAAACAATTCGATCAGTTGAATCCACATGGCAGTATTATCCTTGTGGAAAATATTTTGGGCGAAATTTTATTCAAATGGCACAATTTCACAGGTTTGGTCGCACTAAAATAATCCGTTAT
>ERZ795055.2779-NODE-2779-length-13045-cov-4.378753_pt1 | contig 13045 bp, 10 predicted proteins | sample MGYA00375139_ERZ795055 | MGnify/ENA primary metagenome ERZ795055 (study PRJEB30184, sample SAMN05720283) | anaerobic digester metagenome | isolation source: active sludge of municipal wastewater-treating anaerobic digesters | place: USA | collected 2015-01-23 ...
GTTGTCCTGGCAGAAGTCGATGTCGAAGTCGGGCATCGACACCCGCTCGGGGTTGAGGAAGCGCTCGAACAGTAGAGCGTAGGCCAGCGGATCGAGGTCGGTGATGCGCAGCGAGTAGGCGACCAGCGAACCAGCGCCGGAACCGCGGCCCGGCCCGACCGGCACGCCGTTGCTTTTGGCCCAGTTGATGAAATCGGCGACGATCAGAAAGTAACCCGGGTAGCCCATCTGGATGATGGTCTTGCACTCGAAGGCGAGACGTTCGTCGTATTCAGGGCGGCGCCTCAATCGCTCTTCCGGTTCGGGATAAAGCTCGGCGAGGCGGACTTCCAGGCCCTTCCTGGCTTCATCGACGAGATAGTCGTCGATGGTCATGCCCGGCGGAATGGGGAAGTCGGGCAGGAAGTTCTCGCCCAGCGTCATTTCGATATTGCAGCGCCGGGCAATTTCCAGCGAATTCTCCAGCGCTTCCGGCAGGTCGGCGAACAACTCGGCCATTTCGGCCTGCGTCTTGAAATACTGGTCTTCGGTGTAGGTCTTCGGCCGCCGGCTGTCGCCCAGCACGTAACCTTCGGCGATGCAGACGCGCGCCTCGTGGGCGCGGAAATCGTCACGGCTGAGGAACTGGATCGGGTGCGTGGCAACCAGCGGAATGCCTGTTTCGCCGGCGAGATCGGCCGTCTGCTGGACAACGGCCTCCTGCTGCGGCTGGCCGTAGCGTTGCACCTCCAGGTAGAAGGCGTCGGGAAAGAGCGCCGCCCAGGCTTTTGCCCGCTCGCCGGCCAGTTCGAAGTTGCCGTTCAGCAGCGCCTCGCCGACGTCGCCCAGGTGGGCGCTGGAGAGCGCGATCAGGCCGTCGCTGCCGATCTCGGCGAACCATTCGCGGCGAATTTCCGCGCGGTCGCGGCGGCCTTCGACGAGAAAGGCGCGGGTCAGCAGCTCGCACAGCTGGCGGTAGCCGTCGCGGTTGCGAACCAGCAGCAGCAGGCGGCTGGCATCGTCGGGCGATTCCGGGTTGGCGATCCAGACATCGGCCCCGGCGATCGGCTTGACCCCCTTGCCGCGCGCCCCGGTGTAGAACTTGACCAGCCCGAACAGGTTGCCGAGATCGGTCAGCGCCAGTGCCGGCATCCCGTCGCCAGCAGCGCGCTTGACCGCGTCGCCGACGCGAACGATGCCATCACTGATGGAATATTCGGAATGGAGGCGGAGGTGCACGTAACACGGGGGAGTCATGGGCGGTATTTTAGCGCGGCGCCACCGCTCCGCCGAATTATCCGCAAGCTCCCGCGGCGGTCGCGGTCAACACCGGAGAACAGCCGAATCTCGCATCCCCAACACGAGGTGGCAGCATTTCCGGGACCCCGTTTGAATTCCTGCCGTCCGGCCGCTACAATCGCCGCATCATCGCCGGCGCGAGCCAAGGTGGTCAAGCCGACGGACGGCAGCGCATCGAGATCGAGAGAAAGTCGCCAACTTTTCGCTGCAATCAAGGAAGCCCGAGCGATTGCTTCTGTCGCGGTCAACGCTGGAGAACCCATGAAATTCAGAACCATGATTCCGATCGTCGCCGGCTTTGCGGTGCTTGTTGCCACCTCGCCCGCCTGCGCCGAGCCCGAAATCCGCAACGAGCAGGTGCAGTTCCAGAAGGGCACGAGCGGCGCCACGGTCAAGGGCAGCATCAAGGGCCGCCAAGCCATCGATTACCGCGTGCGCACTGCCGCCGGCCAGACCATGGACGTAACCCTGAAGGCAAGCAAGACATCGGCTTACTTCAACGTCCTGGCGACCGACGATACCCCGCTCTTCGTCGGTTCGGTCTCGGGCAACCAGTTCTCCGGCCTGTTGCCGAAGGACGGCGAATACACGATCCGTGTCTACCTGATGGGTAATGCCGCGAGCAGCAATCAGGCGGCCGACTTCACCCTCGACATCGACATCACCAGCAGACCGGCGTCCGCCGCCAGGGGATCGACGCCGCCGGCCAAATACGATGCCTCGGGCAAGATCAGGTGCTCGGAGGACAAGGAAACGCTCGATCGCCAATGCGATTTCCGCGTCGTGCGCCACTTCGCCACCCGCAGCGCCCAGATCTGGATCGCCTACGGCCCCGACGGCCGGACCCGCGTGCTGCATTATGCCGACAAGAAATTCACCACCGATGACGGCGCAAGGATTTCCGCCCAGCGCCAGAACGACAACTGGCGGCTCGGCATCGGCGGCCGGGAGTTCTATCTGATCCCGGATGCGCTGATTCACGGCGGCTGATATCCGCCGCCCGCCGCGGCCGACCGGCGCCTGCGCCGCATCACGCCTCGCCTGCAGCCTTCCGGTGTTGCTCCGAGGATTTCAGGCATGCTTGACAGGTATCGGAATATCCGCTTAGCGAACCTTGACGCGAAGCGCAATGCGGTTACGCTTGCAGCTTCGGAACAACAGATGGAGAGACACCATGACCTTAGAAGACCCGCTCGTCCTGCGCAGCGACCGCGCCGACGGCCTGACCACGCTGACCCTGAACCGCCCGGGCCAGTTCAATTCCCTGTCGAAGGAGATGTTGACCGCGATCAAGGCCGAACTCGACACCATTACCGCCGATGAAGCCGTGCGCGTCGTCGTCATTGCCGGCGCCGGCAAAGCTTTCTGCGCCGGTCACGACCTCAAGGAAATGCGCGCCAACCACGACAAGGGCTTCATGCAGGCGCTGTTCCGGCAATGCGGCGAACTGATGCTGACCCTCACCCGCATGCCGCAGCCGGTGATCGCCCGCGTGCATGGCATCGCCACCGCCGCCGGCTGCCAGCTCGTCTCGATGTGCGACCTGGCGGTCGCCGCCGATGTCGCCAGGTTCGCCGTTTCCGGCATCAACGTTGGCTTGTTCTGCTCGACGCCCGCCGTCGGCCTCGCCCGCAACCTCGGGCGTAAGTCAGCGCTGGAGATGCTGCTTACCGGCGACTTCATCGACGCCATGGAAGCGAAGAGCAAGGGGCTGGTCAATCGCGTCGTCCCCGCCGACGCGCTGGACGCCGAGGTCGAGCGCCTGGTGCAGTCCATCCTCGCCAAGAGCGCCGTCGCCGTGCGCATCGGCAAGGGCATGTTCTACAAGCAACTGGAAATGGGCCTGAGCGAAGCCTACGACTACGCCAGCGAGGTGATGGCCTGCAACATGATGAGCGAGGATGCCGGCGAGGGTATCGACGCCTTCATGCAGAAACGCAAGCCGGAATACAAGGGGCGCTGAAAGCCGGTCAGCGCTGCGCGTAGCCGGTCAACTCGTAGCGCTCGTGTTTGGACAGTTTGCCGCTGGCGAATCGCGTGCGGGATTCGTGCGTTATGTAGCGCCGCACCTCCGGGGATATCCAGAACTGGTTGTACACGTTGACCCCGTACTTGTCGCTCTGACTCCAGCCAACCCCTTCGATGTGGAACGCCTCGAAGGTGCCCGCCGGAACGGTGATCCGCTCCTTGGCGACGACCCGGTATTCGATCTCCGAATCGTAGGTTGAACCATTCGGTTTGACCAGGCGGTGGCGCGCGGTCCACCGCTTGCCCAGGCTGTATTCGGCGATGTGGTGCTGCGCGTCGGTGTAACGGGTTCCATCCGAGAGCTTGACCGGATTGCCGATCAGGTCGGTGATGAGGCTGCCATTGTTGTAGACCACCCGATTCTCGGTAATTTCGCTTACAACCAGCGTATACCGGCGTATCTCCTGATTCGCCTCCAGGTCCAGATGACGGTAGCTGAAGCGGTCGCCCAGCTTGAGCCGCGTATCGGCCTGGGCTGTCCCCTTCGAATAAGGGTTCTGTGCGCTCGATGCGATCTGAATCTTGCGCTCGCCGCGTTCGGCCAGCACCTGATCGAGCCGCAACTGGGCGATCTCGGAAAACAGGCCGCTCGGGTAGCGGCGCAGGAAATCCTCGAGGACAGCCGGATCATTCGTCGTCCTGATGCGCTCCCAGATCGCCAGTTGCTCCTCGTAGCGCCTGGTCGCCTCGTGGTCCGAAAGTTTCCTGATCTCCTTCGGCGGGCGGAAGTAGAAATCTTCCTCGAGCGACGTGCTTTCCCAGGGAACTTGCTGCCCAACGGAACTCCGCCTTACGCCGAGGCGGACACGCTTGAAGACATCCTCGATCCTCGCGTCGGGCGCCTTGATCTCGCGCAGCAGGTTTTCCGTGTACAGGCCGTTGGCCCCTTCGCCGTCGCTCGCGGTATTGCCCGGTGAAGTCGCATAGGCCAGCAGCGAACCGGGCGGCGCGTCGAACTGGCTCAAGCCTTTCTGCTGGGGCGGCAGGGCCTTGCCGAACGGGTTGTCGCGGCACGCATCGAGAATGATCACGTTCATCGGGTTCTTGGCCCGGGTCAACCCCTGCAGCAACGTGTTGAGATCGACCCCGCGTGTCGGGATATCGTCGAGAACGCGAATCTCGGCGTCGACCGGCAACAGATAGTTGTGCCAGGCGAGCTGGGTGCCGTGTCCGGCAAAATAGAAGAGGCCAACGACATTGCGCGCCGCCAGCATTCTGGAAAAAGCTTCGATCGCCTTGAGCATCGCGTCGCGACTCGCATCCAGCTGGATGCTGACCTCGAACCCCGCCGCCTTGAGTTCGCCGGCAATCGCCTTGGCGTCATTTGCGGGATTGGCGAGCGGCGCATTTGCGTAGCTGCTGTTGCCAATGACCAGTGCGTAGCGCGGGAGCTTGTACAGGGGCACGCCCGCCTGGGCGAGCAAATCCCCGGGCGCAAGCGTCAGCGCACCCGCGGCAAGCGTTCCCTGCAGGATGCGCCGGCGCAGCGGGCTGTGCTCGGGGGGGAACGGCAAATCGACAGCGCCCACTGCATTGATCCTCGCCTCTGTTCCGCGTGTTCCAAGGGTAGCACGCAACAGGCAACTCAATAACGCCCGGACGAGTATGCGCAGCGACGCGAGCCAATGTCAAACATCGCTCGCCCGTCCTCGAGCGACCTCCCGCTATTTGCCGATGACGCCCTGCAGGCCCGCGTAGACGGCGGCCAGCGTGGTGCCGGCAGCGGTGAGTGTCCCGCCCAGATCGTTGAACCTCTTGACCACCGCCTGAAACTGCTCGGTCTTTTCGGCCCCGTTGCTGACCAGGCGGGCGAGCGCCACGGACAGCCCCGCCGTCCGCTGCGCCTGGGCCCTTTGCCGGGACATGCGGCCGATGATCAGGCCGGTCACAAGACTCAGTCCGATGCTTGCCGCGTACTCGAGGAACTCGCGCCATTCACGCAGCCCCGACGGCAGGACCGGCGTGCCATCGACCAACGACGTCAGCGCGCTCATGCCCAGTACCGCCAGCCCAGCCAGACTGATCGTCATCAACGCCAGCAGCCAGCGCGGATGCCACTGCCGCAAGGCGAGCAGCATGCCGAAGGGCAGCGGAATAAGCAGCGAGACCACCCGCAAATAGATCGTATTCAGGTCATAGACAATGACAATCAGACCATGCGCGAGCAGCAACAGGGCCAGCGGCGCCAGCCAGTTGCCCAGCCATTCCGCAACACCGGGAAAGACCGCGGGCTCATCGTTCGGGCCCGATACGTCCTCTATGGTGGTTGGGTCAGGCGCCCTCCGCGACCCGGTTGCTGCGCCGTCCTGCGCGGCCACCTGCTTCTCCAGCGCTTCGATGCGCGCGAGCAAGGGCTTAAACAGGTAAAGGTCGCGGCGACAGACAGCGCAGACGACGGCCTCGTCGTTGATGTCGCTGATGCAGTAGGGACAATGCACGACTTACCTGGTCACGTTCAGGTTGAGCACGACATTCGATTGCCGGCCATCGCTGTCCTGCACGCTGACCCGGATCTGATGCTCGCCCGGTGGCGCCTCCGCCGCCTTGAGATCGATGCCATTTTCCGACAATCCGGCCTTGACGCGCTCGGTCAGATCCACACTGGGGCTGCGCAGGTAGGTCAACCGGACCGTGGACGGGTCGATCTTCGCCCCGCCGTGCGGCTCGAAGGCAATCCGCAGGGGAAACGGCGAGGCCAGTGACAGGCTGCCCGCATCCGGGGAAAGAATCCGTATCCCCGGACCACGGGTAATCGACCGTGTGGCGGTGGCGGTCACCGGGGCTGGCGGCAACCGCGCTTCGGACTCTTTGATCAGGGTTTCGGCCACCGCGCTCATGGCCAGCAGCATTCCGGCAACAATCAGATTGACAGGCTTCGACACGCGTTTCCTCCATCGCCAGCAAACCAGCAGGACAGTCTGAAGTATAGAGCGTTTCGCACCACTCCCCGACAGCATATACTCGGTGAAATGGTGTTTCGGCAAGGACGAACAATGCCAGTTTCAGATGAATCTTCGAGCGCCCTGTCTCAAGAGAAGCGCCGGACGCTGGCCCGGCTCGCCGCGCTTTCGTTGGCGCCGCTCTTGCCGAAGCATGTTCTGGCCAGCGCCATCCATGCCCTGCCGCGCGCCGCACTGATATTCGGCAACAGCGCCTACCCGGAGATGCCGCTCCGGAACCCGGCCAACGATGCGAACGCCATCGCAGGCGAACTGAAGCGCCTCGGCTTCTCGGTCGACGTGCAGATTGACGCCAAGCGAACAGCGATGGAAGAATCCATTCGGGGCTTCAGCGCCAATCTGGCCAAGACCCGTGCGGTCGGACTTTTCTATTTCGCCGGCCACGGATTGCAACTCGACTGGCGGAACTTTCTCGTACCGGTCGACGCGCGGCTGGACCGGGCCGATGACGTGCCACGCCAGACCGTCGATCTCGGCACCTTTCTGGGTAGTCTGGGCAAGGCAGGCAATCCGATGAACATCGTCGTGCTCGACGCCTGTCGCGACAATCCGTTCGGCTCGGAACACAAGACCGCCAAAGGATTGAGCCAGATGGACGCGCCGATCGGCACCTTGCTCGCCTACGCCACAGCACCCGGCAACGTTGCCTCCGACGGCACGGGCAGGAACGGGCTATATACCGAAAACCTGCTCCGGGAAATGGTGGCCCCGGAAGCCCGGATCGAGGACGTTTTCAAGCGTGTCCGCCTGGCGGTACGCCGTAGCTCGCAGGGCCAGCAGATTCCTTGGGAAAGCACTTCGCTGGAGGAAGATTTCTATTTCATCCCGCCAGCCGAGATGCGCAAGCGTTCGCAGGAAGAACTCGACCGGCTTTTCGCAGAGGAAATGGCGCTGTGGAACAAAGCGCAGAAGGCGAGCGAACCGGCACCGCTGGTTGCCTATCTGAAAGCCTATCCCAGCGGCCACTTCTCGGAACTCGCCCAGGTCATGCTCGACGGTCTGCTGGCCAAGCAGGGCGAGAAGCGGATCAACATCGCCAGCGACGAAAGGAATCCATTCTCCAAGGGCAGCGCCGTGGCCGGGCAATTCCGCGTCGGCGACAGGTACGCCTACCGCGTCGTCGATCTGCTGACCAATATCCAGTCGGCGGAATACACTCACGTCGTCACCGAAATTACCGACAGCGAGGTGATCTATAACAAAGGCGCGGCGATCACCGACCTGCTGGGCAATCCGCAAAAGACCCCTGATGGACGTCGTCTTGGCGGGAATCAGTTCTACGCTTCGGAATACAGCCTCGGAAAAACCTGGAACACCCGCTATCGAGTCGCCCTCCGTAGCGGCAAGGAAGATGAAATCGAAGAGAACTTCAGGGTCGTGGCCAGAGAGGAGATCACCGTGCCGGCGGGTACCTTCGATGCCTTTCGCGTCGAATCCACTGGCCACAGAATCCGCGACCCCGTCACCGTGAAACGCACCTACTGGGTTGCGCCAGAAAAAATCGCCCGGTTCATCGCCCAACACGTGACAACCAAGTGGGGGCGGGACCGCTTTCTCACAACCGACCGCACCGAACTGGTGTCGTTTACGCCGGGAAGGTGAGCCAAGTCGGAGGCAGCCGGCAACTGGTCACCAGTGGTGGGCCTGGATATCGGCGAAAAACTGGAAGTCTTCGACGAAGGCGGCTCCGGAAAACGGTCTGCCAGCCAACAACTGCTGCTCGCGAAACGCGCGCAGCATGTCGGCTGGGATATCGCAGTAGCGGACGAATTTGCCATCACAGCGCGGAAGCCCCTCGCTCTCCTCGGCGAGCGACCAGACGGGAACGACGGCGTCGGCGCAGACCACTTCACCGGCGCGCCTCAGTTGCATCTGTAGCACGCGATCATCTTGCGCCCATAGCCACGAGATTGCCGAGCGGTTGTCGATGGCCTGGGCGCATGTGCCATTCCCCAAGGGCGAAGACTGAGCGGCCCGCGGGCGGAGGCCCGGTTTCAGGTTCAAGGAATTATCCATGTCGATCTCCTTGGATAGTTAGCCTAGCCGCCCGCGACAGGAGAAGGAAGCACAAGATCACCTGAAATGCGAAATACTTCACGGTGGACGAGAAAAAACCAGCCCCCCTATCGGTGCGAAGGAGATGGCACCTGTATGGGGTTCTTGGTCCGGCCGGGCAAGCGCTTTCCGCTTGCGCAGCGGCGCAAGGTAGTATATTCCCGGTCTGCACCTTTCCACCGGGAGCCTGACCCATGAACGTGGCCTCGTTTTCCAAGTACCTGCAGTCGGGATTGCCTTTGTTCGCCACGCTGAAGGAATATCGCCTCGCATGGCTGAGCAAGGATGCGATCGCCGGGCTTTCCGCGTGCATCGTCTCGATTCCGTCGGTCATCGCCTATGCCGAACTGGTACACCTGCCCGCGATTACCGGCCTCTACGCGGCATTGGCCGCGGCCATTGGCTACGCCCTGTTCTCCAGTTCGCGGCACGTCATCGCCGGGCCGGATGCGGCGATCGGGCTGCTGGCCGGTTCGGCGATCCTGCCGCTTTCCGGCGGCGACCCGGCGCGCATCGTCATGCTGGCCGCTGTCCTCAGCCTGCTCTCGGGCGCCGTGCTGATCCTGGCGGCGCGACTGAAACTGGGAGTTATCGCCGACTTGCTGTCGCGCCCGGTGCTGATCGGCTACCTGAACGGCGCCTCGCTGGTCCTGATTGCGACACAACTGGGCAAGATGTTCGGCATCAAGACCGAGGGCGAGGAATTCTTCGAGATTGTTCTCACGGTGATCGAGCAGTTGCCCGAGACGCACCTGGCGACTTTCGCCTTCGGTGTCATCCTCGTTGGCCTGCTGGTTGCCCTTGCTCGCTGGCTGCCGCGCGTGCCCGGCGCGCTGGCCGTCTGTGCGGTGGCGATCGCCGTCACCTTCGCGCTCGATCTCGGCAGCCACGGCGTGGCGCTGGTCGGCGAGGTGCCTTCCGGCCTGCCGCACCTGACGATCCCCAGACTGCGCTGGGCGGACGTCGCGGCGCTGGCGCCGGCGGCGGTGGCGATCGCCTTTCTCGCCTTTTCGGACGGCATTCTGCTGGCCCAGACCTTTGCCGAAAAGAACGGTTACGAGGTCCGCCCGAATCGCGAACTGGTCGCGCTCGGCTCGGCCAACATCCTCGCCGGCCTCTGGCAGGGCTTTCCGGTTTCCGCCAGCCAGTCACGGACGTCGATCGTCGATTCGGCGGGTGGCAAGTCACAGGTGGCGCAACTGGTGCTGGCGGCAGGCTTGCTCCTCTTCCTGTTCTTTCTGACCGGCTTGATCGCCCTGCTGCCCAAGGTGGCGCTGGGCGCCATCCTGATCGTTACCGCCATCGGCATGCTCGAGGTGGCTTCGCTTTCGGCCCTGTACAAGGTCGACCGCATCGAGTTCGCGATCGGCATGGGTGTCACCCTGGCGATCCTGATAGCCGGAGTCGTTCCGGGGATCATTCTCGGCCTGTTGCTGTCGCTGATCTCGGTGCTCGTGGAAATCTCGCGCCCCGACGACGCCGTGCTGCGCCGGCTCAAGAGCGACGGCAAGTTTCACCATTGCGCCGAGGACGATGATGCGGAAAGCGTGCCGGGGCTCCTCATCTATCGCCTCTACGCGCCGCTCATCTTCGCCAATGCGCGGCACGTCATGACCCGCATCCGGACGTTGGTCGACGCGGCCGACCCGCCGGTCAAGTGGCTGGTAATCGACGCCCAGGCGATTCACGACATGGACGTCACGGCCGCCCAGCGCTTCGCCGAACTGCATCAGGAATTGGCCGATGACGGGGTCGACGTCAAGATTGCCGATGCGCCGCGGCCCTTCCTCGAGGAACTGGCCCGCGTCGGACTGTCCGAGGAAATCGGCCGGCAGGATTTCTTCGTTTCGGTCAAGAAGGCCGCCGAAGCCTTCGAGCAGAAGTATGGGGCCGGTACTCCGGAGGCAGCCAAGGGACCAGCCCTGGTTCCGTGAACCGGAAGACCGATCAGTGGCTCAAAAGACCTGTTGGCCTCATTGGTTCATCGGCAAGCTGATTGGCCCCTCATCGTCAAGCAAGCGCAAGCCAGCGAATGGGGCACCCGTTCCTTCGCGCCCCGGTCCGATCGGCGTGACCCGGATCAATAGATGATCGCCTGGGTGCGGTTGCTGGCATTTCCCTCAAGTTGCGGAGTCTGCGCAAAGCCGGATTTCATCAAGGCGCGCATCTTGGTGATGACGTCCTTGCGTGACAGCTTGTTTTTCGAGTCACGCATGACCTTGACGAAATAATAGGTGAATGCCCCGTTGTAGCGGCCGCTGAAATAGGCGTCAGCACTGGTCTGGTTGGCCTTGCAGCCGGTCCACAGAATGTGGTTGGCGCCAGCGACGGCGGCCTTGCTGGCGCTCTTCGCGCCCTTTCTCGCGGCGGGCACCGGACGCTCGAGGGTGAACCCGCGCATCCTTGCGGTTTTCTTGCTGAACTCCTGGTCAGGTGGCGCGATGTAACGGGCGCGCGGCGCATGCAATCCAAATTCGGCGCCGCGCAGGCCGGTGCCGCTGTGGCAGGTATCGAGATAGACCTCGAGCAGGACGCCGGCGGGCAACTGCACAAACAGGTCATGGAACTCGTCGTCGCTGATGATGTGCGCCGGGTCCCAGGCCCCGGCTTTTTCGGCAATGTCGTACGGTACGAAGGCTTCGTCCTTGCCGTCGGGCTCGTCACCGCTGGTGTCGTTCATCTGGGTGCCGTGCGAGGAAAGACTGAACACCAGATAGTTCAGCTTGCCGGCTTTCGCGTCGGCAACCATGGCGTTGAGGTTGCTCATGATATTGGCTTTGGTTGCCTGGGCGTCCGAGAGAACCGTCATCTCTGTCGTCTTGAAGCCGAGCAAATCCTTGTACAGTGCGGCCATGTCCTTGGCATCGTTGACACAGCCGTTGAGAGTGAACTGGGAGTAGTTTGCAAACTTGTTGATGCCCACGAAGAGCGCCTTCTTGCCAGCCATGATCTTTCTCCTTCCGATGCCGCGGCCAAGGGAAACAGCGATGGTGACTCGCGGTGCTGCGGCACGCACCGCTGCTGCATTGTCCGGCAATCTCCGGCCGCCCGCAACGAGCAAGTGCCACCCCGAATGAGCCGGCAATCAATCAGCATCATCCTGGCCGTTGCGCACATCCTCTTTGTCCGTTGTCGTGTAGACTGTCGGCGAGGCCTCGGGCGTTTGGGTGCCCGGTTCGCCGCAGGAGCGGATCGAGGGTGCAGTGCGCGAGGGTCGATGTTTCGCATGTTTTTATCCAAGGGTGGTGAACAATGACTGCTTCAAGAAACAAAACGCAAGCCGGCGGTTCGGGTCGGGAACCGGTTCTTGTCGATCTCGCGCTGCAAGGCGGCGGCGCGCATGGCGCCTATACCTGGGGCGTGCTTGACCGGTTGCTCGAAGAATCCTGGCTGCAGTTCGACGGCATCTCGGGCACCTCGGCGGGGGGCATGAACGCCGTGGTGATGGCGCATGGCCTGATCCAAGGCGGTCCGCAGGGCGCCAAGACGGCCCTTGAGTCGTTCTGGAAGCGCGTTGCCGATGCGGCATTGCTGAGCCCGTTCCGGCGCGGTCCGCTGGAGATTCTCACTGGAATGTGGACGCTCGATTATTCGCCGGCCTTTATCGCCGCCGATATGGCGGCCCGTCTGTATTCGCCTTACACGATGAATGTCGGCGGCGCCAATCCGCTGCACAGTATCCTGAACGAATGTGTCGATTTCGGCCAACTGGGCAAGGGCGGCCCCAAGCTGTTCATTACCGCCACCAATGTAAATACCGGCCGCGGCCGCGTGTTCCGCAATGCCGAACTGACGCCCGAAGTGCTGATGGCGTCTGCCTGCCTGCCGACCATGTTCCAGGCCGTGGAGATCGATGGCGAGCCATACTGGGATGGCGGGTTTACCGGCAACCCAACCATCACGCCGCTGGTCCGCGAGTGCGAATCGAATGACACCATCCTGGTTTCGATCAACCCGATCGAGCGGCCGGGAACGCCGCGGACCGCGATGGAAATCCAGAACCGCCTGAACGAGATTTCGTTCAACTCGCCGCTGATAAAGGAGCTGCGCATGGCGGCCCTGTTGCGCAGGGTCGCCGATCCGGGCTCGGGCGAAGGCGCTGTGTGGGCGAAGATGCGCATCCACCGGGTGGCGGGGGAGGACATCATGCTGAAACTCGGCTATTCGTCCAAGCTGCTGGCCGAGTGGGCTTTCTTCCAGATGCTGCGTGACGAAGGCCGCCGTGCCGCCGAGACCTTCCTCACAACCTGTGGCGATGACATCGGGGTGCGGTCCACCCTGAATATTGACCATCTTCTTACCGAGGTCTGACGCCATGGGGCTGCTGGGCATCTTACTTGGCCTTGGGGTTCTCGTCGGGCTGTCGTTCCGCAGCTGGAGCGTGCTGGTGCTGGCGCCGCTGGCGGCCATGGTCGCGGCGTTGTTCGCCGGTGATCCGCTGCTTGCGCACTGGACCCAGACTTTCATGGCGGCGGCGGCCGGTTTCGTGGCGCAGTTCTTCCCGCTGTTCCTGCTCGGGGCCATCTTCGGCAAGCTGATGGACGACAGCGGTTCGGTCAATACGATCGCCCGCTTCATGACCGAAAAGCTGGGCGCCAAGCGGGCGATCCTGGCGGTCGTGCTGGCCGGGGCGATCGTCACCTATGGCGGTGTCAGTCTTTTCGTCGCGCTTTTCGTCATCGTGCCAATGGCGCAGGGCCTCTTCCGTTCCGCCAACATTCCGA
>ERZ795055.2781-NODE-2781-length-13044-cov-4.008700_pt1 | contig 13044 bp, 10 predicted proteins | sample MGYA00375139_ERZ795055 | MGnify/ENA primary metagenome ERZ795055 (study PRJEB30184, sample SAMN05720283) | anaerobic digester metagenome | isolation source: active sludge of municipal wastewater-treating anaerobic digesters | place: USA | collected 2015-01-23 ...
GGATGGCGTCTTTGAGAACCTCGATGCCGAGCAGCGTTCCCTTCAACGGCCAGATTTCCCGCACCCGCACTTTCTCCGCCTTTCCCGACGCTCCCATGCGGATCATTTCCGGATGGCCGCAGTTCGCGTATTCCACGGAGCCGTCCCGGAAGCGGAGGATGATGCCCGTGATATAATTGTCCACGGGTTTTATCTCGTCGATGAGCTCCTGGCTGATGGTCTCGATGACGAAGGTGAGGTCACGGTCCTGGTGGCGCTTGAAGTTCCGGAAGATGATCGATTTCGCGATGAGGGTCAGCAGGGCGGCCGATATGCCGTGCCCCGAGACGTCGAAAACTCCCACGCCGTCGAGCGTGTCACCGCTGAGATAGAAGTCGTAAAAATCGCCCGAGACGCCCGACGAGGGCCGGAAATGGTACGCGATGTCGTAGTTGACCGGCGGTGATATCTGCCTCGGAAGAAATGAGGCCTGCACGTTCGCGGCGAGGGACATGTCTCGCCTGTGCGTCTCGTCCGCCCGCTCGAGGTCGCGGTTGGCGTTGACGAGGTTCTCGTTCATCGCCTCCAGCTCCACCATGGCGGCCTGGAGCTCGTCCTTCGCCTGGGAAAGGTCCCGGGTGCGGCGCTCGACCCGGTCCTCCAGGGTGACGTTCAGTTCCTGTAAGTTCCTGGTGAGCATATTCACCCGGTCGGCGAGCCCCAGGGAGAAAAGCGCCACGCTGATGGCGCCGCCGAACTGGAAGCCCCAGAGCGTGACCGCGGTACCGGGAATCTGGCCGAAGCGGTGCAGCACAGTTATCACAATCCCCGTGAAAAGCGCCGAGAAGGCGATGATGTAGTAGCGCGCCATACGGTTCTTGTCAATGAGCAGCCTGACGCACGACACCAGGATGATAATGATGCCAGGTATGAAATACGCGGCGCCTGCCTGGATTCCGTACCGGTAGGGGACGAAGCAGGACGCCGCGGTCCCGATTATCGCGAGGATGATATATCCAATGATGATTTTATCCAGGACGGGATGGTTTTTTCCGGTTTCGATAAAGTGCCGCGTGAAGAGCCCCATGCAGATGACAGAGAAAAACAGAGTGAAGGGAACCGCCTCGTTCATCCAGGGCGAGTTTTTCCATATGTACTGAAAACCGTACCCGTTCAGTGACAGCGAGACCAGAAGGATGGAGAAGATGAAACCGGAGTACCAGAAGTACGTGAGGTCCCTCATGGAAAGCGCGAGCAGCAGGTTGTAGACGAGCATGATGAACAGCGCGCCGTAAAAGGTGCCAAACAGCGTCTTTTCCACGTTGAGTTTCGAGATCACCATGCTTTCCGAGACGATCTGCATATCAAGTGACATCGTGCTGTTGGACTGCACCCGGAGGTGGCAGGAGTGGATGCCGGGTTCGTTTTCCAGTCCTATGAGAAAGTTGTGGTGGTTGATGTCCCGCGCGTTGAAGGGAAGTGTGTCGCCGTATTCCTTGAAGTTGACCGCGCCGCCCTTGTCCACGGTGTAGACGGTGATGTGATCGAGAAGGGGATACTGGATTTCGAGAAACCAGCGCGCGGTGTTGCCGGGAGGTATCTCGTACGAAACGCGCGCCCAGATGACCGATTGCGTGAAACCGAAATTAGTCGTATTGGCCCTGGTGAAATTCTTCGATTTCACCATATCGTCCGGCGAAAGCGCGCCCTCCCGGTCTTCTATTATTTCCAGAACCGGGACTACGGGATCACTTCCCGTGAGGAGCGCGGGCACCGCGAGCGCCTCGCCGCCTGCACACAGCAGGATCGATATGACGGCCGCGTTGAGCAGGAACAGTATGCGCATGAAGTTTGCCAATGGATGCCAGGACACCGCTTTTACGAAAACACGGGCGCGGGGAAATGTCAAACACAAATGAGACTGCGGGATGAAAACGTCACGAGGCCCGGAGCGTGTTCCTGTCGCGGACGAGCGCGGCCCGCGTGTGCATGAGCTTTCCGCCCTTGAACACGAGCCTGGGCTCCCGGTACGCCTCGATCTTCTCGAACGGGTTGTCCTTCAGGACCACGGCGTCGGCGAAGGTCCCGGGCTCCAGCGCTCCCACCCGGCCTTCCATGCCGACGATCTTCGCGTTGTTCACCGTGGCGCACCGGAGCACCTCCTGGCGCGTGAAGCCCGCCCGGTGGAGCATCTCCATCTCCCTCCAGAGCGTGCCGAAGTAGTCGAACGGGACCCCGGCGTCGGTGCCGCAGCCGATGAGCACGCCGGCCTGCCGCATCTTCCTGATGTTGGCCAGCCCGTACATCATCATGCCGAAGTAGAGCACAGGGTTGGGGATGAAGCGGCCGTTCCGCGTCAGCTCCGGGCAGTTCATGCTGCGGTAGAAGCGGATGTTCGCCATGTTGTCTTCGTGGATGGCCCGCTCGCAGTAGTTCACCGCGATGGTGGAGAGGTACTCCCTCTTCAGGCGCATCTCGTTGACGATGAACTCCGTGTTGTACTCTGGGGGCAGCGTATCGAACACTTCGTCGAAGCCCAGGCACGAGGCGACGATCATGGTGGGCACTATCGACACGTTCTTCTCGCGCATCTTCTGCACGTCGTCATCGGTCATGTAGTCGTCGAAGATCGTGTGCTCCAGGGAGTGTATGGGATACTCGATGATGCGGTCGAAGCCGTACTTCATGTGGTTGTGGCAGCTGACCGGCAGGTTCCGGCGCTCCGCGAAGTTGAATATTTCCCGCAGATGCTCGCGGCTGTACATGGGGATCTCGTGCCTGCCGCAGATGAGCGACCTGTTGTCGACGGTGAGCTTGATGAAGGAGGCGCCGTTCTCGGCGTTCTCGCGCATCTTCGTGCGGAGCTCGTCCATGTTCCGGAAGTCGAGGGTGATATCGCCCGTGAAGAGGGTCGCCGGCTTGGCGAGTATCGATATGTCCGACGGGTTGATGTCGGGGTGGCCACCTTTGATGTTCAGGATCGAGTTGCAGTGCACCACGCGGGGCCCCGCCAGCGTGCCGTTCTCGATGTCGTCGATATGGCCGTGCAGGACGTTGGGAAGCGCCCCCATGTCCCGGATCGTGGTTTCGCCGGACTCCACCGCCAGCACGTAGTTCCGCTTCATCTGCCGCATGTACGCCATGACGTTGAAGGGATTGTACACCATGGTGCCCGTCATCGTGGAGTGGCAGTGGGCGTTGATAAGCCCCGGTATCACGTACATCCCGCCGAGGTCGAAAACGTCGTAGGCCTGGGAGGCGCCGTCGATCCTCTCGGAGATGCCGGCGATCTTCCCGTGGGACATGCGGATGGCCGCGTTGTTCCGGACGGTGCCGGCCTTCACGTCGACCACGCTGCAGTTGTTGAGGACTACATCGCGGCTGTAGTCGATGTTCAGCCTGTCGATCTGCGACATGGACGCGCAGCCGGTGGTGAACTCGGGGAGCGCGACGGCGCCCGCCAGGAGGGCGGTTTTTTTCAGGAATTCCCGGCGGGATTCGGGCTTGGAGAAATTAGTATCCATTATGCTATCCTTTCACCACGATATTGACGAGCTTGCCCGGCACCACGATCTTCTTGACGATCGGCTTTCCCTCGATGAATCCCTTCACCCGCGGGTCCTCCAGCGCCATCTTCTCCATCTCGTCCTTCGTGATGGAGGCGGGAGCCTGCACCTTGTTGCGGATTTTTCCGTTTACCTGGAACACCAGCTCCACCTCGTCGCGCTGCGTGAGCTCTTCGATGTAGTCCGGCCAGGCGGCGTGGTAGAGGAACTCCGGTTTCCCGAGCATGGCCCACATCTCCTCGGCGGCGTGCGGTATGAAGACGTTCAGCATGGGTATGAGCTTCGTGAACAGTTCCGAGATCACCTTCCTGCCGGCGGGCGTGGCGAACTCCTTCTCGTCCACGGAGTAGACGACGTTGATAAGCTCCATCATGCGGGCGATGGCGGTGTTGTACTGCATGCGCTCCGCGATGTCCTTGGTGACGATCTTCACCGTGCGGTGGAGCTCCGTGCGCAGCGACTTGAGCGCCCCCTCGAGCGGCTCGTTCGATACCGGCTCCGGGGTGTAGAGCTCGCGGTACTTCGTCACCATGCGCCACACCCTGCCGATAAAACGATAGCTGCCTTCGACGCCCTTGTCGGACCAGTCGAGGTCCTTGTCCGGGGGCGAGGCGAAGAGCATGAACAGGCGCACCGTGTCGGCGCCGTACTCCGCGATGATCTTGTCGGGGTCCACCACGTTGCCCTTGGACTTGCTCATCTTCGCGCCGTCCTTTATCACCATCCCCTGCGTGAGGAGCCTGGTGAACGGCTCGCGGCACTTTACCAGTCCCAGGTCGTTCAGCACCATGGTGAAGAAGCGCGCGTAGAGCAGGTGGAGCACCGCGTGCTCTATGCCGCCGATGTACTGGTCCACGGGCATCCAGTAGTCGACCTCCTCGTCGAACATCTCCTTCGAGCGCGCTGAGGCGTACTTGGCGAAGTACCAGGACGAGTCCACGAACGTGTCCATGGTGTCTGTCTCGCGGCGCGCCTTCCCGCCGCACTTGGGGCAGCTCGTGTTGACGAAGCTTTCCATCGAGGTCAGCGGGGAGTGGGAACTTCCCTTGAAGTCGACCTCCGTGGGGAGCGTCACCGGCAGGTCCTTCTCCGGCACCGCGACTATGCCGCACTTATCGCAGTAGACGGCCGGAATGGGGCAGCCCCAGTAGCGCTGGCGGGAGATGAGCCAGTCCTTGATGCGGAAGTTCACTTCCCTGCGACCTATGCCCTTCTCTTCCGCGTAATCGGCGATCTTTTCTATCGTGTCCCGGTTGTTGATGCCGTTGAAGGGGCCGGAGTTCACGTTTACACCGTCCTCAACGTAGGCGTCGGTCATGGCGTCCACGTCGATGGGCGCGGCCGGGTTGTCGATGACGAGCTTCACCGGAATGCCGTACTTTTTCGCGAAGGCGAAGTCGCGGCTGTCGTGCGCGGGCACGCTCATGATCATCCCCGTGCCGTACTCCATGAGCACGAAGTTCCCCACGAAGAGCGGGACTCTGTCGCCGTTGAAGGGATTGACCACCTTGATGCCGGTATCGACCCCCTCCTTCTCCTTGTCCTCGGCGAGCCTGTCGATGAGCGACTGCGACTTGAAGCGGTTGATGAACTCGCGCACCTCCGGGCTCTTCACCCGGTCCAGGAACGGGTGCTCGGGCGCGATCACCATGTAGGTGACGCCGAAGACCGTGTCCGGGCGCGTGGTGAAGATGGGGAAATCCTCGCCGGTCTCCAGCTTGAAGTTGATCAGGAGGCCGGTGGACCTGCCGATCCAGTTGCGCTGCATGGTCAGCACGCGTTCCGGCCATCCTTCCTTGATGGCGTCGTGTCCCTTCAGGAGGTCGTCGGCGTATTTCGTGATCTTGAAGAACCACTGGTTCAGTTCCTTCTGCGTCACGTCGGATTCGCAGCGCCAGCACTTCCCGTCCTCAACCTGCTCGTTGGCAAGCACCGTGTTGCACTTGGGGCACCAGTTGACGGGAGCGTTCTTCCGGTAGGCCAGGCCCTTCTCGAACATCTTCACGAAGACCCACTGGTTCCAGCGGTAGTAGTCCGGCTTGTATGTGGCAACCTCGCGGTCCCAGTCGTAGGAGAAACCCATCTTGGCGAACTGCGCTTTCATGTGTTCGATGTTGTCCCCGGTCCACTTGAACGGCGGGATGTTGTTCTGGATGGCGGCGTTCTCCGCGGGCAGGCCGAACGAGTCCCAGCCCATCGGGTGCAGCACGTTGAAGCCCTTCATGATCATGAAGCGCGCCATCAGGTCGCCTATGGTGTAGTTCCGCACGTGGCCCATGTGGAGCCGTCCCGACGGATAGGGAAACATTTCGAGGAGATAGTATTTTTTCTTCGCGGGGTCCTTCGGTGTTTTGAAGACGTTTTTCTCGCTCCAGCGGGATTGCCACTTCTTCTCTATTTCACTGAAGTTGTAGTCTCGTTCGGCCATGATGTGTCTCCGCGTGTGGTGTGATGTCACTGCGATTTCAGAAGAGCGAGTATTTCCTCGTTATCGTTAGATTCGATGATCCGTTCCTTGACGTTTTCCTTCTTGAGAATCGTCATGATGCTCGAGAGGAGACGGAGGTACTCCTTGTGCTGTTTTTCCCCCGCGGCGACCAGGATGATGAGGTGGGCCGGCTGGCTGTCGATGGAATCGAAATCGATCCCCTTCTTCGATATGCCGATGGCGAAGGACATGTCGCGGATCGATTTCAGGCGCGCGTGGGGAATGGCGATGCCGAAGCCTATCCCCGTGCTCATGATCTTCTCGCGCTCCTTCAGCGCTTCGATGAGCTCCTCGACGCTGGAGCAGATGCCGGAGTCCTGGAACACCAGGGCGAGCTCCTCGATGGCCTTGAGCTTGTTCTTGGCCTTGAGCCTTTTGATGTAGCTGGCACTGGTGTAGTCGGCCACGGATTTCATGCGAGATGTCCCTCCGTTGATGCGATGTGCACTATTTATGAAACGAATCGCTCGCCATCAAGTATAAAAAAGCCGAATTCCGCACAAAAATTGGGCGATATCCCCACGACCCGCGAGGAACCGTCTTTTCCGAGCGAAAAGTGCGACATCTTTTTCACGGGATAGCCGTTCGCCGCGCAGTACCGGGAAAAGTCCCTGATGGAAAGGTGGTGCGTGTTCGGCGCCTCGTGCCATTCGTACGGCAGGAGCCTGTTTTTCGGGAGCATGCCCCGGCAGAGGAGGCCGAACCGTATGGAGCAGTGCGCGAAGTTCGGGAAGCTGATGATGGCACTGCGGCAGATTCTCAGTATCTCGGAGATTACGTAACGCGGCCGCTTGGTGTAGTGCAGGGTCTGGTTGAGGATCACGTAGTCGAAAGAGTTGGACTTGTAGTCCGAGAGGCCGTCGTCGATATCGCCCTGGTAGACGTAGAGGCCGCGCTCCACGCAGGCGCTCACGCCCTCGGGTGATATCTCCACACCGTAGCCGTCGATCTTCCTCAACTTCTGCAGTTCCTCGAGAAGGCTGCCGTCGCCGCAGCCCAGGTCGAGCACCCGCGACTTTTCGGGGATTTCCTGTATGATGAGATCGTAGGCGATCCGTTTCTGCGAATAATCGTCCAATTCTTATATCACTCCTTGCCGTGGTGCCGGCCGGTCATATCATCCGATTTTTTCGAATTCCCTCAGGAGGAAGTTCGCGATGTCTTTTTCCATGCGCTCGTCGGGGAGAAGGAACGCGTCGTGCCCCTTGTCGGTCTCCACTTCCGTGTACGCAACGTTCTTTCCGGCGACGCGGAGCGCGTTCACTATCTCCCGGGAGTTGGCGCTGGGGTAGAGCCAGTCGGTGCTGAATCCGATCACCAGGAAATCGGCCTGGACGTTCTCGAACGCCGCGGTGAGCTTGCCGCCGTGCTCGGACTTCAGGTCGAAGTAGTCGATGGCCTTGGTGATGTAGAGATAGGAGTTGGCGTCGAACCGCTCCACGAACTTGAGGCCCTTCGCGTGCAGGTAGTTCTCCACCATGAACTCCCTGTCGAACTTGAAGCTGAACAGCTCCGACTTCTGCAGGCGCCTGCCGAACTTCTCGTGCATGATCTTCTCGCTCAGGTAGGTGATGTGCGCTATCATCCTGGCGAGCGAGAGCCCGGAGGAGGGGGGCTCGTCGCGGTAGTAGTTCCCGTTGTTGAAGTTCGGATCGCGGAAGATCGCCTGGCGGCCCACCTCGTTGAAGGCGATTCCCTGCGCCGAGAGGGAGCCGGCCGTGGCGATGGCGATGACGGCCTCCACCCTGTCGGGGTACGATATGGCCCACTGGAGGGCCTGCATGCCGCCCATGGATCCGCCGGCCACGGCGAGGAGCCTCGTGATTCCCAGGTGGTCGATAAGATGGCGCTGTGCGTTCACCATGTCCTGCACGGTGACCACGGGAAAATCCAGCGCGTACTCCCTGCCCGTTTCCGTGTTGATGGACGACGGTCCCGTGGAACCGTTGCAGCCGCCGATCACGTTGGAGCAGATCACGAAATACCTGCCGGTGTCGAACGCCTTGCCGGGACCGATGTACGCGTCCCACCATCCCGGGTACTCGTCCCCGGCGGAGTGGACGCCCGCGGCGTGCGCCGTGCCGGAGAGGGCGTGGAGTATGAGTATCGCGTTGGTCGCGTCGGCGTTGAGCGTGCCGTAGGTTTCGTAGGCGAGCGTCACCGGGGACAGGCTCTGTCCCGACACCAGCATGAGTTTTCCGGGAGGCTCGGCGAAGGTGAAGTAGCGCGTTGTTACGAGGCCGATGGAACCTTTCGGGGATGGAGCGGCGTCATTCATTCAATATTCCCAAAACCGTTATAATATAGACAAGATAGCGGTTTTACCAGCTATCTTATCTCCCGGAGCGCTGCTCCGAAGGAATTGGCACCACTTTCCGCCTTCGCGGACGGTTGCCGTGGCTTCGCAGGGCCTGTCCCTCAGCCACTCTGGATAAGATATCACCAGGGAATCAAAAGTCGGAAAATCGGGTACAGTGAGACGCCGGAGATGGAAGTGTCAATCCATATTTCAGAGGATAGACTTTATTTTCTCCAGCAGGTCTTCTTTCTGGAAGGGTTTGACGATGTACGCGTCGGCGTTGAGCGACGCGTCGTTGAGCTTGAGGGTCTTCTCGCTGAGCGCCGAGACCACCACGATCTTTGCCGAGGGATCGATGTTCTTTATTTCGGAGACGGCCATGATGCCGTCCTTCCCGTGCATGGTGATGTCCATGGTCACCACGTCGGGCTTCTGCGCCTTGTACATCTCCAGCGCGTCGTACCCGTTGTCCACCTCGCCGACGATGTCGTGGCCGCCGCCCGCGAGCGTGTCGGATATGATTTTCCGCATGAACTTGGAATCGTCGACTATAAGGCAGCGCGCCATCTCGTTCACCTGACCTCGATCGTTGGGTGCTGGACGTACTGTAGCACGGGACCGGGGCTCTGTCAAGATCAGTTTCATCGCCGCGGACCCGATGCAATAATGAAAAAAATAGATAAAATATCAACCACTTTATTTGTGCGCGGTACCCTGCGCCTCGTACCGGAATATGTTTTTATATTGAAAAAAAATCGGAAAAAGATAGACTCAGCGATGCCGGCCCTGGTTTTTCAGGCCAGGGCAAATATATTGAAATTGTGACTGCGGACGAGTCCCTCAAAATGAGGAAAAGCCTGTTGGGATGCCGTATCCTGGAATAGAACGACCATGGAAAACCTTTTATTGAAAAATATCACCCTGATCTTTGCCGTGTCGATACCGGTGCTGTTTTTTTTCCTGAAGCTCAGGCTTCCCTCGATACTCGGGTTTCTTATAACGGGACTGGTCCTGGGGCCATACGGGCTTGGACTCGTACACACGATCAGCGAGGTCGAGATACTGGCTGAGATCGGGGTGGTGCTCCTTCTGTTCACCATCGGGATAGAGTTCTCGCTCTCCAATCTCCAGAGGATCATGCGTTCGGTCCTTGTGGCAGGGACCTTCCAGCTGATGGTAACCACTGTAGCGGTGTTCCTCATCGCGCTGGCCTTCGGGTATTCCGGCAAGAAGTCGCTCTTCCTCGGGTTCCTCGCCGTATTGAGCAGCACCGCCATCGTATTCAAACTCCTTCAGGAGCGCGCCGAGCTCGGCAGTCCCCACGGGATGATATCCGCGGCGATACTCATTTTCCAGGACCTCATGGTGGTGCCGCTCATTCTCATCGTACCGTATCTGTCTGAAGCGCAGGTATCTGATGGAGTGCCGGTGTGGGTCACGCTCGCGAGGGCGGCGGGGCTCGTAGTGGTAATGATCGTCAGCGCGAAATTTATCATCCCTACACTGCTCAACTTTACGGTGAAAACTCGAAGCAGGGAGCTCTTCCTCCTGGTGATCACGGTGATCTGCCTGGCCACCGCTTGGCTGACGCACGCGGCGGGTCTTTCTCCTGCGCTGGGGGCCTTCATGGCCGGGCTCATTATTTCCGAGTCGGAGTACAGCCACGAGGCGATCGGTAATATCATCCCCTTCAAAGACATCTTCACTGGACTCTTTTTCGTTTCCGTGGGCATGTTGGTCGACGTGCGGATGGTGGCGAAATATCCGGCGCTGATTCTGGCTCTCATTTTTGGAGTCCTGCTGATAAAAGCTGTAATAGCCGGCGCTTCTGTAATCGTCCTGGGCTATCCTCCAAGGACAGCCCTGCTGACGGGTTTCTTCCTGGCCCAGGTTGGTGAGTTTTCATTTATTCTCGCCAGACTGGGGATGAATAACGGCATTATCACCGGGCTTGAGTATCAGCTTTTTCTCCTGGTGGTAGCGGTGACCATGGGGCTCACTCCCTTCCTGATGATGGGCGGTCCGCGACTCGCAGCCGCGCTTGCGAAGCTGCCGTTGTTCAACCGGACCGGCGGAAAGGAAACGCTTGAAACGGAGGAGAAGGCAAAGAGGTATGACGGGCATCTCATCATCGTGGGTTACGGGATAAACGGGAAGAACGTTGCGAGGGCGGCGCGGTTTGCCGGCATTGAGTACGTCATCATCGAGATGAACGCCGACACCGTGAAGCGCGAGAAGGAGGCCGGGGAGAACATCTTCTTCGGCGATGCAACACACGAAGCGGTTCTGGAGCACGCGGGTATACACGACGCGAAGGTCATGGTCGTGGCCATCGCCGATCACGCCGCCACGCTCAGGATCACGAAAGCCGCCCGGGGCATCAACGGGAACCTCTACATCATCATCCGGACCAGGTTTTTCCAGGACGTCGCCACCATCTACGGGCTGGGGGCGGACGAGGTGATTCCCGAGGAATACGAGACGTCCATCGAGATTTTCTCCAGGGTCCTTTCCCAGTACATGGTGCCCCACCAGGACATCGAGAAGCTCGTGCTGGAGGTGCGCTCCGACGGTTACGAGATGTTCAGGAGCCTTTCCGTCGTTAAAAGCGATATGAAATCGCTGAACGTGCCCCTTCCGAATGTCGAAGTGTCGCGCCTCGCCGTGTGCGAGGGCTCGCCCCTGGCGCGCACCACCCTCGGCTCCTCCATGCTGAGAGCCGGCTACGGGGTGACGGTCCTGGCGATACAGCGCGGGAAGAATGTCATTTCGAATCCCGGCAGGGACACGGAGCTTCTGCCCGGTGACAGGCTCTACGTCCTCGGCAGCAGGGCTGAAATCGCTGAAATAAGCGCGCGTCTTTCGGTGGAAGGCTCGTGCCGGGCGGAGGAGTAAGCCATGCACGGATCCCGCACAGCGCTCGTGGTGGTCGACATGCAGAACTACTACCTCGATCCGGCCGCCGATTTCACCCGCTACTTCGAAAGCCTGAGCCCCGGGTGCATGTCGTACATCTCCCGGCGCTGCCGGGACGTCGTGGTGCCGAATATAGTGAGGCTGATACGATTTTTCCGCGACCGGGAGAGGGAGATAATCTACCTGGGCCTCTGCGGCACCGATCCCGAGCGGAAGGACCTCCACCGGTTTTTCCGCGAAAGCTGGCTGAAGGGGCGCGAGGCCGGCTTCCCCGATATCTACCCCCTTGCGCACCACCCGATGGCCGCCGTGATTGATGAACTGCGCCCCGCCCCGGGCGACGATTTCATCACGAAGACGACGTTCAGCGCCTTTTCATCGACGGACATCGAGGCGCGCCTGAAAAGGCGCGGGATCGGCAAACTGGTGTTCACGGGCCTGGCGACGAGCCAGTGCGTGGAGACCACGGCGCGGGATGCATCGGACAGGGGATTCCGGGTGGTGCAGATCGAGGACGCGCAGGCTGATTACGACGAAGCGACGCACGGGGCGTCGCTTTTCAGTTCGCAGGGAGTATGCGGTGGTATCATCATGACCGCTGACGAGTACCTCGCTACGCGGTAGGCTCCTCTTCCCGCTTCACTTTCCTTCTCTCGTAGAGATAGAACCCCAGGCCCAGCACCGAGATCAGGAGGAAGAACACCATGGTGTTCCTCCCCAGGACGGAACCCTGCTTCCTCCTGTTCAGGAGCGCCTCCAGGTAGACCTTTTCGTCCGGGGTGAACTCGCGGGAGTTGTAGATCTTGTTGTCCATGTAGGGGATGACCGTGGTCTTGATCCAGCGGGACTCGCGGTCGAAGTTCTCGTAGCGTGCGAAGATCTGGGGATCGCGGAGCATCGCGTAGGCCTTCCTGTAGCTGTCGCTGAAGTTGTCCTGGGCGTTGATGAGCCGCTCGGACTCAGGCTCCACCTTGAGTATGGAGTAGTAGGAGACGGCGCCCAGGATGAGCGCGACCACGAAGGTCACGATGGTGGAATACAGGTAGAGCTTGGTATCGTTGATTTTCATGTCACTTTCCCTTGATGACGTCGAAGATGTTTTCCGTTTCGTACGACGATATCTCGAACTTGATGGAATCGTTGCGCACCTGTTTCTCGTCGGAGTACGTCGCCTCCAGGCCCGGTACGAGCTGGTCCGGGCTGATCTGGAACATGGCGAAGAGAGGGGCCATCTCCCTGTCGTCACCGCCCTTCTCCGTGTTGATCGTGAACTTTTGAAGCGGTAAAAGCTGCGGCACCTCGAAGGGAAGCGCCATCACGTCCCTGCCCCCGTTCCGCAGCGTGACGGTTCCCCGCATGTTCTTTAACACCGTTTCGGGATGTTCGTTGATGATGATCCCCTTGATGTACACGGTGTAGTAGGTCGCGCCGTCCTTCACCTCGGCCTTGAACACCGCCACGGGATTATACAGCCTTTCCGGGACCTTCGTGCATCCGGCCAGCGCCGCGACGCAGATAAACAGGGCAATTTTTTTCATTCGCAGGTTCCTTTGTTTTTTGGTCAGCCGCGGGACTCCCGGTGGGGGAACGGCAGCCGTTCTTATCTGGATGATGGAGCCGAAATAGTCAAGTAAAAATAGGCTCATTCCCCGGCCAGGACGCGGCGGAAGAGGCGCTCGTATTCGCCGGCGATACCCGGCGCGTAGTAGCGCTCGATGAGCTCCCTGTTTTTTGAACCGAACTTTTTGGCGAGTTTCCTGTCTGCGTGGACCCTGCGTATCGCCCCGGCCAGGGCG
>ERZ795055.2782-NODE-2782-length-13039-cov-218.122073_pt1 | contig 13039 bp, 8 predicted proteins | sample MGYA00375139_ERZ795055 | MGnify/ENA primary metagenome ERZ795055 (study PRJEB30184, sample SAMN05720283) | anaerobic digester metagenome | isolation source: active sludge of municipal wastewater-treating anaerobic digesters | place: USA | collected 2015-01-23 ...
GCCGCGGCGGCCGACCAATAATCCAGCCACCATAAGTTAATCCAACAGAAAGGGAAGCGGCATGGGAATGCTTCAGGAATTCCGCGAATTCGCGGTCAAGGGCAACGCGATGGATCTGGCGGTCGGCGTCATCATCGGCGGTGCCTTCGGCAAGATCGTCGATTCGGTCGTCAGCGACCTGATCATGCCGCTGGTGTCGCGCGTCACCGGTCGGCTGGATTACTCCAATCTCTACTTCGTGCTCGGCGACAACCCGAAGAACCTCACCGCGTTGGCCGACATCAAAACCGCCGGCATCCCGGTTTTTGCCTACGGCAATTTCCTGACCATCGTCGTCAATTTTGTCATCCTCGCCTTCGTCATCTTCATGATGGTCAAGCAGCTCAACCGCCTGCGTGCCGCCGAGGCGCCGGCTCCCGAGCCGGAAGCGCCGGCGACGCCGGAGGACGTGCTGCTGCTGCGCGAGATTCGCGATTCGCTGAAAAAGTAGCCGACGCCCGACTCGATAAAAAAGCCGCTGATCGCGGCTTTTTTGTCGTCTGCGCGGTTTGCTTCAAGCGCCGAAAATCGCCTTCCACAGCGCGTTGACCGCAGCAATGTGCGGCTCGATGCCTTCCCTGTCGACCAGCCCCTTGGGGGTCGCGCTCAGGCGCTTGGCGTGCTGCAGGCGCCGGTATTCGCGGTAGGCGTTGCCGACGGCGACGGCCTGGTTTTCGGGGATCAGGCCGAGTTCGGCGGCGATGCGCAGCAGCGCGATATTGCCGAGGTTGCCGGTCAGCGCATGGTAACGATGGGCGTGGCCGAGCACCAGGTACTGGACGATGAATTCGACATCGACGATGCCCCCGGAATCGTGCTTGAGGTTGAAGCCGCTGGTACTTTTCGAGGCGTGCGCATCGTACATCTTCTGCCGCATGGCGATGACTTCTTCCCGCAGCGTGCCGAGATCGCGCGGCTGGCACAGCACCTCGCAGCGGATTTCCTCGAAGCGGGCGCCGACCGCCGGGTCGCCGGCACAGAAGCGGGCGCGCGTCAGGGCCTGGTGTTCCCAGACCCAGGCGCGCTTGAGCTGGTAGTCGCGGAAGGCGTCGACCGATACGGCGAGCAGGCCGGAATCCCCATTCGGGCGCAGGCGGAGGTCGGTCTCGAAGAGGGTGCCGGCCGGCGTCTGGCTCGACAGCCAGGTACCCAGGCGCTGGGCAAGGCGGGCGTAATTCTCTTCGGCATCGGGATCGGTGTCTTCATAGAGATAGACGAGATCGAGGTCGGAAACGTAGCCGAGCTCCTTGCCGCCCAGCTTGCCGTAGCCGATGACGGCGAATTTCGGCGTCTCGCAGTGGCGTTTCTTGATCGTTTGCCAGCACAGCGGCAGGGTTTCCTGGACGATGGTATCGGCCAGCTCGGTCAGGTGATCCGACAGTTTTTCGATGGTTTGCAGCCCCGCGAGATCCTGCGCCAGCAGGCGGAAGATCTGGGCGTGGTGCATTTCGCGCAGGATGTCCATCTCGCGCTCGGTATCGCCGGCATGATCGGCCAGGTTGCGCCGCAGGCTCTCGCGGAATTGGGCCCAGTCGGTGGCGATGTCGTACAGGCGCGGGTCGAGCAATTCGTCGAGCAGCAACGGATGCTGGCCCAGGTAATCGGTGGCCCAGGACGAAGCACAGACCATGTCGGCAACACGGCGCAAGGCCATCGGATATTGTTGCAGCAAGGCCAGGTAGGCGCCGCGGCGGCTGATGCTCTCGATGAATTGCAGGCTGCGCGCCAGCGTCGTGTCGGGGTCTGGCGTCGAACCCGCCGCCTCGATCAGGCGCGGCCCGATGGCGTCGAGGCGCGATCGGTTGGTTGCCGGGAGCTGTTGGTAGCGGCTGGAGGCGCGCAATTCGGCAAGGCGCTTGATGGCTTCGCCCGGTTGGCGAAATCCGAGCTTGCCGAGGGACTCGATCGCCGTGTCGTCGTCAAGTTGGCCCATCCAGAGCCCGGTCAAGGGGTGCTCTCCGGCCTCGGGATCCGAGAATACCTGTTCGAAATGGAGGCTGACCTTTGTCCGATGGGCATTGAGTGCGGCCAGCATCGCCGGCCAGTCGGCATATTCCATGCTGCGCGCGACGCTGGCCTGCTCGGCAGCGCTCTCCGGCAGCATGTGGGTCTGCTTGTCCTCGACATACTGCAGGCGGTGCTCGATACGGCGCAGGAAGATATAGGCCTCGCGCAGCTCGATTTCGGTCTCCTGGGGAATCAGGCGGCGCTCGACCAGCTGCTTGAGCACGGACAGGGTGGGCCGGATTTGCAGCCCGGGATCGCGCCCGCCGCGTATGAGCTGGAACACCTGGGCGATGAATTCGATCTCGCGGATGCCACCGGGGCCAAGCTTGACGTGATCGGCCATGTCCTTGCGCGCCACCTCGCGGCGAATCTGCGCATGCAGGTCGCGCATCGCGTTGATGGCGCCGAAGTCGAGATACTTGCGGAAGACGAAGGGGCGGGCGATCTTCTGCATGGCTGTCACCCAGTCCGGCTGCAGGTTGTCGCCGCTGTTCATGGTGCGACCCTTGATCCACGCGTAACGCTCCCATTCGCGGCCCTGGGTGATGAAATAGTTTTCCAGCGCGTCGAGCGAACAGACCAGCGGGCCGGAATCGCCGTTCGGGCGCAGGCGCATGTCGACGCGGAAGACCTGCCCGTCGGCGGTGATTTCGCCGAGCGCCGCGATCACCCTTTTGCCGAGCCGGGTGAAGAAGTCGTAATTCTCGATGCTCTTCGGCCCGGCGGTATCCCCTTCTTCCGGATAGACGAAGATGTAATCGACGTCCGAGGAAACATTCAGCTCGCGGCCGCCCAGCTTGCCCATGCCGATGATCAGCAGGCGCTGCGGCCGGCCGGCCTTGTCGAGCGGCTCGCCGTAGGTGGCGGCCAGCTGGCGGTGATAGTAGTCGAGCGCGAAGTTGGTGGTGACATCGGCCAGCAGCGTCATGCTCTCGACCACTTCGGCCAGCGGCGCCAGGCCGCACAGGTCGCGCAGCGCAATATGCGCCATCGCGTGGTGGCGCAGGCGGCGCAGTTGCGCCTTGATCGCATTGTCGTCAGTTGCAGGCGGTGTCAGCGCCGACATTAATTGTTCGAGAGACAGGGGCTGTGTCCATGCCTCCGCCAGTTCGTCGATCAGCGCCGGGCGTGAAGCCAGCAGGTTGCTGAGGTAGCGGCTGTGATCGAGGGCGCCTTGCCAGCGCGGGTCGGGTAGCTTGTCCATGATTGCTCGGGCGGCGCTCAGGCCGAAAAGGTAGAATGTAATTTTTGACGGATCGTTAATTGTAGTGACCTACTTACCTCTCTGGCAAAGTCCTGCGCTACGTGACTGATGCGGCAACCCGGCTGGGGCTGCGCCAGGCGCTCTATCACCGCCTGCACTGGCTGTGGCCGATCCTCGCTTCGCCGTTGCTGCGCCGGACGGTGCGCGTTGCGTTATGGGGCCTGCTGGCGGCCTGGCTGATATTTTCCGCGCTGGTACTGGTGCTGCGCTATGCGGTGTTGCCCAACATCGGCAACTATCACGCGCAGATCGAGCAGGCGCTGTCCGATGCAGTTGGTCAGCCGGTCAGCATCGGCCGCATCGAGGCGCGCTGGCAGGGGCTCAATCCGGACATCGTGCTCGACCACGTGGTGCTTTCCGATCGCCAGGGCGTGCAGGTGTTCTCGCTGGAGCAAATGGAGACGGTCATCTCCTGGCGCAGCCTGTGGCACGGCAAGGTGACACTGGCCTCGCTGATCATCGAGCGGCCGGTCTTGCATGTGCGGCGCGAAACCACCGGCCGTATCACGGTAGCTGGTATCGAAGCCGAAAGCGAGGGCGATTCCGCTTTCAGCGGCTGGGTGCTCGAGCAGCCGCAAATCCGCGTCCGCAATGCAACAATCGTCTGGGACGACCGCATGCGCGACGCGCCGCAACTGGTGCTGGAGGATTTGCAGTTCGGTCTCGACAACAAGGGCCGCCGGCATCGTTTCGGCCTGTCGGCCGCGCCACCGCCCGAGCTGGCGGCGCGCATCGACATCCGGGGCGAAATCAAGGGCAATCTCGACGAGGCGGTCGAGCATGTTGCCGGGCAGGTCTTCGTGCAGCTCGATTATGCGGATCTGGCCGGCTGGCGGAGCTGGGTCGATTATCCGGTCGCTCTGGCGCAGGGGCGTGGCGCGCTGCGTGTCTGGGGCGATCTGGCCGACGGCAAGGGCAAGCTGACGGCCGATCTGGCGCTCGACGAGGTACGTGTCCGCCTTGGCAAGAAGTTACCGGAACTCGACCTGGAGACCTTGCGCGGGCGTCTGGAGGGAAGCTACAAGACCGGTGCCTGGACGCTGGCGGGCCGCAAGCTCGAATTGCAGGCGGCGGATGGCATGCGTATTGTGCCGACCGATTTCCAGGTCGCCTGGCAGCAGGATGCGCGCAGTGGCCGGGTGACCGGTTCGGCCAGTGCCAGCATCGTCGACCTGGCGATGCTCCGCCGGCTGGCGGCCTATCTGCCGTTGGACGCGCGCAGCCGCGAACTGCTGGATCGCCACCAGCCGCGGGGCCGGCTGGCCGAGCTGCGCGCCGGCTGGGGGCAGGCGGGCGAGGTGCTCGACCAGTATTCGCTGCGTGCCGCCTTTACCGATCTCGGCCTGCTGGCCGGCGGTTATTTTCCGGGCGCAAACGGCCTGGCAGGGCAGGTCGAGCTTGACGATAAGGGCGGTTCGCTGTCGCTCGATGCGGGGCGTTCGGGAATATCGCTGCCGGCGGTATTCGTCGAGCCGGATATCGCATTCGATCAACTGCGGGGCCGGGCGACCTGGAAAGTTGCGGGCCGGACGGTCGACGTCAAGCTTGAGCGCCTGCAGTTCGATGGCGACGATGTCGCGGGCTCGGCGAACGGCAGCTACCGCTACACCGGCACCGGGCCGGGGGAGATCGACCTCGTCGGCGCGATCACGCGGGCCGATGGGAAGGCTGTCTGGCGTTATATTCCCAGCGTGGTCGGCAGCGACGTGCGCAACTGGTTGCGCACCGCCATCGTCAGCGGCCGGGGCTACGATGCCAAGCTGTTGCTCAAGGGCAATCTTGCGGATTTTCCGTTCCGCGATCCCGCTACCGGCAAGTTCGTCATTACCGCCAAGGCCGATGGCGTGAAGCTGGACTATGCGGACGACTGGCCGGTCATCGAGGACATCAAGGGCGACATGAGCTTCGGTACCGGCATGCGGATCGTTGCTTCGAAAGGCAGCATATTCGGCGCGAAGCTGGCGGATGTCGTGGTCGAAATCCCCGACTTCGAGGCCGACGAACGGAAGCTGCTGATCAATGGCGAGGCCAGCGGGCCGACTGGCGACTTCCTGCGCTTTATCGACGAGAGCCCGGTCGGGCGCAAGATCGACAATTTCACCCAGGGCATGAAAGCGACCGGCAACGGCAAGCTCGATCTGGCGCTCGATATTCCGTTCGCGCGGATTCAGGACACCAAGGTTCGCGGCGAATTCAAACTGCAGAACAATCAGGTACATTTGTTCGAGGGGCAGGCGCCGGTGACCCAGGTCAATGGGCGGCTGCTGCTGACCGAATCGAGTATTTCGTCGCCGGAAATCAGCGGCCGGATATTCGGCGGCCCGGTTCGGGTCGGCATCAAGAGCCACGCGGACAAAGTGGTGGTTAACATCGCGGGCAACTCGAACGTGGTCGAGCTGACGCAGCATTTTGGCCTGACCGTGGGCGACCGGCTGACGGGCAATGCGGTGTGGAAATCGACGATCGACATCCGGCATGCGCAGACCGACCTGGTGTTCGAGTCGGAACTCGTTGGCGTCGCCTCGCAACTGCCCGTGCCGCTGGCCAAGGCGGCGGCGTCGCCATTGGCGCTGCGGGTCGAAAAAACAACCGGCGAGGCAGGGCGTCAGCAGTTCAAGGCCAGCCTGGGCAATGTCGTGCAGGCGGTCGCCATCAAACGCGCCGATGTGCTGGAGCGCGCGGCAGTCGTGTTGGGCGACGGCGAAGCGCGCCTGCCGGATAGTGGCGTCGCCGTGCGCATCGCCCTGCCGCAGTTCGATGCCGATGCCTGGCAGGCGCTGCTCGGTGGCAATGGCAACGGCGCCAAGCGCGGTGCGACGATGCCGGCACTCGACAGCCTGTCGATCAGGACGCCGACGCTGCGCCTCATGGGCCGCGATTTCACGCAGGTCGAAGCGGAGATCAGGCCGCGCGACGGAGGCTGGCAGATCGCCATCGTTACGCAGGAGGCCGCGGGCGACCTGTTCTGGCGTAATGCCGGCGCCGGCTCGGTGGAAGGGCGCTTGCGACGTCTCGTGGTGCGGCCGGCCGCCGAGGTCGCGGGGAGCGATACGGCCCTGATCAACAGCCTGCCGGCCTTGAACCTGACGGTGGACGATTTCCGGGTCGGCGACAAGGCGCTCGGCCGGCTTGAACTGCGCGCGCGTAACGACAAGGGCGCCTGGCAACTGGAGACATTGAACCTGCGCAACCCGGACGGCGCGCTGAACGGCAAGGCGGTGTGGCACAACGATGGTGCTGGCCGCCATCAAACCCGGCTCGATTTTGAATTGACCGCCAGCGATGTCGGGCGCCTGCTCACCCGACTGGGCTATGTCGATGCCATCCGGCGCGGCACGGCAACGCTGGCCGGCAACGCGCAGTGGAACGGGCCGTTGACCGGTATCCACTATCCATCCCTGAGCGGGCAACTGTCGGTGAACGTTGAGAATGGTCAGTTCAACAAGCTGGAGCCGGGGGTCGGCCGCCTGCTCGGACTGATTTCGCTACAGTCGCTGCCGCGCCGCCTGACGCTCGATTTTCGCGACATCTTCAGCGATGGCCTGGTCTTCGACAGCATCGAGGGCAAGACGACGATGACGGCGGGCGTCATGCGCATCGTGGATGCGCTGCGCATCAACAGTCCGGCGGCGCAGATCGAGATTCGCGGCGAGGCCGACATGAAGAACGAGACGCAGAATCTGCAGGTGCTGGTGCGGCCGCAGATCGGTGCGGTGGCGGCGATTGGCACCGCGCTGATCAATCCGATTGCCGGCGCGGCGGCGCTGGTCGCCAGCACCGTCTTGCAGAACCCGCTCGGTCGTCTGTTCAGCTATCGCTATCATGTCACCGGTAGCTGGAGCGACCCCAAGGTCGAGAAGGTCGGCGAGTTTGTCGAGGAGGTTCCGCCGGGAACCGGCGAAGGAGGCAGGCGTTGAGCAAGCAGAATTGCCGGATGGCGGCGATCCAGATGATTTCCGGGCCGCGCGTCGCGGACAACCTGGCAGTGGCCGGCGGCTTGATTGCCGATGCCGTGGCGCAGGGCGCGCAACTGGTGGTGCTGCCGGAGTACTTTCCCGTGATTGGCGCTGCCGATGCGGATCGCGTCAAGGCGCGCGAGGAATTTGGCCGGGGGCCGGTTCAGGACTGGCTGGCGGCCACCGCGCAAGCACACGGGATCTGGATTTTTGCCGGTTCGATCCCGTTGACCGCAAGCGTGCCCGACAAGATGCGCAACACTTCGCTGGCCTACAACCCGGCGGGCGAATGCGTCGCGCGTTACGACAAGGTGCACCTGTTCGGCTTTCGCAAAGGGGATGAGTCGTACGACGAAGCCGCCTTCATCGAACCGGGCAAGGATCTGACCGTCGTCGCCACGCCGTTTGGCCGCGTTGCGCTGTCCATCTGCTACGACCTGCGTTTTCCCGAGCTGTACCGGGCGCTGGCGCCGGTCGATCTGATCCTGGTGCCGGCTGCCTTTACCGACACCACGGGCCGGGCGCACTGGGAAATCCTGCTGCGTGCCCGGGCCATCGAGAACCAATGCTACCTGCTGGCGGTCGGACAGGGCGGGCGGCATGAAAATGGCCGCATGACCCACGGCAACAGCATGATCGTCGACCCGTGGGGCGAAATTCTCGATCGTAAAATGAAAGGGCCCGGGGTCGTCATCGCCGACCTCGACCACGCCCGTATCGCCGAAATCCGCGAGAGCCTGCCGGCGCTCGCGCACCGCAAACTTTAAGGAAGTATTCATGATTCATGACAGCGCCGTAGCGCAAGCCGAATCTCTCCTGCTGACGCCTTTCTCGTTGACCGAGGCCGACCTGTCACGCACCTTCGGTCAAATCCTGAAACACCAGGTCGATTACGCCGATCTCTATTTCCAGTATTCGCGCTCCGAGGCCTGGAGTCTGGACGAAGGCATCGTCAAATCGGGCAGCTTCAATATCGACCAGGGGGTCGGCGTACGGGCAATCTCCGGTGAAAAGACGGCCTTCGCCTATTCGGACGACATCAGTTCGCGGGCGCTCGGCGATGCTGCAAACGCCGTGCGGGCGATTGCCGCCACCGGACAGGGTGGCAAATTCGGCCATTTTTTGCCGTCGACCGCAACAGGCGGCCTCTATGTTCCGCACGACCCCATCGCCTCGCTGCCGGCCGAAGCCAAGGTCAGGCTGCTGGAGCGTCTCGAAGGCTTCGCGCGCGCCATCGACCCGCGCGTGATCCAGGTCATGGCCTCGCTGGCCGGCGAATACGAGGTGATTCTGGTCGCCGGTTCCGACGGTCGGCTGGCTGCCGACATCCGGCCGCTGGTGCGCTGTTCGATCTCGGTGATCGTCGAGGAAAACGGCAAGCGCGAACAGGGGGCGGCGGGCGGCGGCGGGCGTTTCGATTTCGCCTATTTCGATGATGAAGTCCTCCAGCGTTACGCGCAGGAGGCCGTTCACCAGGCGGTCACCAACCTGCACGCCGATGCGGCGCCGGCCGGCCAGATGACGGTCGTGCTCGGCTCCGGCTGGCCCGGCATCCTGCTGCACGAAGCCGTCGGTCATGGTCTCGAGGGCGACTTCAACCGCAAGGGCAGTTCGACCTTCGCCGGGCGCGTCGGCGAGCGCGTTGCCGCCAAGGGGGTTACCGTGATCGACGACGGCACCATCGCCGACCGCCGCGGTTCGCTGAACATCGACGACGAAGGCAATCCGACGCAGCGTACGGTACTGATCGAGGACGGCATCCTCAAGGGCTACATGCAGGACAGCCTGAACGCCCGCCTGATGGGCGTCGCACCCACCGGCAACGGGCGCCGCGAATCCTTCGCCCACCTGCCGTTGCCGCGCATGACCAACACCATGATGCTGGCCGGCGAGCATGACCCGCAGGAAATCATCGCCTCGGTGAAGAAGGGGATCTACGCCGCCAACTTCGGTGGCGGCCAGGTCGATATCACCAGTGGCAAGTTCGTTTTCTCGATGAGCGAGGCCTATTTGATCGAGGACGGCAAGGTGACGCGCCCGATCAAGGGCGCGACGCTGATCGGCAACGGCCCGGATGCCATGACCCGCGTCTCGATGATCGGCAACGATCTCCGGCTCGACCCGGGCGTCGGTACCTGTGGCAAGGACGGACAGAGCGTGCCGGTCGGCGTCGGACAGCCAACCTTGCGTATCGATGGACTGACGGTAGGGGGTACGGCATAATAACTAGACAATTCGGAGGAGGGGTAAATGCGAGCATGGATCATTGCGGCGGGAATCATGGTGGCGAGCGGGGGAGCGTTCGCCCAGACGCCCGCACAGGACAAACTGAAGGCCATACAGGCTGACCCGGCGGCACTCAAACACGCGATCGAGGCCGGGCAGAAAGCCTCTTTCTTCTGCGTAAATTGCCACGGCGACAGCGGCATCAGCAAGATTCCGGAAGTGCCCAATCTGGCGGGCCAGAATCCGGCCTACCTGCTGGAGCAGATCCGCAAGTTCGGCTCGGGGGAGCGCAAGGATCAGTTCATGCAGGGTTTGATCAAGGTTTTGAAGGACGACGAGCGCGTGCAGATTGCGTTGTTCTTCGGCAGCCAGGCCGTGCCGCCATCAAAGGCCGACCCGGCACAGGTGGCGCGCGGCAAGGAACTGTTCACCAAGCTGTGCGTGCGTTGCCACGGCGAAGCGGCGCGCGGCGATGCGACGATTCCCCGCCTTGCCGGCCAGCAGATTCCCTATGTCGTGACCTCGGTAACCCGCTATCGCGATGGCACGGGCATCCGCAACAACCAGTTGATGTCGATTGCCACCTCGTCGCTGAAAAACGAAGAGATCAAAGCCATTGCCAACTATCTGACCCAGTTGCCCTGATGCACCGCTGAGTTTTTTTCCATCGGTCGGCAAAATTGACCGATGTCATGGTTCCGGAAGCTTGTCCCCGGTAGTTTCGCTGCCGGGGACAATTCGTTTTTGGGGATACCATGAAAAGACTTTCAGGACTGTTGCTGGCATTGGCGTTGTGCGTCTTCGGTGGCGAGGCGATGGCGCAGATCGCCGATCTCAACTCGGCGATCAACAAGGCCGGCCGCCAGCGCATGTTGTCGCAGCGCATGGCCAAGGCCTACTTCCAGATCGGCCAGCAGGTCGAGGTCGACCGCAGCAAGAAGATACTCGACGCCTCGGTCTCGCTGTTTGACCGCCAACTGGTCGAACTCAAGAATTTCGCGCCGACGCCGGAAATCAAGGAAAACTACCTGAAGCTGGAAAAATCCTGGCTGGCCTACAAGGATGTTCTGGTTGGCGCCGCACCCTCGCAGGACAACGGGCGCAAGGTGCTGGAGATTTCCGAGCAGGTGCTCGGGTTGGCCCATCAGGGGACACAGTTGCTGGAAAAGCAGGCGACGACGAGCGCCGGCCGCCTGGTCAACATTTCCGGCCGCCAGCGCATGCTCTCGCAGCGCATGGCCAAGTTCTACCAGGCCATCGCTTGGGGTGTCGGCAACGACAAGAGCGCTGCCGAACTCGACAAGGCGCGCAAGGAATTCGCCGCCGCGCATCAGGAACTTGCTTCCGCGCCTTCCAATACCCCGCAGATCAAGGACAGCCTCGAACTCGTCAAGCAACAGTGGATGTTTTTCGAGAATGCCTTGAACCAGAAGGCCGGGCCCGACAAGCGGCCGCAAACCGCGGTGGCGACGACCAGCGAACGCATCCTCGAAGAAATGGAAACGGTCGTCGGGCTTTACGAAAAGCTGAAGTGATTAAAACAGGCTGAGCTGCCGCTCGTCCGCCGGTTTTGGCGGCGGTGGCGGCTTGAAGGCTGATGTGTCGAGCTGCGGGAATTCGCGCGCCAGCCCGAGGCGCCGGCAGGCCAGATCGAAGCGCTGGCGGATGAGATCGGCAAAATGCCCCAGCCCCTTCATCCGGCTGCCGAACCTGGCATCGTTGGTGCGTCCGCCGCGCAAGTCGTAGAGCACCGACAGGATGCGCGAAGCTTTCGCCGGCGCATGCCAGTCCAGCCATTCGCGGAACAGCCCGGCAACTTCATGCGGGAGGCGCAGCAAGGTGTAGGCGGCGCTCTGGGCGCCATGTTCGTGCCCGGCCAGCAGCAGCTTTTCCAGTTCGTGATCGTTGAGGCCGGGAATCAGCGGCGACACGAAAACCGAAACCGGAACGCCGGCCGCGCGCAGCTGCCGCATTGCTTCCAGCCGCGCGTGCGGGGCACTGGCCCGGGGTTCGAGCTGGCGGGCCAGCGGGCCGTCGAGCGTCGTCAGCGAGATGCCGACATGCGCCAGGTTCCGCCGCGCCAGTTCGGCCCAGAGATCGATGTCGCGGACGATCAGCGACGATTTGGTCACCACCGAAACCGGGTGGCCCGTTTCCAGCATCACCTCCAGCACGGCGCGGGTCAGTTGCGCCTTGCGCTCGAATGGTTGATAGGCATCGGTGGCGGTGCCCAGCACGATGGTCGAACAAACGTAGCCCGGGCGACTCATCTCGTCGCGCAACAGTTGCGGCGCATCCGGCTTGTGGAAGATCTGCGTCTCGAAATCGAGGCCCGGCGACAGGCCGAGGTAAGCATGGGTCGGGCGGGCGTAACAATAAATACAGCCATGCTCGCAGCCGCGATAGGGGTTGAGCGACTGCTCGAAACCGATGTCCGGCGAATTGTTGTGGCTGATGATCGACTTCGCGCTATCGACCAGCAGGCGGGTTTGCGGCAACGAGGGTTCCGCCTGTTCCCAGCCGTCGTCTTCGGCCTGGCGCGTGGCGGTGCTGAAGCGGTGCGCGACATTCCCCGTCGCGCCGCGCCCCTTGATGGGCCGCGGCGGAATTTCGGCGGAAGGTTGCAGGTCGAAATCATCCATGGGCATCCGGTAGAATGCCGGGTTTTCAGCAATTTTTAAATGGGGCAGGCCATGACGCCGCAAATTAAACCGAACACCGACGACCTTCGCATCAAGGAAATCAAGGAGCTGGTGCCGCCGGCGCACGTCTTCCGCGAATACCCGGTGTCGAACCGCGCCGCCCAGACGACCTGCACCGCCCGCCAGGCCATCCACCGCATCCTGCACGGCGCCGACGACCGCCTGCTGGTCGTCATCGGCCCCTGCTCGATCCACGACTACGACGCGGCGCTGGAATACGCCGCCAAGCTGGCGAAGCAGGCGGAAAAACATGCCGACGATCTCGTCATCCTGATGCGCGTCTATTTCGAAAAGCCGCGTACCACCGTTGGCTGGAAAGGCCTGATCAACGACCCGCGCCTCGACAACACCTTCCGCATCAACGAAGGCATCCGCCTGGCGCGCCGCATCCTGCTCGAAATCAACGAACTCGACCTGCCCTGCGCCACCGAATTCCTCGACACCATCACCCCGCAATACACAGCCGACCTCATCTCCTGGGGCGCCATCGGCGCCCGCACCACCGAATCGCAGGTGCATCGCGAGCTGGCCTCCGGGCTGTCGTGCCCGGTCGGCTTCAAGAACGGCACCGACGGCAACATGCGCATCGCGGTCGACGCCATCCGCTCGGCCAATTCGCCGCACCATTTCCTGTCGGTGACCAAGTCCGGCCATACCGCGATTGTCTCGACCATGGGCAACGAGGACTGCCACGTCATCCTGCGCGGCGGCAAGGAGCCGAACTTCGATGCGGCCAGTGTCGATGCCGCCTGCAACGAAATTTCCAAGGCCGGTCTCGCCGCCCGCCTGATGGTCGACTTCTCGCACGGCAACAGCCGCAAGCAGTACAAGCTGCAGATGGAAGT
>ERZ795055.2783-NODE-2783-length-13039-cov-4.822782_pt1 | contig 13039 bp, 9 predicted proteins | sample MGYA00375139_ERZ795055 | MGnify/ENA primary metagenome ERZ795055 (study PRJEB30184, sample SAMN05720283) | anaerobic digester metagenome | isolation source: active sludge of municipal wastewater-treating anaerobic digesters | place: USA | collected 2015-01-23 ...
GCCGCGGCCTCCGGGGCGGCGGGCGTCTCGGTGCTGATGCCGCAACCGGGGAAGAGCAGGGCGGCGAGGCAGCAGGTCAGGATTCTCAGGCGCATGACGGGTCTCCCGTTGGGGTTGCGCGGGCCGCCGGCCCGCTGGGCTTAAGCCTACCACATCCGGTTTGCGCGCCGCCCGGCGGCGTCAGGGGGCGAAGTCGAGCACCCGCGCGATGACCCGGTCCTGCTCGTCGTCCGTCATGAGGGTGTAGAAGGGCAGGCGGGCGATGCGCGCGGCGACGGACTCGGTGACGGGCAGGGTGCCCGCGCGGCCGCCGAAACGCGCCCCCATGGGCGAAGTGTGCAGGGGCAGGTAGTGGAAGACGGCGGCGATGCCGCCGGCGTGCATGTGGGCGAGGAAGGCGGCGCGCGCGGCGGCGTCGGGCAGGAGCAGGTGGAACAGGTGCCAGGCGGGGGCGCAGTCCCCGGGGATGTGGGGGAGCGACACGCCGTGGCGGGCGGCCCAGTCCGCGAGGGCGGCCCGGTAACGCTCCCACAGGGCGCGGCGGCGCGCCTGGACGCGCTCATGCTGCTCAAGCTGGCCGAGGAGGAACGCCGCCGACAGGTCGGAGAGGACCCAGCTCGAGCCCACGTCGCGCCAGGTGTACTTGTCCACCTCGCCGCGCCAGAAGCGGCTGCGGTCGGTGCCCTTCTCCCGGAGGATTTCAGCGCGGGCGACAAAAGAGCCGTCGTTGAGCAGGAGGGCGCCGCCCTCGCCGCAGGAGAAGTTCTTGGTCTCGTGGAAGCTCAGCGCGCCGAGGGCGCCCAGTGTGCCCAGGGGCCGGCCGCGGTATCCGCCGAAAAGGGCGTGGGCGGCGTCCTCCACGACGGGCACGCCCGCCTTTCCCGCGGCGGCGAGGATGGTGTCCATTTCGCAGGCGACGCCGCCGTAGTGGACGGCGACAACGGCGCGGGTGCGGCGGGTGATCAGGGGGGGCAGGAGGCGCTCGTCGAGGTTGAGGGTGTCCCCGCGGATTTCGGCGAAGACGGGGGTGGCGCCGCGTAGGACAAAGGCGTTGGCGGCGGAGACGAAGGTGAACGAGGGGACGACGACCTCGTCGCCGGGGCGGATGTCGAGGAGGAGGGCGGCCATTTCGAGGGCGTGGGTGCAGGAGGTGGTGAGCAGGGCGCGGTGCGCGCCGGTGCATTCCTCCAGCAGCGCCTCGCAGCGCTTGCCAAAGGGGCCGTCGCCCAGGATGGAGCCCCGCGCCAGGGCCTCCGCCATGAGCTCCCGTTCCCGGCCCAGCGCGCCGGCTCTGTTAAAGGGGATCATGTCCACGGTCCGCGCCGTCCTCTTCCGTCCGGCACAGGGGCGCCGGGGTGTCATCGGGCGGGGCGTCGGCACACCCTTCCCCCGCCTGCGGTGCCTTGGGTTTCAGGATCCGGGCGGGCACGCCGGCAATGGTCACCCCCTCTTCGGTGACGTCGCGGACCACGGCGGCGTTTATGCCGACGGTTACCCACGCGGCGATCTGGGTGCGGGGCCGGACCACGCTGCCGCACCCGAGGAAGACCCCCTCGCCGAGCCGGGTGTGCCCGGTGAGCAGCGAGCACGCGCCCAGGGTGCAGTAGTCGCCGACCACGGCGTCATGGCCCATGGTGGCCGTGTGCACGGTGACATAGTCCCCGAGGGTGATGTCGGCGGTGAAGGCGCTGTTGCGGTGGATGAACCCGCCCCGCCCCACCCGGATGGTGGGGCAGAGGTACACCCCCTTGGCCACCACCGTGGGGGCCGGACGCAGCCCCGCCCGCAGGGCCTTCTCGACCACGATGCGCTTCACGCGCGGATCCCCCATGCCGCAGACAAACTCGCGGAAGCTGTCCGGATCCCCGTCCCCCAGGGATTCGCGGACGCCGTCGAAATTCCAGTCCTGCACCACGGGAACCTCCCTGCCCCCGAGGTCGAGCGCGCTCCTTCCCGTGACATCGTCCACAAAGACGGCGCGGATTTCGGGATCCAGCTCCCACAGCACCCACCAGGCCTCGCGGCTTGTGCCGCAGGCGCCCAAAATCACCAGGGTTTTCATTGGTCCTCCGTCTCTTTCCCCGGTTTGCGGCGCAGGGTCCGCACGGTGTACAGGGGCGGCCCGCCGGCGTGGCCGCGCGCGGCGCCTGCCGGGGTCAGGGAGACCCGCACCGCGTCGAGCAGGAGTCCCGCCAGGCGCAAGAGCGTCCATCCGGAGCGGCCGTGGGGGCGGGCATGGTGGCTGACCGGGACTTCGCAGCTGCGCGGACAGGCCCGCATGACCTCGACAATGCGGAAGAGCCGCCGGGGCCCGTACCCAAAAGATTTCACAATCTTCGTGTCAATGATCTTGAAGCCGCAGAACACGTCGAGCAGGGGGGTTCCCGTGATTCGCCGTATCAGCCAGTTGGCGCAGGCGGAGGCGGCCCGCCTGAAGAGCGGATCGTGCCGTTGGACGCGGCGGCCGCCGACCAGGTCCATGCCCTTGTCGTAGGCCGCAACGAGCAGCGGGATATCCTCCGGGTCCACCTGGAGGTCGCTGTCTATGAAGACCAGCGCGCGCCCGCGCGCCTCTGTGATCGCCACTGTGTGCCCGGCGGCCTGCCCCGAGTTCCGCTCGAAATCCGCCAGCATCGTCGTGGCGGGATCCCCGTCAAACAGCTCGTTCAGCACCTCCAGGGTGCGGTCCGGGCTGCTGTCGTTCACCATGAGCACCTCGTAGGGCCGGCCCAGGGCGCGCATGGTTTTCGTGACGCGGGCGTGGAAGTCGCGGATGCTCCTCTCCTCGTTGTAGCAGGTGAGGATTACGGAGAAGTCGGGGCGCCCGTTCATGGGGACGTCCCCTTCGCGCCGGGGGCGGGCCGGGGGGTGGCCGGCCGGACCCACAGTCCGGCAACCGAAGCCAGAAGCGACGCGCCCTTCCGGAGAGACACCACGGCTCATTCCCCCCGGTGCTTTGCGGGCGCGTCCCCGTCTGCCCGGTGGACCCTGTTGCGCAGGGTGAGCGCGCTCATCCCCTCGGTCAGCTTCCCCCCGGACATGAAGAGGTTCCCGCTCATGCAGCGCGGCACGATGTCGTTGTCGGCGTTGAGGGGGGAGCAGTTGGTGTTGAGCACGACGGGGAGCAGGCGCGCCGGGTACCTGTGGATCTTGATGCGGGAAAGGTTGGAGAAGACCAACAGGGCGAGGGACCACAGCAGCGGCACCGTCCGGAGGGACAGGGCGGGCAGCATGCACACGCAGAAGGCCGCCAGCGACACCGCGCGCGGGGCGCGGGCGAAGCGCTCCCACGCGGCGACGCCGCGCTTCATGCCGCGCATGTTGAGGAACTCGTTCACGGGGCGCATCCCCTCCCGGCGGCGGACAAAGACCAGCACCTGGGTGTTCAGGCACAGCCGGATGTTCAGCAGGTGGAGCGCGGCAAACATCGTCTTTGCCAGGGTGAAATACGATTCCCGGTCCCCCCCGTACTCCCCGTGGATCACGTCCACCATCTCGTCCGGCATGATCATCAGATCGCGGGCGAGGCCGGTGCCCGACCCGTTCCAGGAGAATCCGTTCACCGAAAGCTCCTTGATCTCGGGCCTGTCGGCGGCGTAGGCGAGCGTCTCCAGAAGCGTCCGCTCGTTGCACCCCTTCAGCAGGGTGGGCGACAAAATCACGGGGATGCCCGCGCGCAGGCAGTTCTCAACGGCCTTCCGCTTCTGTTCCCGGTGGTGCGCCATGCCCGTGGTGTCCGGCAGGCCCTCGTCCCAGTACTCCATCGAAATGCGGACCTCGGTGACCCCGGCCTCCTTGAGCTGCCGGCAGAACTCCAAGTCCGCCAGTCTCAGGCCGTTGGTCGCCAGCTGGGTGGCCACGCCCATTTTTCGCGCCTCGCGGAAGAAATCGAGGCATTGCGGGTGCATGGTTGGCTCGCCGCCGGACAGCGTCAGCTTGGTGCCCCGGTATTCCCGCAGGGCCTGGCGAAAGTCCTCCTCCTTCATGTCGTCATGAAAGGGCGAGTCCGTGTTCACGCTGCAATAGGGGCACTTCTGCTGGCAGCGGTTGGTGAGGAACACCCAGTAGTTCGTGATGCGTCCGGCCGCCCTGCGGCCCTCGATCACGTCAAAGAAAAAACGGTCCAGGTCCGCGTAGGCCTCCCCGTGCCGGGAGAGCGGAAAGCGGTATTCCCCGTGGTCGGGGCAGGTGCGGACCAGCCAGGCGCCGTCTTTTCCGGCCATGACTGCCCCGGGAACCTCCCGCATGCAGTCCGGGCAGATGGAAACGGTGGACCGCACTGTACGGAGTTCCTCAGCCACGTTGCGCCTTTCCTAATGCCGCGTTTAGGGCCGTTTCGCCCAAAAACTGACCGTCTGAGTATATACCATGAACGGTTGGAAATCCATGAATCCGGCTGTCGGCGGGATGCGGCGTGTGCGCCGGTCAGCGCCGCCGCCTTGTCGTGGGCACGTGTTCCTTCCCCACGGGGCGTGGCCCGGGGAGTTGTTGCCTCCGGGGGGGGCGTGGTACATTCAGCGCATGAGCGGCGGACAACATCTTGTCGGCGGGGGCGGGGGGGCCTCTCCGGACCCGGGATGCCGCGCGGACAGACGCCGCGCGGGTGCCGCGCTTGCCCTGGTGACGGCGCTCGGGCTCCTTCTCCGGTTGTACCGGCTTCCCGGCCAGTCTGTCTGGCACGACGAGTTTCTGGCATTGTGCCACTTCAACGCCCCGGACCTGTCGCGGCATCTGGCGTTGCTGGACCTCTACATGCCCATCAACATGAAGTCGCCGCTGTACTATGCGTTCCAGTACGGGTTTGCGCGGCATGTGACCGATTCCCTTCTGGCGCTGAGGCTTCTGGCGGTGCTGTTCGGCGTGCTCTGCATCCCCGTGCTCTACGCGCTGGTCCACCGGATGTTTGGGCGCCGTCCGGCGCTGTTCGCGGCGCTGCTGCTGGCCCTCTCGCCCCAGCATGTCTGGTATTCGCAGGAGGTGCGCACCTACGCCTTCTCCATGCTCCTGTCGCTTTGCTCCTTCTACTGCCTGTTGCGGGCCGTGGAGGGGGGGGGAAGGCGATGGTGGGCGGCCAGCCTGCTGCTGAACGCCCTGCTGCCCTGGACGCACCTGATGTTTTCCCTGACCGTGTTCGCCGAGGGATGTTTCCTCCTGTGGTGGTGGCGCCGGACCCCGGTCCAAACGGTTGTCTGGGCGCTTGCGCAGTCTGCGCTGATGACGCCGATGGTGCTTCATCTGTTTCCCCTGCCCTTCAGCCAGGACGCGGAGAGTCCTGTGGGAATGGGCGGCATTCTCTCCGCCTTTTTCGCGGTGGATTCCGTCGGCCTGTACGGCGACCTCCTCCCAAGCTGGAAGGCGGACCCGGGTTCCGCCCCGGCGTGGACGGCGTTCCTGCTTGCGTTCCGCAAACCCGCCGATCTCGCGCTGGGCGCGTTTTTCGCCGCCGTTCTGGCCGCCGCCGGGTTTGGGGTGAGGAGGGGGGGGGGCGTGTCCAGAGGCGTGGTGTTCTCCCTGTGCGTCTGGCTGGCGCCCCCCGCGCTGCTGGCCGCGCTCAATCTGGCCACCGACAAGCCGTTTCTTTCCCAGATGTATTACATGTATGCCATGGCCGGGGCCTACGCCCTGGCGGCTTGGGCCGTTTGCGCGCTGCCCCGCCCGGTCCTTCGGCGGGTTATAGGCGCCGCGGTGGCGGGAGTGTACGCCTTCAATCTGGCGCTGCTGGTCCCCTTCACGACGCGGACCGACTGGAAGGGCGTTGCGGACCATATTGTCCGCCACAGGGAACCCCGGGACGTTGTTGTGAATTTCGAGTTCTACGGGCCCGCCAATCCGCTCGAATGCTACCGTGACGCCATCGGACTTCCCGTGATGCGCGCGAACACGGTGGCCGCCGTCTGCGCCGCGGTGCCGGAGTTGTTCGCACCGGCCGGCCAGGCGCCGCCCGCGCGTGTGTGGGTGGTTTACCGGGGCCTCTTTCGGGAGACGCTGTTTTCCGGAGAGGACACGGCGGGGGTGCTGCGGGAACGGCTGGCCGCGTGCGGCATAGGCCTTGAGCCGCATTTTTTCCCGGGACTGTACAACGTGACGCTGCTGGAAACGTATGTCTTGCCGGGCAGGATGCCAATGCCCTGCGCGGAGCTGTCCGCCACGGACGACCGGGGGCACCGGGAACTGCTCGGCGCGCTGGGGATCCGTTTCGCCGGACAGGCGGAGGAGGACGCCTCCCTGCGCGTCCTGTGCCGGGTCATCGGCGCCACTTGGGCGGATTTGCCGCCTGTCATATGGGCCACCTACGTGCTCGATCTGGTGGCGGCGGACCGCCCCGACCTCGCCGAGGCGGTGGCTCGGTGGCAGATCGGGCGGGTTCCCAAGGCCTCGCCGCTGCATTTCGCCCTGGGCGCGGCCCTCTTCGCCCAGGGGCGTGTTTCGGAGGCCGGGGAGTCCTTCGAGGCCGCCTATGGACACCAGCCGTCGCTGCGGCTGCTGACCGCGCCGCTGGTCGGGCACCTCCTCCGGGGGGACCGGGCCGCCGCGCGGGCCGAGCTGGAGCGGATGCGCCCCTGGGGCTGGGCCTACTACATTCCGGTGTTTGACCATCTGCTGGCGGAGAACGCGCGGCCTGCGCGTCCACCCGAAGGCTGACCCCCCCAAAAAAAACGGGCGCGGCCCCCGGGGGAGCCGCGCCCGTGCGGTCTGCAATGACGCCGGTCAGAGGACCAGCAGGCGCATCTTCCGGACGCTGAGCTTCATGTCCTTGAACTCGTCGCCCGGGTGGATCTGGAAGCCGATCCGGCCCTTGGCGATGGCGGTGTCCTCCACATCGCCGACCTTCACGCCGTTCAGCTCCACCTCCAGGTGGCCGCCCTTGGCCGTGATCTTCATGGTGTTCCAGTCGTCCTTCTTCTCCAGCTTCGGGTCCAGGTTGCGCGACAGGAACATGCGTCCAGGGCAGTAGATCGTGCCCGTGTATGCCTCGGGGTCCTTGTACTCCAGCATGTCCGCCTGGTACGACGTCTCCGGGTTCTGGTAGCGGAACCACACGCCGCTGTTGGCGGGCCACTGCAGCTTGTACTCCACCACCAGCCGGAAGTCCGCGAACTCGTCCACGGTGAACAGGTCGCCGGGGGCGTTGCCCGGCCCCTGGGTGCCGATCAGCACCCCGTCCTCCACCTTCCACGCGGCCTTGCCCTCGGGCTTCCAGCCCGTCAGGTCTTTCCCGTTGAACAGCTCCTTCCAGTCCTTCTTCTTGCCGTCCTTGGGCTTGTCCTTCGCCTTGTCCTTCGGCTGTTTCGCCTCCTGGGCGTGGGCCGCCATCATGGCCGCCGGCGTCGCCGCCGCCAAGCCGCCCAGAAACATCCTGCGGGTCATCTCACGGTCTGTCATCGTCCGGGTCTCCCTGGTGTTGTGCCTCTTCGGCGGTTCCCCACCATCATGGCCCCGCACCCCCCCGGAATGTCAAGAAGCGCGCCGCCGTGGCCGGGGGGGAGCTCTTCCACCCGTCCCACCCGTCCGACAAGTCCGACAAGTCCGACCTGTCCGACGGGAACCGCGCCGCGCCTAAACTTGACACTGTCGCGTTTTGGCGGTATAATCCCTCCGGCACGAGGAACCCGACCCATGGCGAAGCAACAGGAAATGCGGCTGGCGGAACTGGCGGAGCGTTCGGGGGTTCCGGCGCGGACGATCCGGCTGTACATCAGCGAGGGGCTGCTGCCGGGGCCGCTGCGGGCGGGCCGCAACGCGGCGTATGGTCCGGAGCACCTGCGGCGTCTGGGGGAGATCCGGGCGCTGCAGGGGCGGGGGCTGACGCTTTCGCAGGCGCGGCGCGTGCTGGAGGGCGCGGGGGCGGATCCATCCCCGGCGGCGGAGGCCCCGGAGGGGGCGGTGTGGCGGGAACTGGACATCGCGCCGGGGGTGCGGGTGTCGGTGAAGGAGGGCTTTGGTCCGCGGCGTCTGCGCGCGCTGCGGCGTGCGATAGAGGAGTTCAGCCGGCTCGTGAACGTTGGCGCACAGGAGGGTTCAGAAGATGACCAGGCATGACGGGGGTGAAATCAGCGGGTTCGGGGTGTACGGGAAGGGCGGCCCGGTGAAACTGGGCATGCAGGACCTGCTGCTGACGGGGACGGTGCTGCCGGTGGGGGCGCGGCTGGTGGTGCGCCATGTGTTCCGGTCGGAGGAGAAGAAGCCGCTGGAGATGATTTACGCCTTCGCGCTGCCGCGCGACGCGGCGCTGCGGCGGTTCCGCATCACGGGGGACAGGTTCGAGGCGGAGTCGGAGCTGCGGCCGACGGCGAAGGCGCGGGAGACCTACGAGCGCGGGATCGAGCGCGGCAGCCTGTCCGCCCTCGCGCAGACCTATCAGGACGGCGTGACCAACCTGAACGTGGGGAACATCCGTCCGGGCGAGACGGTGACGGTTTTCCTGGAGATCGCTGCGGGGGTGGAGTTCCACGACGATGGGTTCCGGTTCCGCTTTCCCTTCACCCTGGCGCCGGGCTACCATGCCCGGGCGGCCTGCGGCGTGGCCGATGACGGCGCGGGCGAAATCTCCCTTCCGGAGGAGCTGTTCGGCGACGTGGTGTTGCCCCGTTGGAAGGCGGACGCCGAGGGCCTGCACCGCGTGTCCTTCGACCTGAATGTCGCCGCACCCCAGGGGGCTGAGCTGGTGTGCCCGTCGCATCCTGTGTCGGTGGGGGCGGGCGCGGACGGCGGGCTGCGGGTGCGCCTGGCGACGGCGGGCGACCTGCCCAACCGCGACGTGGTGCTGGAGACACGGGGGTCGGCCGCCGGGCGGCCGTCGGTCTTCGCGGGGGTGGATGGTGCGGGGCGGGGCCGCTTTGCCGCGGTCGTTCCGTCGGGGTGCTTTGGCCGTCCCGAACGCCCGGCGAAACGGGTGGTGTTTCTGCTGGACCACTCGGGGTCCATGGACGGCGTCCGGCTGGAGCAGGCCAAGGCGGCGGTCTGCGCGTGCCTTGAGGCCCTGCGTCCGGAAGACCGGTTCGGCATTGTGCTGTTCGAGAGCCGGGTGAGGCCGTTCCGTCCGGAGCTGCTGCCGGCCACGCCGGAAAACCTGTCGGCGGCGCGGGCCTTTGTGGGGGCTGTGGAGGCGGCGGGGGGGACCGAGCTGGCCGCGGGCGTGGGGGCCGCCGCGAAGATGATCGGAAAAGACGGCGACCTGCTGCTCGTCACGGACGGCGAGGTCTTCGGCGGCGACGACCTGCTGGCGCGGGTCCGCGCGTGCGGCGCGCGGGTCCACTGTCTCGGCATCGGCAGCGCCAGCCAGGACCGCATGCTGGCGCTGCTGGCCCGCGAGAGCGGCGGGGTGGGGCGTTTCCTCGGCCCCCGCGAGGATGTGGCGGCGGGGGTGCTGGCCCTGTTCCGGGGCGTCGGCGCGGTGCTCGCGGCCAACGTCCGGTGCGCGGCGAAGGGGCTGAAGCAGGCCGAATGGCTTCCCGAACCCGCCGACGCGGTCCGCGAGGGCCAGCCGTGGGTGCTGTTCGGCGCGTGCGACGGGCCGGGGGACGGAACGCTGTCCGTAACCTGGGACGGCGGCGGCTTCGACATCCCCGTCAGGGTGGGGGAGTCCCCCCTGGGCGAGGCCCTCAAGCTGGTGCAGGGCGCGCGGCTTGTGACGGACACGGACGCGCTCTTCGGGGACGCGCCGGAGGGCTCCCGCAAGGCCCAGCGCCTCACCCGGCGGCTGGAGGCCCTCGGAAGCGAGTATGGCCTCGCCAGCCGCGCCCTGTCCCTCGTGTCCGTGGTGCGGCGCGCGGGCGACCGGCCCGGCGAGGTGCCTGAAACCCGCGTTGTGGCCACCGGAATGCCCGGCGACGCCGCCTTTAACGCCTACTTCGGCGACCCGTCGGACCTCTCCGTGTGCGCGACGCCGATGATGCCGGGCGCGATCCGCGCCTGCCTGTCTGCTGCTCCTGGCGTGCGCATGCGGCATGTCTCCGCCGACTTCTGTCTGTGCGAGGACTCGGCGGCGTTCCCCCTGCCGGGGGGGAGATTTTCCGCCCGCACCGCCCGCCTGGTGCTCGTCCGGCTGGCAACGCTGATTGTCCGCTTCGCCGCCCTTCAGGACGGCGGGATCCTCAACCGCCATTTCACGCCGCTGAGGCGCATCACCGCCTTTCTCCGGCGGCACGAGGATCTCTGGCCCGTCGGCGTGCCTGCCGAGGCTGTCCGGCGCCTTCTCGCCGATGTGGAGCGGCGCGCTTTCGACAGCGTCTACCGCACTGTGGACACGGCCGCTCTGGCCGCGCTGGCCGCCGCGACACCCCCGGACGAGGACGCGCTGCGCGCGGCGCTGGCGCGCTTCTTCCGCGAGGCGGCGTGCGGTCCCGGGGATGCGCCCTGACCGGGCGGGTTGACAGTCCGGGCGCGGGGGCGCTATAATAGAGAAAAATTTCTTTATAGCGCGCCCCGCGCGCGGGAAAGGCGCCCCCCATGCCCCCCAAAAAATGGCAACGGCGGCCCGGCCAGGTGGTCTTCACCCACACGGCCCGCTGCCGCGACTGCTACCGCTGCCTGCGGGCCTGCCCCGTGAAGGCGATCCGCGTGGTGGACGGGCAGGCCTATGTGGACGCGGACCGCTGCATCGCCTGCGGCACCTGCATCCGCGAGTGCCCCCAGCACGCGAAACAGTACCGGCGCGACCTCGACCGCGCCGAGCGCCTGATGGCGGGGCCGGGGGCGAAGGCGGCCAGCGTGGCGCCGTCCTTCGCGGCGCTGTTTGGTCCGGAGGACCGCGACCGCCTGCCGGCCGCGCTGCGCCGGTTGGGCTTCGACCATGTCGGCGAGACGGCGGTGGGGGCCTTTGAGTCGGCGGCGCTCACGGGGGCCCATGTGCGGGCCCATCCGGGGCGGCAGACGATCTGCACGGCCTGCCCCGCCGTGGTCGCCCACATCGAGCAGTACGCGCCGGACCTGGCGTCGCGGCTGGCGCCGGTGGCGTCGCCCATGATCGCCCACGCCCGCCTGCTCAAGGAACGGCACGGCCCGGACACCAAGGTCTTCTTCTTCGGCCCCTGCGTGACCAAGAAGGCGGAGGCCGAGCGCCCGGAACTCGCTGGCGACGTGGACTGCGTGCTGACCTTTGGCGAGATGTGCGACTGGCTCGCCCAGCGGGACATCGTTCTGGCAGACTGCCCCCCCGAAGCCTTCGATGAGACGCCCCCGGGCGAGTCGCGCTTTTTCCCCGTGCCCGGCGGACTCGCCCGCACGGCGGGGCTGGCCACCGACCTGCTGGACACGCAGGTCATTGCCGTGAGCGGGGCGGCGGACCTGGAGGCGGCGCTCGACGCCCTGCGCCGCACGGACCGGCCGGTGGTGCTGGAGCCCCTCTTCTGCGCGCAGGGCTGCGTGAACGGCCCGGGCATGCCCGCGCCGGACAACCCCTTCGCCCGCCGCACGGCGGTGCTGGACTATGCGGGCGGCCATCCCGGCGCGGCGGCAGACCCCGCGGCCCCGGTGCCCGCCGCCGTCCGCGCGCGCGGCGCGGCCGCCCACGCGGCCGTTCCCGGACCGCGCGAGGTGTTCCCGGAGGCCGATGTGGAGGGGGTGCTCCGGGCGCTGGGCAAGGAGGCGGAGGAGGACCGGCTGAACTGCGGGGCCTGCGGCTACGGCTCCTGCCGCGAGCATGCCGAGGCGGTGCTGTCGGGCATGGCCGCGCCGGAGATGTGCATCCCCCACATGCGGCGGCTGGCGGAGCAGCGGGGCGACCGCATCATCGAGACGACCCCGAACGGGGTGCTGATCGTGGACAGTGAACTGAAGGTGCTGGGCGTGAACCCGGCCTTCCGGCGGCTGTTCCAGTGCGGCGACGGCGTGCTGGGGCGCCATGTGTCCTGCCTCATGGACGCCGAGCCCTTCGAGCGGGTGCTGGCCTCCGGCGAGCCCGTGGAGCAGACGGTCCGCCACGAGAACTACCACAAGGTGTGCCACGAGCTGGTTTACCCCCTCACGGAGGACCGGCAGATCGTCGGCATCTTCGTGGACATCACCCGCACCGCCGCCTCCGAGGAGTCGCTGGAGCGGCTGCGCGCCGAAACCGCCCGCAAGGCGAAGGAACTGCTCGACCACCAGCTCGGCATGGCCCAGGAGCTGGCGCGCTTCCTCGGCGCGAGCACCGCCCAGAGCGAGGAGCTGGTGCGCCACCTCATGACCCTCGCCGGGGCGCGGCGGGACCCCGAAGGCAGCGCGTGACATGCCCTACCTGCACGCGGACATCTTCCCCCGCCAGATTCCGAAGACCCCCGGCGGGGTCTGCGGCGACGTGGTGGAGTGCTTCCGCGCGCCGGAGGCCGCGTGGGTGGTCTGCGCCGACGGCATGGGCTCTGGGCCGCGCGCGAACATCTCGGCGAACTTCTGCGCATCCCTCCTGAAGGGCCACCTGCTGGCCGGATGGTCGCTGCGCGACGCTTTCCGCTCGGCGGCGGCGGCCATGGACGCCGCCCGCCGGCCCGGGCTCCCCTATGCCGCCTTCTCCGTGGCGCGCCTCTCGCCCGCCGGCCGCGCCACCGTGCTCACCTATGACGCGCCGCCGCCGCTGCGGCTGTCCCCCGTGGGCGCCGAAAGCCTGCCGGTCCGGCGGCTCGACGGCGTCGAGGGCGCGGCGGGAGAGGCCGACTGCCGCCTCGGGCCGGGCGAGGCGCTGGTGCTCGTGTCCGACGGGGTCACCGAGGCGGGGCGCGGCGCGGGGCTGCACGGCGGCTGGGGCGTGGCCGGGCTGTGCCGTTTTCTGTCCGACGCGGTGATCCGGGGCGTGCCCCCCGCAGAGTTGTCCGCGGCGGTGTGCGCCCGCGCCGATGAACTCTGCGGCGCGGGGCCCCGCGACGACGCCACCGCGGTGCTGTGCCGCGTGCGCCGGGGCATTGTGCTGAACATCCTGACGGGCCCCCCGGCGGACACCGCCCGGGACCGCGAGGTGGTGGAGCGCTTCCTGGGGATGGCGGGGCACCGGGTCGTGAGCGGCGGCACCACGGCGTCCATTGTGGCGCGGGTGACGGGGCGCGAGCCCCGGCTGCTGCCGCGCGCG
>ERZ795055.2785-NODE-2785-length-13034-cov-4.177132_pt1 | contig 13034 bp, 11 predicted proteins | sample MGYA00375139_ERZ795055 | MGnify/ENA primary metagenome ERZ795055 (study PRJEB30184, sample SAMN05720283) | anaerobic digester metagenome | isolation source: active sludge of municipal wastewater-treating anaerobic digesters | place: USA | collected 2015-01-23 ...
TCGCCGGTGGCGCAGGACCATCACCCGGCTGCGGCTCGATCCGTGCAATCAACGAGGCGTCGAGGTTGCTATCGACGCACTGCGGCTCGAACCGTGAGGGGCCGGGCCCGTCTGGCCCGAGGGACGAGAGACTGACAAGAACCTCGCGGCGGCGTTCCGAGCCTCGTTTTCAGAGCAGCAGTCTGACGCGGCAGCCCTGTGCGGCACCGCACAAGGATTGGTCCCTCGATGCCAGCGGCAGTTTCCGCCGAATCGCCAGTTCCAGGTACGCGGCGTCATAGACCGACAACCCGTGTTCCGCCGCGAGTTTGGAGGTCTTCGCCAAAGCGAGGCGACATCCCTCCTCGTCAACCACCAGTGGCAACCGGCCCAGAGCGTCCAGCGCCCGGCCCCGCTCTTCGGCCAGAATTCGCCCGCGGCGGAGCAGGATCAGCAGGGAATTGGCGACTTCAAAAGGCCAAAGGCTCGGCACCACCAGCGGCGTGCCCGCGGCGACCTGCTCCAACAACTGGTCCGTCGCCTCGCTGGCCTGCGAATGGACCGCCCAGGCGACGCCCACCGAGGAGTCTGCGATGAATCCCTCGCTCATGGGCGTCCTTCCTCGATGGACGTCCTGATTTCCCGGTCAATCAGCGCCTTGAATCCCCGGCGCTTGGCCATCGCCAGGCGGCCCGCCCGCAGGTCGGCGACCGCCTGGCTGATCTGGTCAAGGTTCGCGCCGCCCTCCGGCACGAGCCGGGCCACCGGTTTCTCGTAACGGGTGATCACGATTTCCTCGCCCCGGACCACTCGGTCGAGCAGCTCTCCGAACCGGGTCTTCGCCTCGAATGCAGTGACGGTTGACATAGGACTCCCTTGCATTAACTAGTCGTTGTCTAGTCTGGCATTCCACGCTGGCGCTGACAAGAGCTTTCGCGATGCGTTGCCAACACTGAATCCGACGCCACGGGTCCTCGTCTAAGTGCGCAATGCCGGATGCTGAGTCACACCGCGCCCGAGTGGTGGTGGATGGCAAGTTCTTCCGTCTCGGGCGAGACAAGTTCTTCGCGCGCGGCGTGACCTACGGGCCATTCGCGCCGAACGCTCCCGGCGAGCACTTCTGCTCGCCGACGCAGACGGCCCATGATTTCGATCAGATGCGCGCGTGGGGGGTCAATCTGCTGCGCCTATACGATGTGCCGCCGGAGTGGTTCCTCGAGCTGGCCGCTTTGCAGGGGCTGTCGTTGCTGGTGGATGTGCCTTGGAATAAGCAGGCCTGCCTGGACGACGCGCCGGCCAGGGAGGCGGCCCGGCGGGCTGTGCGGGAGGCGGCGCTGGCCTGTGCGGGGCATCGGGCCGTGTTCGGGATCAGCGTGGTCAACGAGTTGCCGCCCGACAGCGTTCGCTGGACCGGCCCGGCGGCGGTCGGGTCGTTCTTGGAGGAGTTGGTGGGTGTGGTCAAGAGCGTCGACGCTCAGTGCCTCTGCACGTTCGGGAGTTTTCCTCCGACAGAGTACCTCCGGGTGGAGTCGATCGACTTCGTGTGTTTCAACGTCTATCTCCATCATCCTCAGGCATTCAGGAATTACCTCGCCCGCCTGCAGGTGCTGGCCGATTCCAAACCCCTGGTGCTCGGCGAGTTCGGACTCGACTCGCTGCGGGAAGGCGAGTCCCGCCAAGCGGAACTGCTCGAATCGAGCATCGAAAGCGTCTTTCAGGCCGGGGCTGCCGGTGCCGTGGTTTTCAGCTTCACGGACGCGTGGTTCAAGGACGGACTGGCCATCGAGGACTGGCATTTCGGGCTGACAACCGCGACGCGGGTTCCCAAACCCGCGGCGCTCGCCGTGGAGAGGGCCTACGGGGGCGCACCGCATTTCCGGACCGTCTCCCGCCCGATGGTTTCGGTGGTGGTGGCCAGTTACAACGGGGCGCGCACCTTGAGCGCCTGCCTGGAATCGCTCGGCGCCCTGTCTTATCCCGCCTGCGAGGTCATTCTGGTCGACGACGGTTCGACCGACGAGACTCCAGAGATTGCGGGCCGCTTCCCATGGGTGCGCTATTTGCGTCACCCGCGGAATCTTGGGTTGTCAGCGGCGCGCAACACCGGCATCGAGGCGGCGCGGGGTGAGATCGTCGCGTTCACCGACGCCGACTGCCGTGTCGACGAAGACTGGCTGCATTACCTGGTGAGCGATTTGGTGCGGAGCCGGCTCGCCGGGATGGGCGGTCCGAACCTGCTGCCTTCGGAGGATTCCTGGGTGGCGGCGGCGGTGCAGGTGTCACCGGGCGGCCCGGCGCACGTGCTGCTCACAGACCAGGTGGCCGAGCACATCCCCGGCTGCAACATGGCATTCTGGAAGTGGGCTCTCGATGAGATTGGCTGTTTCGACCCGGTGTTCCGGAAGGCGGGCGACGACGTCGACATCTGCTGGCGTTTGCAGCAGCGGGGTTATGAGATCGGATTCAGCCCGGCCGCGGTGGTCTGGCATTACCGCAGATCGACCGTGCGGGCGTATTTAAGGCAGCAGCACGGTTACGGCGAAGCCGAGGCCCTTCTCGAACGCAAGCACCCCGAGTACTTCAGTCCGCTCGGAGGCAGCATGTGGCGTGGGCGCATCTACGCAGCGCACGAGACCGGCGTTCGGGCGCGCCGCCCGATGATCTATCATGGTCTGTTCGGGGCGGGCCTCTTCCAGGGACTCTACGCCGCGCCCTCGGCATTTTCGCCGATCGTTCTGACCAGTTTCGAGTATCATTTGGGGATTACCCTCCCGCTCCTTGTGTTGGCGCCGTTGGTCCCGTGGCTTTGGCCGCTCGCGGCGCTGAGCCTGATCGGTTCGATTGGCGTCTGTGTGGCCGCCGCGTCGCAGGCGGCTTTGCCGGACGGGAAGCGCCGTGTCTGGTCCAAACCCCTGGTCGCGCTCTTGTTCGCGCTTCAGCCGATCGTGCGGGGCTGGGCCCGGTATCAGGGGCGTCTCCTTTCGAGGCAGACGCGGCTGGAAGCCTACGAGACTCTGGAATCGCTCAGGCGTGAGCAACGCCAGGAGATGCCGGATCTCCTCGTCTATCGCACTCCGTCGGGGTTCGATCGCCGGGCGTTTCTGTCGCGGGTTGCGGCACGTCTGACCGAACAGGGGTGGGCCCACCGGGTCGACAGCGGCTGGAGTTGGTTCGATCTCGAACTCTACGGAGGGCGATGGTGCAAGATGCGCCTGGCGACCGTGACCGATCTGGGTTCGGACGGCCAATGCAGGATGCGCGTGCGGTTGCGTCCGGCGCTCGCGCTGCCGGCTCGGGTCGGGATGGGGGTTCTTCTGGGCGGCGTCCTTCTGACGATCGGGGTCCTCGGGCGGGGGCAGCCGTTGTGGTGGTCTCTGCTTCTGGCCTTGCCCGCGTATGTGTGGTGGCTCAGTTGCCAGCAGAACCGGCTCCAGCGTCTGGTCGGAGTCTTCCTTGACACATTGGCCGAGGATCTCGACTTGACGAGGCTGCCGGCGGACAGAAACGCGGGGGCGGGTCCGTGCCGGGGCGGCGACGACGGCTGAAGGGGGTCAAGCGGTCGACAGATTGGGAATTCGACGTTGCGGGGCCATCAAGAGGCGTCTACAGTGCGCCCCATGCAGGCTGGATAGGCAAGACCGCGCCGGGTCCGAGAGATCGAGAAATGCAACACAGTGTTCCCATGACAGGACGCCTTCAGAACCGACCGGAGGCTCCTGGTTCCCTTTCCGGGGGCGGTTCTGCCACAGCCCGGGAATCGGCGTCCTCGTCCCGGCATGGAGTCTCCGGGACAGGCGGACACTGGGCCGCGGTTTCGAGAGGCACGCTGCTTCGGCGAACGAAATGGCATCCGGGCCGTGGTTCCGTGCTATGAAACACTACCTGGACTTCGAGAAACCGATCCTGGAATTGCAGCGGAAACTGGACGAAATGCGACGGCATCCCGAGATGCATTCCCTGGAAATCAGCCTCGATGACGAGGTGTTGCAGATCGAGAAGAAGATCGCCGAGACGCGGCGTGATGTGTTCTCGAACCTGACGGCCTGGCAGCGGGTCCAGATGGCCCGCCATCCCAAGAGGCCCTACACCCTCGATTATCTCAGCACGACATTCTCGGACTTCGAGGAACTGCATGGCGATCGGGCGTACTCCGACGACCGGGCTGTTGTGGGTGGGTTCGCCCGTCTGGAGGGGGAGCCGGTTCTGGTGGTTGGCACCCAGAAGGGACGGGACACCAAGGAGAATATTCTGCGCAACTTCGGGTCGGCGCATCCGGAGGGCTATCGCAAGGCGCTGCGCCTGATGCGCCTGGCTGAGAAATTTCAACTGCCGATCGTGACCCTGATCGACACGGCGGGCGCGTATCCGGGGATTGGTGCGGAAGAACGGCACATTGCGGAGGCGATCGCCGTCAACTTGCGGGAGATGATGTTGCTCTCCGTGCCGATTGTCGCGGTTGTGTTGGGGGAGGGGGGATCCGGAGGGGCTCTCGGCCTTGGGGTGGCCGATCGCGTGTTAATCCTCGAGAATGCCTACTACTCCGTCATCAGCCCCGAAGGCTGCGCCGCCATTCTCTGGAAGGACCGTTCGGCTGCGCCCAAGGCGGCCGAGGCTCTGAAGATTACCGCGAAGGACCTGCTCGAACTCAAGCTGGTGGACGAGATCGTTCCCGAGCCCTTGGGCGGTGCGCACAATGACCTCCCGACCATGGCGGAGACGTTGCGGGTCTATCTTCTGCGCCACGTGCACGAGGTCGAAGCCATCCCCACCGACGCGCGCTTGCGTCAGCGCTACCAGAAATTCCGCAGTTTCGGTCATTTCGACGAAGCCGTTCCCAGCCCGCCTGAGAATGGCTGATCCGCCAGAAGACACGCCATGCTGTACCCATTGGTTTTTCAGCCCATTTTCAAGGAGCACGTCTGGGGAGGGCGCAAACTGGAGGAACTCTACGCCAAGGCGCTGCCTCCAGGCCTCCGGATCGGCGAATCGTGGGAAATCTCCGATCGCCCCGAGGGCGTCAGCGTTGTCACCAACGGCCCCCTCGCCGGCAAGGATCTGCGATGGCTCATGCAACATCACGCCGCCGAGCTGCTGGGATCGGCGGGGTCGACGAACGGACGATTCCCACTGCTGGTCAAGTTGCTCGACTGCCGGGAGGCGCCCTCCGTGCAGGTCCATCCACCCGACGACATGGCGGCCCGATCGGGCGACGAGCCCAAGACTGAGATCTGGTACATCACTCAGGCGGAGCCCGACGCCCGTTTGACCGCGGGGCTTGTCCGCGGCGTCAAGCGCTTCCAATTCGAGCGGAAACTGGGTGAAGGGCGCGTGCTGGAATGCCTCCACACCATCCCCGTTCAGACCGGCGATGTCATGTTCGTTCCCAGTGGGCGGGTCCATACCGTTGGCGGCGGGATCGTCCTGTGCGAGATCCAACAGAACTCGAACACCACCTACCGTCTCTTCGACTGGGACCGGCTCGGGCCTGACGGCAAGCCTCGTGAGCTTCACATCGAGCAGGGTCTGGCAGCGACGGACTACGACGACATCGAGCCCGACCTGGTGCGGACCGATTTCGAGGGAGACGACGCCGCCGTGACGCGCCGGCTGGCCGACACCCCCTGGTTTCAAGTCGAGGAGTGGCAGAGCCAGACGCCCAATCGGCGGGTCCTGAATGCCCCGAATCGCCCGATCATTGTCGGGATTCTGTCAGGCAAAGCGACCGTGGCCGGGGCTGGCGAGACCGTGACCCTCGGCCCAGGCCAGTTCTGTCTCATACCCGCGAGTCTGCGTGACACGGTCGTGGAGACGGACGGAAAGGCAACGTGCCTGCTGGCTGTTCCGTCGGGCGCGCGCGAGGTGAAGGCTCCTGTCGCATCCCAGACGTCCGAGGCTCCCCGGGGCATACCTCCGTGGCGGCAGGCGCAGGCCGGGCGAGGCGGAATGCGGACGCATCATGCTGCTGCCGAGTCCAAGCCTCGCCGCAAGGCGTCGTCGTCGAGTCGTTTGGAGATCAAGCTGATTCTGGGCGACAAACTCAATGACTGGCCTTTGGTCAGGCTTCTGGTCCTGCACTTCTGGTTCCGCATGGTCGTCATTGCCTTGGTGCTGGCGGTGGTGCTCAGCCTGGCCGTGCTGGCCAAGGTCTGGCCGACGACACCCTCGGGTTTTCGTCCGAGGGTCAGGGTGAGCCTTCTGGACAAGGTGCAGGCCTATATGCTGCGCAACAGCGCCGAGCAGGCCGTGGCCCGCGGAGATCACGAGGCGGCTTTGTTAAGCTGGAGAAACGCGTTCGCCAACGACATGGGCAACCCCGCCCTGGCGCGCGGTGTGATCCGCAGCACCACAGCCTTGGATCCGATCCCCACCGCGAGGCTTGGCCCGACGGTCCAGACATCGGATTGGCTCTTGCGGCTCGCTGCGACCAACCGGGCGGACCTGGAGTTGGTTTGCGCCTTCTACGACAAGGCGCAGCTTTACGGATTGGCGAACGCCGTGCTCGAGCCATTCTCCGGCGAACTCACCGGGCGCCTCAAGCCCATTTACGTCAAGTGCCTCTTCTTCCAGGGCAGTTTTGACCGCTACAAAGAACTGTATGCACAGCTTTCCCCCGCCGAGAAGGCCCAGCCCGACATGGCTCTGATCCACGCCGCGTATCAGGCCGGGTGGGGGAGGATCGGCTCGGCGCCCGAGGTCAACGAACTGCTCGACAAGACCGCCCGTCAACGGGGGCCGCTCTGGTTTCTGGCCAATCGCCTCGAGATGTCCATTAGCTCCGCCCAATCCAATCCGGATCGCTATCGCGCCGCGCTCGACAGGCTTCAGGAGGCGCAACTGGACAACGCGGTCGACAACGCCGACTACTGGATGCTCCTTGTTGGGAGCGGGCGGCGGGCCGAGGCCGTTCGACTCGCCCAGCAGTTCGTGATTCCTCCCCGCAATCAGGGGGAGTTAGTGCGATTGGCGACCGTCAAGTTTGTGCTTGGGCTCAAGGACGACGCCCTCAAGCTCATGCAGGCCTTCGCCAATTCCTACCCGGCCTCCGATGCCGTCTGGAGCACTTACGCGAACCTGTTGCTCGAGGCGAAAGACTGGACGGGCTTGCGGGCGGTGGCTCTGCAGATGCGCCTGCTCCCCATGCTGCAGGGGCGCCTGGTCCCCCTCAGCTACTATCACGAGGGACGTGCCGATCTGGCCACCGCGCAGGTTGAAGCGGCCCGGCGAGCCTTCGACGCCGCGACCAATCTGGACTTTCAAACGCCAGAGCAGTCGATGGCAGTCGCGCGCAGCCTGCTCGACCTCGGCTATGCCACGCACGCGCGATCGATCCTGGACCGGGCGGACACAACGATCACGAATCGTCTTCAGTATCTCGACCTGATGAGTCGCGTGGCGATCGACCTGCGCGACGAGGCGCTCATGATGTCGACCTCGAAAGCGGCCTATGAACTCGATTCGTCCAACATCGACCTGGCCAACCGGTATGCCGCCGCCCTGCTGATTCGGGGTGAACGCCCCGGCGAGGCGGTCGCGCTGACATTGGGGCTGCTGGCCCGGATGCCGGACTCGAACGCGTTTCGGATCAATCACGCGTTGGCGTTGCTGATGAACAATCGACTCCTCGACGCCGCGTTGCTCTTGAACCAGGTCGATTCCTCCACGCTCCAGCACAAGGAAGAGTTCAACTCCTATTACCAGGCGCTGTTCGAGTTGAGATTCAAACGAAACGACCACGCCGGCGCCTGGGAGATGGCCGATCGGATGGATTGGAGCATGCTCTTCCCCACCGAAGCCAATCGACTCGGCGCCATGCGATCCGCGTTGCCTCCGCGAACCGCCTCGCCGGGGCGCCCCGCCGCCCCGTGAGGGCCGGCCTGTTCGGATGGGAGACGCCCGGACTTTTCAGCCTGACCCCATGACGACACACGACGCTGTCAAGCTCTTGGAGCAGTTTCGCGCCGGCGCAGCCACTCGCGCCCAGGTGTTGAGCGCCTTCCGGGGCCCCGCTGTGAGCAATCTCGGCTTCGCCCGCGTGGACCTCGATCGCGGCCTGCGCAAAGGATTCCCCGAGGTGATTTTCGGTGAGGGTAAGTCACCGGCGCAGGTCGTCGCCATCGCACGCCAGATCTGGCGCCACGAGGGCCGGGTGCTCGTGACCCGGACAACGCCCAGCCACGCTCGGGCGATGAAGCGCGCTTTTCCACGCGCCGTGCATCACGAGAATGCGCGCTGCATCACCCTCGAACGGACGCCCCTGCCCAAACGAGGGGGCCCGATCACCGTCTTGTGCGCCGGGACAACCGACCTGTCCGTGGCTGAAGAAGCGGCCGTGACCGCCCAGATCATGGGAAACTACGTCGAACGGGTCTACGACGTCGGCGTGGCCGGCCTGCATCGCCTCCTCGGAAACCTCGAAGCGATCCAGAACGCCCATGTCATCATCGCCGTGGCGGGAATGGAAGGGGCTTTGCCCAGCGTCGTCGCCGGATTGGTCTCGCGCCCCGTCATCGCCGTGCCCACGAGTGTCGGGTACGGGGCCAGTCTTGGCGGCCTGGCCGCCCTGCTCGCCATGCTCAACAGTTGCGCCAGCGGCGTGACCGTGGTCAACATCGACAACGGATTCGGGGCCGGCTACGCCGCAAGTCAGATCAACGCCCTCAGCGGAGACACCGCATGAAAGCCGTCTATTTCGATGCCTTCAGCGGCGTCAGCGGAGATATGATCCTCGGATCCCTCCTCGATGTGGGGGTCGAGATCGACAGCCTCCGCGAGGATCTCGCCCGCCTCCCCGTTCGCGGCTATCATCTGCATGCCACTCGCCGGACCAAGGCGGGGATGAGCGGGACGAAGTTCGACGTGCATCTGGGCGAGGCGCGGGAACACGCGCACGCCGCCGAGGAAGAGGGGCATCACCACGAACCGCAAAACAGTCCGGATTCGCAGCCTGGGGCGCCCGAGGGGCACACCCACGCGCACGCCGGCCGTTCCCACCCCTCGATTCCCGATCCTGGCCATGCCGACTGCGGACCTCATCATGGGCATGCCGAAGTCCGCGACTTCCGGTCCATCGCAGACATGGTCTCCGGGAGTTCGCTTCCCGGCCCGGTGCGCGACCGCGCCCTGGGCGTGTTCCGGCGCATCGCCGAGGCGGAGGGCAAGATCCACGGTTGCCCGCCCGAGTCGGTGCATTTCCACGAAGTCGGCGCAGTGGACTCGATCGTGGACGTCGTCGGGGGTTGTCTGGCGCTCGAAGCCCTCGGCCGACCGCGCGTGTTCGCGGCGCCTTTGATCGAGGGGACGGGATGGATCCGGTGTGCGCACGGACGGTTCCCTGTGCCGGCGCCGGCCACTCTCGAAATCCTTGCGGCGCGGGGTCTGACCTTAAGACAATGTGAAGAGCCGCACGAGATGGTCACCCCGACCGGCGCAGCCTTCCTGGCCGAGTTCGCGGAAGCTTTCGGTCCCATGCCCGCCATGCGACTCGAACGCGTCGGCTATGGCCTGGGCACGCGCGACATGAGGACGCGTCCCAATGTGCTGCGCGCCGTTCTGGGCGAACTCGAGTCCGAACCCGGCGGCCCGGTGACGTCCCTTGACTGGGAGGTCGATCAGGTCGGCTGTTTGGAAACGAACCTCGATGACGCCAACCCGGAAGTGCTGGGGCATTTTCTCGACCGGGCATTGGCTGCGGGGGCCCTCGATGTCTTCTACGGACCCGTTCAGATGAAGAAGAACCGTCCGGGCGTGGTTCTGACGGTTCTGTGTCCCGCGGCCGAGTGCGATCGGTTCAGCGAACTGATTCTGCGCGAGACAACCGCCTTTGGTGTGCGGCGCGGCGTTCTCGAACGTCGGAAGCTGCGGCGGGAGTTCCTGAGTGTCGACACACCTGTCGGGCGGATCAAGGTGAAGGTGGGGCGCCTGGACGGCCGGATTGTCCAGGTGGCCCCTGAATATGAATCGTGTCGCGCGGTTGCGGCGGAGCGGGGGGTGCCTCTGAAGGCTGTCTACACAGCCGCAGTTCAGGCGGTCCCGGCCTTCTCAGGCGATTCGAGGTAGCCTTCTCCGCGGCCCCAAGATCCGGCCGTGCGGAGCCCTGTCAGGTTGTCGGGCCGAGGCCTGTCTCTTTGGTCGAGACCTGGTAGAGCTCGGGGCGCAACACCCCGACAAACGGGAGATTCCGATACCTCTCGGCATAGTCGAGTCCATACCCCACAACGAAAAGGTCGGGGATGATAAAGCCGACGTAATCGGCTTCGATGGGCTCGGTGCGCCGGCCTGGCTTGTCGAGGAGCACACAAGTCCGGAGCGATCCCGGCTTGAGCTTTTCAAGTCGTGCACGGACCGTCTTCAAGGTGCGTCCGGTGTCGAGGATGTCGTCGACGATCAGGACATCCCGCCCCGCGACTTCCAAGCGCAGGTCTTTGGTGAAGACCAGTTCCCGGGAGACCGTACCTTCGCGGTAGCTCGAGACGCCGATGAAGTCGAGTTTGAGCGGGACCACCAGCCGCCGGAGCAGGTCGGCCAGGAACATCAACGTGCCGGTCAGAAGCGCCACGACCACAGGATCCCGGCCCACGTAGTCGCGCGTGATCGCGCGCGCCAACTCCGCGACGCGCCGTTTGATCTGGGCTTCGGTGATCAACACTTCGCGCAGGTCGGCCCGCCATTGGGGAGGCACCACGTGGGTTTGGGTGACGCGCCGAGGGCGTGCCCAGACCTCGGACGCGGAGGCGGCGGGCCGAGCGGCGTCGTCGGGCGATCCTGCTGAAGGCGATGGGACAGGGGGAGGGTTCAAATATGTCGCGAATCGTTGTTATCCTTGTGGGTGTAACCGTCTTCCTGGCGCTGCACATTCACCTGGTTCTTCTTCAGGTAGGCCGCATAGACGTCTTCCGCGTCCATGCCCAGCACCTGGGCAAGGCTGATCAGGAAGTGAAACAGATCGACCACCTCGACCCGCGCGTTTTGTTCGTCGAACTCCTGGTATTTGGCCCACCACTTCCAGGGGACGCTGTCGGTCAACTCGGCGATCTCCTGGCTCATCGCGCGGCAGTAGTTCAAGGTCCACGTCACCTTGTCGGCCTGGCTCATCCCCGAGGTTTGCACCCCAATCCGCTCGTTCAGGGACCGCTGCAGCCTGAAGATCTCACTCAATCGGTCAGTCTGTGACATGGCAGGAGCATTCGGAGTGTCTCGAAAGGACGCAAGCCGGAACTGGCGGATTGGGGGAGGGGCCTGGGTCAGCCCCGCTCGATGAGGGCGACGGCCACGGCGTGATGGGCTGTATGGCTGAGCGTCAGATGGAGAGCGCTTCCCCCGCGGTCCCCAAGCAAGACCGCCCCTCGGCCGTGGAGCGCGGCGTAGGGCTGCCCCGACGGGTGCCGCAGAACTTCCATGTCCAGCCATCCCAACTCGGCTCCAATCCCCGTCCCTAACGCCTTGGAAATCGCCTCTTTCGCGGCGAATCGGGCCGCCCAGTGCGGCGCCGGGTGGCGGAAGGTGGCGCAATAGGCCAATTCCGTCGGCCGCAGGATCCGAGTCAGAAAGCGATCGCCAAACTTCTCGGCGCTCGATCGAATGCGCTCGACTTCGATGATGTCGACGCCGATGCCCAGAATCGTCTGGCGAGGCACGTCCGGGGCGGGCGGGTGCGGATGCTCATCCATCATAGGGCCGCATGAGAGCGAGCATTTCCCGGACAGCCCGGGCCAGACCGACCACGACCGACCGGCTGATGATGGCGTGGCCGATGTTGAGTTCCACAAGGTGCGGAACTTCGAGGAGCGCGGGCAGGTTGCGGTAGTTGAGGCCGTGGCCCGCATTCACCCGCAGGCCGAGCTGGTGAGCGCGCCGTGCGGCCGCGATCAGGCGTCTGAGCTCGCGCTTTCCGCGGGCTGGGTTCTCAAAGTGCTCGGCAAAGCGGCCGGTGTGCAGTTCGACAAACTGGCTGCCGACGCGGGCGGCGGCGGCAACCTGGGGCAGATCCGGCGTGATGAAAAGACTCACCTCGATTCCTGCCTCGTTGAGGCGGCGGCGGGTTCGCGCCAGCGCGTTGCATTGGCCCGCGACATCGAGGCCGCCCTCCGTGGTGACCTCCTGCCGGCGTTCCGGCACCAGGCAGACGATCTCCGGCTTGAGTTCGAGAACCAGATCCACAATCGGCGGCGAATTGGCCATCTCGAGATTGAATCGCGTCCGGATCGTTTCTCGCAGCCGCCACACATCGCGATCCTGGATGTGCCGCCGATCCTCCCGCAGGTGTGCTGTGATCCCGTGCGCTCCGGCCGCTTCGCAGCGTCGGGCGGCATCCACCGGATCCGGTTCGCCGGCATCAAGGCCGCGGTAGCGGGCCTCGCGCAGCGTGGCCACGTGGTCGATGTTTACCCCGAGTTTGAGCATGGCGACATCAGGGGGATGGGCGGACGGGCGGGGCCGCAGGGGCGTTCGACGGGGCAGGGGACGGGTGGGGAACGCCCGCGTCCGGTTTGCCGGTCTGCCTGGCGCGCAGGCGGTGCAACAGCGCCGGGCTCGCAGCCGGCTCGCTGAGGCGCGGGAAGGCCGGGTCGTCCAGCCATCGCATGAGCGCCACAAGTTCAAGCCCGCTGAGGCCCAGCACCGAATTCCGCACCCCGGCCAATTGACGCGGGGACTCGAGCCTGAGTTCGGTGCCGGTATTGCCCAGACCATTGACGACGTTGGTGTCAAACAACCACGCCTCACCGGTGTAATTGGTCGGCAGGGGCGCGTAGCCTGCCAGCATCCAGTACAGGTTCTTGACGTGTCGCCAGCCGTTGACGCGTTGGGCGGTCAACTCCCAGTTGTAATAGACCAGGTCGGTCCGATCCATGATCTGGGACAGGAGTTCGGGCGGGAGTGGGCGCTTGGTCTTAACCAGGGGAAAAAGACCCGCAACGGCGAACCCGGAATCCTGGGCGGCGGCAGGGCTGACAAACGGCTCGGCGATTGGCAGGCCAGTCCAGACCAGACGGGTTGTGTTGGTCTGGAAGAGGGCGTCGCCAAACCGAATCTTCGGGATGTACCGTTCCAAAACGGCG
>ERZ795055.2787-NODE-2787-length-13032-cov-4.505587_pt1 | contig 13032 bp, 10 predicted proteins | sample MGYA00375139_ERZ795055 | MGnify/ENA primary metagenome ERZ795055 (study PRJEB30184, sample SAMN05720283) | anaerobic digester metagenome | isolation source: active sludge of municipal wastewater-treating anaerobic digesters | place: USA | collected 2015-01-23 ...
CTCAATCTCGCGCTTCGGCAGCGACGCCATGCGCAAGGAACTGCTGCCGAAGATCATCAGCGGCGAGATCAACTGCTGCATGGCGCTGACCGAACCCGATGCCGGCACCAACACGCTGGAGATCAAGACCTTAGCCGCCGCCGACGGCGACGACGGCTGGCGGCTGAACGGGCGCAAGATCTGGATTACCGGCGTGCAGTCGGCGGCGAAGATGCTGGTCATCGCGCGCACCAAGAAGGTCGAGGAGTCGGCCTCGCGCACCGACGGCTTGTCGATGTTCATGATCGACGTCGATCGGGCCGGCCTGACGCACACTCCGATCGACAAGCTCGGCACCTGCACGCTGGATTCGAGCAGCGTGTTCTTCGACAACGTGCGCGTGGAGCCGGGCGAGCTGATCGGTACGCTGCACAAGGGCTGGCGCGAACTGCTCGACGTGCTCAACACCGAGCGCATCGTCACCACCGCGGGCCTGGTCGGCACCGGCGAGCTGGCGGTCAAGCTGGCGGTGGCCTATGCCAACGACCGCAAGGTCTTCGGCGACAAGCCGATCAGTGCCTACCAGGGCCTGCAGTTCCCGCTGGCGCAATGCCACGTCGAGGTGGAATCGGCACGGCTGCTCAACCACAAGGCGGCGACCAATTTCGACATGGGCCTGCCTTACGGCAGCGAGGCCAACGCCGCCAAGCTGATCGCCGCGCAGGCCGTGGCGCGGGCCACCGAGCGCGCGATGCAGACGATGGGCGGCATGGGCTACGCGAAGGAGTACCACGTCGAGCGCCTGTGGCGCGACTGCCGGCTGTTCCGCTTCGCGCCGGTGTCGGAGGAGATGATCCTCAACTACGTGGCCAACCACGAGCTGGGCATGCCCCGGTCGTACTGAACACGGCGCGACGGAGGCGACGGCGATGGTGTCACTGAGCGCAGGCGTCGCCTGGTGGGCGCGCACCGAACCGCAGCGCACGGCGCTGGTCTACGGCACGCAGCGCATCGCCTACGGCGAACTGCTGCGGCGCGCAACGGCGGGCGCCGGCCTTCTGGCGGCGCGTGGCGTACAGCCCGGCGACCTGGTGGCGCTGCTGATGAAGAACAGCGCCGCCTTCGTCGAACTGGGGTTGGCCGTCAGCCACGCCGGCGCGGTGCTGCTGCCGATCAACTACCGGCTCGGCGCCGACGAGGTGCGCTACATCGTCGAACACGCGGGTGCGAAGCTGATGTTCGTCGACGAGGAGCTATCCGCCTCGGCCGCGGGCTGCGACAACCTGGTCGTGCTCGATGCAGCGGCGCAGGCCGACAGCAGCCGCCTTGCGGCGGACTGCGCGCCGCGCGATGCGGCGCACGCAGGCCGGCCCGGCGACCTGTTCAGGCTGATGTACACCTCGGGCACGACGGACCGCCCAAAAGGGGTGATGCACAGCTACGAAAACTATGCGTGGAAGTGCCTGGACCATATCAGCGCGCTGGGGCTGACGCGCGACGACCGATTGCTCGTCGTCGGCCCGCTGTACCACGTCGGCGCCTTCGACCTGCCGGGGCTGGCACTGCTGCTGGTGGGCGGCTCGCTGGCGCTGATGCGCGAGTTCGACCCCGCCGAGGCGCTGGCGCTGATCGAACGCGAGCGCCTGAGCGGCGCCTGGATGGCGCCGGTGATGCTGAACCGCTGCCTGGCCTGCGACGAGCGCGAGCGCTTCGACCTGTCGAGCCTGCGTTGGCTGATCGGCGGCGGCGAACGCACGCCCGAGCAGCGCATCCGCGAGTTCGACTCTGTGTTCAAGTCGGCGCGCTACATCGACGCCTACGGGTTGACCGAGACGTGCTCGGGCGACACGATGATGGAAGCGGGCCGCGAGATCGAGAGGATCGGCTCCACTGGACGCGCGCTGGCGCACGTGCAGATCGAGATCCGCGATGCGCAGGGCGTAACGCTGGCGGCGGGCCAAAGCGGCGAGATCTGCCTGCGCGGCCCCAAGGTCACGCGCGGCTACTGGCGTGACCCAGAGAAGACCGCGGCCAGCTTCTTCGGTGACTGGTTCCGCACCGGCGACATCGGTCACCTCGATGCGGACGGTTTCCTCTACCTGACCGACCGCAAGAAGGACATGATCATCAGCGGCGGTGAGAACATCGCGTCGTCGGAGGTCGAGCGCGTGCTGTACCAGCTGCCGCAGGTGGCCGAGGCCGCGGCCATCGGCCTGCCCGACGCGCAGTGGGGCGAACGGGTCACCGCGGTCGTCGTGCTGCAGCCCGGCGCCACGCTGACGCTGGAACAGCTGCGCGCGCACTGCGAAGGCCGGCTCGGCGGCTTCAAGACGCCGAAGCGACTGGTGCTGCGCGAAGCGCTGCCGCGCAACCCATCGGGCAAGGTGCTCAAGCGCGTGTTGCGCGACGAGTTGACACAAGCGAGGACCCCGGAATGAGCATGGCCCTGTCACTGGCTGGAAGAACGGCCGTGACCACCGGCGCCGGCCGCGGTATCGGACTGGCCTGCGCCACGTTGCTGAGCCAGGCCGGCGCGCGCGTGGTCGTGGCCGACAAGGACGGCGCTGCTGCGGCGCAGGCCGCCGCCACCCTCGGCGGCGTGGCCGTGGCGATGGACGTCGCCGACGAGGCATCGGTCGACGGCGCAGCCGCGACGATCGATGCGCAATGCGGGCCGGTCGACGTCCTCGTCAACTGCGCCGGCGTGCTGCAGCGCACGTTGCCGCCGGACCAATTGAGCCTGAAGGAGTGGGACTTCGTCGCCCGGGTCGACCTGCGCGGCACCTACCTGTGCTGCGCCCGTTTCGGCAGCGCGATGGCCGCTCGCGGGCGCGGTGCGATCGTCAACATCGCGTCGGTGGCGGGCATGCGGTCGGGCCCGCTGCATTCGTACGCGCCGGCCAAGGCCGGCGTCATCAACCTGAGCGAGTGCCTGGCCGGGGAGTGGGGGCCCAAGGGGGTGCGCGTCAACTGCGTCTCACCCGGCTTCACGCAGACGCCGGCGCTGGACCGCGGCTTCGCGACGCAGACGCTGCAGCAGCAGGCGCTCGCCGACGGCTCGGCGCTGGGTCGGCTGGTACAGGCCAACGAGATCGCGCGTGCGGCGCTGTTCCTCGCATCCGACTGGGCGTCGGCGATTACCGGGGTCAACCTGGCAGTGGACGCCGGCCATCTGGTCACCGGATCCTGGGCCGCCTATGGCGGGCTGCGTCGGCCGCCGGCTGCGGCTGACTGCTGAGTAGATGGGCTCAGGGTGCCCGGCTCGAAACAACCCGTGTGACCGGTCTTTGGTTGCCTTGCTGTACTAGCGACTTGGAGGTCTGGGCACCCAAAGAGCGGACGATCGCGAGGGCCCTGTGATGGCCGTCATGCATAGCTATGCATGACGGCCACTATGCGTAGATCTCAACTATGCACAGGCCCGTCCTGCGCGCCGGCGACAGCACCTGCGGCGCGAGGCGGTGGATGTCGGCGAGGACTCTGCATAGTTGGCCGCTGCGCACCGAGGCAGCGCCTTCGCTTGAGCGCGGAGCCTAGACGACGCTAGGCGCCGCGGCGGAACGGTGGCTCGGGTCGGGATCGGCGCGACAATGTCCACCTGCGGGTGAGTCAAACCGAGGGTGCTGCCGCAGCCTCGATCGGCCGCAGAGGGGGGCGGCTGCCGCCGGCGACCGCCGTTCCACTGGGAAGGTATGGCGGACGCGCGCGAGGTTGTCGGCATGAGGACAAGAAGATGAACATCAGGCGTTGGGCGCTTCCATTGGGCGTGGCCGCCGCCGTCGCCGTCGCTGCGGTGGCCTACTGGCGGCAGCACAACGGCGACCGGGCGCTGGAGCACATCGCCAGCGGCAACGGCCGCATCGAGGCGGTGGAGATCGACATTGCTCCCCGCCAGCCCGGCCGCATCGAAGCCATCGAGGTGCGCGAAGGCGAGCTGGTCCGCAGCGGCCAGGTGCTGGTGCGCATGGACACCGAATCGCTGCAGGCGCAACTGCGCCAGGCCGAAGCCCGACTTCAGCAGGCCGAGGACGCGGTGGGCACGGCGCGCAGCCAGCTGGCGCAGCGCGACAGCGAAAAGGCCGCCGTGCAGGCCGTGGTGGTGCAGCGCCAGACCGAGCTGACGGCCGCGCAGCGGCGTGCGCAGCGCTTCGCTGATCTGCGCCAGCAGGCCTTCATCTCGCAGCAGCAACTCGATGACCAGACCGAAACCGTCGATCGTGCCGCGGCGGTGCTGGCCGCCGCGCGGGCGCAGGTGGCGGCCAGCGACGCCGCGATCGCGGCCGCCCGCAACCAGATCCGCGGCAGCGAGTCGGCGGTGGAGGCGGCGCGGGCGGAAGTCGCCCGCATTCGCACCGACATCGACGACAGCCTGCTCAAGGCCCCGCGCGATGGTCGTGTGCAGTTGATCGTGGCCCGTACCGGTGAGGTGGTGGGCGCTGGTGGGCGCGTGCTCAACCTGGTGGACCTGAAGGATGTGTACATGACCTTCTTCCTGCCCACCAGCGCGGCGGGCCGCGTCGCCCTGGGCGGCGAAGCGCGCCTGGTGCTCGATGCGGTGCCGCAGTACGTGATTCCGGCGAGTATCTCCTATGTCGCCGACGTCGCGCAGTTCACGCCCAAGACGGTGGAGACCCAGGTCGAGCGCGAGAAGCTGATGTTCCGCGTGCGGGCGCAGGTGCCGCCAGAGCTGCTGCAGAGGCATCTGGCCCAGGTCAAGACCGGGCTGCCCGGCGTGGCCCATGTCAAGCTCGACCCCGAAGCGCCCTGGCCGCCGCAGCTGCAGGTGAAGCTGCCGGAATGAGCGGCGTTGCCGCCCCTGCCTCTGCGCCTGCCCCGGTCGTGCGCCTGCGCGACGTCGGGCTGCATTACGGCAAGGCCGAGGCGCTGCACGACATAACCCTCGACATCCCTGCCGGGGTGATGGCTGGCCTGATCGGCCCGGACGGGGTGGGCAAGTCCAGCCTGCTCGCCCTGGTGTCGGGCGCGCGTGCCCTCCAGACCGGGCGCATCGAGGTATTGGGCGGCGACATGGCCAGTGCGCGCTTTCGCGCCGAGGTATGCCCGCGCATCGCCTACATGCCGCAGGGGCTGGGCAAGAACCTCTACCCGACGCTGTCGGTGTTCGAGAACGTGGACTTCTTCGGCCGCCTGTTCGGCCACGACCGTGCCGAGCGCGAGCGGCGCATCGGCGCCCTGCTTGCCGCCACCGGCCTGGCGCCCTTTGCGGGCCGTCCCGCCGGCAAGCTCTCCGGTGGCATGAAGCAGAAGCTCGGGCTGTGCTGTGCGCTGATCCACGACCCTGACCTGCTGATCCTCGACGAGCCCACCACCGGCGTCGATCCGTTGTCGCGCCGCCAGTTCTGGGCGCTGATCGACGACATCCGCGCCGAGCGACCGGGCATGAGCGTGCTGGTGGCCACCGCCTATATGGAGGAGGCTGCGGATTTCGACTGGCTGGCGGCGATGGATGCCGGGCGTGTGCTCGCCGCCGGCGCGCCCGCCGAGCTGCTGGCACACGCCGGCTGCGACACGCTGGAGCAGGCCTTCATCGCGCTGTTGCCGCAAGCGCAACGCGCCGGCTACCGGCCGGTGGAGATCGTGCCGCACGCGGCCGGCGCCGAGACGGAGGTGGCCATCGAGGCACGCGAGTTGACCATGCGCTTTGGCGACTTCACCGCGGTGGACCGGGTGAATTTCCGCATCCGGCGCGGCGAGATCTTCGGCTTCCTCGGCTCCAACGGCTGCGGCAAGACCACCACGATGAAGATGCTCACCGGGTTGCTGCCGGCGAGCGAGGGCGAGGCGCTGCTGTTCGGCAAGCTGCTCGACCCTCGCGACCTGGACACCCGCCGCCGCGTCGGTTTCATGACCCAGAGCTTTTCGCTCTACGGTGAGCTGACGCTGCGCCAGAACTTGGTGCTGCACGCGCGGCTGTTCGGCCTGCCGGAGGCCGACATCGAAGCCCGCGTGCAGGCCATGGCCGAGCGTTTCGAGCTGGTCGACATCCTCGATGCGCTGCCCGACGCGCTGCCGCTGGGTGACCGGCAGCGCCTGTCGCTGGCGGTGGCGATGATCCACGGTCCGGACATGCTGATCCTCGACGAGCCCACCTCCGGCGTGGACCCGATGGCGCGCGACGCCTTCTGGCGCGCGCTGATCGAGCTGTCGCGGCGCGACGGCGTGACGATCTTCATCTCGACCCACTTCATGAACGAGGCCGAGCGCTGCGACCGCATCTCGCTGATGCACGCCGGGCGTGTGCTGGTCAGCGACACGCCGCAGGCCATCATGGCGGCGCGCGGTGCGACGACGCTGGAGGACGCCTTCATCACCCACCTGCAGGAGGCCGTGGGTGAACCGGCGCAGGAGCAGACCCGGCAGCTCGGCTCGTCGGCCGTGCCTGACGCCGTAGCGCCGCCGCCCGCCGCCCGCCGCGCCTTCAGCCTGCGGCGACTGTTCAGCTTCACGCAACGCGAGACGCTGGAGCTGAGGCGCGACCCGATCCGCCTGAGTCTGGCCGCCTTGGGCAGCATCCTGTTGATGCTGGTGCTGGGCTACGGCATCACGCTGGACGTGGAGGACCTGGCCTATGCCGTGCTCGACCACGACCAGACCAGCCTCAGCCGCGACTACAGCCTGAGCCTGTCCGGCTCACGCTACTTCAAGGAGCGCGAAGCACTCACCAGCTACGCCGAGCTGGACCGGCGCATGCGCGCCGGCGAGATCAGCCTGGCGATCGAGATTCCGCCGGGCTTCGGTCGCGATCTGCTGCACGGCCGCACGGTCCAGGTCGGCGCCTGGATCGACGGCGCCATGCCGCAGCGCGCGGAGACGGTGCGCGGTTATGTGCAGGGCATCCACCAGCACTGGTTGAGCGAGCGCCTGCGCGAGTCGCTTGGCAAGGGTGCGGTGACGCCGCTGGCGACGGTGGAGACGCGCTTTCGCTACAACCCCGACGTGCGCAGCCTGCCCGCGATGGTGCCGGCGGTGATTCCGCTGCTGCTGATGCTGATCCCGGCCATCCTTGCGGCGCTGTCGGTAGTGCGCGAGAAGGAGCTGGGCTCGATCATCAACTTCTACGTGACGCCAGCCACCCGGCTCGAGTTCCTGCTCGGCAAGCAGATTCCCTACGTCGTGCTGGCCCTGGCGAGTTTTCAGCTGCTGGTGGGCATGGCCGTGGTGTTGTTCCGCGTGCCGGTCACCGGCAGCTTTGGGGCACTGGCGCTGGGCGCGCTGCTCTATGTGATCAGCGCCACGGCCTTCGGCCTGCTGATTTCCTCGTTCGTGCGCAGCCAGGTGGCGGCGCTGTTTGGCACGGCGCTGCTCAGCATCCTGCCGGCGGTGCAGTTCTCCGGCATCATCGACCCGGTCAGTTCGCTGGAAGGCGCGGGGCGGTTGATCGGCGAGGTCTTCCCGACCACGCACTTCGTCACCATCTCGCGCGGCACCTTCTCCAAGGCGCTGGGATTCGGCGATCTGTGGGCCTCCTTCGTGCCGCTGTTGATCGGCATTCCCGTGCTGATCGGCCTGGCCGCGGTGCTGCTCCGGAAGCAACAACGATGAAACGGCAGCGCTGGCGCAACATCGGCCACCTGGCCATGAAGGAACTGCGCAGCCTGCTGCGCGACCCGGTCATGCTGGTGCTGATCGTCTGGGCCTTCAGTTTTTCGATCTACACCGCCGCCACGGCGATGCCGGAGACGCTGCACAAGGCGCCCATCGCGGTCATCGACGAGGACCGCTCGCAGCTGTCGCGGCACATCGTCGATGCCTTGTATCCGCCCCATTTCCTGCCGCCGGTGCTGATCACCCCGGCCGAGCTGGATGCGCGCATGGACGCCGGGCTCGACACCTTCGCGCTGCACATCCCGGCCGGCTTCCAGCGCGATGTGCTCGCCGGGCGCGCGCCGGCCATCCAACTGAGCGTGGACGCCACGCGCATGAGCCAGGCCTTCACCGGCAGCGGCTACATCCAGGTCATCGTCCAGCAGCAGGTCAACGAGTTCGTGCGCCGCGAGCGCGCGGTGTCCAGCGGGCCGGTGGAACTGGCGCTGCGCGCGCGCTTCAACCCGCAGCTCGACCAGGCCTGGTTCGGCGGGGTGATGCAGATCATCAACAACATCACCATGCTGTCCATCATCCTCACCGGCGCGGCGCTGATCCGCGAGCGCGAGCACGGCACGCTGGAGCACCTGCTGGTGATGCCGGTCACGCCCTTCGAAATCATGGCCGCGAAGGTGTTGGCGATGGCGGTCGTGGTGTTGCTCGCATCGGCCTTCGCCCTCAATGTCGTCGTGCGCGGGCTGATGGGCGTGCCCATCGAAGGCTCACAGCCGTTGTTTTTTGCCGGTGCGGCGCTGCATCTGTTCGCCACTACGTCGCTGGGCATCTTCATGGCCACGCTGGCGCGCTCGATGCCTCAGTTCGGCATGCTGCTGCTGCTGGTGCTGCTGCCGCTGCAAATGCTCTCCGGTGGCAGCACGCCGCGCGAAGGCATGCCGGAGATGGTGCAGTTCGTGATGCTGGCCGCACCCAACACCCACTTCGTGATGTTGTCCCAGGCCATCCTTTATCGGGGGGCCGGCCTGGAGGTGGTCTGGCCGCAGCTGATCAGCCTGGCCGTGATCGGGTCGGCGTTGTTCATGTTCTCGCTGGCGCGGTTTCGCAAGGCCTTGGCCGCGATGGCGTAGCGATCCGACTGCGCAGGCGGGGGCCGCGCCAACCGGCGCCGACGCCTTCCTCGAGTGTGGCATCCTGACGCACGGCTCCCTGAGGCTGCTGCGCTACGGCAAGTGCGGCCAGGACAAGTTGTGGCCTTCAGCTGCAAGCGTCGCGGGTTCTGCTCTTCACAGCAGTTGGCCCTGCGTGCCACCCGACACTCTTCAGCGGAATTCCGTGCTCCAGACAGACCGGGTTGGCAGCCGACTCCCCCGATCGATCTGGATAGATGCCGATCACCCGGGAAGCCCTCTACTTCCACTCGATGGTCGCCAGTGGCTTGTGCGAAATGTCGTATGTGACGCGGTTGATGCCGCGCACCTCGTTGATGATGCGGCTGGACACCTTCTTCAGCAGGCCATAAGGCAGCTCGGCCCAGTCGGCCGTCATGAAGTCGCTCGTGTGCACCGCGCGCAGCGTCACCACATGGTCGTAGGTGCGGCCGTCGCCCATCACGCCCACGCTCTTCACCGGCAGGAACACGGCGATGGCCTGGCTGGTCGGGTCGTACCAACTCTTGCCGCTGCCCTCGTGCTTCCAGGCGCGCAACTCGTCGATGAGGATGGCGTCGGCCTGGCGCAGCAGCTCGGCGTACTCAGGCTTGACCTCGCAGAGGATGCGCACGCTCAAGCCCGGTCCCCGGGGAAGGGGTGGCGGTAGACCATGTCGACGTGCGGCTGGACGCGGCCGGCTTCGACATCGGCATCCGCCCCAGCTGGGAGCAGGCGATGGAAGAGGTGCGCCAGTGCGGCGGCAAGCCCTTCCCCATTCCCGCCGGCTGCTCCGACTACCCGCTGGGCGGCCTGGGCTTCGTCGGCTTTGCCGAGGAAGTGCGGCAGCAGGAGGCCGAGCCGGGCTTCAAGTTCGACTACATCGTGGTGTGCTCGGTCACCGGCAGCACGCAGGCCGCATGGTGGTGGGTTTTGCCGCCGACGGCCGCGCTGATCGGGTGATAGGCATCGACGCCTCGGCCAAGCCCCAGGCCACGCGCGAGCAAATCCTGCACATCGCGCAGGGCACCGCGAAACTGGTGGAGCTGGGCCGCGACATCACGGCCGCCGACGTGGTGCTGGACGAACGCTACGGCGACCCCGAATACGGCCCGCCGAACGAGGGCACGCTGGAAGCCATCCGCCTGTGCGCGCGCCAGGAAGGCATGCTCAAGGACCCGGTGTCCGAGGGCAAGTCCATGCACGGCATGATCGACATGGTGCGCCGCGGCGAATTCCCCGCCGGCTCACGCGTGCTGTACGCCCACCTGAGCGGCGTGCCCGCCCTAAACGCCTACAGCTTCCTGTTCAGGAATGGCTGAGGCGGGACGGCCGACAGTGCCTGCGCACTGTCGGCCGCCTGGCGAAGCGGCCCGGCATGCTTGCCGGGCCGTGGGGGAAGCACGCCGCGCCGCTTCACAGATCCACCCGGCTGCCCGCGGCCGGCGCCTCCACGCTCCAGCCCAGCTCGTCGGCAATGCGGTCGGCAAAGCCGCAGGCGGTGGCCGCCTCGCCGTGCACGACAAAGCAGCGCTGCGGCGGCGTGTCGAAGCCGCGCAGCCAGGCCAGCAGCGCATCCCGGTCGGCATGGGCCGAGAGCCCGCCGATGGTGTGCACGCTGGCCCGCACCGCGTGCTCCTCGCCGAACAGGCGCACGTGCTTGTCGCCGTTCACCAGGCGGCGGCCCAGCGTGCCTTCGGCCTGGAAGCCGATGATGACGATGGCGCACTCGGGCCGGCCCAGGTTGTGGCGTAGGTGGTGTTTGATGCGACCGGCATCGCACATGCCGCTGGCGGAGATGATGATGGCGCCGGCGCGCACCTGGTTAAGCGCCATCGACTCCTCTACGCTCTTCGTGAAGCGGATGCTCAGCCCCGCCGGCGGCGCCCGCCGCAGGCTCAGCACCCCACGCGTCTCGTCGTCGAGGAACTCGGGGTGGCGCGCGGTGATCTCGGTGACGCGGTCGGCCATGGGTGAATCCACGAACACCTGCATCGGCGGCAGCCGGCCCTGGCGCCGCAGGTCGGCCAGCAGGAACAGCATCTCCTGCGTGCGCCCCAGCGCAAAGGCCGGGATGATGATGTTGCCCTGGCGCCGGCGCAGCGTGTCCTCGATCACCAGCACCAGCTCGTCGATGGTTTCCTGCAGCGGCCGGTGCAGCCGGTCGCCGTAAGTGGATTCGACCACCAGCACGTCGGCCTGCCCGATGGGCGTGGGGTCGCGCACGATCGGCCGGCCGGGCTGGCCGAGGTCGCCAGAGAACACGATCTTTCGCGTGTGCCCGGCCTCGCTGATCCAGACCTCCAGGATGGCCGAGCCGAGGATGTGGCCGGCATCGCGGAAGCGGCAGCGCACGCGGGCGTGCGGCTGCACGTCGGCGTCGTAGGCCACGCCTTCCACCTGCTCGAGGCAGGCCTCGGCCTGGGCGACGGTGTACAGCAGCTCGAATTCACGGCCGGCGTGGCGCCGGCCGTGGCCACGTTCGCGCTGCGCGCGTGACCAGTCGCTTTCCTGGATGAAGGCGCTGTCCAGCAGCATCACCGTCAGCAGGTCGGCCGTGGCGATGGTGGTGTAGACGGGCCCCTTGAAGCCCAGCGCGCACAGCCGCGGCAGCAGGCCGCTGTGGTCGATGTGGGCGTGCGTCAGCAGCACGAAGTCGATGTCGGCCGGGCGGAAGGGCCAGGGCTTCAGGTTGCGTTCACGCGCCTCGCGGCCGCCCTGGTGCATGCCGCAGTCCACCAGGAAGCGCAGGCCGGCGGTCTCGACCAGGAAACACGACCCGGTGACCTCCTGCGCGGCGCCGATGAAGCTGAGTTTCATGGGGGCTCCCCTGGCTGTGGAGCCACCATCGTCCCACAACGGCCGGCGCCGCCGCGCGCCCGGGGCACACTAAAGCGCATGACACCGACCGGCCGGCACGAGGAACCGGTGCCGCGGCCGCGGCTTCACCTCATCAGGATTCCACGGCGTGCTGGCGCCCAACGCCAAGCTGCGCGCGCAGATGGTGCCGCGAGGGCCGCCGGGCGAGTCACAGCCTGCCGGTGCTGCCGAAGCTGCCGGGTGCGAGGCCGAGGCTGCCCAGGCGCGGCCCGGTCGCATCAGCTGGGCGCGGCTGCTCAAGCGCGTGTTCGACATCGACCTGCAGCACTGCCCGAACTGCGGCGCCGGCGAGCTCAAGATCATCGCGGCCATCCTGGAGCGGCCCGTGGTCGAGAAGATCCTCACTCAGCTGGGCCTGGACCCGCAACCGCCGCCCAATGGCCGGGCGCGCGAGCCGGGACAGGACTTCGCTGCCTGAGCCGCGCCGGCCGTCGGGAAACACGTCGCCACGGGCTGCAACTCCAAACCGCAGCCGGGCTGACGCTGCGCGCCGTGTCGGCGCGACGCTGTCGAAGCCAGGGTCAACCCTGAGGCCGAGACCTGCTCAGGACCCCGCGCTCTGCCCAGGACCTGCCGAATCAGCATAAAGCGACGGCAACGACATAGCGGCTTCCGATACGCCACCCCGGCCAGCGTCATCGCCGCGAGGATCACGCCATCCTGGCGGCTCGTCACGCGCTGTACCTCCAGGCCCGAGCGCGCAACCCCGCGCGCTGGTCGGGCACCACCCGCGACTGGACACCGGCCCGGTCACGCTCAACCCCGAGCGTGACTCGGTCATCGCGGCACACACGATGGCAGAAGACAGCCGATGGCTGCATGACTGAGGTGATAACGACCTTGACGCGCGCCGAAGTGGACTGCCCCGAAGCCGACTTCAGTGAACGACAGGAACTGGCCGATTGCTGGTGCCCACAAAAGTCGGCTATGCGGCAATCTACTCGTAGCACCGACGTGTGCCCGCGGAGCGACGCTGGCAAGCAGTGTTGGCCCGCACCTTCAGGAAACCCAGACCAACACCGCTCAGGCAAGCGGCCCTATCGCACCACCCGAACCCGCGGACAAGCTACTTGCCCCAACGCGGCTGCCTGTATGCGTTGCAGCATACGCCCGTCTGGCTCCCACGCACCACCTCGCGCGACAAACTGCCTTTCCGCATCGAAGATCGGGCCACCTTTTGCCTGGGCCAGTCCTTCAGCTTCAAACGGATCGTCCACGCGGGCGAACTGCTGGGAACTCAGGCGATCGACATCCACAAAGCCATCAGCATCGATATCGAGAACGCAGAAGGTCCGGTGCACCACGCGCAAGGGTGTCCCATCGAGGAGTTCCACGACGATGCTGGCCTGGCGAACGCGCTGCCCGGCGAAGTCGGGAACGCGAGCGACGTCTTCCCGCCGCAGCATCCGCATGTAGGCCGCGCTGGCCAGCGCGTGCAACGTGTCGTCCGCAGAAAGCAGGAACA